>Ga0137442_1000085_pt1 | contig 14545 bp, 19 predicted proteins | sample EasRivERMGT266_2_FD_102329 | JGI IMG/M metagenome (GOLD analysis project Ga0137442, IMG submission 102329) | Soil microbial communities from meander-bound floodplain in the East River, Colorado, USA - East River MetaG ERMGT266_2 | ecosystem: Environmental > Terrestrial > Soil > Floodplain ... | reverse complement strand
GCGCGCTTCTCGCTACCCGGCTACCACGTGAGGGAAGTGCCGTTCAAATACTCGGAGGTGCGGGACGCGACGACCGGTCGCCCCATCATCCCCGTCCCGAACGGCGCCGTCTCGCTCGATACGCCCGCCAAGATCGCCCAGCTGGAGCGCCAGCAGTACGCGCCCTCGCAGCCCGTCGTCTGGTCTAACCGCGGCGGCCGCGTGAACGAGCAGTCCATCGTCAACTGGGCGCAAAATCCCGAGACCGTGAGAGGCGTCGGTCGCTGGGGCACCGGCGCGGATGCGACGCCCCCTGTGCCGCCAGCTCCTGGCTCCGGCAAAACTGTCATGGCCGTCATCGGCGTAGGCCTCGCTGCCGGCGCGCTCTACGCGCTTCTCACCAGGTAAGACAATGCGCATCGAATCCGAAAATACCTTCCAGGACGTCAACGGCTTCGGGTCACCCGATGGCCTAGGCTTCGGCGCGTTCGGTGCAGACGCGCCGCAAGCTATCGAGGTCGTGCAAAACCCGGCCGTGCGGGCGCTCAAGGTCGCCTACCTGCTTGCAGGTGTCGCCGGCACCGCCATTGGCGCCTACCACGGCTACAAGCGCAACGACTCCGTGGGCTGGGCCATCGGCTGGGCACTGGTCGGCGGCATCTTTCCCGTTATCGTGATCCCGGTGGCCTACGCGCAGGGCATTGGGGAGCGCAAGCGCCGATGAGTTACCACGCAGCACGTTTGGGCGACGTAGCGGTGCCCCCCGCCGATCCCACCTCGCAGGCGCTCACCATCTTGGGCATCTCGGCACTGCCCTGCCTGCCGATTGCATTTGGCGTGGCTGGCGGCATGTACGTCGGCAAGGGCCAGAGCGCTGTCGCGCCGGTGGTGGGCGGCTTGATCGGAACGATCATCTCCGTGCTGTGGCTTCGAAGCAGTGTGGTTGCTGGCACTGCCAGCGTTTCGCCGAGGATGGCCTGATCATGCGCAACGCACCTATCGTCGCGGGCGTCCCGACGCCGTACACCATGCACGTACATCCCTGGCCCACAAGATTTCACGGCCCGCAGTACGTACGCCCTGTCTTTGGGTTTCCGATGATTGCGCGGACCCAGCAGGTGTTCACGCAAGGCTACGATATCGATCGCAATGCACCACAGCCGCCCATTTCTGGACTCGGCAATGCAGGAGAACCCATGAGACTTTGGAATGAAGGCGAGGGAATTTTTCGTCCCGGCGGCTACGGCGGGGGTGTGTTCGATAACAACATCTCCGGTCTCGGTTCGCTCGCGCCGCGGCTCCAGAAGCGACGCCGGCAGCCTGCGCATTGGATGCTCATGGGCCTTGGCGACGATGCGGCGGATTACCCGTGGGGCGTGAAGAGCGCCAACACGATCGCGCTCCAGTCGATGATCAATGCGGAGCTGCTCAGCAAGGGCATGTGCCCGATCGGCGTCGACGGCAAGCTCGGCAATTCAACGTGCGGCGCCGCGAGTTTCCTGGGAGCCCATGGTGATGATTTCCCCAGTGGCTGCACAGATCACCAGTCCACCTGGAAGGCGCCTACCAAGAACACCGGCAAGAACTGCGGCGCGTCGCCAGGCACGTCGATCTCACCGGCGTCGCCTCTGCCGCAACCCCCACTCGAGGCGGGCATGTCATCGTCCACCAAGCGCGCGCTCGGCTTCGCTCTCGGCGGCGTGCTAGCCATCGGCGCCGTAGTGATGATGCGGAAAAAGAAATGAGCTACGTGCGCACCCGCCAGCTTGGCGCAGAGTCCGATCTGTACCCTTGGAAGCAGCCCTCTGCCGACACGCTGAAGATGCAGGCAGAAACCAACGACATGCTTAAGGTCGCTGGCTACTGCCCCATCCCGTCGAGCGGTCTGCTTGAGGGCAGCCTGTGCGGCGCGCGCAACTTTCTCAACCTGCACGCCAAGCAACTGTTCGGCAAGGACGTCTCCTTCCCAAACCCCGACAACTGCACCGACCATGAAGAAGAGTGGCAAAATCCCATCTTCGGATGCTTCAAGCCGAGCAGTCTCCCTCTCTCCAAGAACGAGTGGATCCTGATTGGTGGCGCCGCCAGCGCGGTGATTGCCGTCTACCTGCTCTCGAAAACCGTCAAGCCCAAGCGCGCCGTGGCGGCGTAAAGGAATCAGCAACATGTCAGGCATCTTCGGCACCAAGAACAAGATCGCGGCCCCGCTCTCCTACACGCCGATGGGCGGCTTCTCCCTACGCGGCATGCGCGGGCTGGGCGCGCTGGAGTTCTGCCCATCGCCCTGCTCGACAGTCGATGCCGACGTCAAGCGCTACCAGTCGATGATGAACACCGACCTCAAGCGCCTGAAGTACAACCAGGTCTTGGTTGACGGCAAGCTCGGCAAAGGCACGTGCGGCCTGAACATGTTCTTCAGTCAGGTCCCGGAGTTGTTCGACACGGCTAGAGCCAGCTGGAACGACGACTTGGCGTTCCAGATCAGCGGCGCGTGCAAGGGCAAGCCCTACGCGCTGCCATCACCAGTCAAGAAAGCGGACAACGTGTTCGTGCCAGACGATCAAGACCCGGTCTGCAAGAGCCAGTCGCTGCCCTGGGGTGGCTCCAGCATGGCGGATCCGCACGGCGCTGGCACAATCGCGGTCCCGCTCGCCGAGCTGAACGCCCAATTGAATGACCTGGGCTATGAGCCCATCAACTCGACCGCCATCGACTCAGTGAGTTGCGGCGCGATGAAGCTCATCGATGCCCTGAACAACACGCAATACCTCTGCCAGCCGGGCTTCAACTGTAAGGCGTTCACGACGCCGAAGAAGAAGTCGACGCCCGTGCCGATTGCTACGCCAGTGGTGGTCACGGCGCCGGTCCCGACGACGACGCCGACACTTCCGAAGACCCAGCAAGCCAGCATGGCGACGACGGGGCTCGTTGCCGTCGCAGCGCTCACTGGTTTGTACTTTGTAGGCAAGCATTTCCACTGGTGGTCTACAGCTGGTCGATAAAAAGAATGAGCACAGTGGGAACCCGCAACGAACTGATCGACATGACCGGGCGCCGCTTTGGGCGGCTCACGGTCGTGCGTCATACCGAACCGCGCAAATGCTTGTGCCGGTGCGATTGCGGCGTAGAGAAAACATTTGGCACTCAAAATGTTCGCAATGGCAACAGTAAGTCCTGCGGATGCTTGAAGAGTGAAGCGGTCTCCCGACGAAACAAACAGCGGTCGCTTATCCTGAGCGGCACCTATGGGCGCCTCACAGTGATTCAAAGGCGCAGTGCCAGTGTCTGGGAATTCTCATGCGCATGCGGTGGCAAGCACGTTGCTTTCGCGGCTCATGTGGTTTCTGGAGCCACGCAGTCTTGCGGCTGCCTCAAAGCAGAACTCGTGCGGGCCAGGATGACTGGAAAGCAACTCTGCCTTAAGCACGATCTCGGTGAGTTGCGAGGAAAAGAGCGTAAGAAGGCGTACATCAACATGCGCTATCAAACGGACCCGATATTTCGGGCCAAATCATATCGGAGCCACCGTAATCGATGGGATGCAAAGAAAAACGCCACTGAGCCTCTATCTCCGGAACAGTGGCTACTCATCCTAGAATGCTTCGACGGACGGTGCGCATACTGTGCCCGAGCGGATGTAGCAATGACACAAGATCATGTGCTGCCACTATCGCAAGGTGGATCTCACTCTTGGGACAACGTGGTGCCTGCATGTCGTTCGTGCAATTCTAGAAAGCGGACGCGGTCGCTAGGAAAAGCTATGGAAGTGCTAGGAACAGACCGCGATGCGTTCTGGGCAGCTGTTCGCAAGACCGAGGAAAGGTTCGCATCATGACTCGACGACTCTACGTGGACAACGCGCACGATCACTCGATGCTCACGGGCGCAGTGCTGCAAGGCCTCGGCGCCGACCACATCATCCAGAAGTGGCCGCGTGGGCGCTCGTACCACGACATCGCGACGTTCCGCGCTCCCTACACGTCCGGATACTATCAGGACGGGTCGCTGATGGGACTCGGGGCCCCGCCCGCCTCGATCACGTCGTCGATCGACGCCGCAGCGCCGCCTGAAGTGAAGCGCTACCTGCTCTCCGGCGAACCAGTATCGCAGCTGGCGAACAACGTCTCGCTGCCACTCAACCAAGTGCCGCGCCTTGCCTACGGCATCATCGCCTTGGCCGCTACGGCGCTCAGCTACTACTCCTACAAGCGGTTCAAGAAAGCGCACCCCTAATGGACTTCTTCGAGAAGTCATCGCTCTGGCTGGCCCAGTCCATGGGCGTCGGTGCGATCGATTGGGCGGCGCTCGCCAAGCAGGGGCACCCGGGCGTCCACGACAGCGCGTACATCCAGCAGTACATGACGCCGGCATTCCAGCGCGCAGCCGTGACGATGTCGTCGCTCGACTTGCACCCGAGCCCCGACGCCGAGGTCCTGGAGGACTACAACACGGTCAAGGACAAGCTGGTCAGGCTCGCCGATATGTCGCTGCAACTGACTGGGGGCGCGATCCGCCTCCTGGACCCGACCTTTCTGCCGCAGCTGACGTGGAGAGCGTTCAACAATATGCTCCACTACATGTGGGTGGTGAGCTTCGTGGGATTTCAGGCGCACCTGACCGGCGCCATCCAACGATCAGGTATCGATGATAAGGACGTCGCGTACCACGCATCGCTCGTCACCATGATGATGAACCTCCTTGCGCAGCTCGATAAGGTCGGCGCTCTGAAGCCGTTCAAGAAAGGGGCGACCAACGGGCTCGGAATTGCCCCGGCGCTTCTTGTTGCGGGCATCGTTTTGGGCATAGTGGCCATTATCGCGCTCGCATGGGGCACGATTGCGATCTACGAATCGAGCCGCATCAACGCGCGCATCGACTCTGCCTGCAACAAGGCTATCCAAACCGGAAGCCCTGAAGATCAGGCGATGTGCCAGCAGCTTCAGGCGTCGAGCCCGTCGCTTGCCAATACGGTTCCGAATGCCGTGAGCGGTCTGGTGGAGAAGCTGTCGATTGTCGCGATGGTAGGCGCGGGCCTGTACATCATGGTCCAGTTTGGACCCGGTATCGCGACGAAGATGAAGCAGACGTTTGCGGCCTGGAAAGCTGCCTGATCAACAGGGCTATTTCCAGCCCGTCGACTTCTTGGAGGCTTTGAGCGCTTGCGTCCATACTGGCGACCAGCGATATGACTCCAGCCGTCCCCGCCGTCCAGCGCATTGCCGGCCCATTCACGACGGCGCTTGGCGCAGGGGATAGCCTCGAAGCGCAGAACAGGAACTTTCTGATCGACGGAAGCGTGGCGCAGGTGAACGACGTCAAGCGTCTCTACTATCTGGACAAGGACGACAACAGTACGCCGCCATCGGGAACGGCCATCATCAAGCCGGCGGCAGGCCCTGGTAGATGGTTTCAGGAGACGGGCGGAGGGCAGACCGGAGCCACCGGAGCGACGGGGGCGACGGGCGCAACGACGGCGGGACCCACGGGAGCCACGGGAGCGACGGGCGCGCCTGGCACCGCGAGCAACACCGGTGCGACTGGAAGCACTGGTGCCACCGGCGCCACGGGAGCAACTGGTGGCGGTGTGACAGGCGCGACAGGAAGCACGGGTGCCACGGGAAGCACTGGCGCGACAGGAGCAACAGGCGCTGTCGGGCCAAGCAGCCTCATCGTGGTGTTCTCGGCCGATCCCGGCGAACCCATAAACACCTTCGTGGGCGTGTTCGGTGGCGGCACTGGGCATTCGAACGAAGCCAGGTGCCAGTATCAGGTGCCGATCGCATGTACGGTCAAGGCGCTCTCGGTGACTACTGCTGAAGACGGTGGCGTAGCTGCGGACGTCACTGGTACTTTGCGCGTGAACGGATCCAACACGGCGCTATCGATCACCTTGACGATCGGCAGCAATGTCAATGTCGCCCTGGGCACCGTCGCGCTCGCGGCAAACGACAAGCTGTCGCTTCAGCTCAACACATCGACCGGGCTTGCATCTGAAATCACCAGCTTTGCTGTGATAGGCGGGTGATCTGCGTCGACTTTTTGGCCAGGGCGGCCGCCCCTGGTAGGCTTTGCGCATGTCCGCCCTCAATTCCTCGCCCGCCCTTCGTGCCCGCCTCGTCGACTCGTCCGCCGAACTCGCTTCCATGAACAGCACCACGCTGCCTGATGGCGCGACGGTGTATGACAACGAGACGGATACGCTCTATCGCCTCGACAAGACGGCGGGGGTGGAGTTCGACTCGCTTTTGGCGTCAGGCATCGTAGTCAAGCCCGACGATGGCACCGCCGCGCGCTGGATCGCCGATACGGTCAGCGGCTCGAGTCCCTACGTGCACTCGAGCGTCATCAACGCGGCCGTTGCCGTCACCATGACGAGCAACCAATGGAACGAGCTTGGATCCACATCGGGCTCCTTCTCAGAGACCGGTGGCTCGAGCGCAATTTTCAGCATCAGCGCGACGACCGGCCTCATCACATACCATGGGCCCACGCGCGAAGTGCTCGTGACGATGCAGGCATCGATCAACAACGGCATCGGTGCGACGCCCATCACGATGCACGTGGCTGTAAGTCTAAACGGAGACGTCGTGGACGGCTCCACGACCGCCTACCGCGAAAAGGGCGAGGTCATCGAAGTCATCATCAATACGGAGTCGCTCGTGACCGCACAACGCCTGCTGCAGCTCTCGGATGGCGACACCTTGCAGATGATGTTCCGGAACGAAACTAACGGTGACGACATCGCTGTCAACTACTACCAGTGCACCGTGGCGCCTGCCTGAAAGATCCCCCATGAACTCTCTCCGTTCGTCTGTAGCGCTCCGTATCCGGCTTGTCGATAGCCTCGCCGAGCTGGCCACCATGAACAGCACCACTTTGCCCGACGGGGCGACGGTGTTCGACAACGAGAGCGACACGCTCTGGCGCCTAGACAAGACTGCCGGCACCATCTTCGATTCGCTCCTTGGCAGCGTCCTCTTGCTCCGGCCTGACGATGGGACCGACGCACGCTGGTTTGCGCAAGAGATCTCCGGATCGAGCCCGTACTACAGCAGCACGTATTTGGTGGCCACAGCGACCGTGGTGATGACCGCGAGCCAGTGGGCCTACTTGGGATCGACACCGAGCACCTTCGCGGTGAATGCTGGCGATGTGGCGGCGTTCGTGCTCGACACGGCGACGGGACTCGTAACCTACCACGGTCCCCCGCGGGTGGCGCTCGTCGGCGTCAAGACCTCCCTCCTGAACGCCATCGGAGCCACCAGCGTTGCCGTCCACGCCTGCATCAGTCGTAGCGATGACGTCGTCGCTGGCACCACGACTGACTACTCTAGCAAAGGCGAGATGGTCATCGTGACGGCTAACGTCACCGAAGAGATCTCGGTGGAGCGCGTCATGCTCCTGAACCCAGGCACGACGCTACGCCTCGCTCTTCGTAACGCCACCAATGATGATGATCTCACTGTCTCCTACTACCAGCTGAGCGTGACGCCGCTCTGAGGTCGACTTCTTCTCGCTCTCCATCGCTCCGAACTGAGGCCCCGTCCACATGCCCAAGAAACGCCAACGCCGGAACCCACTGCCTGCTGCTCCGCCCAAGCGACGGTTTGCGGGACAGCCCACTTCGAAGCAGGTCAGCTCCTCGCTTGCTCGCGTGCGCAAGCTAGCGCGCGACTTGCCGGAGAACGAGCGGTCGTTCGATCCGAGTAGGGCGCCGAGCTGGCGGGGGTCGTCGAGGGATTTAGTAGTAAACCCCAAGGATTCGTCGAGCTACGGCGCCGGAGCAAGACTGCGCCCGGGTTATGCGTACGAGGGACCTGACGTCCCGAACGCCGAGCTGCCGTCTGTGCCCAATGATGATTGGGATACGGTCATGATCAGCGACGGTGACACGCACGACGTGCGATTCGTGCGGTACCTGACGATCGATGGTGCACACTGTTCAGTGTTTGAGCGCAAGAACCCACCGTACGGATACCTGGCCCAGATGTCACACATGGCGCGCAACGGCGACGTTGATCCGCGTGACATCCCCGCGCATTTGCGCAAAGCTGAGATCAACGAGATCCCGGATCAAAACGGCGACGACATTGGCTACAGCCAGGGTTATTCCAGCAAGGGAGCGCCGGGCTGGTACCAGGTCGAGTACGCCACCGGCAGCGACTACTCCGGCGGTAGCGTCCATGAATCGAACTACCAGGTGCTCGCTGAGCTGCTGCTAGAGCATCACCCGCGCGATGCCGAGCCCGTGGTCTGGGCACGCACATCAGGCGGCCACGGCACCTACGGCATCGTGGTGCGCTACGGCGATCTAGAAGACGACGTGCGCGATGCCATCGACGCGCTCGAAGACTACCCGCTCATGGATGAAGAGCACCACTCAAACCTTGAGATGGAGCAGCAGGACGCCGCCTGGGAAAACTGGGGCCGCAGCGATTTCATTAAGGCCGTGGCCAAGCTTGAGGGGAAAGATCGAGACGCGCTCGACGCCGCCCTCACCCCGGACGAGTGGTACAGCGTGTTTCACGCCATGATGGAGTCAGCCAATGAAAATTGGGAAGACCAACAGGGCGCGGGTCAGTACATCGACATGGGCAAGCTCGCCGAAGAGCTGACGACGTTCCTCGAGAGCGGGAAGTTTCCGCAGTACAGCCAGGATACGGAAGACGACGCGCTCCAGGCGCTTTACGACGCGCTACCCAATCTCGAAGAGGACTGAAACATGGCCACCAAAAAGAAACTCGCTCGCGTCGCAGTCCCCCAACGATTTCGCGACGAGATCACCGAAGAGGACTGCCAGGCGGCCGAGCGCATCCTCAACATGGACTACTGGAATGACGTGCGCAGCGCTGCGCAAAGCATCGCGCAGCGTCTCAAGGAGAACGACGGCGTCGATCCGAACGATCCCAATTCGGTGATCCACGAAGTAGTGGAAGGTACCCAGCGCGTCATCTACACGAACCAAGCAAAGCAGGGGCTGCTCTTCACGAACAATCCCGATGCATACGAGGACATGGGTATGGACTTCAGTGGCGGCATCGACTGGTCCGCCATGATGTATGCCGCCATGGAGCAGGACGTCGTCGGGAACCTCACGGCGCACGGCGTCGACCTCAACGACCCTGACAGCTGGTCCAACATCGACCTCAAAGAATTCGACTGAGCGTCTATGCGCCGACTCGTCGAAAACCGCACCCGCGACTTTGACGCAGCCCGCAAGCTGCGCGAGACGTTCACGGACAGGAGCATGCGCCAGGTCAACGACCTTGGCTGGCAGTGGCCGAAGTCCATGGACTGCGTGGGCGCGTGCACGGCGGTGATGTACACGAGCGACAAGTGGAAGCGCATCGGTGACTACGACGACTACAAGCACGTCAGCGAGTCTAGCCCCGAGCAGCACAAGCTACTCATCAGCAAGAGCTTCAATATCGGGGTCGATACGTTTCCCGACGCCTACGCGATTGACCGCATGCCGACTGCAGTGGCGGAGCTAGCCGACATTTTGGGTCTTCAGTACCAACTCTACGACGAGCACGGCAAGCTTGGCGACCAGGACTACCAAGTCAACATCGTGCGCGCGAAGCTCGGCGCCGCTAAGCACCCGAACGGCGAAACGATCCTGCTGGTCTACACGAAGCAGGCCCTCTGCTGCGTCATCACCGGCTTCGAAGTGTGGAAGGACGGGATCGTGAAATGAGCTACGTCATTACTTTACCGCGTTCGGCACTCGGCACAGTGCTTACGATTGCGACGCAGCTCGACGCGAATGCATCAGCCAGCACAAATGCTCAGACTACGGCCAAAGCGGCCGGTGTTGAGTTGCCCGATTGCTCCGATGCGGCAATCACCGGTGTCGACTATCTCGACAAGACGTTCGTGGGGTGCTGCGAAGAAATCAAGCGCATGGGCGGCAAGAGCACCAAGGAGAAGGCGGAGGGCATCGCACAATGCGTAGCCCGTGGTGCCGCGGTGGGCGCGTGCGTGGCAGCAGGTGTCGTGACGTTTGGGATCACTACCCTGCTGGCGCCGCTTTGCGGCACGATCGGCGCCTTCATCGCAAACCGCGTGATGGGCTGGAACACCAAGCAGTGGGCCGTTGCCATTACCGCCGACGTGGTCTGTGGCGTCACAGGTCCGCTCGGTCCCGTCTGCGGCTTTGCCGCGGCGGAGCTGATGGGCTGGATGAGTGACAAGCTAGGTCCTGTCGTCGAAGGGATTTTTCACCCAGGCGCCGCTGCCGACCGCGAGCGGGCCAAGCGGCGCACCGACAACAAGATCTACTGGGCATCGGTAGAAAGCGTTCGCGCCTCCGAGACGCAAATCGTCGAACAATGGACCGCCTCGGTCAACCGCATCTGGAGTTTGTTCGAATCGACGATTGCGCCAGCAGATCGAGCAGATGCCAAGAAGCGCCTAGGCTTCGGCGCCGACTACCACAGCATCGCCCTCGCCATGGTGAACGGCGGCGTGCCGCTCGGCATCATGGCGCAAGCGGAGCTGGCTAAACACCATACGGATACGTACCCCGCCTGTGAAGTCTACGGCAGGAAGGTCAACGGCAGCTACGGCGCGCCCGATCCCATCTGCCCGCCCTTCACGCTGCAGCTCTTCTACACCGCGATCCAGGGTGCAAAAAGCAGCCACGAAGAGTCGGCAATGGCAGAAGCGGCCAGCGTTAAGCTCGCGGCGCTTGCCACGACGTTCTTCAACAAGCTGCCTCAGGTCGAAGCGGCGATGGCCACCAAGTGCGCCGTACTAGCGACAGCCTACAAGCAGCAGCGGGCGCTCGCCGAAGCGCAGGCCGCGACCGAGGCCACTCTGGTGGCAAAAGCGGTAGCTGCCGCCGCTGCCGCCGAAATCGCAGCAGCCGCCGCATTCAGTTTCAGCAGTGATACCCGCGATCGCTCAATCGCCACAGCACAAGCGCAGTACCGCATTGCTGCGCAAGCGAAGGTCCTGCTTACGTTTGCGGCATCAACCGCTCCATCGTCCGCTTCGGCGCGTAAGATGTCCGCGGCGCTCACAAGAGCCCAGGTCGCGCGCGTGAAGGCCAAGAATAATGCGCTGCATGCGCAGTGGGTGGCTGGTGGCGTTGCAGCTGCAGGCATCGTGGGGATCGGGTATTTGTTCTTGAGGAAGGCGTAGGTTCATGACAGCAGCGCAGCTTTTCAGTCAGCAGCAGATCGACTCCAAGAAAAGCGTGTACTCGCAAGTGCCGAGCACGCCAGGCGGCGCTCCGGCCCCTATCGCTGTGCCGCCCGCGCAAGCGCCCTCCTGGGTGCCGTGGGCAGTTGGCGCAGCAGTGGGCGGCACGGTGCTCTACTTCCTTCTGCGCTGATTGAGCCTTGAATTAGGCTGCGCGGGGAGTTCGCGGCGACTTTTTGGAGGTTTCAGCAACCTGTTCTAGGCTGCTCTTACCGCATCGCCCCGTGGTCCTGCGACCCGAGACACTGAGCGCCCTGCTGGAAAGGCCTCAGTATGCGCAGAGTCTCGGGTCGCAGCTTCAAGATCACGAAAAACCAGGCGAAAGGCTACGGCTACGCGAAAGCGCGCCGGATGCATTCGAACCCCGGCGTTACGACGATCGCTGCCATCAACGGTCGTGGCGCATACGGCGCTAACCGCTCGGCTCGCTCGGTGATGAGCAAGCTGAAGCAGAATGCTCGTAAGGGCGTCGCGCGCCGGCACCTGACCGCGGCTCAGAAGCAGGCGTTCAAGGCGCGCATGGCGGCGGCTCGGAAGCAGAAGTCGTTGCCGCGCGCGCTCCCCAAGAAACTCAGCTCTGCCACGCGCAAGCGCCACGCTCGCTTTGCCAGCAGAAATGACCCGCATCGGTTCGCTCCGAACCGCTCTACCTCTGCGTCGCAGAGCCAAAGCTCGCGCAGCAACATCAAGAAGGCCCAGCGCGCCCGCAAGGCGTGGGGCCGTAAGATCCCTCGTGGCAAGCGCGTGCGCGTTGGCGCCGCGTCCTACGGTCGGAAACCTCGTGCCCGCAAGCTTCGGCCCGGCGTGTACGTGGCGAATCGCAGAAAGAAAGCAGGAACCTCTCCCATGGCAAAACGTCGTCGCAAGAGCGCCACCGGCGCCACCAAGAAGCGCCGTCGCAGCAGCAAGCGACGCCGCAAGACCTCCACGAAATCGGCAGCTCCGCGCCGTCGTCGCCGTAAGGCGAAGGCTGTCGGCAGCAAGCGCCGTAAGCGAGTGGGCGCCAAGCGTCGGCGTCGCAGCTCGAAGAAGCTGACGGCCAACCGTCGTCGTCGTCATCGCCGCAACCGGTCCAAGGCCGCGGCCCCGCGTCGCCGCAAGGCGAAGGCCGGCAGCAAGCGTCGCTCGAGTCGTCGTCGCAAGAGCACGACGGGCCGTAAGCGCCGTCGAACCTCGAGCAAGCGCCGCGTCTCGCGTCGCCGCAAGAAGTCGACCCTGAAGGCCAATGGCCGTCGGCGTCGAAGCCATCGGCGCAACAAGGCGCACCGTGCCAATCCGCATCGGCGTCGGCGAGCCCATCGCAAGAATTCGTCGTCGCGTCGTGGCCACAAGGCCAACCGTCGGCGTCATCGTCGCAACGGACGTCGGCTCCGCATGAACGGCGTCATGGACGTCGTGAAGATCGGCGCCGTGATGTTCGGCGGGTTCGCGCTTCATCGCGTCATCAGCAACTTGATGGCGAAGAAGGTGATCCCCATGCTGATGCCGGCGACGGCGCCAGCAGCAACGAGCGGCTTCGACAACACCAACCTCGCCGGCTTGGCGGTCAACCTGGGCACTGCGGCCCTCACCGGCTTTGCGCTCAGCAAGATCATCAAGAATCCGGAGACCAGGAAACTGCTCATCGGTGGCGTGGTCGTAAGCGCCGTGCAGACGCTCATCTCCTCGCTCCTACAGAAGTTCGCGCCGGTCGGCGTCGCGGATGCTCTGTCGGGTCCCGAAGATGGTACGGCCGCACGCTTGTCGGCGATGTACGGCATGCGCGGTCTCAACGGCGGCGCGAGCATCATGCCGCACTACGCGGCAATCAATGGGATGGGCGAGTACTTCGCCACCCCCATGAACGGCCTGGGCGAGTACTTCCGTGAGCCGGTCAGCGGCCTCGGTGAGTACATCGCGGCCACGAGCGGCCTCGGCAGTCCCTATGAAGCGAACAGCGACCTCTACCAAGCGGCTGCTGGATTCGGTGCACAGGACTACCAGGGCAACCACATCGATCCGTCGGGCGACCTCGACCGTCAACTGACGATCGCTGAAGCCGCGGCGGGGGTCGGCGCGCTGAGCCCTTTTGAAGCCGCTGCCGGCATCGGTCCAATGCAGGCCGCTGCGGGCATGCGCGGGTTCGGGGCCATCGACACGGTGCCGAGTGGTGACACCTGGATCCCCGGCACGACCAACCCACAACTGTGGGCTGGTACCCGGTCGATCTCGGAGCCGCAGTCGGCGACTGAAATGGTGCCCGCGGGCACTCTCCAGTCTGCTGGCGGGCAGGGCATCTTCGGCTGAGCTGAAGCGCCTAGCTGTCTGGCCCCGATGCTTGCGGAAAACCGCAGGCTCGGGGCTCGCGGCGTTGGAAGCACCACGGTGGTGCGCAGCGGGCCGAAGAGGAACCAGGCCTCTCAAAACTCGGTAGCCCAAAGGAAAGCAACATGGCCAAAGTAGTGACGATGCGCGAGCGCGTGCATCAACCGTCAACCAGGGCGGCCTGAGGTAGTAACACCTCAGTGAACATCGGGTGAATGCAACTGTTGCGTGATGAGATGACGAAAGTTTCCGAAACAGATCTGGCCTGGCTCGCAGGCATCGTGGATGGCGAAGGCTGCTTCTCCGTGAAGCGTCCCATCGTCCGCCAAGGTGCTCACCGAACAGGCAAGCGCACGAGCTACCAGCTGTGGCTCGTCATCTGTAACACCTCGGAACCCATGATGCTGCGTGTCAAGCGCATCTTCGACGCCCTGGGCGTCGTCGGCGCGAAGCCTCGCAGGGTCTGGAAGGGTAAGAAAGCTACCAGGTGGCAGCACTGGCTGGAGATCGCACGAAAGCACGAGCTTCTGCGCGTAACCCAGGCACTGCTTCCGCACCTCACGGCGAAACGTGATGAGGCCCTGGTGGTGGAGTGGTTTCTGAAGCGTGCCTGTGGCGTCAAGAACTACAAGCCCACGTCACTCGATCGGCTTGCTCTGGAGAGCATGGCTGCGATCAAGCGCAATGGCGGGGAAGCCCCTGTGGAGATTCTCGAAATCCTCCGCGAGGTAATCCCGAACCAAGCCGCGTCTGGAGGTCACCGCGCCGGTGATCAGGATGCGGAAGGTGTAGAGACTAGGTCGGTGAGATCCAACGATAATCCGACCCACGAGTGCCCGACGACCGCTCTGCATTGAGCGGCCGATGATATAGTCCGATCTGTAGGGAAACCTACAGCGCCCGCATAAACAGCGGGGCATCTAACGATCCTGTCTGGGATACGCTCATCCGCACCTCCGGCTTCGGTACGTTGAACCTCGGGGACAACATCCCGCTGTTCACGCCGAACGGCAACCGCAACGACGCGACGACCAACTTGGTCAACGGCGCAACTCTG
>Ga0137442_1000084_pt1 | contig 15171 bp, 26 predicted proteins | sample EasRivERMGT266_2_FD_102329 | JGI IMG/M metagenome (GOLD analysis project Ga0137442, IMG submission 102329) | Soil microbial communities from meander-bound floodplain in the East River, Colorado, USA - East River MetaG ERMGT266_2 | ecosystem: Environmental > Terrestrial > Soil > Floodplain ... | reverse complement strand
GGGGGTAGAGATGGTGATGCCGGGCGACAACGTGGAGATGAACATCGAGCTGATTGCGCCGATCGCGATGGAGAAAGGCCTGCGCTTCGCTATTCGTGAAGGCGGAAGAACGGTGGGGGCGGGAACCGTGTCGGAAGTTGTTGAATAGGGCCAATACGTCCTATAGGACCTATATAAGATGCTTAACGAAAAGATCAGAATCAGGCTAAAGGCCTACGATCATCGAGTGCTGGATCAGTCGACGACTGAAATTGTCGAAACCGCTAAGCGCACCGGGGCGCGCGTGGCCGGACCGATTCCACTGCCGACGGTAAAGAACAAGTGGACCGTTCTGCGCTCGCCGCATGTCGATAAGAAGTCTCGCGAGCAGTTTGAGATCAGAACGCACAAGCGCTTGATGGACATTCTCGATCCTACTCCGCAGACAGTCGATGCGCTCATGAAGCTGGACCTGCCTGCGGGCGTGGATGTCGAGATTAAGGCCTTTGGGAAGAGCTAAGGCATTGCCGATTTCCAATTGCCAATTTCCGATTGGCGCTTGGCAGTCATGAATTGATAAATCGGCAATTGGCAATGGGCAATCGAAAATGATTAACGGAATCATCGGTAAAAAGCTTGGGATGACGCAGTTGTTCGCGCCTGATGGCACGGTCACGCCGGTCACGGTTATTAAGGCCGGTCCCTGTGTCGTGGTGCAGAAGAAAACTGCCGGCGGCCGCGACGGCTATGATGCGGTACAAATCGGACTGGTAGAAGATCGGCCTGTCAGATTGAAGAACGTTAATAAACCGATGCGCGGCCATTTCGAAAAAACCGGCGGCGGCATTCCGCCGACGCGCGTGCTGAAGGAGTTTCGCCTCGAAGCTTCGGATGACAGCACTAACGTCGGTGACAAGATTCTGGTCGACCAGTTTTCGGACGGCGACATCGTGGACGTGGTCGGTAAGTCGAAGGGGCGCGGGTTCGCGGGCACTATCAAGCGACATAATTTCAGTCGCGGTCCCGAATCGCACGGTTCAATGAACGTTCGCGCGCCCGGCTCGATTGGCGCTTCGGCCTATCCGTCGCGAGTCATGAAAGGGATGCGATCTTCCGGTCACATGGGCGACGAACGCGTGACCATCAAGCGACTGACGGTAGCGCGTGTTGATGCCGAGAAAAATCTTTTGATGATTCGGGGCGCGGTGCCCGGCGCTAACGGCAGCGTCGTGGTGGTTAAGAAGGCGGCGAGACAGCCGAAGGGATAGAGAGAGACAGGCCGCGGGTCTGTTGTCTGAAGCGGAGGTTCGGTTATGCCAACAGTCAAAGTTTTGGACCTGGAGAGCAAGGAAGTTGGCGAGATCGAGTTGGCTGACGCAGTGTTTGGCGTGGCCCTCAACGAGCCATTGATTCACGAGGCGGTGCGCAGCTTTCTGGCTAACCGGCGCGCCGGTACGTCGGCAACGAAAACGCGCGGCGATGTCTCTGGCTCGGGACGAAAGCTCTGGAAGCAGAAAGGCACCGGCCGGGCCCGGATTGCTAGCTTGCGCTCGCCGCTTTGGAAAGGCGGCGGCAATGCGCATGGACCGCAGCCTCGCGACTGGTCGTATAACCTGCCCAAGAAAATGAGGAAGAGAGCGATGTGCTCGGCGATTTCCGAACGCCTGCGCGAAGGCAACTTGATCATCGTGAACGAATGGAAGTTCGATCAGCCGAAAACCAAAGAGTTCATCAACACGCTGGGCAGTTTGAAGTTGGGCGGCAAGACCCTGATTGTGGATTCGCTTAAGAACACCAAGTTGATGCTCGCCTCGCGAAACGTGCAGACGGCGAAGGTAGTCAACAGCTATGGCGTGAATATCTACGACCTGGTGAACCATCAGAAGCTGGTGCTGACGCCGCGGACCGTGGAAGAGCTGACTGGAATACTGCAACCGCGGGCCAGGGACGACGAAGAGCATTACCATTCACATGCGGATGAGGGCGGGGGCGAGGCGACGCAGGGACCGCAGGCGCCGCGACGGACATCGAGGAACAGAGGAGCACAGGCTTAAGCAATGCGAACCGTTTGGGACGTCATCAAGTCACCGGTCATCACTGAGAAAGCGCTGGTGGCGAAGGAAGAGACGCAGGATCGTCGGCAGTTGTTGACGTTGCGCGTCGATCGTCGCGCCACCAAGCCTGAGATCAAGAACGCAGTTGAGTCGATCTTTCAGGTCAAGGTCGATAATGTGCGCACGGCAAACTACCTCGGCAAGATGGCCCGGCGCGGAAGACATGAAGGGCGCAAGCCTTCGTGGAAGAAAGCCTACGTGACTTTGAAGCACGGCGAGAAGCCAGTGGATTACGGGGAAGCAATCTAAGAATTCCAAATTCCAAATTCCAAATTTGAGATTTGAAATTCGAAATTTAAGATTATGGGCATCAAGAAACTAACACCGACATCGCCGGCGCGTCGCTTTCAGACCTATCTGACGAAAGACGAGCTGACTACGGGTGCAGTGCCGGAGCGGTCCCTGCTGGAACCGAAAATACGGATTTCGGGCCGCAACAATAATGGCCATATTACGGTGCGCCGGCGCGGCGGTGGTCATAAACGGTTCTATCGCATTATCGATTTCAAGCGCGATAAGGATGGCGTGCCCGGTCGCGTCACGCAGATCGAATACGATCCGAATCGCTCTTCGAATATCGCCCTGGTTACTTACCTCGACGGTGAGAAGCGTTACATCATCGCTCCGGTCGGTCTGGAAGTCGGAAAGACGATCGCCAGCGGCGAAGAAGCTGACATTCTTCCGGGAAATACTTTGCCGATTCGCAATATTCCTTTGGGCACGCAGATTCACAATATCGAGATGCGGCCCGGCAAAGGCGGACAGATGGCCCGCGCGGCCGGATCGTTCGCCCAGTTGTTGGCCAAGGAAGGCGCTTATGCTCAGTTGCGCATGCCCTCAGGCGAGGTGCGGCGGGTACCGGTTGAATGCCGGGCGACGATCGGCCAGGTCGGCAACGTCGAGCACGAAAATATTTCGCTGGGTAAAGCCGGGCGTACGCGTTGGCGTGGTATTCGACCGCACGTGCGCGGGGTGGCGATGAACCCGGTGGACCACCCGCACGGTGGCGGTGAAGGCAAAACCTCCGGTGGCCGCAATCCGGTGACGCCATGGGGGCAACCAACGCGCGGCTACAAGACGCGCCGGAACAAGCGTACGAAGAAAATGATCGTGAGAGATCGGAGAGTCAAGTGATTTTAGATTTTTGATTTGCGATTTTCGATTGGCGATGGTTCATGCACGACCGCTGATCTGAAAATCAAAAATCGGTAATCAAAAATCAAAAATAAAATCATGCCACGTTCAGTAAAAAAAGGCCCCTGGGTTGATAAGGGCATCCGCAAGGTTGTCGAGCGCATTCGCGCCGGTTCACAGCGGCCGCAGGTGATTCGCACCTGGTCGCGGCGTTCGACGATTACGCCCGAGATGGTCGGTATGACGTTCGGCGTTCATAACGGCAAGCGGCACATTCCGATTTACATCACTGAGAATATGGTCGGCCACAAGCTGGGCGAGTTTGCGCCGACGCGCATGTTCAAGGGCCACTCAGGGACCAAGGCAGAGAAGTCGGAAAAAACCGCGAAAGTCTCTGGAGCGTCCGGGTCTTCTGCGCCAGCAGCGACGCCGCCGGCAGCATAAGAAAGTATAGGTCATATAAGAACCTGTAAGACCTATTGAGAAGAAGATGGAAGCAAGAGCAAGCGCAAAATATCTCCGCGGATCGGCGCAAAAAGCGCGCCTGGTCATCGATATGATCCGTGGCAAGAACGTAAACCAGGCTTTGGCGATTCTGCGCTACACCAACAAGCGCGCCGCGCTGGGAATCGAGAAATGCGTCAAGTCGGCGATCGCCAACGCGAACGAGGCGGCCGAAAAAGCGAACATCGCGGTCGATCCGGACGAGCTTTGGTTGAAGGCCGCATACGTGGATCGCGGGCCGACCAAGAATCGTCGTCGCGTGCGGCCCGCGCCGCAAGGTCGAGCGTATCGTGAGCGGCGACACTTCTGTCACGTAACGATTCTGGTTTCGAGCGACAAGCAGGACGAGGTGAAAGCAGGCGGCAAGTCAGGCGCAACCGCGCCGGCGGTAAGCAGGCGAGCGAAGCGTGGCGGCGCCGCGGCTGCTCCGCGTGCCAGGCGTGAAGCGTCGAAGGCTGAAGCTGCTGACAGCGCGCCGGCCAAAGGCTCGGCCAAGACCGGCGAGACAAAAGAGGCGGCTCCGAAGATGGAAGCGAAGGCCGAAAAGAAACCAGGTAAGGCTGCGTCGAGGTTGGGCAAGGCGCTGCGACGGAAGAAGACTGAGGAGTAGTTGTTTATCAAATTTCAGATCTCAAATTCCAGATTTGAAATTCCAGAAACAAAGAGAATTTCAACAGTGGAGAAATAAGTGGGCCAAAAAGTTCATCCATACGGTTTTCGCCTCGGCTATAACAAGGACTGGCATTCGCATTGGTTTGCGAAGAAGCAGTACGGGGATTTTCTGATCGAGGATCTCAAGTTGAAGGCCGAATTGAAGCGGCGGTTTACGGGCGCTGGTGTTTCGCACGTGGATGTCGAACGCGCGGCGAACCGTCTGAAGATCATTATCTACACGTCGCGACCGGGCATCATCATCGGACGCAAGGGTTCCGAGATCGATAAGCTGAAGGGCGACATCTCTTCGCGCACGGGCCGTGAGGTCCTGGTCTCGATCCAGGAGATCCATAAACCGGAACTGAATGCCCAGTTGCAGGCGGAAAAGATTGCGGCCCAGCTTGAGAAGAGAATCGCGTTTCGTCGCGCCATGCGCAAGGCCGTGGAAGAATCGCTGCGCTTCGGGGCGCAGGGAATCAAGGTGAAAGTCAGCGGCCGGCTCAACGGGGCCGAGATTGCCCGCAGCGAGTGGCACTTGCAGGGCCAGTTGCCGCTGCATACTCTGCGTTCGGACGTGGACTATGGCTTTGCCGAAGCGCACACGACTTTCGGCGTGATCGGCGTAAAGGTCTGGATCTACCGCGGCGTGATTCTGGATGCGAACGCCGCCATGGCCCGCGGCACCGGCACCGATCCTATTAACGATACACGCGGGCCGGGGCAGCGCGAGGGCCGGCCACGTCCGGCGCGCGCGCGCAGAGACCGGGAACGGACGGAGAGATAGCCAGCCATGTTGATGCCGAAAAAAGTTAAGCATCGCAAGCAGATGCGTGGCCGAATGAAGGGCGTCGCGCTTCGCGGCAGCCTGATCAGTTTTGGCGAATACGGGTTGAAGAGTCTCGAGTGCGCCTGGATCACCGATCGACAGATTGAAGCGGCGCGCATCGCCATGACGCGTCACATTAAGCGCGGTGGCAAGATCTGGATTCGCATGTTTCCCGATAAGCCGGTAACCAAGAAGCCTGCTGAGACTCGCATGGGCAAAGGAAAAGGCGCGCCCGAGTACTGGGTCGCCGTGGTAAAGCCCGGCAGAATTCTTTACGAGATCGAAGGCGTAGACGAAAAGACAGCGCGTGACGCAATGAGACTCGCGTCGCAAAAGCTGCCCATAAAAACCAAGTTTGTCACGCGGGCAGATCAAGAGGGGGGCGCCCTTTAAGTAAGTTTCAAGTTTCAGGTTTCAAGTCAGACAACATGAAACTCGAAACCTGAAACGGTGAGCGCAGCGAAATATGAAGAGACGAGAAGAAGTCGATAAGTATCGGGACCTGCCTGACGAGGACCTGCAGGCGGAAGAAGCGCGTCTGAAGGAGTCGCTGTTTCGTTTGAATTTTAAGCTGGCGCTGGGTGAAGTCGACGCCATCAAGAAAATGCGCCAGGAAAGAAAGTCTCTCGCGCGGATTCGCACCCAGGTGCGGCAGCGAGAGATTCAAGCTGGAAAATAACGCCGGCCACGGATGCGCCGGCGACTAGATAGCAAATGCGGATAACAAATGTTTAGAAGGAAAAAGAAAGAGCAAGCGGTGGAGCCCCTCTCGAGCGCGGAAACTCCCGCCGAGGATGTGCGTCCGGAAGCGTTGGCGGCCGGCGAAGGCTCAACCAGTCCGATCATCGCGGAAGCATTGGCGCCGGTCGAAGATGCCGGAGCGGACGCTGAGCCGGCTGCGGAAGCTGCGGGGACGGATGCGAGCGCCGGCGGGAAGACTTCGTCGCGGCGTGGCAATCGGGTGCAGAAGGTTGGCATCGTCTCGTCCGATAAGATGCAGAAGACAGTCGTGGTCCGAGTGGATCGTCTGGTGCTGCATCGGAAATATCGGCGCTATGTGCGGCGCACTTCGAAGTTCATGGCTCATGATGATTTGGGTTCGACCACCGGCGACCGCGTGCGGATAGTGGAAACGCGGCCGCTTTCGGCGCAAAAGCGCTGGCGCGTGGTCGAGATCGTGCAGAAGGCGGCGAAATAGCGCATTGTCGATTGCCAATTTTCGATTGCCGATTGAATCGGTATCTGAGAAGGCAATCTTTCGCTCAAGATGAGTTGCGCACCAATTGGAAATCGGCAATCGGCAATCGGAAATTAAGTCATGATTCAAATGCAGACCTCTCTGGAGGTCGCTGACAACTCAGGGGCGCGACGAGTCGAGATGATCATGGGCATCGGCGGCTCGACCGGGGCCATCGCCAGCCTCGGCGATCGGATTAAGGTCACGGTGAAAGAGGCCTCACCCGACGGCACCATCAAAAAGGGCACGGTGCAGGATGCCGTAATCGTGCGGACGCGTAAGGAAGTGCGGCGTCGTGACGGCACCTACATCCGCTTTGATCAGAATGCCGCGGTGCTGATTAAGGAAGACGGTACGCCGATCGGGACTCGCGTTTTCGGCCCGGTTGCGCGCGAGTTGCGCGATAAGAATTACATGAAGATAGTTTCATTGGCGCCGGAGGTCATTTGATTGTGAAAACCAGAAAGCGAGCGAAGATTAGAAAGAACGATCAAGTGGTCCTGATCGCCGGGCGCGACAAAGGCAAGCGCGGCCGCGTGCTCGCCGTGGCGCCCATGCGCGCAAAGGTGAAGGTTGAAGGCGCGGCCATGATCAAGCGGCATCAGAAGGCTGCCGGGAATCGCGGAGGTGGCATCATCGACAAGGAAGCCTGGATAGACATTTCCAACGTGTTGGTCGTCGATCCGCAATCGGGCAAGCCTTCGCGCGTGAGCTATAAGATCGAAGGTGATGGAACGAAGTTTCGAGTGGCGAGCGCGAGCGGACATTCGTTGGAGAAATAGCTGACTGGTCGAATACGTCAAATAGGTGGGATAGGCCCTATATTTTCTTAAAACAATGGCAAGACTGAAAGAGCGCTATCAAAAGGAAGTCGCCCCGGCGATCGCCAAAGAATTTGGGATCAAAAATCCTATGGCGGTTCCGCGCCTCGCCAAGATCGTTGTCAACATGGGCATGGGAGAGGCGGTTGCCAACGCCAAGGTCCTGGACACGGCGGTCGAAGAGCTGAGGGCCATTGCCGGACAAAAGCCGGTGATTACCAAGGCCAAGAAATCGATCGCCAGTTTCAAGTTGCGACAAGGCATGCCCATTGGGGTAATGGTAACCCTGCGCGGCGAGCAGATGTATGAGTTCTTTGACCGTCTGGTTTCGGTGGCGTTGCCGCGCGTCAGAGATTTTCGCGGCGTTTCGCCGAAAGCGTTTGACGGTCGCGGCAATTATACGATTGGAGTTCGCGAGCAGTTGATCTTTCCCGAAATCGATTTCAATAAGGTAGACAAAGTCCGCGGGATGAACATCTCGATCGTTACCACCGCGCGCGACGACGACCAGGCGCGGGCGCTGCTGAAGGCCCTGGGAATGCCGTTCAGGCAATGAAGCCGAAGGTCAGAGGCCGGAGATCAGAGGTCGGCACAATCTGACATCTGATTTCTGACCTCTGATATCTGGATTGTTATGGCAAAGAAATGTTTAATCGCGAAAGCGAATCGCAAGCCGAAGTTTTCGTCCCGGGCGTACACTCGCTGTAAAAGGTGCGGCCGGCCGCGCGCTTATCTGCGCAAGTTTCATCTGTGCCGGATTTGTTTTCGCGAGCTGGCGTTGCAGGGGCAAATTCCCGGCGTGGTGAAATCTAGTTGGTAGAAGCAATGGAGTTAAGGAATGACTGATCCTATTGCCGACATGTTGGCGCGAATTCGGAATGCGGTTTCCGCCAAGCATTCGCGCGTCGATATCCCGGCCTCAAAATTGAAGCTGGAAATCGCCCGCATCCTCAAAGAGGAAGGTTATATCAACAACTTCGTCGTCAAAGGCGAAGGCCCAAAGAAAGTGGTCCGCATCTTTCTGCGTTACGACGCTCGCGGTACTTCCTCGATTACTTATCTGGCGCGAGTGTCGCGTCCGGGGCGGCGCGTTTATGTCAGCTCGCATCAGATCCCGCGCGTGTTGGGCGGCTATGGTGTCAATATCGTTTCCACCTCGCGTGGTTTGATGAGCGGCAAGACGGCGCGGCGTGAAAACGTCGGCGGAGAGTTGCTGGCCGAGATCTATTAATATTGCCGATTGCCAATTGCCGATTTTCGATTGATAAGTCGTTTTCAATCGGCATTTGAAAATCGGAAATCGGAAATGAATCTATGTCTCGTATTGGAAAAAAACCGATTTCGATTCCCAAAGGCGTCACCGTAGCTATTCACAGTGACCAGCTCGAAGTTAAAGGCGCCAGAGGCGTGCTGAAAACTCCGATCCCGCAGGGAATTACTTTCAAGCTTGAAGGTGAAGAGCTCGTCGCCGAGCGTGCCTCTGACGAGCAGGCCGCGCTTCACGGTTTGGCGCGGGCGCTGGCGAACAACGCGATTCGGGGTGTCACTGAAGGCTTTACCAGGCAGATGGACGTCGTGGGGGTTGGCTATAAGGCCGACGTGCAGGGCCGCAAGGTTGTATTCGCGCTGGGGTACTCGCACCCGATTGAGTTTCCTCTGCCGGAAGGGATCGAGGCGAAGGCCGAGCGCCTGACCACAAAAGGAAGCATTCAGCAGTATCAGACTACGCTGACCGTTTCGGGTATCGACAAGCAAAGACTGGGGCAGGTATGCGCAGAGATGCATAAGCTGCGAAAGCCTGACGCTTACAAGGGCAAAGGCGTGCGCTATGCCGACATACCGCTGAAGTTGAAGCCGGGCAAGACCGGTAAATAACATTTTCGATTTTTGATTGCCGATTTCCGATTGGCATTTTGGGGTTAGTAGAATCGGCAATTGGAAATTGGCAATCGGCAATGAATTAAGATGGGCAACAGAAACAGAGCAGAGGTTCGCAACGCGGTTCACCGGCGCATTCGGCGCAAGGTTCGGGGCACGACTGAGCGGCCGCGGCTGGCGGTCTATCGCAGCTTGAATCACATCTACGCGCAGGTCATCGACGACGAGCAGGCCCGGACGATCGCGGCCGCCTCGACAACGGAAAAGACTCTGGGAGCGAAGACCGGTGGCAATATCGAGGCCGCTCAGCTTGTCGGGAAGACGATCGCCGAGCGCACGCTGGCCGCCGGAGTCGAGCGGGTGGTATTTGATCGGGGTGGCTATCTTTACCACGGCCGGGTTAAGGCTTTGACCGACGCCGCGCGCGCCGCGGGACTTAACAAGGACGAAGTAGTTGAGGCGGAAGCGGCCGAAGCGGAAGAGCCCGTACCAACCGAAACTGAGACTGCTAAGCCAGAGGGCAAGCAAAAGGCTCCGAAGGCAAAGTCCAGGAAAGAGGCGGCTCCGAAAGAAGCCAGTGCCGGCGAAGCGAGCCCCAAATCAGAGGGGGCTAAATTGAAGCAATCGGAAGACAATGGCCGGGCGGGCGGCTAAAGCGAAAGAAGAGCAATGAGACAACCGACGCAGCGAATAACAGCGCAGGGGCTTGACCTCAAGGATCAGGTCATTTCGATCAATCGAGTGACCAAGGTGGTGAAGGGCGGAAAGAATCTGTCGTTCGCGGCGCTGGTAGTAGTCGGGGACGAATCAGGTCACGTCGGCTTTGGCACCGGCAAGGCCCGCGAAGTGCCTCTGGCGATCAAGAAAGCCGTAGAGGCGGCGAAGAAAAACCTGATCCGAGTCCCGCTGATTGAAAATACTCTGCCGCATCAATTGATCGGTCGATTTGGAGCTGGCCGCGTCATGATGAAGCCGGCGTCGCCCGGTACAGGTGTTATTGCTGGTGGCGCGGTGCGCGCGGTGATGCAGGCCGCCGGTGTTCGTGACGTGCGCACAAAGGTCCTGGGATCGACCAACCCGCACAACGTTGTGCGGGCGACGTTCGATGGTTTGCTAAAGATGAAAGATCCATTCGAGGTGGCCCGCTTGCGCGGAAAGCAGGTCGAGGAACTGTAGGTAGTTTCAAGTCTCAGGTTCCGAGTTTCAAGTTCTGAACTGTACTCGCGACGTCAAACCTGAAACCTTAAACTTGAAACTGAGAAATGTATGCCTAGAAAAGCGAAAAGCAAAGAAGCCGCGCCGGCAACAATTCGCATTCAGTACTACCGAAGTACAATTGCCTGTCCGGTGAAGCACAAAGAAATCGTCCGCAGCCTGGGCTTGACGAAGCTTAATAAGATCGTCGAGCGTCCTGATACGCCGTCGATGCGCGGGGCGGTTGCGAAAGTGCCGCACCTGCTACGGATCATTGAATAAATTGCCGATTGCCCATTGCCGATTTCCGATTGGATTGACGCGAAATGGCAAAGTTCAAATTGGCAAATTGGAAATTGGAAATCGGAAATGGCCTTATCACTTAACAATCTTCGTCCAGCAAAGGGTTCGACCCATCGCAAGAAACGTCTCGGGCGCGGACCGGGCACCGGGCTGGGGAAAACGTCAGGCCGCGGTGAGAAGGGACAGAAATCGCGTTCCGGCTACTCCATGAAGATCGGTTTCGAGGGCGGCCAGATGCCCCTGCATCGTCGACTGCCCAAGCGAGGCTTTACAAATATCTTCAAGAAGAAGTGGATCGAAGTCAGCCTGGCGGCGCTGGAAAAAGCGTTCGCGGAAAACGACGAGGTGACGCCTCAAGTTATGCACCATCGGGGCATCATCAAGAAAGCCAAACATGACATCGTCGTGCTCGGCAACGGCGAGGTTTCCAAGTCGCTGAAGGTCTCGGCGCATCGCTTCACGAAAAGCGCCCGCGAGAAGATTGAAAAGGCCGGTGGAGTTGTCACCGTAATCGGTACTCAATGACACCGATGCGGCACAGACTTCTCCCTGTGATCGCCGAACAAACAAACAGCACAGACCGAAAGTCTGTGCCACTTCAATATGGAAAAGTTCCTAGCTGCCGTTCGCAACATGTTCAACGTGCCGGATCTGCGCCGGCGGATTCTGTTCACGTTGGGCATCCTGGCGATCTATCGCCTGGGTGGGCACGTTTCTGCTCCGGGAATCAACAAGGCACGGCTGGATCAGGTATGGAACGACGTCAGCGGTACTCTGCTGGGCGTGCTCGATCTGTTTTCCGGCGGCAACTTTCGCTTGATCTCGGTCTTCGCGCTGGGTGTTACTCCTTACATCACGTCCTCGATCATTCTGCAGTTGATGACCGTGGTCTCGCCGCAATTGAAGAAGTTGCAGGAAGAAGGCGAGATGGGGCGGCAGAAGATCAATCAGTGGACGCGCTATCTCACGGTCGCTCTCGGCGCCTTGCAGACTTCCTTCGTGGCCCACTGGCTGCAAATCAACGGCGTCGGCGCTCCGACGTGGGGATTTCTCTTTACCACGGTACTGACGCTCACCACCGGAACAATTTTCGTAATGTGGCTCGGTGAGCAAATCACCGAACGCGGCGTCGGCAATGGAATCTCTTTACTGATCTTTGCCGGCATCGTGATTGGTTTGCCGAGCGGCGTGCGGCAGGTGATGGGGCGGGTCAGCGGCGGCGACACGCTTGAGATTCTGGGAGTGATAGCGCTGGTGGTGGCGTTGGTGGGGATTATCGCGTTCATCGTTTTCGTGGAGGCAGCGCGGCGGAAAATTCCCGTCAGCTATGCGAAACGTCACGTCGGGCGTCAACTGGTCGGTGGGCAGCAGACGACGATGCCGCTGAAGCTGAACATGGGCGGCGTCATTCCCGTGATCTTCGCTTCGTCGGTCCTGTCGATGCCGCAGAGTTTGTTCTCGGCCTTTCCGCCCGGTAACCAGGCGAACTGGTACGGGAAAATATTTTCATTCTTTCAGGTGTTTCACGCCGGCGATCCTTACTACGAATTGGTCTTTATGACGCTGATTATCTTCTTCACGTTCTTCTATGTGTCGATCGTCTTCAACGTCGAAGAGGTGGCCGATAACCTGCGCAAGCATGGCGGGTTCATGCCCGGGATTCGGCCCGGACGGGCTACGGCTGAGTACCTGAACACTATTCTGACTCGCCTGACGACGGTAGGGGCGATTTATCTGGCCATGGTCGCTTTCTTCCCGCAGTTCATGCTGAGCGGATTCAAGGTGGCGCGCTTGCCTTTCCTCGGCGCCTGGCTCGATTCGTTCGTCAGCACCACGCCAGGGTTCGCATGGATTCCCACCGGCATGGGCTATCAATTCTATTTCGGCGGCACATCGCTGCTGATCCTGGTGGGCGTGGCGATGGATACCGTGGCGCAAATCGAAGCCCAGCTGGTGATGCGCAATTACGAGGGTTTCCTGGGCGGTGGCGGCAGGTTGCGCGGGCGCAGGACCTAACATTTTCGATTGCCAAATTCCGATTGCCGATTGAAATCGTCCTATCCAACCAAAGGCCAATCGGAAATTGGCAATCGGCAGTCAGCAGTTTCTTATGTCCAAGATCATTGTTCTGATGGGCGCGCCGGGTGCCGGCAAGGGCACGCAGGCGCGCTTGCTGCAAGAACGCCTCCGTTTGCCGCAGATTTCTACCGGCGATATGTTTCGCGCCCTCGCTAAAACGCAGACGCCGCTGGCAGAAGAAGTGCGCGCGATTCAGCAGGCAGGACGACTGATTCCCGATGAACTGGTAATTCGAGTTGTCGAGGATCGAACGGCGCAGGAAGATTGCCGCGATGGATACATCCTCGACGGGTTTCCCCGAACTGTGGCCCAGGCCGAAATGCTCGAGGATCTGTCTGCGCGGCAGAACAAGAAACTCAGCTCGATACTGATTGACGTTCCTTTAGAGCATCTGGAAAAGCGGGCGACGGGTCGGCGCAGTTGCCCGATCTGCGGAGAGATCTACAATGTCTATTTCAAGCCGGCGAGAGTGGATAACAAGTGCGACCGTCATCCGGAGGCGGAGTTAATTCATCGTGCGGACGACACGGCGGAAAAAGTCCGGGTGCGATTGGATACTTACAATCGAGAGACCGAACCGGTGCTCGATTATTACGAGCGCACTGAACGTTTGCATCGAGTAGATGGAACGAGGGCGCCGCAAGAAATCTACCGCGACGTTGAGCGGATAGTGAGCACCGACTGAAGTCGAACCTGCGATGATTATCGGGAAGTCACAAAAAGAGATCGAAAAGATGCGGGTTTCGGGACAGCTCGTGGGACGGGTGCTGCGAGAACTGCGCGCGATGGTCCAGCCCGGGCTGACAACTAAGGAAGTTGACGGAGCGGCCGAGAAAATGATCCGCGACGCCGGCGCATATCCGACCTTTAAAGGCTACAACGGATTTCCGTTTTCGATTTGCGCTTCGGTCAACGAGCAGGTTGTGCATGGCTTTCCGTCGAATTATGAATTGCAGGAAGGTGATATTTTTTCCATCGACGTGGGAGTTACACTCAACGGATTCGTAGGCGACACTGCGGCCACAATTCCGGTCGGAAAAGTCAGCGAGGCGCGGCTCAACCTGATTCGGGTTACCGAAGAATGTCTCGATCTGGCGATCGAACAATGCCGCGCCGGAAATCATCTGGGGGATATTGGCTGGGCGGTCCAGTCGCATGCCGAAGCCCACGGGTACTCAGTCGTGCGTGACTATGTTGGCCACGGTATCGGCCGGCGCATGCACGAAGATCCACAGATTCCAAACTATGGAAAGCCGGGTAAGGGTCCGAAGATCAAGAAGGGCTACGTTTTTGCGGTAGAACCGATGATTAACCTCGGCGTGCAGCACACCAAGACCTTGAAGGATGGCTGGACGGTGGTAACCGTGGATGGTCAGCCCAGCGCGCACGCCGAACATACCATCGCGATCACCGAGGAAGGACCTGAGGTGTTGACGTTGGTCGGGTCCGCGTCCGGGCTGGCGGTGGAATTGGCTGTTGTCTAGTGATATTTTGCGCGGTTGGCGATTGCGCAGCGGGCATGCTACCATGTGCAGTTTGCCAGCCTAGATAATAGTGCCCCGTGTCTATCATGGCGAAGGAAGAGGCGATAGAGGTCATGGCCAAAGTCCTCGAAACGCTGCCGAATGCAATGTTTCGCGTCGAGCTTGAGGAGAGCCAGCACCAGGTGTTGGCGCACATCTCAGGCAAAATGCGCAAACACTTCATCAGAATTCTTCCGGGTGATCGAGTTTTGGTTGAGTTGTCACCCTATGATTTGAATCGTGGGCGCATAACTTACCGGTATAAATAGGGCAGAGAGTCGACAAATGAAGGTCCGTTCATCAGTCAAAAAGATTTGTGATAAGTGCAAAGTGATTCACCGCAAGGGAGTGGTGCGCGTTATTTGCGTCAACCCCAAGCATAAGCAGAGACAGAAGTGAAGAGGCCGCCCGCAGGTCCTTTTGGATTAGTCGGGGATTAGCAGGTGGCGTTGTCGGGAGAAATGAAATAGATGGCTCGTGTTGCAGGTGTAGATCTTCCGCCCCATAAGCGCGCAGAGATCGGTCTTACATATATCTACGGAATCGGCAGATCCCGTTCAGCGTCGATTCTCAAGGAAGCGCAGGTAAGCGTCGACACTCGGGTTAAGGATCTGAGTGAGGACGATCTCAGCCGCATCCGCGCGATTATTGACGCGCAGGGCGAGATCGAAGGCGATCTGCGAAAGCGCGTGCAGATGGACATCAAGCGGTTGATGGATATTGGCGCTTATCGAGGGTTGCGGCATCGTCGCGGTTTACCGGTGCGCGGCCAGCGCACGCACACAAACGCGCGCACCCGCAAAGGCCCACGGCGCGCGACTATTGCGAAGAAGAAGGCGCCTGGCAAGAAGTAATTTCATATGGCAAAAGCAACTGCGGCGGGAAAAAAGAAGGTCTTTCGGAAGAAAGAGAAGAAGAACATCCC
>Ga0137442_1000083_pt1 | contig 15366 bp, 16 predicted proteins | sample EasRivERMGT266_2_FD_102329 | JGI IMG/M metagenome (GOLD analysis project Ga0137442, IMG submission 102329) | Soil microbial communities from meander-bound floodplain in the East River, Colorado, USA - East River MetaG ERMGT266_2 | ecosystem: Environmental > Terrestrial > Soil > Floodplain ... | reverse complement strand
CAACATCCGCAACCACGACTTCACGGTCGTGGGCTATTGAATGACGGCCCTTCGGGCCTCATAACTCCCATTGCAAAAAGAATGAGGCCCGAAGCGCCGCCGTGGAATAGCCCCGACCGTCAGGTCGGGGTTAATCGTAGCCAATCAAACAAACGTTGGCGTCAACACGATAAATGCAACCTATGGCAGCCGCACTTCGTTCCAGATTCAAGACAGTTCTTGCAAATACAATTCTTTGTGAGCCTATCCGGCACCCGGGAGGACCCTGATTTGTTAAATATGAAACACCCGATCATCGTTACGCTCGTCGCCATTCTACTCAATCCTTTTGCTCTTTTCGCGCAGGCGACGAAGGAGTCTGACACCGCTTTCTCCACCGATTGCGATGCGTACATTCGTAAGGTGATGAAACGGGTCCCGGAAATTCCCAGTGTCGCCATTGTCGTGATCAAGGATGACCAGCCCATTTTTCTGCGCGCATACGGCCTGGCCGACAAGGAGGCTGGCGTCAAGGCTGACACCAACACACTTTATTACATCGCATCGTCGACCAAGTCGTTTATGGCAATGGCCGCGGCCCTGCTCGACAAAGAGGGCAAGATCAGGCTGGACGATCCGATGACGAAGTATGCCGCTGGCCTGACTTTTAAGGCGTCGATACCGGCCAAGGTCACGGTGCGAGACCTGTTGATCCATACGAGCGGGCTGAGGAACGGTCCTCTGACATTTCGGATGGCCTATTCGGGCGAGTCGGATGAAAAGGACATGATGCGTGTCTTTGCTGATGTGACCACCTATGACGATGCGAGATACGGCAAATATGCCTACGACAATCTGGGCTACAACATCTACGGGCTGCTGCTGCAGCGCACGCTGAACAAGAAATGGCAGGACCTGCTGCAGGAAAGGATCTTTAGCCCGCTGGGCATGCGTCACACGACGGCGTATGTATCAAAGGCTCGTGCAGCCAGGATGGTAGTCGCGGAGCCGTATATGTTTAGCGCGGACACGGGAACTGTCATCCGTTCGCCGATCGCAAAGCAGGACAGCAACATGCAGTCGGCAGGCGGCATGATGACCAGCATTTCTGACATCGGCCGCTGGCTGAGGCTGAATTTGAACGAGGGCAAGCTCGACGGTAAGCAGGTCATACCCGCCGAGATCATGAAGAGTCTTCATACCGGCTATACACAGACCACGCGGGACGAACGGCCCTTTATAGGCAACGGCGAATACGGCCTGGGTTGGCAGATCGGCAAATACGCAAACGAAAAGGTCATCTACCATCATGGCGGTTTCCCTGGCTGGAGCAGCCACATCTCGTACATGCCGGATAAGAAGATCGGTGTCGCGGTAATGATCAACGAAAACACCGCCGGCGGCAACGCCGGACACGTGCTGGCGACATATGTCTACGACTGGCTGCTCGGCACCGCAGATCGCGAGGCAACGTATGCGGCCCAGCTTGAGGACGGCGCTACGAACTACGGCAAAATGAAACTGGCACGGCAGGCCTCAGTCAGGGAAAGGGCAAACCGGACGTTGCAACTGACCAGGCCGCTCCAGGATTACGTGGGCCGGTACCGAAACGATCAACTCGGCAACATACAGATCACCGTCCAGCAAAATACCCTTGGTCTAAAACTTGGCAATATCGAGACGGTTTCCACGCCCTTCACCCAACCAGACACCATCCGCGTCGAAATACTCCCGGGTCAGGGCGAGGTCATTGAATTTGGGTTCAATGCGGACGGTCAGATCGATTCGCTCAGCTATGCCGGGATGAGGTTTGTGAGGGTGAAGTGAACCGGCCGCGCTCTAAGAGGGCTTACTTTCGCTTCTTCAAGGGGATCGTTGTTGATTGTTTTTATTTCCTTCTCTCACTGGGAGAGGGCAGGGCGAGGGGCGAAGCATGTGCCGGGGTGATCTTGGGATTTCTTAGTTCGCGTTGTTTCGTGTGATTTCGTGGATCGCTTTGCGTCTTGGCTCGAAAGGACGGAAAACGATCCACGAATACACACGAAACGCACCAACCTGATTGCTTTACTGCTCACTGCTCACCGCTCACTGCTCACTGATTTCACCAATCTGCGTAATCTGCGTAATCTGCGGATAGGATTTACGGGCAAGCGAAACCGCCGCGTCACCTGCGAGTGTGCCGAAAGCTCCGTCTGCTTGGGTTGTGTCTGTTCTCAGTCATTCGCCACAGAGGCACCGAAAAACGGGGTCGGGTTTGAGATTTTGCGATTCTAGAAAGCTCTCCCCGTTATCATTCAACAATACAACAGTGGCGAGTGACAGAGAATCGCAAATCGCAAGCCTGACCCCAGTCTCACCGGGACATTTCACTTCTTAAATAGTTTTGCGAACGCGTCACGAGCGTCCGTCGGAGGGCCTGACGAAGTCTCGCGCTCGACTACAATTCGAGCCGCGAACAGTTCGCACTCGTTGCGCGCGTGTTTGTTCACTATCCGTGCGGGGATCGGTTTATTACATTCGAGGCGCGCCCCCGGATCGAAATGTGTGCACTGACGGCAGCTGTGGAGGTCAGCGTTGCACTTTGGGCAAGAGCTGTCGAAGTTGATGTTCGGCGGAGCCTTTGCTCCGCACGCGTTGCACTTCGACGCCTCGCCAAATGCCATCATGCGTGGCGAGCGCGGACCCTCACGATGCTCATTCTTTGATAAGGGGTTTGATTGCGACTTGGATTGCGACTTTGGTCGCTCCGACTCGCGATCGCTGTCCATATAGCCGCGCTGACGGTATTTGCTCATCTTAACTTCACACCATCCGCGAAGGAATACAACGAACCGCGCGTGCGGATAATTAGACTGTTGCCGGCGATTGCCGGCGTGGCCCAGCACTCTTCGTCAAGATCATTCGTCGCCAGGACTTCCCATTGTGCGCCTGCTTTAAGCACCGTCACCTTGCAGCTCGCACTTACCATGAAGATCTTTCCATCGGCCGCTACCGGCGATGCGTAGTATTCTTCGAGGGCCTCAGGCGTGCGGCCCATTTTCAAAACCTCCCCAGTCGCGGGATTTAAACTCGTGACTATGCCTCCTTCTTTCATTAAGTACATCACGTCACGATAGACGAGGGGCGCGGGAATATTCGGATAGGATTTCTTCAGTCGCCAGACAACGTTCGTTGCGGTGAGATCACCGCTGCCACCGTTGCCACCCAGCCGGATTGCCGTAATACCATGTCCGGAAGTGCTGGTTCCGGTGCGAACGAAGTCGTATTCCGCTCGATCGATATAGCCATCGCTGTTGGCGTCTATCCAGCCGAAGTGTTCCGCAAACGGGTCAGACTTCATCTCTTCGGGCTGGATTCGTTGATTGTTGTCCTTGTCGAATTTCTTCAGGCTGTCTTCGTAGGCCGGTAAAAACGGTTCATCGCCGCCTTCGCCGTTTACGTAAACCATGTCGCCACTAAGGGCGGGCACTCCCTTCGGGTATGTTCCTACCTTCGTGACCCACCACAATCGCTCTCCTTTATCGAGCGAATAGGCATCCAGTGTATTTGAACCCAGCACCACGAGTTGTGCCGGCGCATTTTTGGGTGTGTAGACAACCGGAGTGGAAAAGCCCTCGTAATTCGTACGGTCTTTCTTCCAAAGAACTTTTCCGTTTCGCGCATCAACGGCAAGGATGAATGAGTTTGCCCGCTGGTCACACACCAGCACCAGCGTGTTTCCCGCGAGCACCGGCGAGCCGGCCATACCGTAGAAACTACTGAATGGTCCTAACGGTACACGCCAACGCTCGCTTCCATCTGGCCCATAACTGATCAGGCCTAACTCGGCAAAAAAGACGATAACGTTCTTCCCGTCGCTCACCGGAGTTGGTGAAGCAGCGTCGTTGGCCTTGTAGATGGGCATGTGGCGCGCGCGAACAACGTCACGCCGCCACAACATCTTTCCGGTTTTTCGATCCAGCGCGAGCGTGACGAGTTTGTCGCCTTCGCTCGCCGTCAAAAAAACGCGATCAGCCGTGACCACCGGCGATGACCGCCCGAACGGTACCGATGTCTTCCAGGCGAGATTCTTCTTAGCGCCAAATTGCGCCGGCAGGGTGGGGCCGTCCGCTACGCCAGTGCCATTTGGACCGCGGAATTGCAGCCAGTCATTGGTGGCCTTGACGGAGATCGCTGACGGGGCAGCGGGCGGCGATGTAGAACGTTTCGAATTCTGGGCGTTATTCTGGGCGTTAGCCGGGAAGGAGACGGCCAGAATCGCCAGGGCGACGATGGACCAGAGTTTTGCGACTTCGGTTGCGATGTCTAGTCTTGATGATGATCTTGGGAATTTCATTTCTATGGCCTCGCAGCGGGAATGTTAATTGGTGCCGCAATGGCATGAAGTCAGTACCGTCCGCGGACCGGGGTCCCCGCGCGGGCAGCCCGCGTGGGGTGGTGGATGCGGATGGGTCTCGACATTACCAACTGCCAATTATCGATTACCGATTCGTTCGACAATCAAAACCTCTTGAATACGTGGTGGCAGTTTACCTCGCTTTGTAGGACCGTGAACAGGTCGGACGCAGCGTAATTGCATAACCGCGAGCGTCAGGCCGTGTGAAACCTCGAAGCCAAAAAGCGGGGTCAGGCTTTCTGTTGGCTACGATTCTCCGGTGACCCGGCCGGATTGCCTACGCGACTAGTGAGAATCGCAAATCGCAAGCCTGACCCCAATTGTGACGCACGCGGACTTTTTCGCAGCTGTCCGCGACCCACCTCCGTCAAGGAAAAAGTAAAAGGGTAGCGCGGATCTGGTCTCCACTTTTTACTTTTTACTTTTGCCTTGTTCCGTCCGGTACTGGTGTCCCTCGGAACGATCGCCCTTCCGGGATTTCACAGCTGAGGAGTTCCTTGGCCGCACGTTGACGATCGGCGCCGGCGGCGGATTTTTCCGAGGATGCAGTCTCACTCTCGGCCAGATGGCTGATGCGTGCGTTTATGTTGGCGGGGCCGCCGACGTCGATTCGAAAGCGAAGCGGCTCGATAGCGAGTCAGACTTGGGGTCAGGCCTCCGATCTTGCGATTCGACCCGCGCGAGCAGGAATCACCAGCTAAGAATCGTAAGATCGGAGGCCTGACCCCAATTTTGGTTTTTAGTCCAATACTTTCCCGGAGGCGGCTCGATGCCGCCGACAACCTTGGTCGCCCGCATGCGGATCGTGGCCTTAGTTATGCGTTACCGAACTCGCATAGGTCCCGGAACCGCCGCTCTTGAAAACAAGCTGGCCGGTGCCCTTTTTACATGCTGCGTCCATCGTCCAGGAATACGTTCCCGACCAGCCGTTCTTATGAGACCACTCGATCGTCATCACGTTGCCGGCGAGACGTGCGGTGCCCGTCGACGCCCCGAGGCCGGCCTCGGTCGCCGTTCCGTCGGCGGTTACGTTCCAGGTCGAAGCGCCAATACCTGATGCGTATTGTACCCAGCCCCCCGTGATCTTGCAGGCCTCTTTCGGAGTCGGGTCGGCTTCCTTGGGAGTCGGATCTGCTTCCGTTATTGGCTTCGGGGTCGCCACGCATCCCAAACTATCGAACTCTTTCTGAGCGGCAGCGAGCTTGTCTTTGAATTCCTGGAGCATCCTTCGATGGAAACTCTCATCCTTGTCCCCTTTCTCAAAGTCGGCTGCCCAGTAAACTGCCTCGTCGAGGACTTTGTCCAAACGTTCTTGAAACGCTAAGAGTTCCTTGATCGTTAGTTTTGGACGTCCACCGATCTGAGGGTTGTCTAACACCGCGGGATCCAGCTGCTGGATAATAGCTCCCAGCCCATCCAGCACAAGTTTGTCCTTAACAGCCGCGTGGACCCTGATCAAGGCATCCTTGTAAAATTTCAACCTGTCGGACACAGCCAGGAGCATCTCCTTCGTCGCCTTAGACCCCCGAAAAAACCTAATACTTTCATCCAGCTTCTGGCACCTTCCGGCCGTGTCCTGAGCAATGACTGCCGGGCCCAAGACCACGACCAACGGGAGGATCAACAAAACCTTTCTAAGAAATTTACACCGTTCCTTCATACTTTTTTCGCTCCCTCACAATTCTTTAGACACGAACCCCACAAGTCCCCTCGGAACTCCGAAACCGGCGCATCACCTTCCGGCATGTTGGTTCAAATGTCGGCTTCCTGATCGAATGCGGGAAAGATAGCATGAAGGAGTGAAAGCAGAAAGAAAACCGAAACCGGGGTCAGGCTTGCGATTCTGCGATTCTCGAGCGCGCTATCCAACCAGAAGTTCCCTTTTGCTGACCCCGCCGCCCTTAACCCAATCCCGATGCATCGGGACTCCGCCTCTCCCCGAACAGATCGAACTCCATCGCGACCGCATGTGGCGCCGCGACGAAGACCTCCGCATTGAAAGCGCTGTTGGATTGATCCATTGATTCATTGATCCAATGATTCAATTCTGAAGATTTGCCAGATTTCGCGTAATTCTCTTGACTTGATAGACCGTAAGCGATTCGGGGTCAGGCCTTCGATTCTGCGATTTCGGTTGCGGCGGCCCTTTGATCTGGCCGGCTCACTTCGACGACTTTCAACGAGCTGCGAAGCAGCGGTCAGAACTAAGCCCAAGGCGAGGCTTTGCGAGCCTTGGGTTAACGTCGTAATAAATTTGTTTGGAGCCGCGGAGCGGCGACCCAAGTATTTGGAAGCAAAAATCTGCCTGACTAATCTAATCGCTCTGCCCTCACCAATAACTTAACCTGTCAGTTTTCGCTTGATTCGTGGGTTAAGATCTTGCCATGTCTTACACGAATCTCCTCTATCACATCGTTTATGGCACAAAGGATCGGCTACCGCTGATTACCAAAGAGTTGCGCCCAGATCTGCATCGGTATCTGGGCGGTTTGGTAAATCGTCTCCATGGCACGCCGTTAGAGATAAATGGAATGGCTGACCATGTTCACGTGTTGGCCCGGATCAAACCGGTGATCTCGATTTCGGAGTTCCTTGGCAAATTCAAATCAGTTTCGTCAGGCTGGGCCAATCGCCAGACACGCGGCAGATTCAAATGGCAGGTGAAGTATGGTGCCTTCACTGTCAGTCAATCGCAGGTTGAACGTGTGCGAGAGTACATTCGTAATCAGGAGGTCCATCATTCGAGGATCTCGTTCGAGGAGGAGTTCAAAGCGTTAGTTAAAAGTCACGGAATAGAGTTTGACGAGAAATACCTCTGGCTATAGATGCGGTCGCTGCTTCGCAGCTCCCGACAATTGTCTGCAACGCAACCCAAGGCTCGCAAAGCCTCGCCTTGGGCTTAACTCTGGCCGCTGCTTCGCAGCTCGTTGGACAATTGTTTTCAACGCAACCCAAGGCTCGCAAAGCCTCGCCCTGGGCTTAACTCTGGCCGCTGCTTCGCAGCTCGTTGGACAATTGTTTTCGACGCAACCCAAGGCTCGCAAAGCCTCGCCTTGGGCTTAACTCTGGCCGCTGCTTCGCAGTTCGTTGGAGAATTGTTTTCAACGCAACCCAAGGCTCGCAAAGCCTCGCCCTGGGCTTAACTCTGGCCGCTGCTTCGCAGCTCTGGAGCCTAACGCCTTGCTGGTGCACGCCGACGAAGCTGTGTTGTCGTCCAGTCGACCATCGTTTCGAAGAAACCCGGTGGGAATCGTTTGAGGCGGACATGGGCGAAGCTCGCGGGCGGGCGTTCGATGTTTGTCGCGCCGCGGATGATCTGAGTGCAGGTTTGTCTTGCAATTTCACCCGACCATCAGTTAACTTCACCCTGCTTTTTTCTTTCAGGTTGAACATCGGACTCTAATTGTTAATGGATGAAGATGTGAACCGTCCTCAAGGGGTAGAAACCGCACAGTTCGTTTTTTGCGTGGCGGGGTCGAACCTGCATTCATCACCCTCGGCCACGTTGTTCCTTACTTCAAGGCTAAGACTGCCTTCAGCTGACCCAACTTTTTTCTGCCCACCAACAGCTTTGGTGGATCTGGAGGATAAGCACATGCTTGAAACAATTTCGCGCTCTTTCGCAACAAGGTGGAAAGCGACTCTTCAGAGGTCACTGGTTGTGTGTATCGTCCTTTTCAGCGCGGTGATCTCAATTCGGGCGGACATAAGTTATCAGGAGGCATACGCTTCTTTGCAAAGCAACCGCGATCGACTTCTGACACAGTATGCGCAGGACCACAATATGACTGCAGCTCAGGGGTGGAATGCGATGACATCTGCAGAAAGGTGGGAGTTCCTGATGATTACCGACCTTCTGGGAAGACGATCCCTTTTGTACAACAACATCGTTCATGACTATCAGATGCGCACCTGGATGAACGATTGGGCAAGCTGTTATAACAACAGCGCTGACTGCAACAGCGGGTGCTATTTTGCACGCACTCAACCCCCTAATAGCCCAGATACTGTGATTCTAGAGTGCAATTGGGGCGATGGTCCGACCTGTGTAAGCTCTGGTTGGTGCGACGATTTCTGGCACGGTGGAGAACAGGACTGGGACACGGTGCTCAACCACGTCACCAAATTCTACGCCGTGTTTGGAGGGCCTGACTGTGGTGGCCAGAGTAATAGGGTGTATTTTCAGGCGGATAATTCACTGATTTACGCTCTCAGAAATATACCGAATGACGTTTTTCTGCCCGGATGGAAAGTATCTGAAGACATTGGCGGACCCCACGACCCATTCAACTTTAGCGGTGAAACCATGCACGGACAGCCTCGAGGGCAATTTCACTGCTTCTCCGCCGATGTTGAGGCAGTACCGGTTTATAGATCAAATTTCTATAATTCCGGCGATCCTCGCCTCGTCGAGATCGACGTAGATTTTGACGTGGCTCATCACTCAAATCCGGAATGTACCTATGGCGGTGAATACGGCTATAACGTGTACCAGAATTTTTGGTATTACGAGGGACTGACGGGGCCAGCCGAATACTGGTACCAGCCGCCGAGTGATTGATCTTTAAGAGGGGAATGAGAGAAGGGCTGTCTGAAAAGGCAGCCCCCCTTTTGACGAAAACAACTTAACGTCTAACTCAAAAGAGAACGTTTCCCTGCTCGCTTCTTCAAAAGACAGTCTCGTAGAACGAATAGAATCTGGGTCAGACTACCGGAGCCACGTTTGCGATTTTGCGATTCTCAGGCGCGTCATCTGACTTGCCATTCGTTGCGTCAGAGTTTGAGTGACGAGAGTGAGTTGCAGGAAGGGAAAGGGATCAGGCGTGCACTTCTGAATGAGTAAGTTTCGAGCGATGATGCCTGTTACCAGAATGGCCGGTGGTAGACTCCCCGAACAGATCGAACTCCATCGCGACCGCATGTGGCGCCGCGACGAAGACCTCCGCATTGAATCAGCTATTGACGCCGAACGTTTCATCGAAGACGTGGGCTTTGCAAATACGCTGACAGATACTCGTCGCGCCGGTCCGTCGTTGTACATTGCGGTGTGCGGTCGGCGGGATGTTAGTTTGCCCCGCAATGTCCAGAAGAACGAAGAGACTCGCCTCACCTGGTACCTCAAAGACGAAGTCATGCGCCGCGGTCGCGTTTACTACGCGAAACTTGCGGGCGGTCGCTCGATGTTTGTCGCGCCGGCTTTGATAAGCCACTTTGCCGCGGTGTGGATGCCTCGACGCAAAGACGAGCCAATAATATTGTCAGCCGCAGCCCAGCGTGTTCTCAAAGTGCTCCGGCGCGAACACGACCTGGCCACGGGCGACCTGCGCGCGGAAAGCGGAGTCACCGAACGTGCGGCATTCACCCGCGCCCTCGATGAGTTACAACGCCAGATGAAGGTGATCCCTCAGGATGTCATCTATCAACCGACGTTTTCATATATCTGGACCCTGGCCGAAGATCGTTTCCCGGAAGAGCTGAGAAAACCGATTCGCCGCAAGACGGCACTGCGAGAGATCGCTCGAGCATATCTGGCGGGCGCCGGGATGTCGGTACTCGGCGAGACAGCGCGCGCTTCGGGTTTGAGCCGCGTTGAAGCCGGGCTTGGAAACCATCAACTGGTAGACGAAGGATATGCGATCCGCCTCAGGCAAGGGATCTATGCGCTGGCATCATCGAAGAACGGCTAACGTGAGCGACAGGGGTCAGGCTTGCGATTCGCTCCAACTGATCGATTGATTCATTGATTCAATTCTGAATAGCTTGACGATAATCTTGTTGTAGTGTTAAGACCATACACAATTAGATGACGTAGGATCGGCTCGGAAGGTTTTCGTTCAAAACCCCACGGGGCTTTTGTTTTTTGAAATCGAATAATGCCTTAGGAGAATTGCTATGAAAAAGACACTTCAGTTTATTTTATTGGCTGCTGCGTCGACGTTTTTCGCGGCATGCGGAGCCCCGGCTGCTAACACCGGAGCAAATAATGCAAACACAAATACGACCAAACCAGTTGCGGCCGCACCAACCGTCGACGCGTTGATGGCCCTCGATAAACAGGCTAATGAGGCTTATGTCAAGGGCGATTCAAAGTTTTTTGCGGGAATGCTGAGCGACAAGTTCGTCATTCTCACCGGCGGCGGCCAGCGGATGGACAAGGCCGCAACCGTCAAGATGATCGCCTCGGTCAAGTGCGACATCAAGTCAATGGACCTGACCGAGCCCGCGATGTCGAAGATCGACGCGGACACGTATGCCCTCAGCTATAAGGCCTCTTGGGACGGCACATGCAACGACCCCGACGGCAAGCCGATGAAGGTGCCGGGCCCGGTCCGTTCGGCCAGCATCTGGGTCCGCAGCGGCGACAAATGGCAGGCGGTCTTCCACGGCGAGAATCTGATCATCGATCCGAAAGCTTCGAAAGCTCCGCCTCCGCCGCCTGCACCCGTAGCCAGGAAGGAAGACCCGAAGAAAGACGACAAGACTGCGGCTAATTCAAATACGGCTTCTAACACCGCTGCACCCGCCAAAGCCACCGGCGATGCCAACACCGACGCTCTCGTCAAGATCGAACTCGCGTTATGGGAAGCATGGAAGGCAAAGGACGCCAAAAAGATCGAAGACCTGATGGCAATTGACGTTTCATTCGTGAATATTTTCGGCACCTACTTCGCAACCAGGGCCGAGGCATTGAAGGACTGGACCGGCGCCTTGTGCCAGGTCAAAAGTGTCAGCGTCACTGATGGCTTCGCCACGGCTCTTTCGCCGACCGTCGAGATGCTCACCCGCAAGGGCACTGCCGACGGCACTTGCGGCGGTCAGGAGATCGGAGGAACTGTTATCTGGGGCGTGTCAATTTATGTTAAGGACGGCGATGCGTGGAAGTTCGCCTTTGGCATGAATTCGCCCGCCATGTAAGCTTGATTGCTGCTAAAACTACTAAAGGCCGGAGTTTATTCGCTCCGGCCTTTTTATGCGAACATTCACGGAACGAATGTCCCGATCTACAGGTCTATAACCGGCAAAACCGGGGTCAGGCTTGCGATTGATCGATTGATCGATTGATTCAATGATTCAATTCTGAGGCGTCAAGCAAGATCGCGCAAATCGCAGGTCTGACGCCGCTTCTTCTTCTACTAAACCACGTTTAATCCGACGATGAGGTAACCGCTGGTTGTCGTTTGGACTCTTTAAGCACAAGCAGACCGACTAGAGTGCCGAATGAACTAGTGAACAAGATATAGGAAAACATCAGTGAGAGTGTCGCTATCTTGATCTGGCGATCTCCCCAAAATGATGCGATTGCCGAGGGGTCAGTAGTAACGGCCTTGATGCATTCGGCGTCAGAAACCTCGGCGGTGCAGGGAGGCCGCAGGGGTCGAGTAAATCCGACAACGAACGACCATGACTCTCCGGCCGTGCGGGGTAGAGTGACTACGACTAACGTGTGAACAACTGTCAGCACTACAAACGTGAGCAGCGTTACTATGAGTGTCCGCGCAAACAACTTTCGCAGCGCCTTCTGGGTTATCGCCTCACCTGCATACCATTGAATCACCACAGCCAGGGTTCCCATCAGCGCTGCCGATAGAGGTATCACGGTGTCCTGGATTGAATCAGGGATTAAGGATAGTAGCGGCTTGAAGAGAGGCACGTTAACGACGCCCAGATAGGGTGCCAGACCGATACTGGTTCCAACTCCAAAACCTACGATATAGCGAATAAGTTTCCGCGCTAGCGGCGTGGGCGGCTGAATCGGGGCTGGAGTTTCGTTGCCCATACTAATCTCGGCGACTCTAAGGTTGCTATCTGAACTGGCAAAGCACTGGCGTGCCTGAATTAACCAACCCGCATTCAATAACGCTGTTTTCGAATCCCAGATCCTGGTTACCGTGTGAGATTGGGACGAAGCCATCTTTTGTTACGGTGAAGCTGTAAGTTCCCGGCCAAAAATCATTGATATTGGAATTGGAGCTGATCGCGTAGCGCTTACCGCCTGGAGCCTGGAGAATAATGTTGGCACCGGGCACTGGATTCGTTATCACTCTGAGAACAATTGGCCCGTTCTTCTTGCGGATGGAAAAGAGAAAACTGCGCATCCGACCGACGAAGCCATTCGCGGTTGGCAGCGGTACGATGTTCTGGTCAGTGGCAGTTGCCGTGTCGACGTCTAAACTGAGACCAATCTTCGCGAAATAAGTTGGGTGCGGGCTTACCGTAATAAACCCGACGCGTTGACCGCCGCTTATGCGCACTGTGTCCAAGTCGCTCGCGGACGGAAACCGCTTATTTACATAGGCTCTTAGACCAGCTAACTCCTCGTCGGCCATGGTGGCCAGCAGGGCTTCCTTTGTCTCATTGGCGACCCCTGCTACCGCATCTGCATTGAAACCCTCGACTTGCTGTCCCCGCAATGTTCCCTCGCTAACGATTCCCTTCACTATTTTCAAATCCTTGGCGCTCTGGTCCAGGCTTGATGCCACACAAGCTAGATCATAATCGAGTCGTGCTTTGATTCTTCTTGTATCTGTTTCTATTACCGGCTGCTTCTGCATAGAAGTGCCGAAGAGGGTGTTCAGCATTTGCGCCAACCGATAGCCGGCTAATGCAATTCTTAACTTTACCACTTGCAGCGACCGATGCTCATAATCCGAGCTTGGCTCCTGGCCGCGGTTCACGCCGGAGTAGACCACTGTCTTGGCTAGCTCAAACGACTCAGCCGCCCATTCATCAACCTTCCCAGGCTTGAGACGATCTGCTAACTGCTTTCTCGGATTCGTCCTCATTATCTCGTCAGCGAGCCGTTTAATATAGGCGTCCTCCGACTCTCCTTTGCGATACTTCCTATGTTTCGACAGAATGGTGTTCCAGTAGCGCTGAAGGCTTCGTCCCTTAAGCCTGAAAAGATTGCCACCATGGTCACCTTCAGGTTCCAATTTCGTAACGCGAGAGGCAATGAGAAGAGGATGATGAATATTGCCAAGCAGATGGATTGTCCACGCTAGTTCGATTGCCCGATTACTCAATGGCTCGTCATTATTGGCGAGCGCAGTTTGAAAAAACTGCAAACGCTCAATCACGTTTACCTCTTCCGGCTGAAATGCGGGTATGTCGGGGATTACAACGCCCGGCTCTGCAAAAAGGAAATTGGCGTAGTGCCATGACGAACAGTGATACTTAAATCGGAGATCATCTTCCGCCATGGGATTTCTTACGCGCTCCGCCCAGTTGATGGCCGCCAGGAATTGGTTTCGCGGATTAGTGCGGGCATTAACGGAGTGATCATGGTAGTCAGTCAGCACGAGCCACCTTATGTCTTCTGGTGCCTGCCTCAATAACTCCACAGCCGCCGCCCGAGTGTGAGGGCTCATGTTGGCCCAAGCAATAGAAGCAATCACTCTTTGCTCAGCCAGACCCCAGCCGCCAAATGAGACACTCGGCACGAAGAGAATGACACCCAATAAGATCAGAACTCTAAGAAGGATTTTCATCAGCCGGACCAGGTCGCTTTGTATCCAAGAAAAGCGCGGCCCAAGCGACCGCCTCCCCGTCGACCAGGAAATCTACTCCGATGTTCACGTTTTTCGATCTGCGTCCACGCCGAAGCAGTGAGCAAGATGAGCGTCGGGCCGTCGTTTTCGACTTGGAAGGTGGTTGTGATGGGAAGGGGTCCCTTCTGACCTATGACTTGGACCGCGTCGGCCATAATGTTTTCTACTTCGGTTTTCTATAGCGGATCGAAAATGCGCGCGCATCTTATCCGGGGAACCTTTGTTAGTCAATCGCGACGTAACCAAAACCGAGGTCAAGCTTGCGATTCGCTCCATTGATCCATTGATTCAAAGATTCAATGATCCGATGATCGAATGATTCAATGAATCATCGGACTACCGCGACTGGCGCCATGGCAGGCTCCACAGTCCGCGCACCGAGAGAATGACCGAGAAGAGCCCGGTCACGCCGATCGCGATCAGCGTCCAGACGAAAAAGAAGTGTCCGCTGGTGTGGCCGAGTTTGCTGGTGACGCCGACACCCTTTCCCGTCATGTGGGCGATGGCGGGGAGCAAAGCAAAGAGCCCTCCGAGGAGGGTGATGATGTACCCCGATCGCCGTTCAAGGAGCACCAGCGTTCCGTACAGCCAAACGACATAGATGGGTACAGCAGTGAGGTTTGTGGCCGTTCCCGGCTCAATCCCGCGGACGATGTCGTCCGCCAGGTGAAAGGTAAAGAAGAGGATCGAGAGCAGAGACGCGATGGTTAGCATAACGCTGTGTTTCATTTGGTTTTCTCCTTAGTTAGATCTGTGTGTGCCTTTCGCCACGTGCATGCGTGCGCGTTCAGCAGGGCGTTCATCGGCTTGCGCTCCGTTTGCTCGCCGCTGCCGGTCGCTCGCGTTCTGCTTGCTCCGGCTCAAACCGGAGAATGTCGCCAGGCTGGCACGAGAGCGCCTCGCAGATCGCGTCGAGCGTCGAGAAGCGGATCGCGCGCGCCTTGCCGGTCTTGAGGATCGAGAGGTTGGCCAGCGCCATTCCGATCCGGTCCGCGAGCTCGGTCAGCGTCATACGCCGATCGTGGAGTAGGTCGTCGAGTTTGATGGCGATAGCCATGTCACACCGTCCCTTCGAGGTCTTCGCGCATCAGCGCGCCTTCCGCGAACACGCGGGCCAGCAGGAACGTGAGGAGTACGGCGAGCCAGCCGTTGATTGAAAAGCCGGCGTTTATATGAAGCGGATGCGCCGGAGTCGAAACGGTCTTGGCGATTGCGCCGATCACAATGCTGAGAAGGTTCAGCGCGAGCAGCACCCAGGCGATCGCCTGCAACCGGGACGCGTTCGCGGCGACGAACGGGTCGCCCGCGCGAACCGTCTTAACGATCGCGAGCAGCCGTTTTAGGACGGCGTAGTGCAGCGGGACCGCGACGAGGCCGAGCACCGCGATTACGTGCAAGGCAATGATCAGCCGCTCTGCCTCAGGAGAAGGAGAAAGTTCGAGT
>Ga0137442_1000082_pt1 | contig 15630 bp, 10 predicted proteins | sample EasRivERMGT266_2_FD_102329 | JGI IMG/M metagenome (GOLD analysis project Ga0137442, IMG submission 102329) | Soil microbial communities from meander-bound floodplain in the East River, Colorado, USA - East River MetaG ERMGT266_2 | ecosystem: Environmental > Terrestrial > Soil > Floodplain ... | reverse complement strand
TTTACCCCGCAGACCGACGTTGCCGATATCACCAAGCCCCGTAAGAAGGTCGTTAAGATCCAGGAAGGATGCACGATCAAGGAGTTTGCCGAGGTCATCGGGCAGAAGGTCGGTGATATCATCAAGAAACTCATGACCATGGGTGTCATGGCGACGCAGAACCAGACCATGGACATGGATGCCGCTCTCCTGATTGCTGAAGAGTACGGCGTCAAGGGCGAAGTTTCCACGATCGAGTCCGCGGAGGATGTGCTGGAGGAAAAGGCGGATACCGCAGAATCACAGGTACATCGGCCCCCGGTGGTCACCATCATGGGCCACGTTGACCACGGCAAGACCTCGCTCCTGGATGCGATCCGTGAGGCCAATGTGGTCGCCAAGGAAGCAGGCGGGATCACCCAGCATATCGGCGCCTACCAGGTGAGCCTCAAGGGGAGAGAGATAACCTTTCTCGATACACCGGGCCACGAGGCGTTCACCGCCATGCGTGCCCGCGGCGCCAAGGTCACGGACATCGTCATCCTTGTGGTCGCTGCGGACGACGGCGTCATGCCGCAGACCCGCGAGGCCGTGAACCACGCAAAGGCCGCCGGCGTGCCCATCATCGTCGCCATTAACAAGATCGACAAGCCTGACTCCAAACCGGACCGGATCAAACAGGAGCTTTCGGACCTTGAACTGGCCCCTGAGGAATGGGGCGGACAGACCATTTTCTGCGAAGTCTCCGCAAAGAAAAAGATCGGCATCGAGCACCTGCTGGAAATGATACTCATCCAGGCGGACGTCCTCGAACTCAAGGCGAACCCTGACAAGATGGCCCGCGGCACCATCATCGAGGCAAAATTGGACAAGGGCCGGGGCCCGGTCGCGACGGTGCTGGTACAGTCAGGCACGCTCCGCCAGGGCGACATTTTCGTATCGGGGACCATGTTCGGACGTGTGCGTGCGCTGAATAACGATAAGGGCGACCGCGTCGAAGCCGCAGGCCCCGCAGTCCCGGTCGAAGTGATCGGATTCTCCGGGGTTCCCAGCGCCGGCGAGCGATTCATTGTGCTCGATGAGGAACGAAAGGCCCGTGCCCTGGCAGAATTCCGCACGGCCAAGCAGCGGAACGCAGAAATGGCGGCCATGAAGAAGGTGACCCTCGAGGACCTGCATAGCCAGATCCAGGAAGGGACCGTCAAAGAACTGAATATCGTCCTGAAGGCAGACGTCCAGGGTTCAGCGGGTGCCATCGTGGACGCCCTGGGCAAGCTTTCCACCCCTGCCGTGAAGCTCAAGGTCATCCATAGCTCCGTGGGAGCCATTAATGAAACAGACGTGATGCTCGCTGCTGCGTCAAATGCCATCATCATCGGATTCAGTATCCGGCCTGAAGCCAAGGCTGCCGATATTGCCAAGCGCGAAGGCGTTGATGTCAGGATGTACAACATCATCTACAACATCATCGACGACATCAAAGCGGCGATGGAAGGCCTCCTCGATCCGACGCTCAAGGAAAAGGTGCTGGGCCATGCCGAAGTGCGCCAGACGTTCCATGTCTCCAAGGTCGGGACCATTGCCGGGTGTACCGTTCTCGACGGCGTAATGACGCGCCAGAACGACGGTGTACGGGTGCTCCGCGACAATGTGGTCATCTATACCGGCAAACTTCACTCGCTCAAACGGTTCAAAGATGATGTTCGCGAGGTCCAGTCGGGATACGAATGCGGCCTCGGCATCGAGAACTTCAACGACCTCAAGGTCGGCGATATCATTGAGGCATTTATCGTGGAGAAGACCGCAACCAAGCTCTGATCCTCATCCCCATGTTCATCGGCGTCTGCACTATCGAGATGCATATTCCGGAGAGCGGTTCCCTCAAGACAAAGCGGCATTCGCTGAAAAGTCTGAAGGACCGCATCCGGAGCAAATTCAACGTATCCGTTGCGGAAGTCGACCATAACGACCTCTGGCAAAAGGCTTCCCTGGCGGTAGCCGCCGTCAGCAATGACAAGTCCTACCTCAATCAGACGCTCGACCATGTCTTGGATCTGGTGCGATCTGTGCCTGAAGTAAACCTTCTGGATTATCACATTGAAATATTCTGACCAATCGTATGTCTAAACCTACCTACAAGAGAGCAGAACGGGTCAGCGATCAAATGAAGCAGGAGATCGCTGATATCCTGATGCGCAAGATCAAGGACCCCCGGATCGGCTTCGTGACCGTGACGGATGTCGAGGTCGCAGACGATCTGAGGAACGCAAAGGTCTTCGTGAGCGTGTACGGCTCGGAAAAAGCAGCGACGCTCAAGGGACTGGAGAGCGCCTCGCCCTACATCAGATCTGAACTCGGCAGGCGGATGCGAATGAAGTTCATCCCGGAGCTGCTCTTCCGGTACGACGACTCCGTGGAACGGGGCGCTCACATCAATGAGCTCCTGCACGAGATCCAGGAAAAGGATGAAGAGAAGGGATCCGGGCATGAGTGAACCTGCCGCCGGTCTCATCGCTGCACTCAACAATTGTAAAACAGTCCTCATCTCCGTCCACAAAAATCCTGACGGTGATGCCCTGGGGTCCCAGATCGGCCTTATGCTGGCGCTGGAAAAGATCGGTAAAGAGGTTTTTGCCCACAACCTCGATCCGGTGCCCGAGATCTACCGCTTCCTGCCCGGCACCGACCGCATCACCACAGGCCCATCGGTGAAGGGCACGTACGACGCGTTCCTGGTCCTCGACGCAGACCCGCCGCGAACAGGCCTCTTCAACGGATCCTGGCCGGCACGGACACTTATCAACATCGACCACCATGTTACCAATCCCCGGGAATGGCCGCTGACCTGGCTCGACCCCGACGCAACGGCAACCGGCGAGATGATCTACCGGCTCATGAACGGCCTCAAGATCCCCCTTGATAAGGACATTGCCATCTGCCTGTACACGGCGATCTTCACCGACACAGGCTCCTTCCGTTATTCGAACACGACTGCGGAGAGCATGCGAATCGCAGCGACGCTCATCGAGGCCGGCGCCGATCCCTGGACGGTAACCGAGAACGTTTATGAGTCCTATGCCTTTAAAAGGATCAATCTTCTCGGAAAAGTGCTTTCAGGGATCGAACGGAGCCAGGATGGAAGGATCGCATGGGTCCTCGTTACGGACGATCTGTACCGCCAGACCGGCACCAGTGCGGAAGATACGGACAACTTTGTCAATTTCGTCCGCTCCGTAAAGGGCGTCGAAGTGGCGGTACTGTTCCGTCAGACCGGGGCAGCGCAGTACAAGATCAGCCTCCGCGCCAAGGGCCGCGTTGATCTTTCAGGACTTGCGACGAGCCTTGGCGGGGGAGGCCACAAGAACGCTGCAGGCGGCATGCTTGAGGGTACCTTTGCGGCTGTCCGGGACAGGGTCCTTCATGCGGTCGCACAGGAACTTGAAAGGCAATTCGGGAAAGGCCCGATATCCACCTCGTGAACGGTGTCCTCGTCATAAACAAGCCGCAGAACTGGACCTCCCATGACGTGGTCAACAAGGCGCGCAGGCTCTTGCAGGAAAAAAAGATCGGTCATACGGGGACCCTTGATCCCCTGGCGACGGGTGTGCTCGTCCTGTGCGTTGGAAAGGCAACGAAGATCGTACGGTATCTGGAAGCCGACGATAAGGAATACATTGCCGAACTGAAACTGGGCGCAACGACCGACACCCTGGATTCGGCCGGCTCTATTCTGGAAACGCGCGAGTACGCTCCTCCTACCCGCGATGATATCCAGCATGCCCTGGAGAGGTTCCGCGGCACGATCCTTCAGCGTCCTCCCGCCTATTCAGCGCTAAAGGTCTCCGGCGTTCCCTCGTACCGGCTCGCCCGTCAAGGAACGATCCTGGAGCATGAGGAACGGCCGGTGACGATCTCAGAGATCACCCTCCTGGAATACCGTGATCCGCTGGTACGCTTCAGCGTGACCTGCTCCAAGGGGACCTATATCCGGACCCTCTGTGCTGATATCGGTGCATTCCTGGGGGCGGGAGCGCATCTTACCGCCCTCGTCAGGACCCGGTCCGGTCGTTTCCGGATCGAGCATGCACTAGACCTTGAACAGCTCGCCCGGAAGGCGTCTCTTGGACTGGCAGAACAAACGCTCCTGTCGCTCAGCGACGCACTGGGATCATTCGCCGCGGTGACCGTGGATGCATCGGACGCCCTGCGGATATCCCATGGCAACACCATATCCATCCCTCCGGGATTCGCTGTGAACGATTCTCAGCCGTTGATACAGGTCTTTGACCGCGACGGTCGGATGCTTGCCGTGGCGAAGACCTCCGCGGGGCTCATCAAACCGGAGGTGGTCATAGCATGATTATTTTGGATAAATCACATAAAATGCTTTACAAGCGCTTGTAAATATGATATTTTGTAATGCTTTTAAAGCTTGTAATGACGTAAAATCCTATTGAAAGGGGGGTGACTGATGGACAAGGACGTGAAAACAAACACTATCTCGACCTACCGCAGACACGCCTCGGATACCGGTTCCCCGGAGGTTCAGATCGCGCTCCTGAGCGGACGCATCAACCACCTGACCGAACATCTGCGGGCGCACAAGCTGGACCAACATTCCCGGAGGGGTCTCCTGAAGATGGTCGGCCAGCGGCGGCGACATCTGGAATACCTGCGGGTCAACGATCTCGATCGTTACAGACAGATCGTCGACAAACTCGGCTTGAGAAAATAACCGTACACACTTTCCGAAAACCAAGAAATGAGGATGCATGGCAACAACAGTAGAGACTGAAGTAGGCGGCAAACGCGTGATCCTGGAAACGGGCATCATGGCAAAACAGGCGGGTGGAGCTGTCGTAGTCCGGTATGGAGACACGGTGGTCCTCGCGACCGCGGTCGCGTCGAAGGTAGAACGTGAGAACGTCGACTTTCTCCCGCTCACGGTGGATTACCAGGAAAAGGCCTATTCCGCAGGAAAGATCCCCGGCGGATTCTTCAAGCGGGAGGGGAGGCAGACGGAAAAAGAAATCCTCACGTCCCGTCTCATAGACCGGCCGCTCAGGCCATTGTTCCCCGATGGCTATTATTTTGACACGCAGATCATCGCATCGGTCCTGTCCCTCGGTGACGAGAGCGCCTCGGACCTTATGGGCATGATCGCTTCATCGGCAGCTGTCGCGATCTCCGATATTCCGTTCAGCGGACCCATCGGTGCCGTCCGTGTCGGGTATATCGACGGCAAGTTCCGTATCAATCCCGGCTACAAGGAGATCGCTGATTCAACCCTTAACCTCGTCGTGGCGGGAACCGCTGATGCCATCATGATGGTCGAAGGAGGCGCCAGCGAACTCTCCGAGGACCAGATGCTCGAGGCCCTCGAGATCGCTCACCGGGAGATCAAGAAGATCGTAGCGCTCCAGCTCGATCTGGTGGCCAAGGTCGGAAAGAAAAAGCGGGTCGTCAAGACCGTGGAGATCGACAAGGATCTCCAGTCCCAGGTTGCCGCACTGGCCATGGACCGCCTCCGGACCTCGATCATCATTCCCGACAAAATGGAGCGTCAGAAGACCCTTGACGTGCTTCTCGACGAGATAAAGCAGAAGCTCAAGAAGGAAGACGAACCCCTGCGGGGCCGCCAGATAGCAGCGATCTTTTTCAATATTGAAAAAGATGAAGTACGGAAGATCATCCTTGAGAAGAACACGCGGGCTGACGGCAGGAAACCGGACCAGATACGGCCTATCAGTTCACTCGTCGGGTTGCTTCCCCGGACGCACGGGTCAGCGCTATTTACCCGGGGAGAGACCCAGGCATTGGTCATTACGACGCTGGGAACATCCGAGGATGAGCAGCGCATTGACTCCCTCGAAGGCGAGTATTTCAAAACCTTCATGCTTCACTATAATTTCCCCCCGTTCAGCGTAGGAGAGACCAAGCCCCTGCGAGGCCCGGGGAGGAGAGAAGTTGGACACGGTGCTCTGGCAGAACGTGCACTGAAGGCAATGGTCCCTTCCAAGTTGGAGTTTCCTTATACGATCAGGATCGTTTCGGACATCCTCGAGTCCAACGGTTCTTCATCCATGGCCACGGTCTGCGGCGGAACATTGGCTCTCATGGACGCGGGCGTTCCCATCAAGGCACCGGTCGCGGGCATTGCCATGGGGCTTATCAAGGAAGGCGATAAGGTGATCGTGCTGTCCGATATTCTTGGACTGGAAGACCATCTCGGGGATATGGATTTCAAGGTAACCGGAACGAGCAAAGGCATCACCGCGCTCCAGATGGACATGAAGATCGAAGGCATTACGATCGACGTCATGCGTTCGGCCCTCCAGCAGGCCAAAGAGGGGAGACTGCATATTCTCGGGAAAATGCTCGAGACGCTCGCCGCTCCCCGAAAGGAGCTGAATCCCTTCGCACCCAGGATCATTACCATGCAGATCAACCCTGACAAGATCAAGGATGTGATCGGAAGCGGAGGTAAAGTGATACGCAGTATCGTTGAGCAGACCGGCGCCAAGATCGACATCGAGGACAGCGGGGTGATAAATATCGCCTCGTCCGACGAGGCCGCGGCCAACAAGGCGAAGGAGATCATCCGGGGCATTGTGCAGGACGCAGAGGTCGGCAAGCTTTATATGGGCAAGGTCAGAAAGATCATGGATTTCGGCGCCTTCGTGGAGATCTTCCCCGGCACCGACGGGCTTCTCCATATTTCACAGATATCAGAGCACCGGCTCGAAAAGGTCACCGACGAGCTCAAGGAAGGCGATGAAGTCCTGGTCAAGGTGCTGGAGATCGACCGTCAGGGAAAAATACGCCTTTCCCGCAAAGAGGCAATGCGGGAAAAAGGAAAATAGACAGCGTACCGACGTACCGGGATAAAGCCGGTATCACAAGGAAATGGGGAACCGTATGGTACCTGTTTCCTTTTTTTGTTTGTTCTTGCGGAGGATGGTGTGTTGAAATATGATATCGCATGCGTCGGCGCGGGAATGGCTGGTCTTGCAGCAGCAGCCCTGCTGACCAAGGCAGGAAAGACTGTGTGTCTCATGGACCCTGCGGACAGCGCAGGCGGCTGTGTTGCGGCCCGTGATATCGCGGGTTTCCGGTTTACTGCCGGACCGGCCATTACCTATGGTTTTGAGCCGGGTGGTATTCTGCAAAAGCTCTTTTCTGATCTTGATCTGTCTGCCGGTGCAACCAGTTCATTTCCCGGTTACCAGGTGGTCATACCTGAGCACAGGATCACGGTCTCAGGAGATCCGCGAGAAACGCTGGAAGAGCTGGTACGCGAATTTCCCGATGAGACAAGTGGCCTTACGCGGTTCTATCGCGACGTTCATACACTCTCCGAGCGAAGTTCGAAAAGCCGCTTAGTATCCTATTTTCTCCGACAAAGAAATGCGGCCGCTTACCTTAAGTCTTACCGGTTCGGCATGAGCATCATTTCCTTTTTCGATGTTCAGTCACGGTTTTTCTTCGGGTCCTCCCTCCAGCACGTGCCTCTGGCGTCTCTGGTCCTCATGCTTACCACCGCTCCTCACTATCTCCCCGGTGGGTTCACTCGTCTGGCCGATCAACTCCTGTCTGCCGTTCAGCAGCAGAATGGCACATGGTATCACGGAGAGCCGTATCCGGAACTGCTGTTAAGCTCTAACCGGATCAACGGCATCAAAACGTCCCGTGGGATCATCGAACCACGCACGGTGCTTCTGAATGTTCCCGGAGAACGATCGGAATCCATCCTGTCTCTCGGGATCCGTGACGAAGTGGTGCCCGTAGGAATGCTCCCGAACGTTATTTGCCTCGCAGAGGATGAGCGCTTTGGCGACTACTATACGCTTTCTCTCTCACCGGGTGACGACAGGATGGCGGCACCGACGGGCATGAGATCTCTGACCGCGTCATTTTCTCCCTCAATAGCATTCGATCAATCAGGAGAGTCATTCATGAGCCGGATCACACCTGTTGTTCCGTTCCTGCATGATTTTCTGGTCACTTCGTCGATGCAGGACCCTCATGCCAGACGGTTCCCTCTTCCTCCTGCGGTTACCGTGCAGTCGTCTGAATACCGGGTCGGACGGCCGATGCTTACACCCTGCTCAGTGAAGAATCTTAAGATCGTCCCGGACAGCATGAGGACCTTGCTGCCTGCGGTGTTCACGGCCCAGACCGTGGCTGAAAAGCTGAAATGAGCGAGAAACGGGAAAGGAGAATGTTATGACATCATTCCGCAACAGGAATAGCCGACCGCTCATGATCCCAGGGGAAAACTTATCCTCGTTGTCATGCCCGTAACGACAACAGACAGGATCTTCACACAGTTTGCATAAGACTTGATCGCCTTCCGAATTCGGACCGCCCATCGAATACCGGGACATAAAATCAAAACAAAATCTAACCTATCTCCAGACCAGGGAGCAGATTTCCCGCATGACGAAATCCGCATTCACGACCGTCAAATCAACGGACCGGGTCCTCGGTGCCTTGCATGCAGCAGCTGAGACAGGCAGATTGATGCCGCTGTTCGAGATCGAAGAGATCACTGAATTGGTCAGAAGTCCGGTTAAACGGGCATTGCCTGCATTATCGGCACGGATGCCACGGTCAACCGGATGTTTATGAAAAAGAGATTCAATAGACGGGCCCAACCATAACGGTTGCGGCCAGGCGGGGGAGAGACAGGGGGCGTTACACTTTAGCGAGAATTCTCGTTTCTTCCTCCAGGAACTCGATCTGATCATCCTTCATGGTAACGAGGACCTTTTGTGCATCCTTGAACCGGCCTCGGAGCATCTCTTCTGACAGCGGGTCGGTAATGTATTTCTGGATGGCACGCCTCATCGGTCGCGCGCCGTAGGTGGGCTGATAGTTGTCCCTGATCAGCCGCTCCTTCACTTCCTGGGACACCTCTATATGAATATTCCTGCTCTGGAGCATCTGCAGGTTAAGCTCGTTCACCAGCATGTCCACGATCTGGAGCAGGTGAGCGTTCGAAAGCGGATGGAACACGACGCTTTCATCGATCCGATTCAAAAATTCAGGATTAAAGGAGCGTTTGAGCTCGGCGAGCACATTATCCTTCATCTCGGTATACTGGTTCTTTGACGTGTCCTGACGGAAGCCGAGGGTCGTATCCTTATCGATCATCCGTGCACCCAGGTTGGACGTCATGATGATCACGGTATTCTTGAAATCCACCTTCCTGCCTACGCTATCGGTCAAATAACCGTCGTCAAGCACCTGCAGGAGCATGTTAAAGATGTCAGGATGCGCCTTTTCGATCTCATCGAACAGGACGACGGAATAAGGCCTCCGCCTGATCTTTTCGGTCAATTGCCCGCCCTCGTCATACCCCACATAGCCGGGCGGTGAACCAACAAGACGGGAGGAACTGAACTTTTCCATGTACTCCGACATGTCGACGCGGATAAGCGCGTCCTCACTGTCAAAAAGGAACATTGCCAGTGAGCGGGCAAGTTCGGTCTTCCCAACACCGGTGGGCCCCAGAAAAATAAAGGACCCGATCGGCTGTTTCCGCAGCTTGAGGCCTACCCGGGAACGCCGGATAGCGCGAGAAACGGCCACGATGGCCTCATCCTGACCCACGATCCGCTTGTGCAGTTCCTCTTCCATTCTGAGCAAACGGGAAACCTCTTTTTCCTCGAGCTTCGCAAGGGGGATTCCCGTAATGTGGGACACGATCAATGCCACTTCTTCCTCGCCGATGACCGGTATGTTCTTCTCCTGAGTGTCCTTCCAGTCCTTGTGAATGCCGTCAAGGGACTCTCTCAGGCGGTCTTCCTCTTCATGAAGCGACTCTACCCGAACATAATCCTTGATCCGGGTGAAAAGGTTCTTTTCCTGTTCGAGTTTTTTCAGCTTCTTTTCGATGTTCTTCAGTTCCGCCGGATAGGTATTGCGGGTAAGCTTCGCCTTGGCGCCTGCTTCGTCGATCACGTCGATCGCCTTGTCGGGGAGGAAACGGTCGGTGATGTACCGGTCGGAGAGATGGGCGGAGGCAATAACCGCCTCATCGGTGATCCTGATCTTGTGATGCGATTCGTACTTCGGTCGCAGTCCTTTGATAATATTTATAGTTTCCTCAACGCTGGGAGGCTGTACGTAGATCGGCTGGAACCTGCGCTTCAGGGCCCCATCCTTCTCAATGTGCTTCCGGAATTCATCGAGCGTCGTTGCACCGATGCATTGGATCTCGCCCCTTGCAAGGGCCGGTTTGAGCATGCTCGATGCGTCAATGGACCCTTCAGCTGCGCCCGCACCGACCAGCGTGTGCAATTCATCGATAAAGAGAATGATGTTGTCGGCCTGCACGATCTCTTTCATCACGATCTTGAGCCGCTCCTCGAACTGACCGCGATACTTGGTCCCCGCGATCAGCGCACCGAGATCAAGGGATACCACTCGACGGTTCAGCACGTTCTCGGGGACGTCGGCGCTCACAATCCGCTGGGCAAGGCCCTCGACGATCGCCGTTTTCCCGATGCCGGCCTCACCGATGATGACCGGGTTGTTCTTGGTGCGGCGGGAGAGGATCTGGAGAACGCGGTCGATCTCTGTATCGCGTCCGATCACCGGATCCAGCTTGCCGATCTTGGCGAGTTGCGTAAGGTCCCTGCTGAACTCGTCCAGGGCGGGGGTAGGGCTTTTCTTCGCAGCTACCTGGGTTGCCGAGCGACGGAGGTAATTGATGACCAGTTGCCGGGAGCCGAGAAGATTGACACCGAAGCTCCTGAGGATTTTTCCGCCAATTCCTTCCTCCTCGCGGATCAGCCCGAGAAGAAGATGCTCGCTCCCGATATAGTTGTGCCCGAGAAGCCGCGCTTCTTCGACGGCATATTCCAGCACTTTCTTGGCACGCGGCGTGAACGGGATATCGCCGAACGTAAGGGTATTGCCGCTGGAAGGAAGGTTCCTTTCCACTTCCATGCGGACCTGATCAATGTCGATGCCCATCTTGCGCAACACCGCCACGGGAATCCCATCCTCCTCGCGGAGGGTGCCCAGCAGGATGTGCTCGGTGCCGAGATAATCGTTCTGAAGGCGCTCGGCCTCTTCACGGGCATAAACGATAACTTTTCTTCCACGTTCAGTGAATTTTTCAAACATCATACAGACAACCGCCTCCGAAAAGAATGGGTTTACTGTTGATTGAAATATACTCCATTCAACCTTTCAAAGTCAAGAGTTCGTTGCCCTCCAATAGTGCTGAGCATGATATTCGTATGCACGAGTGCACTGTCGTCTGCGTCAATGACCCATGCAGGGGCCCCCTGGTCTGCATTCATTTCGATGGCTGAATAATGCTCTCGTTATGGAAAAAAGCGTGGCAGCGTGGAGAACGCCATTGTCATCACGGTCCGTCATCAGTCCGCCGATTACGCACGGTGAATCCGGGAGCGAGCGCGTTCGCCGTAGTTTCCTGCGGTGTTCGTGAGCGATAAATATGAACAGTGCTACCTCGAGGATCGAAGATTCCCTGTGGATTGCTTCAGGGAGTTTCAATGAATGGCCTTTGGGAGGTTCGCTATTGACATTGACGGACCAACAAGGTACTCTTTCCGCATGATTCGAAAAGCAAGGATCGCCGATGTAAAACCCATCCAACTCATCATCAATGAGTATGCCGACCAGGGCCAGATGTTGCCGAGATCGCTCAATGAACTGTATGAGGACCTTCGTGACTTTTCGGTCTTTGAGGACAACGGCGGCATTGCGGGAGTCTGCGCGCTCCACATCAGCTGGGATGGACTTGCAGAAGTCCGTTCGCTTGCAGTCCGGAAGGACAGGATCAGAAATGGCATCGGGGCCAGTCTTGTAAAAAATTGTCTCCGTGAAGCCGACGAGCTTGGAGCAGAGCGGGTATTTGTGCTCACCTACCAGGAAGGTTTCTTCAAAAAGCTGGGATTCTCCCTGGTCGATAAAAAGGAATTGCCTCATAAGATATGGACCGACTGCCTGAACTGCGTTAAGTTTCCGAACTGCGATGAGACCGCGCTGATCATCTCGTTACACCGGATATAACCTCCCTTGGCTTGGCATACCTGTTGCTATGTAACGCTCTTTATGCCTCAGATCCCATTGACGAATATTATAAACATCATTAATTCAATATGTTAGGATTATATATTCATATACCATTTTGTGTCAGTAAATGCCCTTATTGTGGTTTTTTTTCAACACACTACGACAATATCATTGCTGATCAATACCTCTCCGCATTACTTCTCGAAATACGGACGCATTCCCGTTTTTTACGAGATAATGCTGTCGGAAGCATCTACATTGGTGGGGGAACGCCAACGACGCTGTCACCAGATCAGCTCTCCCGGCTCTTCACTGTCATCAATGAGCATGTTCACCTGACCGCAGATGCAGAGATAACGGTAGAAGCAAATCCTAATACGGCCACTGAAAACTCGCTGTTTCTGCTGAAGAGTCTGGGCGTAACACGACTCAGTATCGGCGTTCAATCATTTTCAGATTTGGTCCTTGCGCAACTCGGCAGGGTCCATTCAGCCGGCCAGGCTGTCGCGGCCGTGCATGCTGCCCGCGAGGTCGGATTCAGGAACATCGGCATTGATCTGATATTCGGCGTCCCGGGACAGACCGAAGAACACTGGAGCAAAACCCTTGAGGCAACCATTTCTCTCGATCCGGAACATATTTCAGCATACAGCCTTAGCCTCGATGAGGGGTCCCAGTGGTGCCTCGCTGCGAAAAACGGCATTGGAGAGCCACCTGATGATGATACCAGTGCGAATATGTATGCTACCGCAAGGGAATTTCTGGGGTCACGTGGCTACCATCAGTACGAGATATCCAATTTCTGCCTGCCCGGTTATGAATGCCGCCATAACGTCAACTATTGGGACCGGGGAGAATATCTGGGGCTCGGGCCGGGTGCCTGGTCGTTTATCGGGAACAGGCGCTGGGCCAATATCGCCGATGTCGATCAATACGTATCCCGCTTAAGGAGCGGCATCACGGTTCAGGACCGTGACAGGGACGAATCCGTGAACAGCGAGCAGGCCGCCCTCGAAAAACTGTTCCTCGGTCTCCGCAAGACCTCAGGTGTAGATCTTGCAGCCTACGGATCTCAGTTCGGAGGTGGGGCGCTTGACACGCTCTTGAGCCGCATCGGGGAACTCGAGCGTGCCGGCCTTATAAAAATCCAAAAGGGGACCCTTGTGCTTACCGGTCGGGGGATGCTTCTTTCCAATGATGTGCTGTCCCGAATTACGACATGATTTTTGTTTACAGGGACACTCGTTAATGCTATAGTACTTTGTTTTTATTCAGAGAATACTGGAAGGAAGTCTCCTTGGTACTCATACAGCGTACTAATGTCCTATTGGTAGCGATTCTGGTTTTTTTTGCTTCGGTCTCGGTTGCGATCTCCGCGGAACAAGTGCTTGTCACCCTTATTGAAGTACAGGGCAATCGGCGGATCGAATCGGCAACCATCCTGGCCAAGATCAAGACCAAGGAAGGTACTGTCTTTTCACCGTCACAGCTTAAGGAGGATATCAGGCTTCTGTATCAGCTTGGCCACTTTGAGGACGTTCAGGTCAAAACCGAGGGTTTTGAACAGGGTCTCAAAGTGATCTTCTGGGTCAAGGAAAAGCCTCTTATCCGGGAGATCAGCTACGAGGGTAACGAGGAAGTAACCACAGAAAAACTCAAGGAGATAGTGACCCTTCTTCCCAGAACGGCATTCAACCCACAGTTGATCCAGGACAACGCCGAGAAGATCCGGTTGAAATATCAGGACTCCGGATACTATCATGCGGTGATCGTGCCGGTCATCGTTGAACTCAAGGGGGGCGATAAGAATATCGTTTATTACATCGAAGAGGGGAAGAAGATCGTATTGAGCGAGGTCATCATCTCCGGCAACACCGTTATCCCCACGAAGGAGATCAAGGAATCAATGAAGAACCAGGAACACTGGCTCTTCTCGTTCTTCGGGAATAGCGGCACGCTTCGCTCTGAAGATCTGAAGGAGGACGTTGAAATTATCAGGAACCTCTATTACAACCGTGGTTATATACAGGTCCAGGTAAACGACCCGATCGTTGAGGAACGTCCGCTCACGGTGCATACCTATGAGTTCATGGGACAGACCGAGACCTACACGACATCTAATGAGGTCGCGGTCCGGATACGCATCCTGGAAGGCGACCAGTTCCAGATAGGCTCCGTGACGCTGAAAGGGAACACAACCGTCACCGACAGCGAACTGCTCAAGGAGATCATGCTCAAACGGGGGGATGTTTTCAGCCGGGAAATCCTGCGACAGGATGTGGCCCGTATCATGGACCGGTACGACAGCATCGCACGGCCCTTTGCCAACGTTGTGCCGCTCTTCGACATCAACCAGGAGAAGAAGACCGTTGCCCTTTCCTTTGAGATCCAGGAAGGCGGTGAGGTCCGCATTGGAAGGATCGACATCACCGGGAACAACAAGAGCAGGGACAAGGTGATCCGCAGGGAAATGCGGCTGGATGAAGGTGATCTGTACAGCAAAAAAGCCCTCAAGAGGAGCTATGAGCGGATCAATAATCTGAATTTCTTCGAATCGGTGGATCTATCACCTGAGCGCAGGCTGCAGGAGCCGGTCATGGACCTGAATATCAGGGTCAAGGAAAAAATGACCGGCAACCTGAGCATCGGAGGCGGATACAGCTCCGTGGACAAGCTTATGGCGATCGCGGAAGTGACCCAGGGGAACCTGGGTGGCCGTGGTCAGCTGCTCAAGTTCAAGGTCCAGTGGGGCTCGACCCGCAAAATCTACATGGTCAGCTTCATGGAACCCTACCTTTTCGACAAACCTGTCTGGGGCCGGGTCGACCTGTACAATCAGACCCAGGACTATGATGGCTACAAAACAAAGTCAAACGGGTTCGCCCTGAGTATCGGTAAATCTTTCACGGAATACGTCTCGAGCTCGATCCGGTACGGCCTGGACCAGGCAGAGATCAATGACATTACAACGTCGCCTAGCTATATTCTCCAAAAGCAGTTCGACTGGTACGGCAACGCAATAACGACCAGTTCCATGACGGCGAACCTTACACGGGACTCTCGCGATTTCTATCTTGACCCCAAGACTGGATCCCGGAACACCGTGTTTGTCCAGTACGCCGGTGGCCCCCTCGGAGGCGATCCCAACTTCATCAAGTCCGTCGCCGACTCGGCATGGTACTTTCCGCTCTTCTGGGACACCGTATTCATGACCCGCGGCCGCGTTGGCTTCGTCGGTTCACTGAGCGAGCTCCCGATACCCACGGGAGAGCGCTTCTTTGTGGGTGGCGCCGGATCGGTAAGAGGCTATCGATACGGGACGGTCGGTACGATTGGTCCTGACGGTCCGATAGAGGTGGGTCCCGACGGCAGCTTGAACCGCGTGGGAGGCAACAAGGAACTTATCTTCAACTTCGAATTCACGTTCCCCATTGTACCGGCGGCGCGCCTGAAAGGTCTCCTGTTCTATGATATGGGCCGTGCCTTCAACAACTATGAGGCTATTCGGTCGACTCAATTGCGGCATTCCTATGGATGGGGTTTCTGGTGGCTCTCTCCCATGGGGCCGCTGCGCTTCGAATGGGGCTACATCGTCAA
>Ga0137442_1000081_pt1 | contig 16295 bp, 33 predicted proteins | sample EasRivERMGT266_2_FD_102329 | JGI IMG/M metagenome (GOLD analysis project Ga0137442, IMG submission 102329) | Soil microbial communities from meander-bound floodplain in the East River, Colorado, USA - East River MetaG ERMGT266_2 | ecosystem: Environmental > Terrestrial > Soil > Floodplain ... | reverse complement strand
GATAGAATCCATGGGCGAGCGCCTTCAGTGTTCCCGTCTTGATCCGAAACTCCCCGTCGAGTTGTTCGACCTGCTCGATCTGTTTCTGGAGTTCGTCTTCGCTCGGGATGTAGATGGCCATCATGTTGTCCTGTGAATCTGCGAAACGCGCACGTGCTTGTAGGCGAGCAGCATGGCGCGGGTGCGCACACGCTGGCCGCTGGAGGTGCTGATGGTGACCCAGGCGCGCTTGTGCGCTGGCGCGAGCCACCACCAGAGCAGCGTCGCAAGGTCCCACCAACGAAGCTTGAGCGTGATCCAAACGCTGCCGTCTGCGGCTAGGAGCGCGACCGGGGAGAGTTCGGTGACGTCGGTTGCAATGGAGACTTGGGTCATGGCTAAAAGGGGATATCCGAATCGGGAGCGTTGTCGCCCCAGCCATCATCACGCGATTGCGCATCTGGCGCGCCCGTATCGTGACTTCCCTCGTCTTCGTCATCGCGCCGGCTGGGGCGGCGACGCTCGGGATCGTTGGGAGGATTGCGGGCCTTGGCGCCGCCGTTGACGATGATGTTCGTGGCCGCAATCTCGGTAGTGTAACGCTTGATGCCCTCGCGATCCTCGTAGCTTCTGGTGCGCATTGGGCCTTCAGCATAGACACTGGCTCCTTTGCGTAGAAACTTTGCTAATGCTTCGGCGCGTTTGCCCCAAATTGTGACGCGAATCCACTCAACACGTTCTTGTCGGACGCGGTTGCGATCAAGGTACGATTCGTTACAGGCGATGCTCAGGGTCAGCACGCTACTGCTCTGCGTGTTTTTCAACACGGGATCGCTGCCAAGATTTCCGAGCACAGAGCACCGGTTGAACCCGTCAGCCATGCTTCTCCCTCGCCTTCCAGCACACGTAGCAAACTGTGGCGGCGAGCAGCGCGAGCCCCGCGCCCAAGAGCGACATCCAGGGCGGCAGCGTGGCGCCAGATGGTCCCCAAGGTGCCGCCGCGACCGCGCAGCCGACAGACAGCGACGCAAAGAAGGCCACTCCGTAAGGCCAGCCATGTGCTGAGCGACTCCTCTGGACGCTCGGCACCCGCGGGGGCGCCGGCAGACGCGGCGACGCCCAGCCATGCGCCACGCGCTGCGTGTAGAACTCATCAGCGCTGACCTGCACGTACAGGTACGTCTCGTCCCATCCAACCTCGCCGCAGCGCGAGCAAATCCACTCGAACTTCTGCTCCAGGTTGGTGCGGCCGGAGAAGATCTTGTTGTGATCGCAGCCTCTCATGTGATTCCCAGCATTTCGAGGGCTAGCTGCACGTGCTCATCGGTGAGACCCTCGTCGTAGGTGGTGCGCACCAGCCGAGGAAGCAGCTCTCCCATGTCCGCGCTGTCGTCAAGGATGACCAGTGCATAGGGTTCTTTAGCGTTGTCGCGTAGCCAGGTAGCTATCTCGAGCCCTCGCCTGTTGGTGTTGTTGCCTATGGAGCTGTAGGGGGTGCGCCCCACGAGCGCGTGCTGGAAACCGTGATGCCTCAGGGCTCGCCCTATCTGCGGCACCGTATGCACGAGTCGCCATGACGACGAGACCACAACGTGCGCGCCCGATCGCTCGACGAGTCGGTTCAGGCGAGCGACTGCTTCCGGATCCAACATAGCCTCGCGAGACTCGTCGGGTGTATAGCTCTGACCCGCTACGTAGGCAGTGTCGGCGAGCTTGGCGCTGCGTGCCGCGAAGAATCGGTGGCTATTCAGCACGCCGTCGATGTCGAGCATCAAATATTTGCGCACAACGACTGGCGCGACGGTGCCAGTCGCCGCTGCGCCCAGGAGACGCGCGCCCACGGGGCACAAGTTGAACGGCTGCTCCGCGCAACGCCGGCACTCGTCTAGATGGGCGTGAAATTTGTTGGTCATCGTGGCGTCGTGTCACCAAGGAGTGCGCTCAGTTGCAGGGACCGATGCGACATGCCTGCGGCAAAGGCACAGCCCAGAATCCGGCACAGCGTCTCCGCGTCCCCCTCGTTCTCAAACCACGGCTTCGATGCCGTTCGGTGCACACCGGGACCTTCGACGGAGTACTGCTCTTTTCCGGTGACCGTTTTATCCATCACGACGCGATACCTAGCTTCCATCGTCTATGCCCGCCTTCCACCCTAATGCTTCAACGATCGCCTGCTCTAAACTGCCACCGCTCCCGTCGGCTGACTCTGGAGCCAGTTTGTAGATCTTTCGTAGCTGCTTCGCAGTTAGCACGATGTTGTCGGAGTCAAGAAGCTCTTGCGCCCGCTTCACAAGCTCGTCGTACTCTGTCGTCGATTTCCAGTTAATCATGGGCTCCACCCGCACCAGCAATTCTTGGTTTCGGTCTCCGTCCAATCATGGTCCATCGCGCAGCGATAGCGCACGCTGACTGCGTCTGGCTCGAAGGCGTGCGTGCTGCCGTCGGGCGCCACGTGGGATCCGGGGCGGACGCTACCGCTGGCGCTGACGACGCGCCCAGCAAACATCACTCCCTTGTCCAGGCAGGCGGGGCACCAGGCCCTCACCTCGGCTTCTTCCCGAAGAGCAGCCAGAGCAGCACTGCCGCTCCGACGCAAGCAATCGCTACCAGCGCCATCAGCGTCCCGAGCGCGCGGGCCATCCACCACCCGCTTTTCATCAGCCGCTCGGCGACGAGCCCGTACCACTCGATGAAACGTTCGAAGAGGATCATGCATACGAGTATTCCAGAAGCTCAGGGGAGCCGGGAGCAGATTTGCTCTCGCACTTCGAGCGCACTGGCAATCGCCTTCGCCTCATCGGCCCCTGCGCCGACGAGGCGTTGGTCGACGCCCTCGCCGCCCTTCAGGGTAGCGCGTACGTTGCCGCAAGTGTCACTTGTCAGCAGCACTTGGTGTCGCGGGTTGAGCTTCATCCATTCGGTCAGGGTCATTCGGTTCCTTTCGTAGTTCGGTGATGGTGTCGTTGAGCAGTTTAAGTAGCCAGTCTACTTCGAGCGTAACGACATGTTTACCGCCCATCGTAACCGGCGAGCCGTTTGCAAAGCCCCGCAGTTCGCTAAGGGCCACGATCAAGTCGAGGCGGTTCATAGGTCAAGCGCCTCGGCGCATTCGATGGCCTCAGAGAGAAGCTCGGCCTCGAAGCGGTCGAGCGCGCGGCCTGTTGCGCGTCTCGACATGCGATGCAGCGGGATGCCAAGTGAAATGGCCGCGCCGCACATCACACTGAACGACTCATCGCTGAGATAGCGCCAGCCGTCATCATATTCCCGCAGCTCTAGCTCAATAGGGCCCACCATGGCAGCGCCGCAGTCGCAGCACTGAATGCAAGTGCATGCAGTGTGGTAGCTCGAGCCGCACTGGCACGGTTTCCGGTGGCTCACGGCGGCGGCTCCATGGGACTATGGGACTGCTGGTAGGACCATTCGAGCAGCGTCTGGATATGCTGCTGCGTGGGTCGCTGCACCTGCGGGTGGTGCCGGATGAAGTCCGCGAATAGCTCATCGGGCGCCTTGTGAAGCTCGGCGTGGCGCGCGCGGTGTTCGTCGGTGGTGAGCGGCTTACTCATGTCGGATCCGGCGTGTCGATGACGTCCCAGAGGCCACGGGTGACCTGGGGCTGCCAAGTAGCCCAGCAGTATTCACTCGCATCTGAGCTAGTCGTGATGATGCGCTCGTCGCAGCGCGGACACGACTTCGGGATCTCGACATCGAGCGCCACCAGCTCCTGGAACTCGCAGCGGTCCAGGCCAAGCTTTCGCCCTTCGTTGGTGGAAGCGATGCACTTGACGCTGATGGCGAAACTCGGGCGCTTGCTCAACACGCGCATGTGCGCCGGGTGCTCCCGCCACCAGGGCGCTCGCTTCTTGCTCGCCATCGAGTTGAAGGGGAGCAGCAGCGTCGTGTGCGATCCAAACTTGAAGCAGTGCTCCGCAAACGGCAGCCAGATGGAGAAGTCTGGATTTGTGCAAACGCGATGAAACGTCAGTCCCTTCCAGTCCTCCATGGCGCCTTCTCCTGGTGCCAGCTCGTAGAAGTCCGAACAGATCACTTGGTCAAACACCGGGAACTTCGCGCCGTCGATGCGCACCATGGCTTTGCGTGCTTGGGCGGCGCGCTGCTTATTGATCTCGACGCCCACGATGACGATGCTCACGCCGTACTCCTCGCGCAGTACACGCCCGATGGCGCCTTTGCCGCAGGAGGGTTCGAGGATGCGCATGTTTGGTACGATGCCGAGATGCGGCAGGATGGCGCGCGTCACCTGGGGAGCTGTTTGAAAAAATCCGTTCGGGTCCGGCACGTATCCCTCTGCCGCTCTGCCTTTCGCGCTCATTAGCCCCACCTTTCTGCACGCACTTGCTTACGGCACTCGCTGCATCGCATCTTCGCCTGCTCCTTGCCGCTCTGGCCGGTCTTGACAAACTTCCCGTAGATCTCGGGAAGCTGAATCCCGCAGAGCGTGCGACGATTTTGTTCGTCGAGCACATGGTACACCGGGGATAGTTTTCCCGTGAGTCCAAGCGCTAGGATCCACCAGCGGCGCGCGCTCATGGTTTTCCTCCACAGATAACACGCAGTCGCGGTCTGCCGCCGTCAAGGAGACGCAGAGCGAATTGAGACTCGCGGCGCCATTGTTCCTGCCAGAAGTTGCTCATGCGGCGCTCGTCGCGCCAGAGCATCAGCAGCACGAAGCACGCGATGCCAATGATCCAGGTCACGGCTTCACCCTAGGCTTCTCAGTCCCTCGAACATGGTACCCGGCCGCGCGAAGACACGCCTCATGGTCGGCATGGCCGACATCCTCGAACAGCCAGTCCGAGCAATCCCTGATGCGACCGTTAGGGCCGCGCTCGAAGATGCGAACCTCTGACGGAACCTGCGCGCCGCCACCTTCGAACACCGAGACCACTACGTCGATCGCATTGTCTTTGGAGAGCGGTCCGCCTTTTTCCAGGCGGAAAAATCGCCAGTTATTCGTCGTCTCGATACCGTCGATCTCGAGCGCGTTTTTCACGGCTTCACCGGACTGGCGGAGTCGAGAAGGCCGAGCTTTGTGGCCAGCTCCACGGTAACCTCGCCAGCATCGTGCAGCACGCCGTTACGCCGCAGCCGAGCGATTGACTGCTTTCCGTGCTCGTCGTTTGCCGCGAAGCCGTCCAGATCGAACTCGATACTGCGATTGTTGACTCGCGCCCACTCCACCAGTGCCCGCCAAGCCGCATTCTCCAGCTCCGCCGCCTCCGCCCTCCTTATCCGGTTAGCGCCCATTGCTCAGGTTCCAGCCGCGCACCTGACGCGCCCGGCGTTCGTCACGTTCTTGGGCTGGCGTTTCCAGCTCCAGAAGCACCTCACCGATCGAGACGCACATGGCATCGCAAGCGAGGTACATCAGCTCCGGCTCTGACATGGGAGTGTCGAGCAGCACGATGGTTCGCTGGCCAGCGCCAACGGCGTAGCCCAACTCAAGGTGCGCGCTACGACCGCAGGGCAGCACCAGCACGGTCGCGTCGGCACCAGTAAGTGCGGACATATCCAGGCGAAATCCGTGCTGCGCGACCGGGTGTGTGAGGCCTGCACGGAACCGCGCCGGGTCTTTCAGCCAGTCGCGGTCATGGTCGACCTGTCGCCATGCGAAACCGGTGTCGCCAGGCGCTGGGTTTCGGAAGTCGTATACATCATGCCCGGCAGCGCGCAGCGAATCGACGGCGCTTCGGTGCGCGGTTTCGTTCCTCCAACTCGACGCAACGTAAATTTTCATCGTTCATCTCCCTTGGGTGTTAACCGGATAAGCATGGTTTGTTGCGTCTCGACGACGGCAAGCGCCGATATGGTGCAGCCAGACGAGCAGCCCAGATAGGGCTGACCATGATTGTCGACACACCGCTTGTCGCAAGGACCGCCGCAGCTCGCGCATCTGCCTCGGTCTTTCACTTGCCGCCCTCGGGCTTCGACGGTGGCTCACCCAGTACGCGATAATGGGTAAAGTCACCGATGCCGCGTTGGCCGACGGTGGTTTCCCAATAGGGCTCGCCCTGTCCTTCGCTGTCGTCTGAGATTTCGAGCAGGCCAAACGCAATGCTGGGCCAGCCGTGAGCCTCGTGAATCAGCGCAAGGTTGACGTCCGAATCGGGTAGCCCATCAGCGACGGGAACCCAAGCCTGCCCCGCCGATTCCTTGCTCGATTCGGCAGGCACGTAGCGCACCGAGTTAGCAGGGCGATACTCAACAGCGTCGCCGCTAAACACGTGAGCGCCCAGCGGCGTACCGTCCGGCTCCTCCACAACCCAAACCTCGCGCTTCACGTCACTCATTCGTCTTGCCGCCTTCCTTGCTCAACAGCGTCTCGGGTAGCAGCTGCTTCACGGCCCAGGCTCGCACCGACAGCCACCGCGCGTGCGGAGTTTCACCCTGGCAGTCCTCGTCGTTCATGTACATCACCTCGGCCGTGAGTTGCCTGGCGACATCGAACACAGCTGCTAGGCGCTCCGGGTCCTCGCCGTCCTCGTGGTCCAGCTTAGGCAACGCGACACCGCGAAGCCTTCCGAGCGCGCCGAGTGCGCAAACTCCATCGGCTGTCTCAAGCTCATTGGGCACAAGACACTTGTTTGGTATCGCGTCGAGCGCCGTGACGAGATCCAAGAAGAACCGTTGCCCACGTTTGCCTCGCGTCGCACTTGCCACCTGGGCGCGCCACCTGCCCAGCGCCAAGTCGTCGTCGCAATCGTCGGTGTAGCCAGACCTGGTCATTTGCCGCCTTCCTGCCCCTCGGCCAATTCGTCGGCAGTCTGGTTCTTGAACCCAGGCAAAAACTGAACGCCAACTGTCGGAACCACCGCGGGTCGCCACGTCAAGCCGCACTCTTGGCAGCTGTGCGTGTGGTGAATCTTCGTTGCAAACTCGCCTTCGTCGATGTGACGGCACGTGCAAGCCGGGCACGTCAGGAACATCGGAATCGGAGCGACCGCCACCTCAGCAGGCGGGGCGGGGTCGGCGGGTTCGAGTTCATCGTGCCGGGCGGACCGCGCCGCCTCTGCCACGTGGTAGGGCGACGGAAACCAGTTACGCTCCGCCGCCTTCTGAGCGGGCTGGGGAGCATGACAATCTGGATACGTGCCGGAGCACTTGGCGTGGTGATTCCAATTTGTGCATGGCTTCTGAGCGGGCTGGGGAGCGGCTTCCATTGGCAGCCTTCCTGACCCATCACACACGGCGCAACGGCTGCTCAACTGGCCGCCGCGCTTCCCGAGACAGGCGTAACAGGTTGTCCAGTCAGGCTCCGCCGGCTTCGCTTCCCCGGTCGCTGAGGTAACCGTAACACCACCACCCGCCGAGTCGCTGCTAGGTGCTACGGAACCCGCAGCGAGAGGCACCGTCTCCGCAGTCAGGGCCACCTCGACCTTGGTCGGCTCGGCGGGGGTGATGGCTTGGTCTCGGACAGCCGATGCATCAGCTGAGGAGTCTTTCTCTTCCCCGCTTGGGGATGGCTGGGAACGGAGTGCGTCTCGCTCGGCATCCATGAGTCGCTGCCAGAGCGTTAGCACCGACGTCAGTTGCAGCTGTCGCGGCAACTGCGACGAATCGCGCGCCGACTGGCATTCATTCAGCAACAGTCCGCGAACGAGGCTTCCATGGGCTTGTACAATGGATGAGACGGCCCCCCGTTCGATATCGCGTTCGCGGAGCTTGGCCTCAAGCTCATCGGCGCGCGCTTCCGCCATGTCGCGCTCAGTACAGGCAGCGTCGTAGCGAACGGACCAGCGCCGCTCCTCCTCGGCCTCGCGTTCGCGGAGTTTTGCTTTCAACTGCGCCGTCAACCCTTCGGTGTTGCGCAAGTAGGCAATGATGTCCTCCGTGAGCGCGGAGAAGCTGTAGCCCTCTTGCATCTCGAAGGCGGAACCCAGCTCCAGCAAGTACCCACGCAAGCTCTCCTCGCCCTCCGCCACCTTCGCGCTTTCGGCTGCTGGGGTGGATTGCTGGTCGCGCAGTAGCCACCGACGCATGTCGGACTGCACGCTCATGAGCGCCTCGGAGTCGACCCCGTCGATTGCTGCGATGTTGCGCCTGACCAACTCGGCTGATTCCTCAAGCAACGGCGGGTCCGTTAGGGCCGCCGCGAACTCAGCCTTCGCCCTCTCCAGCTCTCCCCTCAGCGTGTCAGTGTCCCTGGTCTCGCGTGCCTGAACGGTGGCCAAACCTTCGCGACACAGGCGGTGCGCTTCAGTTTCAGCTGCTAGCTCTCCCCTCAGCCCCTGCACGATGGCTTCGTGCTCGGAGTGGACGGTGGTGAGCGCGGCCTCGGCGGACACGGCGTGCTCGTATTCGGAGTTTACCTCCAGCTCGACCATCGCCAACAATTCGCTGAGCGTCGTTGGCAGGTCGTCCGGTGCTGGTTCACAGAGCTTGTCCACGAAGGCCCGCAACTCGGCTAGCGAAAAGTAGCCAGCCGCTGGCTGAATCTCGGTGATGTGCTTGTCAAGAAAAACGTCGCTCCCGTCGCCTAGCAGGAAGCGCCAACCGCCAAGCGCGTGCACCACTTTCACGGCGCGGTAGCCAACGCCGACCGGGGCGCCATCGCCAAAGATGATGACGACAGAATCGCCAACCTTCGGCATCCACGGCGGCTCGCCACCTCGCTCGAATTGAATCGGCCCGTCCTTCTCGGTGTCGGTCATGGCATTCTCCTGGCTTCATCCCAGCCAACTTGAGCCGCGTTGAGGCACCGCTTGTCGTGCTCGGAAAGGCGCTCTTGCTGCTTCAGGTTGTAGGCGCACGTCGCGAGCTGGTTTCCGAACGGGAGCAGACGCGCCAGCTTCGCTTCGGCGTTAGCGAGGCGGCGTTCCAGGGTTGCGACTTGGGCGGCTATGGGGAAGTCGGTCACGTTCCCGGTTCTTTCGGCAGCTCCGGCGATTCGGCGGAGAGGGTTCGGGCGGCGGCGACGCGGGCGAGGTCGGGGGTAGCGCCCATGTGGTACTGGTCGTTGCAAATTCGCACCTCGCCCTCGTGCTGGACAGCGGGATGCGGGCGTGGCTCTGGTGAGCCACAGGACGGACACGGATTTTCGTAAGCCATTACTCAGGCCTCGCTCTCTGGTTTCCAGCCTAGTTGTTTCGCAACCTGTATCGCCGCCCACGGCCGAACCTGATAGGTCGCCTCGCCCGGTGCGCGGTAGTCAACGACTAGGCAGACGCGCCGGGCGCTACGTTGCAGAAACTCCAGCGCGCTCTTCAGCTGCAAGTGCTCGCGGGCAGCGGCGAGAAGGGCAGCCTCGTTCTCGATCAACGCAGCGGTGTACTTGTTGCGCGCGTGAAAGCCGCCCGACGTCAGTGCGCCAGGTTTAGCCAGCTCCAGCTCCGACAGCCGCCGAAGCTTTTCCAGCTCTTCAATCCGCGCCATCGTTAGCGCTTCCGGTGTGGGCGGGGTTGTCATGCCGAACCGAACCGGAACGAGATGAATGCGTCACTGCCATCGCTCCAAAAGAAGCCGAGTTCATCGAGTCGCTTCGTGTCCTCTGGCGACACCGCATCCTTGTCGACGCCCATGATGCCCAGCTCGTCGTGCGAGCAATTCGTGGGGCATCGGGCGTTCTTATCGGCCAGGTATTTGGCGAAGATGGTCAGTGCTTCGATGAGGTCGTTCATGGGTTATCAGTGGTGGAGCGCTGTTGCGACCTATCTTGCATGGCGCCTCGTGTCATCGTCACGCCGCGCACAGCGTATCCGGCGGCATGGGCATCACGGATTGCGTCATCGAGGCTCGTCAGCGGAGCGACTGATCCTACGGCGCTATTACCGTGCTCTTGCCATTCGAAACCATAACCGCCCCAGTACACGTTAGCGAGCTTGATGACAGGAGCGAGGGTCGCTGCGCTGCGGAGGTGCTCGATGGCGACGGTAGTGAGGGCTTGGGCGTGTAGCCGAAGCGCTTCGGCGACCTCGCCCGGGGTTCGCTCGGTGCTTCCGAAGATGACATCCACCATGATCGTGTCGCCGTTGGGCAGCAGCTTGATGTGGTTCATAGCGGGAACTCCTCGGCGTCGAGCTGCCGGTCGGACTCGGCGAGAAAATGGGGACCAATGATCGGCTGCGTGCTGTAGGACACGCTGACGTGTCGCGACCACAGAAACTCCCGTCCGCAGTTGTCACACCAGTTGGTGCTGTCTTCCTCGGCGCCGTCGCGCCCCCATTCCCAGGCGTCGCGGTGCTTGTAGCCGCAGTAGGGGCATTCGGGATCGTCACTCATGTGCGCTTGTTCCAGCGATCGACGGCCATCTGCTCCAGGGCGTCGTCATCGAGATCTTCATCGGTCTCGTCAAAGCCAGCGAGCACCGGTGGACCAATGGCTAAACAACCGATGCACTGCACGTACGCGCGATCGTTTACCCGGTCAACGTAAGCACTGTCGGGCTTCTCGCCGCAGAAAGGGCACGGCATCATGAGCAGGCCCTCACCAGTATCGCGACGGCTAGCGCAAGCGTCGCGATCACCCAGCTGATGGATAGGGCAAGGCACCCGCGCCCTGCGCGCAGCTTAAACAAGCCAGGCTCGTCAGGGTCCGTGTCGGCTGTCACTTCGAATGGCTTCGGATTGCTCACGCTTTCCTCCAGCCTGCGTGGTACTTCCACAGCGCGTCTCGGATCGCATCGTCCGAGGGCGCTGGAAGATCGACTCGATAGATGTCGGTGTGCAGGTGTAGCCAGGTCACGATGTCTGCGCCGTTACGGGAGACGGAGACGTTGCAATCCCAATCGGCCTCGCTGTCCGACCACCCCAGCTCGATGGTGACTCCCTGCTCGAGATCGAGGCGCTGCGCTTTCGGGCAAGTGAGGTCGAGCGCGAGCGAGACGGCAGCGTGATGCAGCTGCTCGATGAGCTGCATCAGCGGCTGCTCCATGCGGCGGATGCGATCGCTATCCTCCAGCACGCGGCGCGCGCGGTCCTTGGCGAGCGGAAGCCAGGGATTGAGATCTGTCACGGGGAGTAACCCTCAAAGAAGGTGAGCACGTGCTGGGTTATTTCTTCGTCGGTGGGGTTGGCTTTCTCCACCCAAACTTCCCTGGCAAGGAGCAGTGACTCAAGTGCGCCGTTCGCGCCAGCTCTTAGCGTGTAGGTGCGGTTTTGCTTCTTCCAAAACCAAGCCAGGTGCAGCGACTGGTCGTTGTCGTTCCACTCGACCAGCGGCGCCGGGGCGTACGGCACGTGCTCCCCGCAAAGGCGCACCAGGAGCGCGAGCTTGCTGTTGATGGCGGCCTGTTGCTCGATGGGAGCGCCGCTGTCGATGAGCTTATCGATGACGGAAGTGGTCCAGATCATGTCGATTGCCAGTAGCTTTGGATGGCCAGGGTGAGCGTCGCGGGATCGATTGGTGAGACGAAGCGGTTCTGATTTCCATGCACGAGGTGCAGCCACGGGGTGCGGTTTTTGTCGCAGACAAGGGCTAGGATCTTTCCGTCCTCTTGCCAACCGATAGCAATGGTGCCCTGCTCCTCGTCTTCGACGACGGTGGGCCGCGGCGAGCCCGGAGCCGACTCGTCGCACACGGCGCTCAGTTGCTGCACGAAGGGCGCCAGCTGCGGGTAGTGCTCCAGGTGTGAGATGACTTCGGGGAGCCAGTTCATTTGGCGTCGTCCACGAGGCTGAAGCAGTTGTTCTTGCGCTTGATGATGCCGCGCGTGCAGAGCCGGTGCGTGTAAGACCTGAGGCTACCCTCGGTGTACGTGCCACCAGTGGCGAGGTCGGGCATCGATAGTGGCGCCTTGGCGACACGCAGGCGCCGGATGACAAACGCTTCGCCGGGCGGCAGCGTCTCCTCGTAGTGATCTAGCAGCTTCTTGCCAGTGGGCAGCTGTCCGGCGGGGCACAGCTCGTCACCGGCACCTGTGGCGTAGAAGATGTTCTTCTGGCGACGGGCGAGTCCGCGTGTAACCAGGCGATGCGTGTAGCTGCGAATGCTGCCTGCTCTGTATCCGGTGTGCAGCACGATGAGTGCCGTGCTGGCTCCCTGCTCGCCACGCGACGAGATCACACGCAGGCACTGCTCCTCGCCAGGCGGCAGACCCGTGCTCCCGTCCGGCGTCTTGCGCACAGAAGCGCGCACGCGCTCGGCCTTCGCTGCCAGCGTCTTCTTGGGTTTCGGTTGGATGATTTCGGGCAGCGGCTTCGATCTCGATGCTGTCGCCACCGGCGCCACGGAGCCCAGATCCTTGAAAAACTCCTCCCACTCAGAGGCCAGATGCTCAGCGCAAAACTCCGCTACTTGCCGCCGTAGCTCATCCGACAGTATCGCTGTATCGGTCTTAAGCTCGTCGACTCTGCGCAGCATTGCCTCGATGGCGCTCGCTTGGCGAGTCTCATATCGATGCCCGCGCGCGATGAGCGCCTTGGCGGTAGCGGTGTCGATGGTCGGCGCGGCGCTGCCCTCTGCCACGATCTTCTGCAGGCGCTTGATCTCCTCGCGGAGTGCTTGAGGGTCGTTTTGCTTGACCTCTTCCACGAGCGTCGCCATCCGCGCCGCCAGAGATCCAATGTCGATCGATCGCATCTCGCGCTTCGTTGCGGCGACGCCGATCTTCGGCGTCTGCGACGTGTCCTGGGTCAGGATGGGCAGCACGCGGCCGCAAATGCGGGCTACCTTGAGCCACTGCGGTGACCACACAAACGGTTCTCCCACCTGCAGCGACGGGAGTTGGCTGGAGAGCTTCTCTTCGATGCCCTTGTCGGAGAGCCAGTAGTCGAGGGCTTTTCTCTCGTGGGCGCCAGTGAGCTGGAACGCCATCACGCACTCGACTTGATTGAGCGCTTTTTTGTTAAGCTCCTGCGGTCGTTGCGATGAAAAAGAGATCCCCATGCCGACGACGCGCCCCTGCTTGGAGTTGCGCACCCATTCGTGCAGCATGCCGTTTTCGTTGGGTTGGGGGTTTTGCGGGATGATGTCCTGCGCCTCATCGAGCACAACGTGCAGCGCGCGAGGCGCGTGCTTGAGCAGCTCGAACAATCTCCGCCCAAACGCCTCCATGAATTTGGCGCGCTCGGGATCGCGCATCTGGCTGGTGTCGATCACCATGCTCGACCCGGTTTCGACGGCGGTTTCTGCAACCAGCTCACCACCGGTCGATTGTAGCGGCATGTCGCCCCAGAGGCCGCCAAGGATCGGAATGGAAAAGGCGTTCGGGCCTTGGCGCAGACCGAAGTAAACGCCAACCGTATCCACGACGATGACCTGCACGCCCTTCACGAGCATTTGCTCGATGAAGCGCTTGCAGCCGTAGCTCTTCCCTGATCCGCTGCGGCCCATCCACGCGAATTTCTGTGTGACAGCGTCGTCGTTCCAATGCACGCCAGGCACGACAGAAAACCCAGGTGATGGACCCAGGTCTCGCGCAGCGGCAATTAGTGCGTCATCCATGTCTATGCTCCGTATACGCGGTTCTGGTAGATGGGTCTAGCGGTTTTTGGCGTGACGTTTCGGCGGCATCTTTTCCAGGCACGCAGCGCACAGGCAGTCGTACACCAGGTTCCAGCCCTCATCGTCGTTTGGTCCAACCAGGCGCGTGTCACTGGCGCAGAAGGGTGGACCGAGCGCTGCGCAAGCTGCGTCGTCGTGCACGCGCAGCGCCGCTTGGTGCTCACTGACGCGCAGCGCTTGCTGGTAGGTCAGGCGCGCGGTGTCACGGAGCGCCCTGGCGGACTTGTTCAGGTGATCACCTTCCCAGTCATCGGTGGGTTGGGTATGCCTTCCGCCAGCACCTCTGCGCTGGTCATGAAGGCCAGCCGCGCAATCTCCGGCGGCGGGTCCTTCTCCCAGCGCTCCTGGTACGAGTGTCCGCAGTTGAGATCCCAGGCCGGCCAGTCTTCGCCGCCCGTGTGTAGCGCGCACAAGTGCTCGTAGATCGCGTCGCACCTGGCGCAGCGTCGCATCTCGTCCGCGTCCCCGTCGAACACCATAAACGAGTACGTGTACAACTCACCGCGCAGGATTGGACCGTGGCACGCGCAGCACTTCCATTCCTTCTTCGCGCGGTGCCGCGTCGTGCGATCGACCGATGGTGATTCACAGTCCCAGGTGTCGACGCTCACTGAATCACCACCTGGCGGGGACGCGCCCGCATGATCTGCGCTTGCTTGCAGCCGCCCGCAAAGGTGAGCGTGCCGCGGCCGCACTCGAGCGCCAGTGGCAAGTCCTGACCCTTCACGCGGACAGAGCACGCGATGTAGCCGTCGTCATCGGTGTCGGTCTCTGCACACGAGATGCCGGTGACTTCGTAGCCGAGATCCTTGGCGTACACGCGCGCCGCGGCCTTGGCGGCCTCAGGATCGCCGCAGGCGATGGTGGTGAGCGCCACGCCCAGAGCAGCGAGCGCGATGAGGGGAAAGGTGATGTTGTGCTTCATGGGTGTCTCACTTGTCGTATTGGTCCTGCCAGCTGCGCGGCGGGTCGTCGGTCTCGTTGTAGGAGCCAGGTAAATAGTCGTCGAACATGTCCCCCAGCTGCTCGATGTCTGGGTCGCGGCTCTGTTCGAAAAAAGTCATTGTCGCCGGATCGAACTCCACGTGCACGGTGCCGGGCCCTCCGTTGTCGCGTAGCTTCCTCACGACCAGCTCAGCCTTGTCGTCCTTGGCCTCGCCCTCTTTCCGGTACATGTCCTCGCGATAGATAAACGTAACCACGTCGGCGTCCTGCTCGATTGCCCCGGATTCACGCAAGTCTGCGAGGATAGGGCGCTTGTCGGGACGTTTCTCGCAGTCGCGGTTGACTTGCGCGAGCGATAGCACCGCGATCTTCTCGTGCTTAGCGAGCGCCTTGCACGCGCGGCTGATTTGCCCGATTTCGTTCTCGCGGTTCTGGGATACGCTGTTGCTGCCGAGTAGCTGCAGGTAGTCGATGCCGACGAGCTTCACACGCAGCTCCTTGCCAAACTTCTCCTGCAGCCGACGCTGTCCCTGGCGGTATGCGGCGCGGATGCTGGCGGGTGAGTGATCGCTAGAGTCTTCGATTGCAATGGGCAACTTGGCGAGTTTCTCTGCTGCCTCGTGCACCTGATCGAACTCATCCTGCGTAAGCCTGCCGCGTTGAATCTTGACGCTGTCGATGCGAGAGATCAGCGATAGCATCCGAAATGTGATCTGCTGCGCCGGCATTTCCACCGAGATAAACACCGCGCCCGCTTGCTCTTTGCCGGGTGACAATTTCACAGCAGAAAGCACTATACCGGTGGCAACCGCCGTCTTCCCTGCACCAGGCCTCGCCGCAAATACGTACACCTTGCTCTCTTCGAGGCCACCGATGCGCGCATCAAGCGTTGGTAGGCCCGTCGAGAGACCAGTGATGACTACGCCCCGATGCTGCCGGCGCTCGTGCACGACTTTTAGCGCCGCGCGCGCGGTCTCGCTCACGAGCTGCAGGTGCTTGTCGGGGTCAGTGGATTGCGTGATGGACTGGATTCGCGCATCGACACTTTGCTTCCAGTCTTCGATGTCACCGATGTCACCGTAGGTCTCGGCAGCGATGCGGCGACACTCGGTGATGATACGGCGACGGTCGTACTCGCGGAGCACACGCTTGGCGTGTTGTTCAATGTGCGCCACAGCCGGTGTAGCATCAGCAAGCTGCGCGAGGTAAGGCGTGCCGCCGACCTGATCAATCACACCCCGGTCACGCAGCGAGCTAGCGACCGACACGATGTCAATGGTCTGCCCACTGGCGTCGAGATCTTGGATGGCGTCGTAGACGCGCCCATTGGCTACGCTGTAAAAGTGCATCGGCTGCAGAAAGCTGACTTGCGACACACGCGCCGGGTCCATGATGCACGCGCTCAGCACCGCGGCCTCACTGTCGAGGTCGCTGGGCGGTACGATTTGTCGATCGGGCTGAGCAGCATCCGGCACTAGAACTCCCTAGCTCGCAGCTTGCGCCGCTTCTCAGCGGCCTCGGGCGTGAGCACTTGCCTGTTGGACTTGTCCCTCGGGGCGTCCTTGCCCTTGGCCAAACGGCAGTACTTGTCGACCGCGTTGGCGTCTTTGAAGATCGTCTGCAGCGACTGCAAGTCAGCGTTGCGGGCGATGAGGTCATTGTTCTTGGCGCCGCGGATGGCCTCTCGCATGCGGGCCTGGTCGGTGCCTTCGGCCCAACGCTCCAGCAGTAGCCTCACGCGGCCGTCCAGTGAGCCATTGGGCGTCGGTGGCCTGAGCACATCGGGATCGATGCCAAACGTCGTAGCGACCAGCTGGGCTAGCTCTAGGGCCTCAGTCCAGCGGTGGGGGTCTGGGTGCTGGAACGCTGCCGCGTTGGGGTTCTTTGCCCACAACTCGGCGCGTTGCTTG
>Ga0137442_1000080_pt1 | contig 16409 bp, 13 predicted proteins | sample EasRivERMGT266_2_FD_102329 | JGI IMG/M metagenome (GOLD analysis project Ga0137442, IMG submission 102329) | Soil microbial communities from meander-bound floodplain in the East River, Colorado, USA - East River MetaG ERMGT266_2 | ecosystem: Environmental > Terrestrial > Soil > Floodplain ... | reverse complement strand
TCGGAGACCATGGCATGCGTGACATCGAGACTGCACGGCAACCCGGGAGACCCTGCCGCTGCTTTCGGAGGAACAACTCAAGGCAGTAAGAGGAGAGAGACCGAGAGTATGCCCAACAACCGCCCAAAGGGAGGAAGGCAAAAGAGCAGCAGGGAGTCGGATCGTCTCATAGTACCAACGAAGGCGGGTAATGCCGCCGGAGGGAAGGAGGCGACAGATGGTCGAGCAGAGTAGGGAAACACCGGCCGCACACAGAAGCGGAGAAGCGGTGGAAACAAAACTGCTCCGCATCGGGGTGAAGCCCGAATGATTGTCTGGGGAGCCGTGTGCGTTAATTGCGCACGCACGGTTCTGCGAGGGGCAGGAAGCAACTGGTGAAAGGTTGAAATGATGTGGCCCCGCCGGGAAACCAGGCGGCAAACAGAGAAGACAAAGCCCAACCTGCTCACCGGGAGTGACCTGCCTACTCACCCGATTCGCAATCTCAGCCTCCCGATAGAAGTTGCTTAAGCCGAGTCATACTGGACTTCCGAGGAGCGATCGCGTCACTGGCAAGAATAGCAGAATCGAAGGCCTGACCCCGATTTCTAAGCTCGACCCTGGCTTGTTGTGAGCGCGTAAATAACGCGGAAACCTACCAATCCAAGGAATAAACCGAGGTGCAGTTCGATGATTTGCAACAGCCTAATCCATGGCGCGTCCAGTGGAATGGCTGCCGACCCTTGGCGGAACAAAGTGGCCAGCGAAAACCAGAAACAGTTCGAGCGATTCAAGGCTTCGATCAAACCGGCATGCCCAAGAGCGGCAAAAAAGCACAGCGCGAAGAAAGTCACAACGGAAATACTCACGATGAGCATAGACGCCACCGCAACACCCACGTTCCACCGTCTGGTCCGCGATTGGAATGTGCTCTTAGGTCGGATTCTTGCGGCGCAAAGGCCCAACCATATGAAGAAGGCTATTCTCTCAACCAGGGATATGTTATCGAACCTAAAACCGAACTGCGCACCTTGGGACACCAAGGTTATCGGCAGACCCAAGGTAATTGAACTGCTATAGCTTAATGCGGTGCTCCATGATCCGGCGCCGCCAACCCTGTAAACGAACGCGAACAATGCGATTAGGACCCACATTCCGGCGAAGAACAGAAAAACGGATTGTGCTCGTCTAACGCCGATCCCAACAGCTCCCCATAGCTCAGCAGGACCCCGTGCGACCAGACGAACGAAGTTAAGAAACGCGAACGTCGAACAGACGGAAACAGCCAACATCCAGTAGACAAAGGTTAACGGAGATTTGCGAACAAGCCAGGCGATGGGTCCCGTGATGTACATCACCAGCGTGAGGAATCCGAGAGGAAGGAAGAGCAGTGACAATGTAGCCTTCCGCGCGATCGGACTGTTCCAATGCAAGTAGAGAAGCGAAAGTATGCTCATCGTGAGAATGGCCTGCACTACAAGCAAAAGCCCCAATGTTTCCCGCTGTCTTGCCATCCTTTCTTGTCCCCGTCGCATGAGCGTCTTGGCCTCGGTGTAAGGCTGCGGCTCACCCGCCCATATCCCGACGTGGCCCGTGTTAGCCTCCGTTTCGGCGGCTTTGTACCGCATGAGTTCGGCCGTAGAGAGGCCGCTGGTCTGTCCTTCATTAAGCATCGCGAGCCCGTTCTTGAGCAAAAACTCATTGACACTCGTACCGTCCTCAAGCAAGACCTCGGCGGGAGACTCTGGGGCCGCTAACACCCGGTCGGGGGCGATAACGTCTAAGGTAATCGGCGCCTGAACCATCCTCCCTTGCAATGACGTAAGAAACTGCAAACGACGGCCGTATGCAGATAATGGTTCCCGCGCGCGGTCGGACCATATTCCGCCTAGTTCAACTTTAGCTTTCTCTGACGTATAAGCAGGGAATGGTGGCACCCGTAGCCATCGCACTTGAATAGTATTGCCGTCCAAAATCCCAATAACCTCGAACTGATAGAGGTCAGGGCCAGAAGACGCACAGCTGGCTGAGGAAACAAGCAAAAGGATAAGCACTACCAGGGCTTTTCGCATGGCAACTCCCGCGAATGCGAGAGCATAGTATCACTGAGGCTTCGGTCTCGTACCATGAAGTAAGCTCACATCGGCCCTGCGTAATGTATTTGTGTAATTTGAAATTACGCGGAGCGCGAAATGCACGACCCGAAATCAGAGAACTACCAGGAAACCTTAAGGCGGGGTCAGGCCTGATTCTGCGATTTTCAATAATCCGGTATTCCGAACTCCTCGGCATGACGTGTAATTGATCTTTGCGGTTGATGAATGCAAATACTGGCCGAGGAAATCTTATCGCCGCTTAGGTGCAAGCAAGATCGCGGAATCGGAGGGCCTGGCCCCGATTGTTCCGATACCCATCTATGGATTTGGTTAACGACTAGGGCCGAGTTTTTCTCGACATAGTGGAGCCTGGCATGTTAAAAACAGGCGTCCGAAAACCCGAACCGCCACCTGTCCTTCGACCCTCCAATGAAGGACGGAACGACATTAGTAACGGAAGCCATCTGCCCATGAAATCAAATCACCTCAAAGACATCGTTGACTATGGCCATCACGAAGCAATAAAGCATTGGCTCAAGATCTCGGGATTTAAGCCACATTCCGCATCTACAAAGGCTGACTTCTACAAGCTATTGGAGCGCCATATTGGCGAGGGAAAGATACAGTACGGTCAGTTGAGAAGGCTGACTCTGGAGTTGAACGAGTACGGGCAAAAACGGCTATATCCGGGAAAGTTAATAAACTTCAAAACTATCGGTCTTCGGCAGCGATTTGAAAACCATTTAAAGACTTTCGGGCTTAGAATAAGTGAAATACCTGAACGCAAAACGGAGTTGCCCTCGAAGCCACACCTCGATTACATCTGGTGGTCGCCACATGAGGTCCGAATCGGCTACTGCGAAACACATGAATCGATGAAGCCCGACCGTGCAACGCTATCCTGGAAGGCCGTAACGCAGACTAATTACATCACGATTTCTGCTCACTGTGGTACGGGTGACATTAGGATTATGATGGACGCACCCGGCGAGAAGCATCCGCATCAAGGAACTTTTCGTGGCGAGGATGTGTTGGGATATGTACCTTACTATCGTGCGAAGGCCATCGAGTTGTTGGGAGTTGATGATATTAAGGAACCGGATTTTTTGAAAATCTCTCGCGGAATCGCAAGTCAAACGGCATGGTTCGAGCGAAAAAGATCCGTTGACAAAACAGCCCATAACTCACGCGTAGTTACTGTGAGCAGCTCAGACGTTAGCGACGATCCTGCGTACGCGGCTTCAGTAAAAGTCGACGGAAAGGATCGAGCGTATTTAGGACTAGCGGGTTTTTGGTTGCCAGGGGGTTCAGATAAAAAGCTATATCGACTGATCTTCATGAGCCTAAATTACGAAGAGCGAATGCTTCAATTCCCCGGTTTCAACTTGGCCGACGAAGTGGAATATGTACTTTCCAGAATTAGATCCATATAGGGACCGGCTGCCTCAGCTCTCAAGCGCGCTGACACAACTGGAAGCCTATCTCTCCGAAGTTGTCGCTCGTCCAACACGAGGTCGGTTTGATCATGCTTCGCACGACGTTGCACCGGTGCAAGTCGCGAATCGATTGGGCGTCGATGAAGGATTAGCGTTAGTACTGCTTAGCTATTTTGAGGAGGCGGGAATCATAGATCATCGCTACGATCTATACTGCCCGGTGACTGATCTTGTTGTCGATCGGTTTTCCTCAAAGTCCAACCTACCGGCCTCCATACACTGCCCGTACGAGATCGCAACCGAACACACGGTCGATGATTATTTTGTTGAATTGGTCTTCAACTTTTCATCGCGTTTCATCGATCGTCACATTCATGATCATGTCGGGGTGAGGTGAGCTAGCAAGGAATGGCAAGACAGACTGCTGATCAACATCTCGAGACCCTCTACGCTCAAGCACGTAACGAGCCTGATCCCCAGGTTAAGGCCTCCCGAATTAGAATGGCCGAGCACTACTATAAGTTTAGGCTCGAACAAAAACTGGGAAGGAGTATTCACATGGCTGGAATTTCCTCTAACGTCAAGATGGGTAAAATAGAGCCGTGGGATGGCGATCTAAATCCTAAGGATCTTCTGATAGATGCTGACGACGTTGGCGATATTCAGCAAAACCAAATTCTAACCGCCTTGGAGAAAAGGGGTATCTGCCAGCTGAGGATAACGGCCCAGTCCGCTGACGATTATGTCGTCAAGGCGGTCGCTAAATTAATCGGACCACTCACCCGTAGACAAAATGATTTCAAAAAAGATGTAGTTAAGTTGATCGTGCCGAAAGCCGCCGGAGTCGCAAATTCCGGAGACACGCTGGCAGACTTAGGCCTTCACGTCGATGGCACACAGCATACTGAAACACCGTGTATTCTCATGTTTCACTACGTATCGGGGGCGAAATTGGGTGCAACAAGTGTGTTCGTGGACACCGCCAGGGCTTTGCTCGACATTAAGGCAGATCGGCGTCAGCAGATACTCGTAAACTTAGCACGTTCGGATGCGGCTACTTTTTCGAAGAAGAAGATGGTCCATACAGGACCAATTTTTTACTTTTCTCCTACAGGCAGGCTGGTGTGTCGCATCAGATTCGATAGCGTCATCGGTTTACATCCTGAGTGTATAGACGATTTCAACTATTTGCTGCGCAAGTTCAACGACTCCAAGTATCGATTAGAGTTCAAGCCGAGAGAGGGAGACATAATCATATTCGACAATTGGCGCGTGCTACACGCAAGGGATGAAGTATTCGGGAAGAAGGTTCGACAGCACTGGCGAGGATGGGTGTCGAACCTCAAACCCGCATTCCAGCCAGATTATTTTCTAGGTATTCGTCCAATTCCGGCGGCAATCGCCGCAAAGATCGAAGCTGCGAATAAGCGGTAAGCTGATGATCCAAGCGAAGTCGCGACTTGGGGTTAATGACTCTGTTTTCAGACTACTGAGTTAGAAAATTCCTTCGACTAAAAACCAGTCGTCGATCGAAATCTGCAAGTAAGTATTCACTCAACTGACGAACCTCTCGCATCCGCGCGTCGCCCTCTATTGTCCCGATTAGATCTCTCAGCTGTTCTGCGGATGCGATTTTGACTCCGGCCGGGCAATCCCGTAACGCACGGTAGAAGGAACCCCAACGCGAGAAGAACTGGCTATCAGGCGCAAATATCCTCCGCGGAAGATATGGCTGAAATTCAAACGATGTTCGGTAAAAGCGAGAAAGGTGCAATGCCAACCCCGCCTCGTTCACATCGCGAATTTCAGAGCAGCAGTAGTACATCCATGGGTATTTTCTGATTGTATCGTGCTGCGGGGCGGTTAGTGGCCAACTGTCTTCGCCATTGTGATATAGCGTTTTATATTGAAGTCCGAAAAGCTTCGAAAACTCGGCTGAGCAAAAAATTGAGTCGGAGGGAACTTCTTTCTCCAAGTGCTGCGTAACAGGCCACTCTTTCAGTTCAAAGCCTAATTCCAAGAATGACTGATGCACGGCGTCGGATGTCCACCTTGCAGTTTGGTGTTCTGCTACGTAGAGGTCAGGCACTTGTTTCTCGATTCTCGATGCGGGTTCCTAGTGCAGTGTAGAGATAGGCGCGTACGTGGAATCGTGGTGCGGTTCTATCATGCCTGCGGAATTCTTGTCGAGGCGAGGTCACGAGAAGCCTCGGAGATATTCTGTAGGTTCAAGCCCCCCGATATCTAAAACCAAAACCGGGGTCAGGCTGCGATTTTACGATTCTAAAGCGCTGGCCCCGAGGTTCATTCAACAGTGGCGAGTGCCAGAAAATCGCAAATCGCAGGCCTGCCCCCCAATTCTTTAACTACATTATTTGGGGATCGTGTCCCAAAGTGCCTCGATGTTTTCGCACGCCGCTCTGATGTCGGTCATGAGGCGAGCACCGACGCGAGCTCCACGATGCTCAATCCCTCGGGCCACGTCCAAATAAAGGACGTTAGAGGAAGTGATTGCGCCCTCAGCCGTTCGGTACGCTTCGAACATCGATTGGGAAATGATTCTAACGACCTCACCATCGGGCTCAGTTCTCGAAAAACCGAGCTTTACAATCTTTTCCTTGTTGGTCTCACGAACGTGCAAATCGGGTATGACTGTAACTCTGACATTTCCGAATACCAGGGCCAATTTCAGATCGTCAAGGATAGTGAACTTGCGAGCACCAAAATTTTCGGCGTACTGTCGTACAGCGCGCGCATTATTATTAAGTCGAGATCGTGTCATTCCGCCTACAGTTGCCGCGAGATCGCTGATTCGTTCGGCCTGTTGATGGAGCCACGCAGCTGGATGCTTGTTAAGGTGATACGCCTTGATAGAATCGACGGCCTCCAGATAATACAGACGCATCGCTTTGGGCTCGTCCTCATCGGGGTATCTGTAGTCGTGAACAACCTTCCTTTGGGCGGCCGGCCTTGACGTCATGAACTTCGCGAGGCCCGTTAGGCTTATCTTAATCATGAGGTTTTACTTCCGTGATTCAATTTGCAAAACCGGTGTCGGAGTCAATCTTGAATGTAAAATTACTCTTTGCGGCGTTACGCGCGAACCCGTCAATTTCGCAGCCACTCTAACAGTTTCTCCGGTTCAACGATTTCCGGCATGGCATCCCTCACCCTGTCAATGTCTGAATCGAAGATAGTGCCTATGAGTCTTCCTTTGATGTAAACGTTAGCCGAACCTTCGTTCTTGTCCAGAACGAGGACTCGCGTGAAGTCGTTGAGGTCCATGAACACTTGTTCGCTGTTCGTCTTCTTAACTAATACCTGATTGCTCATCCGCATAACATATCACTTGCTTTTCGGAAAACAAATAACTAGCTGCTAGAAAAACGAAAACGTGTTCGAATCAAGGGTTGTAGAACGGTCTCCGACTGCCAGACCACTACCCCTATTGCAACTAAGAGCATGAAGCGTCGGTCATCGCTACTATTGTCTCAAGCTGTTTGAGGCATCAAGCTATCGCATCGTGTGATGAGGATCAAGAAGACCGCCGAGTGAATTGAACCGTTGGCGTTCACAGTCCTGCTGCGCGAATCGAGTTTTTGGTAGCGACAGGAGGGATGTCATTTAGGGGCCGGCGGTGGAATTAGGGTTAGAGATGTGTTCTGAGACGTGAGCGATTTTGTAAGAGCGTCGGGCTGGTATTTGATGGTTTCTATGTCGAGCGATTGGTGAATTGTCTACTTTGCTGTGGTTACTTAGTTTTCAGTTTCTTTTGTGGAAGGTGAAAACTTGGCCCACCAGTGGCCCACCATGCCCATATTTGGTGATTTGAGAGAGAGTGTAACTTGTTGAAAATAATGGTGAGCCGAGCAGGGCTCGAACCTGCGACCCGCTGATTAAGAGTCAGCTGCTCTACCAACTGAGCTATCGGCCCACAGCGGAACTGGAAATTATACGTCGGCCCGCGGCTGAGTCAAGCAAGCCAGTTGAAAAGGTAGTGTCCCGGTTTCAGTTTTTCTCTGTGCATCCTCCGTGTGCCTCTGTGTCTGTGGTGAAGGAACTCTAACAAAGACTCACCATAGAGACACAGAACACATGGGCGCTAACTGATACTTTGCCTCACAACCTCAAGTCCATTTGGCAAAAAGACGTCATTTCGCACAGAATACCCTGTTCTTGCTCATACCGAAGTTGTAGTAATCTCGCGGACGCGCTCTTATCAAAGCAGAAACTATGAACTACTACGAAGATGTGCTGGGTCTGATCGGCCATACGCCGCTGGTAAAGCTCAATCGACTAAACAAGGGATTGAAGCCGTTGATCCTGGCCAAGATGGAGAATCTCAATCCTGGCTTCTCAGTCAAAGATCGCATCGGCATCTCAATGATCGAGGCGGCCGAGCGTGAGGGCATCCTGAAGCGCGGCGGCACGATCGTGGAAGCAACTTCCGGCAACACGGGCATCGGTCTGGCGCTCGCGGCGGCAGTGAAGGGTTACAAATGCATCTTTGTAATGACCGACAAGGCGTCGGTTGAGAAAGCGCGTTATTTGAAAGCGCTGGGCGCCGATGTGGTGATTACACCTGTGTCGGCTAAACACGGCACGCCGGATCATTACGTATCGACCGCGCGTCGAATCGCGGCAGAGACGCCGAACTCGTTTTATCCGGATCAGTATTCACACCCGGCTAATCCTGAAGCTCATTATCGAACTACCGGCCCCGAACTTTGGGAGCAGACGGAAGGTAAGATCACCCACTTTGTATCCGGCATCGGGACGGGCGGCACAATCTCCGGCACCGGGCGATATTTGAAAGAGAAAAACCCTCTTATCAAAATCATCGGCGCCGATCCCTTCGGATCTATTTACAAGACCTACAAAGAGACAGGAACAATTCCCGAGACTACTCCGTATCTGGTCGAAGGCATCGGCCAGGAAGTTTTGCCGGCCAACGCCCATATGCAATACGTCGATGAAGTAATGAACATTGCCGATCGCGAGTCGTTTGATACCGCGCGACAACTTGGACGAGTGGAAGGGATTTTTTGCGGTGGCTCGACCGGAACAAACTGCGCGGCAGCTTTGCGTGTGGCGCGTGACCTGGATGAAAACGCCATAGTTGTCTTTATTGTTTGCGATACGGGCGAACACTACCTGAGTAAATTTCATTCGGATGAGTGGATGAAAGAGAAGCGCCTCCTCGAACCGCATAGAATTACCGCCGGATTAATCTGCGAAACAAAGGGTCCGCGCTCGCCGAAGTCTCTGGTGATCGTCGCGCCCGGGGATCGCGTCGCCGATGCTCTGGCCAAGATGAACGAGTTGGGTCTGACTCAGATTCCGGTGCTCGATGACGGCGAATCAGTGGGTTCGCTTAGCGAAAACCACCTGCTTACCAGGGTCTTCAATGACCGCGATCTGCTCGAAGGCCCGGTGAGCAGTGTAATGGACAAGGGTTTTCCCACGGTCGATGTTGATGCCGACGTTAACGTGGTGACGCGCAAGTTGCGCACAAGTCCCGCCGTTTTGATTGAAGAGTATGGCCGGATCACGGGAATAATTACGCGGCTTGATGTGCTGGATACGACGGGGAATGACGGGAATTAGGTTGTTTGGAGTACCGCCTTCAGGCGGAACATCGAAGTCGCGAAGCAACACCGCCTAAAGGCGGAACTCCGAACTGGTCTTGCGCTCGTAAAACTTCACCCGCAAGCCTTCATCCAACTGTCGCAGTTCGTACATCTCGAATCCACCCAGAAAGTTTGGCGGCATAAATGTATCCGCGCCTTCGACGGCGAGCGGGACCTCAGTCACGATCCATCTTTCGATGTGCGGGAGGAATGATTCGTAGACTTGCGCGCCGCCGATCACGAAGAGATGCTGTTCCTGCTTGCTTGCGAGATCGAGTACCGAATCAACATCGCGCAAAACAATCACCGAATCGTCTGGTTGAAAACTCTCTTCGCGACTAAGGACGATGTTCTGCCGATCCTTGAGCGGTCCTTTCAAAGTCAGCCAGGTGCGCCGTCCCATCACCACCGTATTTCCGATCGTCGTCTGTTTGAAGGATTTCATGTCGGCAGAGTAGTGCCACGGCAGCCGGCCGCCTCTGCCGATTGCCAGGTTTCGATCTACTGCGACGATGCCTATCACAGCCATAGTTTCAAGTCTAAGGTTTCAAGTTTCAAGTTGATTCACGTCGCGATTCACTTCCCTTTAGCTCGTCCGAGTGGAAACGTGAAACTGAAACGTGAAACCTAAACCGCCACCGGCGCCGCGATCTTCGCGTGAGATTCGTACCCGATCAGACTTAAATGCTCATATCGGATGTTGAGCAAACCTTCCAGGCCTCGCAGACGATTCTCTTCATCTTTGATTTCAAATCGAGGCAGCGCCAGAGGCTCGCGCGACAACAGCTCGTTAACCTGTCCGAGGTGGTTCTGGTAGATATGATAATCGCCGAGCGTGTAGATGAACTCGCCAACTTCCAACCCGCACACGTGCGCGACCAGATGGGTTAACAAAGCGTACGAACTGATGTTGAAAGGAACGCCAAGGAACGCATCAGCCGAACGCTGATAGAGTTGGCAATGCAAAAGCGGGGCAGTAGCCCGACTCCGGGGTCCCCGGCCGGGCAGCCCGGCTGGGGTGGGGCGGTCAGGGACGGCTTTGACTTGCTCAACCTTGAATTGAAACAGCGTGTGGCAAGGCGGCAGATCGACGTTATCGGACACGCGCGGATCCCAGCCGCTGACGATTAGTCTGCGCGAATTTGCGTTTGTTTCAATCTCATTGATTAACCGCGCAATTTGATCGACACCGTCGCGCTTCGGATAATGCCCACCGAATGAGCGCCAGAGGTAGCCATAGACGGGACCGAGATCACCCGGCGCACGACCAAAACTTCGGGTGTGCTCTTCATCGGCCCATTCCTGCCAGATATCCACGCCCTTCGCCCGCAGGTTCGCTTCGTTCGTATCTCCCGAAAGAAACCAAAACAACTCTTCCGCCACCCAACGAAAGGGAACTTTCTTGGTCGTGACGATGGGAAAACCTTCCCGGAGATCGAAGCGAGTTTGATACCCGAAGTGCGAGATCGTGCCGACACCGGTACGATCCTGATGTTCGGTGCCGTGTTCGAGAATTGAGCGGAGGATGTCGTGATACTGTTTCATCGGCGAAAGCCAGTTTCGAGTTAAGGTTTTCGGGCAATCTCGCCCACCGCTTCGATCAACCTTTCAATCTCGTCGTCGCTCGTATAGCAGGCGCAACCCACGCGCACCAGGCCTTCGGGCGCCAGACCTAATCGCTCAATTACAGTCTGTGCGTAAAAGTCGCCGTGCGAAGCGAACAGTCCCCGCTCAGCCAGACGCCGCGCGACTTCTGTGGAGGCGACTCGCTTCACGACGAACGATACTGTTGGCGTGCGCGCGACTTCGGGCGGCGGGCCATACAACCGCACACCTTTGATGTTTGCCAGCTCTTCCCACAAACGTTTCACCTGCGCAGAGCTGTGCGCGCGCAACCCCGCGAAGGCTGATTCAAGACGCTCGCGACGAGGACGCAAGCTATCAGCTTGCGCTACAAGCGAAGCATAGAAATCAACCGTCGCAGCCGCGCCGGCAATTCCTTCGTGGTTCTGTGTGCCCATCTCAGCCCGCTCAGGCGCGGTGTTTGGGGCCGGCTCCAGCCTGGGAAAATCAACTGACTCAAGCAGGCACTTCTTACCATAGAAAACGCTGACGTGCGGTCCGTAGAACTTGTAGGCAGAGCAGGTAAGGAAATCACAATTCGTTTCCTTCACATCAGCCAGGAAGTACGGCGCGTAATGCACAGCATCGACCAGCGCCAACGCGCCGACGGAATGGGCCGTTTCAACCGCGCGACGGTAATCATTCACCGTCCCCAGGGCGTTGCACCCGGCGCCAAACGCTACAACTTTGGTCTTCGTGGTGACGAGGCGCTCGAAATCATTCCAATCAAGCTGTCCGCTTTCCGGATCCATCTGACAGACTTTCAAGGTCAAACCCCGTTCCGTCACTAACGCCTGCCACGGCGCCACGTTCGCATGATGCTCAAGTTCAGTAATTACGATCTCGTCACCCGGGCCGAGCGTGCGACCCAGCGCGCGCGAGAGGTGATAGATCATCGTCGTAGTGTTTGGACCAAACACGATTTCATTCGCTGAGGCGTTCAGAAAATCCGCGAAAGCGTGGCGCGCCGATTCGATAATCGCATCTGTTTCGTGACTGGACGGATACTCCCAGTGTGTGTTGGCGTTGTGATTCAGCAGGTAATCGGCGATTGCGTCGACTACGACGCGGGGCGTTTGGGTGCCGCCGGCAGCATCGAAGTAGGCTACCGGGTATCCGTTGTGCACCCGGTCGAGGGCCGGAAAGTGCTTTCGGATTTCTTCAGTCGATATCGTCGCGGATGTGTGTTGGGTTGCAGCGCTCATTGAGTCCAATCGCGAAACAGTTTTTTTGGAAAGACTTTGCACAGATGCTATCAGAAAAAACTGATTCTATGCGAATGATGGACGCGGGAGGCTCGATTACGCAGCAATGACGTCAGTACCACCTGCGTTAGCAGGTGGGAAGTTAGGTCGAGCTGAAGGTGGAGTGTTTGATCCACCCGCTCACGCAGATGGTACTGACTTCACGACCCGCCGGTACAAGCATTCGCTAAGTGAAAAGAGCACATGGTCAATTAGTCATGATCGGCATAGACTTGCTCCCAGGATGAAGGCATGTGTGCTCAATTCGCCCGCGCCGATCGATACGCGGCCACTCGAATTCACAGACGTAGAAAGCCCGACACCGAGTGAAGAAGAAGTCTTAATCCGCGTGACTGTGTGCGGTATCTGTCGCACTGATTTGCACGTCGTCGAAGGCGATCTGCCGGTGCGCAAGCCGCGGGTGATTCCCGGCCATCAAGTTGTCGGTGAAATTGTCGCGCTGGGTTCAGGAGTGACCGAGTTGCAAGCCAGTCAACGCGTAGGCGTCGCCTGGTTGCGTCACACATGCGGAGAGTGTCGGTATTGTCGAGCTGGGCGAGAGAATCTTTGCGAACTCGCTGAGTTCAACGGCTGGACAACGAATGGAGGTTACGCAGAATACGTCGTCGCGCCGGGCCGCTTCGTTTATTCGTTGCCGGCAGGGTTCGATGATCTACAAGCGGCGCCTTTGTTGTGCGCGGGCATCATCGGCTATCGCTCGTTGCGTTTGACCGGAATCGAAAAAGGTAAGTGGAGTGGAGCACGTCTTGGAATTTATGGCTTTGGCGCCGCAGGACATGTGGTGATCCAACTCGCGCGGGCCAGAGGCGCCGACGTCTACGTATGCACACGTGACCGCGAGCGCCATCAGGCGCTGGCCTCAGAACTTGGAGCGACATGGGTTGGTGGCGCAACTGACGAGCCGCCGGTGAAACTTGATGCTTCGATTATTTTTGCGCCCGCCGGAGAACTGGCGCCAGTTGCTCTACAGGCTTTAGACAAAGGCGGCGTGCTGGTGCTGGGGGGAATTCACATGAGCCCGATTCCGTCGTTCGAGTATTCGCTGATCTATGGCGAACGCGTGATGTGCAGCGTCGCCAACAACACGCGTGAAGATGGCCGGGAATTTCTGGCGGAAGCGGCGAGTGTCCCGGTGCGCACCCATGTGCAAACGTTCCCGTTGAGTTCTGCGAACGAAGCTCTTATGGCCCTGAAGCACGACGCGATACGCGGCGCGGGAGTGTTGACGGTCGAATAATGTTAAGACGCATAAATCTGAGCGCGGCCATTATCGTACTGGTTTGCTTCTTTCTGCCTTGGGTGCAAGTGAGTTGCGCTGGAGCGAATGATACGTTGAGTGGTCTAAATCTGGCGCGACATGACGACGCGTTGCTGTGGTTAATCCCGCTGTCGATGTGCGCAGTGCTCGTGTTGGGATTGTTGCGCGCCCGGCGAGAAAGCTCGAAAGGCTACGCCATCACGAGTGCGATCTGCGGCGTTGTCGTCTTAGTGTTGCTGAATCGCGAGCGAGGGCAAGTGCAAAACGAATCCGGACTAATGGCGGCGCAATTGACCGGTTGGTTCTGGCTCGCATTTATTTCCGCGATAGCGCTGGTGGTGACTGCGTTGGGACTCGTTCTGCGAAGACAGCGTGCGCCGGCAACAGGCCACAAAATGAAAGCGGCGACGTCCTCACCCCGTCGCCGCTCTCCTAAGCACAACCAGTAAAGGCGTGCCGGGGGCGAGACATTCAGCCACGCCCTAGTGCGTTTGATTTTAACCTTTTCGGTCTCCGCGTCAAGTGAAGATTTTTTGCATTTAACTTCAGCCTCAGCATGCGAACAAATACGCAGACAGGCTTAAGTCTATTTGATGGAGTAAGACCCAGTGACAGCCACGCCGGAAAGATGAGTGAGCAGCAAACCTGGCGCGGTGAATAAGCCGCTCGCGCCGTAAACCTCACAGCAACAACGATGCCGTTTCGGTCCGAGTTGTTTGAGTGACCGTTGGAGCCGGACGACCACCCGCACACATCAATGCGTCAGAGAAGAGATCGATTGCGGAGACACAGTGCTACCCGACTGGTTCAGATAGGCGCGTACTTTCGGAGGGACATGGCGGCGTAGCAAGGCATTTCGTGCCTGCCATTGATCGGCGGCACTCATTTCCACCAGGAACCTCAGTTCCTTTGCTTCGAGCACCGCAATAGCCACGCCGTCGCGGTAGAGCAGGCGATTTGTTGAAGACGGAGAGAGTCGCGGGCCAGGCGTGATGATGCCCAGAAGATTGAGCGGATCAGCGGCACTCAGCGAGATCAGCGTGCCTTCTCCGGGTGCCCGGCGGATTGATCTGAGCAGTTGCACGGCGTCCGCCGATGCGAATTGTTCGCCCGAAAATCCTCCCACAAAACGCCCACCACGAATCTCTCCACGCGCTTCCAACCGTCGATAGACTCTCAGCAGATCGCGCCACGGCACATTGATCGATTCGCGATCGAGAATCTTGCGAAAGACTACGCCGTACCGTTGCAGCAGCTTCAGCGCGATCACTTCGATGGTTTCACGATCGATCGGCGCGGCAGCATTTCGACTCCCGTTCGGTTGGCCCTGACCGCCGTCACGACGCAAACGCACCCAGCGGCCGGCGTCATCCATGCTGTAGAACTGCTTGCGCTTTCGTTTCCGCTTTTCGATTTCGCGATGCGTGGTCTTGCTCAGCGGCGTCAGCAAAGCGCGCAACCCAGTGAAACTGTCGGCGCTTACTAATCCACGAAAAACCAATTCGCCCAATGATTCTTCAACCATGCTCGGCAATAGATTGGTCCCGGCGACGATGTCCACGAAAAAGGACGCGCCATGATCTTTCAGATACTCGTGCACAGTCTCAGTGTTGGTGTTGAGTTGCCCGCTGTTTGCTTCTCCCGGAGACGGAAAGCCCTTGCTCCAGGTCTGAACGTTCCGACGGTTGAGCAGAACGACCGGCGTGCTACGCACCGGCGATGAGCTGCTGGCTTTGTCCGGCGACAGCCGCGGCGGAGACAAGCGCAGCCAGGTCAGTTTGCCGGATAGGCAGAGCGAATCGAGCCACCCTGGATCGTAATCGGCGACGCGCGCCGGCAGGATCTCGGATTCCCATGAACCGGCGGGCGCTTCAAAGCCTTCGAGCTGATCGATGATCGCCGCCACGCTCTCCGGTCCCTGCACTCTATGATCCGGCTCAACTTTCTGCCAGACGAAAAGAAAGCGTAGGAAATCAGCCGCGGAAACCGGCTCGATCTCTTTGCGCAAACGATTGAGTGTGTAGCGGTGAATGCGCGCCAAAAGCCGGCGCGAACACCATTCGGTTTCCTGACAGTCCGGCGTGAAACTGCCCTGCATTGCAAAGCCTTCACTCTCGAGTCGAATCAAAGCAGCCTCGATCTGATTCGTCTGAAGCGAAGACGACGAGGCAAGCGCCGCAACTGTCACGGGTCCCAGCCCATCGAGTCGTCCGCGCAATATTTCAACCAAAGCGTCTTCAAACGTCCACGTTTCGCCGGCGTAACTGGCTGGCGGAGCTATTTCGGGAGAAAGCAACGCAGCGGGATAGATTGCGCGAAGCTGCGTCAATCGCTCAGCCGCAATCCAAAGGTCAGTACCACCTGCGGTAGCGGGTGGGTTAATGTGAAGCACGCTCGCCCGTCGTTCACTCACCAGCTCATCAAACAAGGCCTGCCAATCGTCTTTCTTTCCTTCGTGGATTGTCACGAGGCCGAGCTGCATCAGCGCATCATGCAACTCGTCGGCATTCTCAGCCTGCGGCCAGGCTTCTTCGCGCACCCGCTCGATCGCCGCCCGATCCAGCCGGCCCAAATCCGCCGCTGTTTCGGCGTCAAGAAAACGACGATTCATCACGGCCAGCGTCCGGCGTTCTTCTGCCGGCGCGTCGTCGAGAAACGCGTAGGGCTTGGCAGTCAGAATTTCCTGAGCCAGCGGCGACGGTTCGGTCATTTCGCGCGCGATCAGTGTGCGCTCGCCACGTTCGATAGATCGCAGCAGCGATTCAAGTCCGCGAATGTCCATCGCTTCCTCTAGACAATCGCGAACGGTTTGCGTGACTAACGGGTGTTCGGGAATCTCTATTGGCCCGGTAAGATTCTCGGCACAGGCCACCTGATCCGGAAAGACCAGCGCCAGCAGATCTTCGGCGGCCATGCGCTGAAGTTGCGGGGCGACCTTGCTGCCGCTGCGCCAGCGCGGAATCGCCAGCGCGCGCGTCGCATTCCAGCGCCAGCGAATATTGAACATCGGCGCGTCCAGCAGCGCCTGGGTCAGCACATCAGAGACAGTTTTGGAATTGAGGTAATTGAAGATTGTATCGAGGGGAAAACTGTGCGTTGGTCCCAGAGAAAGCACGATCGAG
>Ga0137442_1000079_pt1 | contig 16557 bp, 16 predicted proteins | sample EasRivERMGT266_2_FD_102329 | JGI IMG/M metagenome (GOLD analysis project Ga0137442, IMG submission 102329) | Soil microbial communities from meander-bound floodplain in the East River, Colorado, USA - East River MetaG ERMGT266_2 | ecosystem: Environmental > Terrestrial > Soil > Floodplain ... | reverse complement strand
TGAAGGCGCAGGGACGATTCGAGGACGCTCTGACGGCTTTCGATGAAGTGATCAGAGAGCATCCGGATAATGCGGTTGCGAAGACAGGCCGTGCTGAAGTGCTGAAGGCGCAGGGACGATTCGGGGATGCTCTCGCTACCTACAATGAAATCCGGCTTCAGTACCCGAATAATGCGATAGTGCGAAATGGACGGAGTTGCGTTCTTGCAGCTCTAGAGCGTTATGACGAGGCACTCGAAGAGCTACCCGCTGACAACCCTGTTGGTTTGCAAGACTGGATTGGTTTTCACATCCGCGGCATGATTCTTATGAGGATGAAGGGAATTGAAGAGGCAGTTCAGATATTCCAACGTGGCGTAACTGAAGTTCCGTTTCCTTTGAGCGTCGCATACTTTCAAACTGCACTTGCAGTGGCATTGATTCTACTGAGAAAGTACGAGGATGCCGGCAGCGTCTTGAGTAATATCAATGCCCCAAACTTGCAGCCACAGATTGATGTTCTTCGGCTACACGTCTCGGGCGAAACAGAACGGTTCGAAGAAGCAAATTCGGCTTTTCAACATCTCACACCCAAGCCTTGGTCAATCCCCGGCGAACTTCTTGACGAATTGCATCGACGCTACATACTCAAAGCACCTCCCAGGCAGAGTGATGATTGGGTCTTCGATCAGGAAGTAGGAAGTCTTCTTCTTGTTGCAAACCAACAGGCATCAATCTCGTCTTACGCGTACTAGCCAAACATCGGTAAGGATTTAGCGGCTTGTCTTTTGCTGTGACAGACGCTCGCGCTCCGCTTTGGTCCAATCGCACAGCGTCTTTTTGTCCTGCTCTGATAACTTCGCAAACTTATGCAGCGGCAGGTACGATGACAAGGGCATCGCACCTTCCTCGACTTCGTCGCAAATCTCGCGGAGCTTCTTGTCCTGCCGGTCAGAAGCGAGCTTGCCCCATTCGGACAAATTCAATTTTTTACGACCCTCATCGACGTGATCGGCTATCCACCATGACACCGGAGCGACGTTGGTGTACCAGGGCCAGTCAGTTTTGTTTGAATGACAGTCGCGACAGGATCGGTCAAAGATCGCGGCAACCTGCGGCGACATCTGTGTGCACGCGTGGATCGTCTGCGAAGTGTCAACCGCGGGGTTTGTTCTCGCCGGCCTCTTAAGCTGTATAAGAATGAAAAGGCAAATCAACACGATCAGGAGCCACTTGATTATCTTCCACACAGTCTTCATTCTTGTTTTTTCTGCCTCCGGCGACTTCTTCATATCCAGTAAACGTCTCGGTAGCGGGAATGTTAACGAGGAACGCCGGACCCACTGTCATCTCTTGCCCTGAAGTCCGCGAACTCTTGCCGTCGGGATGGCAAAGCCGCCTATCACTAAAAGAGAGCGCGATTACGAGGACTCTGGATCAAATAGGTTAACGCGTAACGTGGACCAGCATTTCCGTCCCCGACTCCAGCTTCAGTTCTTTGCTGCCTTTGACTGCGAGTGAGCCCGCGCCTCCCGCGCCACCCAGTATCAGGCCGATAGCCGCGCCCTTGCCGCCGCCCGCAATGCCGCCGATGATTGCGCCCGCGGTGGCGCCGATGCCGGTGCGTTTGACGGTTTGGTTGCCGCGGCTTTCAGATTGCACGCCGCCTTCATTGTCTGCGCTGCCTTTGGATCCATAGACGTTGGTGATGTAGCCGTGCATGATTCCATGCCGACCGTCCGGCAATTCGATGGCGTCGAAAGTCAGATTCATTGTCGTCCGGCCCTTGACCTTGCCGGACTTGACGATCGAGCGGATGTGCCCGCGCACGGTGGCCTCGTTGAAGCGAACCGGATCCATCACGGTGGCGGTGAACTTATCTCCGGCGCGGGATTCTTTGCTCGACAGCGTATCGTTCAGACGAACTTTCAAATTGGTCCCGACTGGAACCAGCGGTTTCGCTCGCGGCGGCGGCTTGCTTAGTTTGGGTTTCGTGGTTTGCGCGCCGGCGGCGAACGGCAGCGCGATCAAAATCGAAAACAGAACTAAGATCTTCTTGAGTTTCATCAGACTCCTCCTGATGTCTAGGGTTGGATTCAAAACTCGAAGTGTAGCGCAGGCTGTCCAGCCTGCGATTTCTCGCCACGCCGCAGACTAGACAGTCTGCGGTACGAGTACGAGAAGGGGGTCTCCGGTCTTACTTTGTGGCCAGCGCAATGCGGGCCACTTCGTTCGCAGCCGCGAGCTGTGGCTGATCTTCACCATCGAAGGTGCGCTGCCGGCGGGCGGTGCCGTCTGAGTCGAAGATGTAAGACGAGGGGGCTTCGCGCATGATGATGTCCTGCAAGCGCATCAATCCGTAAAGCAAAGCTTCCGGTCGCGGCGGACAGCCGGGGATGTAAACGTCCACGGGGATCGTGCGATCCACGCCCTGCATCGTCGAATACGAATCGAATGGTCCGCCGGTCGATGCACAGGCGCCCATGGCGATGGCCCATTTTGGTTCCGGCATCTGATCGAAAACGCGACGGACGACCGGGCCCATCTTCAGAGTGACCGTGCCGGCGATGATGATCAGATCGCTCTGTCGCGGGCTGGGTCGAAAGACGCCGGCGCCAAAACGATCGATGTCGAAACGCCCTGCACCGGTCGCCATCATTTCAATGGCGCAGCAAGCCAAGCCAAACGTCATCGGCCACAGCGCGGACTTTCGCGCCCAGTTGACGACGGGCGCGCCGATGTCCAAAGCCTTCGCCGCGATGCTCCGACGCACGAAATTCGTGATCGAATCGACGGTGGTTAGGACAAAGCCTTCGTTGTGTTCAGACATGTTTCATTTCCGATTGCCAATTGCCAATTGCCGATTTTCAATTGCTTTCGAAGACACGCTACCAGCCATTTCTTTCAATCGGCAATGGGCAATCGGAAATTGGCAATGTGCCTCAGGCCCATTCCAGCGCGCCTTTGCGCCAGGCGTAGTAGTAACCGACGACCAGAATCCCGATAAAGACAAACATCTCGATCAGGGCAAACTTGGTGAATGAAAAATCGTTGCCCATAAAGATAATCGCCCAAGGCAGCAGAAAAATCGTCTCGACATCAAAGATCAGAAACAGCATCGCGACGATGTAATAGCGGACCGTGAAGCGATCGTGCGCGCCCGTTTCCGGGTCGATGCCGCACTCATACGGCCGCATCTTGTCTTTCCCATATTTCCACGGCCGCAGGAACCGCCCGAGTATCAACGGCATTACGGGGAACGCAACCGCAAAAACGAAAAAGACCATCACCGGCAAATATGCGGTGCCTGGTCCTCCGACGGTGTGCGCAGTTGTGGTTGCTTGAAGCAGCAGCATTAGTTTGCCGAAGCGTGCTTGGCTAAATTATCGCGAACGCGAAAATATTAGTTGGCAGGTGAGATCAATGTCAATGAAGAAGTGAGCCGCGGATGAACGCGGATACACGCAGATAAAGCCTAACCAGTTAGAGTCCGCATCGAGCAACCCGTCCACTTTTTGTTTTGCAATCTTTCTAATCCGTGTAATCCGCGTTAATCCGCGGCTCATTTCCAATTCTTCGCCGCCGCTTCCGAATCTTCGAGTTCTTCCTTCCGCCGCCAGTAACCACACTGCTCGATAAGTTTCCGCGCCGCGGCGAGATCTTCCTGCGGACTCGTCCACGGATACGGCTTCACGTTATGGAAAAGTCGCGCGCGATAGAGATGAACGTCCGCCATGAAGAGTCGCATCGGCCCGCGCTCGGCGATTTCCCAGGCCTCTTTCCGATTGCGGGCATGTCGTCGTGGCCTGTCACAACTCAGTCCGTCGCGATCTTTGCCACCAATGTTGTTGTGGCTACGAAGCGGTGAGCGATATTGTCCACCATCACGCCGAAGCCTTCCAGTGTTCTCACGCCAAGCAGTGTCATGTCGCCCGGCTCGGCAAAGACTACTTCGTCGTTCGTTTCGTAGCCTTCGGCGCTAAGAATGGCATAACCGACTTCGCGCTCTATCTTCTGTTGGGTTGCCGTGGCGAACATCCGCTTTCGACGGGGCGTGATACCCACCGACGTCAAGACATCCGCGGGCAGCCAGGTGAGTTCAGATCCAGTGTCCACCAACGCCGGCATAGGCTGGGTGCTGAGTTCCTCGCGTTTCGGATTGCGAGCAACGACGTTGACCTTGAAAGCGCTCATGATTGGAAGATTACAGCCGCCTCTCTGTGAACGGCAAGCGTAAAACTGATCTGCGTAAATCCGCGTTCATCCGCGGCTGATTTTCCTTAGTCCCAATTCTTCGCCGCCGCTTCCGCGTCTTCGAGTTCTTCCTTCCGCTGCCAGTAACCACACTGCTCGATCAGCTTCCGCGCCGCGGCGAGATCTTCCTGCGGGCTCGGTTCACTTAAACACCGAAAACCCCGCGAAAACCATCTGCACATCCACGCCCGGGTTGAAGTTTGCCCGGTAGTCGTTCGAGATGTGTTGATACTTGTAGCCGATCGTAAAGGCTCGGCGGTTGCTGTTGACGATCTGGACGCCGCCGCTGAAATCGTAAGTGAAGTTAAAGCGCGCGGCGCCGGCCAACGGCACCTGTTCGTTGAAGTAGAGGAAGCCTCCGGTGGCCTGGCCGAATGGTTGCACCTTACGGTTGCGGCGGAAGTTGAACTTCAAGCCAATCGGCGCCGCGCCCCAGCCGTAGACGCTCCTGCGGGTTTGAGTCACCGTGAAGCCTCCGGTTCCGTTCGGCACGAACGTGAAGCGGTTGTTCGAAAGTATCGCAACCGGGATAACATCGATCGTCCATTCAAACGCGACGGTCTTGCTGGTCTTGAGCACCCGGCCATAGCGGAAGCCAATGTTACCGAACTTCGCGTCCGGCGTTTTGCCGATCAAGGTGGTTGCGTCGAAAGAGACTCCACCCCAGATTCCAAACTCGTTCCAACCTTTCTGAATGCCTTCGGGTACACGGCGGGTATCACTCGCATCACTCGAAGAAGGCTTGTCGGTGGCTTGGGCAAACCCGACTATCGTCGAAACCAGCAGCAGCAAGCACGAGAAGATCGCACGTTCAATGACTCTGTTTGAAAACAAACTCGACCAGCGAGATCGCCGGGACTGGTGAGGACTGTTACTCATGGTGTGTCCTTCCGTTGAAGGTTGGGGCAGGCGCAAATTCACGGGCGGGACGCCCGTGCCACTCTTCCCAACCTAGGCTACGCGCGTTTCAGCTTCAACATTGCCGCATTCTTTATGATTGAGCGTGGCCTGTCAATAAAAAGTCGGATGGTTGGCGGTGTTTAGAGTACTAACTCTAGTTGGGCCTTCATCGCAAACGAAAACCCGACTGAAGTCGGTACTCTATACGCCGTTAACGAAACTACACTGCTCTCGGACTACAGGTGCATAGAGTACCAACTTTAGTTGGGCCTTCGTTAACAAAAAAGCCCGCCTGAAGGCGGAACTCCGAACTGTGTTATATGGCGTGCGACGTCTTGCCTTCGAGCAACGCAACCGCATGCGACAGAACCGGGCGGATAACTTCGAAGCTCTCGCGCACGGCTTTTGGTGAGCCGGGAAGATTGACGATCAATGTGCCGGATCGAATTCCGCAGACACCACGCGAGATCATGGCCATCGGAGTGTGCTTCAAGGTTTCGATGCGCATCGCTTCAGCCAGGCCGGGCGCTTCGCGTTCGATCACTCGTAGAGTCGCTTCCGGCGTGTTGTCTCTTGGGCCGAAGCCGGTGCCGCCGGTGGTCATGATCAGATTAACGTCAGGGCGATCAGCGTAGGCGCGCAACATATCGGCGAGCGGATCGAGGTCGTCGTTAACGATTTCCTTCGCGACGATCTCCGCGCCGAGTTCGGTTAAGAGTTCGACAAGTGCAGCGCCGGACTCGTCTTCGCGCTCTCCAACTGAGCAAGCATCACTTGAGGTGACGACGACTGTACGGATCAATGTGGACATAAGAAGGAAACCGAATCTCAACCGGAAGAAGACGGTAAAGCTACAAAACCGATCCACGAAGCCACACGAAATGACTCGAAACAGGATTTAGTGCCATTTCGTGTGGTTTCGTGGATCGTACTGCATTGTTTCAGCCGCCGAAAAAAGACGAGGCGGACAATTCCGCCTGCTAAACACCGCGGCGCGCGTGCTCCTTCAACCAGCAACGATCCATTACTACTAACAAGCCCGCGACCAGCGCGCGCCGGGCGGCTTCGTGATCAATCACGCCTTCCTGCAACCAGACGGCCTTCGCACCGACGGCGATCGCTTCATCGACTGCAGCGCCCGCTTCTTCGGATCGCCGGAAGACGTCCACCAGGTCGATTTTCTCGGGCACGTCACTTAGGGAAGCGTAGGAATTCTCCTCGAGCACTTCGACCTCGTTCGGATTCACCGGGATGATTCGATAGCCCGCGCGCTGCATGTAAGCTGCGACGCCGTGTGAAGGCCGCGTGGGTTTGGAAGACAACCCGACAACCGCGATCGTGCGGCATTCATCGAGGACGCGTTTGATTGTTTCCGGACTGTTGATTTCCAAAACTGACATTCCGAACGCGGAGTCTCAACCCGCCGAAGCACTAACCGCATGCAAGTCCTGCAACGCATACACCGCGATCTCTTTCTGAGTACTACGCGAGGTGAGCGCTTCAACCAGGGCCTGCGCGCCGGTCATGGTCGTCACGCACGGCACGTTGTATTGCAGCGCGGCGCGCCGAATCGCCTGTTCATCGTAATGCGATGCTCGCCCCAGCGGCGTGTTGATTACCAAAGCGACCAGGCCCTGCTTAATGTGATCGGCTACGTTGGGACGTCCTTCGTTAACTTTGAAGACGGTCGCGACCTCCAAACCGACTTCGCGCAGGCGCGCCGCCGTTCCCACCGTGGCCATCAGATCAAAACCAAGGCGCGTTAGTCTTCGCGCAAGCAAGACTGCCTGACCCTTGTCGCCTTCGTTCACGCTGATAAAAGCCGTGCCGCTTTCCGGCAGCCCGATGCCCGCTGATGTCATGGCCTTTGCGTAAGCTTCGCCAAAAGTCTCACCGATACCCATAACTTCACCCGTCGAGTGCATTTCCGGACTCAACACAGGGTCGACGCCGGGGAACTTTCGGAACGGGAAGACAGGGGACTTGATGTAGAAACGTTCAACGGTGAGTTCAGCAGGCAGACCAAACTCTTTGAGTTGACGACCGGCCATGACCAGCGCGGCGATGCGAGCGATCGGAACGCCGGTGGCTTTTGAAACAAAAGGCACGGTCCGGGACGCCCTCGGATTAACTTCGAGCACGTAGACGCGATCGTCTTTGATCGCGAATTGAATGTTCATCAGACCTTTCACCGTCAGCGCCGTCGCCAGCTTGCGCGTGTAGTGCCGCATCGTGTCCAGATGCTCTTCAGCAATCCGCACCGGCGGAAGCACGCAAGAAGAATCGCCCGAGTGAATTCCGGCTTCTTCGATGTGCTCCTGGATTCCGGCAATCACGCAGGCGGTTTCATCGGCCAGCGCATCAACGTCGAACTCGGCGGCTTGCTCGAGAAACTTGTCGATCAAAACCGGACGATCGTGAGAGAAGTCGACCGCGGTGCGCATGTAGTCGCCGAGGGTCTCTTCGTCATAAACAATCGCCATCGCCCGGCCTCCCAGCACATAACTTGGTCGGACCAGAACCGGATACCCGATGCGTGCGGCAATCTCTCTCGCTTCTTCAATCGAGGTGGCGGTGCCATTCTCAGGTTGCGGAATTCCCAGTTCGCGCAGGAGCGCGCCGAAACGCTTTCGATCTTCAGCCAGGTCGATCGAGTCGGGCGACGTGCCGATGATCGGGACGCCGGCTTCGTTCAGGCGCATGGCCAGATTCAAAGGAGTCTGGCCGCCGAATTGCACGATCACGCCCGTGGGCTTTTCGACATCGACAATGTTCATCACATCTTCGAACGTGAGCGGTTCGAAGTACAAACGATCGGACGTGTCATAATCGGTCGAGACGGTTTCCGGATTGCAGTTGACCATGATCGTTTCAAAGCCGGCGTCGTGCAGCGCAAAAGACGCGTGGCAACAGCAGTAGTCGAACTCGATGCCCTGGCCGATGCGATTCGGGCCGGAACCGAGAATCATGATCTTCTGACGATCGGTCGGCTGCGCTTCGTCCTCTTCTTCATAAGTCGAATAAAGATATGGCGTGTAGGATTCAAACTCTGCGCCGCAAGTGTCTACGCGTTTGTAGACGGGAATCAGGCCGAGTGACTTGCGATAAGCGCGGACTTCGTCTTCCGTGCGATTGGTCAAGTAAGCCAGCCGGCGATCTGAAAGCGCGGCTTCTTTGAAAGCGCGCAAAAGATCCAGCGGAATCTCTTCCAGGGTCTTGCCTTCAATCTGTTCCTGAATCTCCATCACCTGCTTGAGTTGATCCAGGAACCATCGATCGATGCGCGACAAGCGATAGATTTCGTCAATCGACCATCCGTGCTCCAACGCATAGGTGATGTACGAGAAGCGTTGCGAGTTTGGCCGCGCTAACTTTCTTTGCAATTCGTCATTCGGAACATCTTCGAGGCGCAGAGGCTTGACGGCTTCGAGCGAACGCAGGCCCTTGAAAAGCGATTCCTTAAAGTTGCGGCCGATGGCCATCACTTCGCCGACTGATTTCATCTGGGTGCCCAGCACGTCTTCCGCTTCGCGAAACTTTTCAAAATTCCATTTTGGGATCTTGGTGACGACGTAGTCGATAGTTGGCTCGAACGACGCCGGCGTCTTTTTGGTGATGTCGTTGGGGATCTCGTCGAGCGTGTAGCCGACAGCCAGCTTGGCTGCAATCTTGGCGATCGGAAATCCGGTGGCCTTCGAAGCCAGCGCCGATGAGCGCGACACGCGCGGATTCATCTCAATGACGCGGATTTCGCCGTTGTCGGGATTCACAGCGAACTGAATGTTCGATCCGCCGGTCTCAACCCCGACCTTCCGGATGATGGTGATCGCCATGTCGCGCATCTGCTGGTACTCGCGATCCGTCAAAGTCTGCGCCGGCGCCACGGTGATCGAATCGCCGGTGTGCACACCCATCGGATCGAAGTTCTCAATCGAGCAGATAATGACGACGTTGTCGGCAAGGTCGCGCATTACTTCCAGCTCGAACTCTTTCCAGCCGAGGATCGATTCTTCGATCAGCACTTCATGAATGGGCGATGACGCCAACCCGTTTCGAACGATCTCTTCAAATTCTTCCGGATTAAAGGCGGTGCCGGCTCCCGTGCCGCCGAGCGTGAACGAAGGCCGGACGATGGCCGGGTAGGCAGTCTCTTCGACAATTGCCTGCGCCTCGCTCCAGGTCTTGGCAAAGCCGCCGCGCGGCATTTGCAGGCCAACTTCGTCCATCGCCTTCTTGAACAGCATGCGATCCTCGGCAACCTTGATCGCCTCTTGCTTGGCGCCAATCATCTCGACGCCGCATTCTTCCAGCACCCCGGAATCGGAGAGCGCAATCGCCAGATTCAGCGCCGTCTGCCCGCCCACAGTTGGCAGCAGGGCATCGGGCCGTTCGCGCCGGATGATTGCCGAAACTGATTCGACCGTGAGTGGCTCAATGTAAGTTCGATCAGCCATTTCCGGATCGGTCATGATCGTCGCTGGATTCGAATTGACCAGCACGACTTGATAACCTTCCGTCCGCAGGGCCTTGCACGCCTGGGTGCCGGAATAGTCGAACTCACAGGCCTGACCGATGACGATGGGGCCGGAACCGATAATCAGAATTTTGTGGATGTCAGTGCGTTTGGGCATCTCTTAATAGAACCACTCTGATTGGACTTGCATAATGTCGAAACATTTTACATAACTATTCGGCAGAGACGAACCCTACGGAACTTTGGATAGCCACAACCGCATAATGAAGGTCGCTTATTTGTTCATGATCCTATTGCTGACGGGCAGCATTCAAGCCCCGCGAGGGCAGACTCTGCGTAATGCGCAAGAATACATTTACCGCGGCCTCGCGCGTCAGCGCCAGGGCGAGCTTGATGGAGCGATTGCGGATTTCACCAGGGCGATCGAACTCTCGAGTGGGATAATCCTGGTGGCTGCTTATATCAATCGAGCGAATGCCCGCACGGACAAGGGTGACTGGGATGGCGCAATTGCTGATTACACTAACAGCCTCGATCTGCAGCTCAGTGACTATAAGGATATCCCGGCGAACAAGAGGGCCGGGAAAAAAGAAGGTGACCCTCCCGTTTCCGCTGGCGTCACTTTCGCGCCGCCGGTAGCGTACACGTTCAACAAACGCGGCAACGCCCGTAAAGCAAAAGGGGACTTGGATGGCGCGATCTCTGACTATGGCAAGGCGCTGGAAACAAATCCCCGATACGCCGAAGCGTATTACAATCGTGGGGTCGCGCTTCAAAGCAAAGACGATTTGGATGGCGCGATCAAAGACTACTCGACCGCTCTGGAGTTGGCGCCGAATTTGACCGATGCCTATGTCAATCGCGGCCAGGCGAGGCAAGGCAAGCACGATCTGGACGGTGCTATCGCGGACTACAACGCTGCACTGGTGTTGAAAGCGGATGAAGCGGGCATCTACTTTGCGCGCGCAACGGCGCGGCACGAGAAGAAGGACTTGGATGGCGCTTTGGCAGACTATTCAAAGACGATTGAACTCGATCCCGCCTCCGCGGAGGCCTATGCCAATCGTGGCGTAATCGAGAGCTTGCAGGGAAAGAGGTCTCTGGCCGATCAGGATTTTGAAAAGGCGTTCAGGCTTGATCCGAGTCTGAAGGCGCGGTTCAAAGAGTTCATTGAGGGACGAAAGCCGTGACCTTTCGCTACCCGCAGGCAGAGTCAACAGTGAAGATCGGCTTGCCAGAATCGAAATGAACATCAACGCCAGACCCACATCTCTCTCGGTTACTTTCCTCGCTTGCCTGCTGTTGTCTTCCTCATCATTTGGCCAGAAGCCTTCCTCACGAGATGACAATGAAGTCCTTGAATCTGTTTCGGCCAGGAAAGATCTTTATCCTGCGGACGCGGATGCCAAAAACGAGATCGAGCATGCCTTGAACCAGGCCGCCGCCGAAAAGAAACGGGTGATGCTCGTGTTTGGCGGAAACTGGTGCTATGACTGCCACGTGCTCGACCGCGCGCTGCATGAAGGGCCGGCGGGGAAGGTCATGAAGGAAAGTTTTCTGCTCGTGCACGTAGACATCGGCGAAGCCGACAAGAACCTTGATTTGCTGAAGAAGTACAAAGTGCCGCTGGAAAAAGGCGTGCCCGCGGTCGTCATCCTCGGCGGCGATGGCGGTCTTCTTTACACCAGCGGTGAAGGAGAGTTCGAAGCCGCGCGGCGCATGATGAAGAAGGATCTGGTCGCGTTCCTGATGATTTGGAAGGAAACCCGACATTAGCCTATTACGCGAGCATGATTCTCGCTGCGCCTCTTCAACCTTGAGACTAAGGAGCGTCCTCCAATGAAAGTATCGCTCTGGCTAACGATCTTGTTTCTCACAGCTTCTGGAACTCTGGTCGATCTGAGCGCAAAGACTCCTCAACGAAGACCACTTCGAAAGTTAAGAGTTGTGATCGACGCAAGCCATGACGGCGGGGCCTGGTGGTTTCCGCAGGGACCTGAGTTCGACCCTCGCCGGCCCCACCAGGGTAGCGTTCTGGCTGAGTATCTGAAGCGACGCGGCTGGGAAGTCGTTGAAGTTCCACGCGGAGCGAAAATAGCAAACCAGTTCAGAGGCGCTTCGATCGTCGTTCGCATGAATCTGTTCGGAGTATATGAGAACTCCGAGGTCGTGGCTTATCAAAGATTCGTAAGGAATGGTGGAAGTCTGCTGCTGGTTGAAGGATTCGTTCGAGATAGAGAAGCCGATAATGACTCCGTAGCCAGACAGTTTGGCGTTCGCTTTGAAGGAATGGTCGATGAGCCCGCGATGCACGGGACCTTTGCAGACACCTTTATGCGGGGGGTCGGTGACGTAGCGTTCCAAAACGGTAGCATCGTGGTCAAATATCCGAGATTCACTCAGCCGCTCGCTTATGTGAGCAATGAACGTTTGGTTATGGGGACAGTCCGGTATGGACGCGGAAGGATAATTTTCCTTAGCTCGGTATTTACCATGTTGCACGTTCCGCAGCCATTCACCATGCGACTTTCTGATGAACTAGCCAGGTCGCACTCCCGCAAAAAGAGAAGATAGCCCCGCTCTTATCTCGAACATCGATCTCGCCAGACACGCCAGATGCCGCGCTAGATGCGGTCTTGAGTAACTTCCGACTTTTTGATAGTTTGCTCTTCGTCCCCCAATGTGTTCCCAAAACCGAAACAAGGAGTTGGAATGATGAAAAGCAGATTACTTCTATTTACAGCTATTATCTTTGGTGTTTCCGCGGTTACCGCTATCTCGTTCGCCCAACGAAGACCTGAGCCCGCCGAAAAACCGATTACCGGTGATTTCAAAATCACCATAAAGAGTACTATCAGCGGACAGACCAGTCAGAGCACGACCATGATCAAGGGCGCGCGCGAACGCAGCGAGAGCAGTACGGTTATGGGCGGCATGAACGCGGGTGGCCAGGTTAACATCACCCAATGCGATTTGAAGCGCAGCATTCAAATCAACGATCAGACGCGCAAGTACATGATCACGCCGTTTGACTCTGACGCGTCAGGCAGTGATGGTGGCACGGCTGCGCCGGCTGCCAGTGGCCCATCGCAACGAGGTGGCGTAGTCACATTGACGGTCAACACAACCGATACCGGCGAGCGCAAAGAAATGTTTGGCTTCACGGCTCGTCATTTGAAGAGAACAACCAGCTTCCAGTCGTCACCCGATGCCTGCCAACAGCAACAAATGCGAATAGACACTGATGGCTGGTACATCAATCTCGAATATGGCCTGAACTGCGGTTCGGACAACATGGGTCAGACGGCCGCCTCCCGGGGGTCTGCCGGGGGTTGCCGCGATCGCTACCAGTACAAGCGGACCGGGCCAACCAACCTCGGCTATCCGCTGATCGAAACCACGACGATGTATAGCGCGGACGGCAGCCCGATGTTCACCAGGACCGCTGAAGTGGTCGAGTTGTCGCGACAGCCGCTCGATGACGCCTTGTTTGATATACCTGCAAACTACACAGAGGCGAAGACTCAACAGGAAATGTCGGGCACGCCTTCGATGGCTGAGAAGATGGCGATGTCCCGGCCACCGTCGGGCGAGACAAACCCCGGAGGCGTACAGCACTCGGTGTCGGGCGCACCTTCCGCGAACCCAACCGCCACCGCCAAAGCTCGCGTCGGAGTCGTTGAATTCAACAACAAGACCAAGTCGTCGGTTTCAACCGATTCGCTGCGGCAGCAACTGATCGCCATGTTGACTGGCGACGGCATAGATGCGATCGCTCTCAACGCAAGCTCGCCCAGTGAAGCCGCGATCGAAGCCAAGGCCAAACAGTGCACGTACATTCTCTACACCGACATCTCTACACTTAAAGCTGCATCAACTGGAAAAAAGATTGGCGGCTTACTTGGGCGGGCCACGGGCGTAGGTTCGGCCGATTCAGGCAAGTCGGAGGCGCGTCTGGATTTTCGTTTGATTCCGGCGGGAAGCTCTTCGCCCACGATCCAGTCGTCTGCTTCCGGTAAGGAAGACAGCGAACAGGCCAGCGTTAGTACCGCGATTGAGGCCGAGGCGAAGGCGGTAGCATCGGCGGTGGGGAAGACGTAAGCAAATGCAATCAGTGACCCAGGCCGAATCCGAGGAACTCGCGCTCCAAATTGCCGAGCGGGATGAAGGGGCCGTTTCTGCTGATGAACTCCAAAAGCAAAACGCCGTGCTGGAGCAGGAGATTCGAAAGCTCCAACAGATGGCCGAGTATCGTTCGGCTTTTCTGGCGCGACTGGCGCACGAGCTGCGCACACCGCTGACTTCAATCCTGGGATTCTCTGAGATCCTGCTCAGCCAGGAAGAGTTGAGTGAAGCCCAGCGCGGTTTCTGTGAAAGAATTCAACACTCGGCGCAACAACTGCAGGGCAGTCTTAATCAATTGTCGGATCTGTCGCGACTGGAAGCTGGTCAGTCAGAAATTCAAAGGGAAGAGTTTGCGCTGGATGACGTCGTACGCGAGTCATGTGCGGGACTCGCCCGTCAGGCGGAAAAGCAAAATGCCGAACTTCGATGGCAGAGTGTATCTGATTTACCGATGATTGTTTCAGACCGGGTAAAGCTGAAACAGGTGCTTTACAATTTCCTGGCCTATGCGATTACTCGTAGTCCGGGCGCTCTGGTAATGGTGACGGCGGCAAAGGACGAACAGGGATTTCTGCTCAAGATCGAAGATGAAGGCGAAGCGCCCGCGGATTCCACGTCCTTCGTTGAACTGGATTCTTCAAATCGACTGGCCGGCAGCAGCGAACTCGGGCTGGCCATCGCGCGACAGAATATCGACTTGCTTGGCGCGACCCTCAGCTTTCAAAATCGCCAACCGCGAGGATTGCAGGTCACGATCCAACTTCCCGCGCTCATTCCGGAATGCGCCACGCCACTGACTAAACACGATGCCTGACACAGTGCCCAGCCAGACCCATTCAGCGGCGGTCGAAATCCGCGAGGTTTTATCGATCGACGAATATGATGCGTGCGTCAAGTTACAGCGCTCAGTGTTTGGGCTCCCTGATCTGGAAATCTCGCCACGGCGCCACCTGATTGTTTCGCGGCAGGCGGGCGGATGGACCCTGGGCGCATTCAATGAGGGAAGGCTAGTCGGTTTTGTGCATCATCTCGCGGCCGTGCGGGGTGATGAGGTTTTCGGATACTCGCATATGATGGCAGTCGCGGCGGAATATCAGAATCGTGGCGTTGGCGCTCAACTGAAGTGGGCGCAACGAGCACGAGCTTTATCCGAAGGGCGCGACTCTATCAAGTGGACGTTTGAGCCGCTGCGCCCGCGCAACGCCCATTTTAATCTGAATCGATTGGGAGTCGTGATCAGAGAGTACGCCGTCAACTTTTATGGCACAGACTATGTTACGAACCCGGCCGAGAGAGCCGCCGGCGCCACCGGAATGGACAGTGATCGCCTGTTTGCTACCTGGGACCTGCGCTCTCCGCTGGTAGCAGCGTTCGCAGCGGGTCAACAGTTCCCGTTAGGAAAACCTGATGAAGTGATCGAGATTCCCGGCGACTACTCAGCGCTCTTGAAATCAGATCCGGCCACTGCCAGAGGCGAGCAGATGCGCGTGCGCGAAGAATTCCTGACGGCGCTCGGCGCAGGTTTGGTTTGCCGATCTTTTAGTCGCAATCCCGATCGACTAGCGTATTTGTTTTATCGAGACAAGTAATTAGCCACAGAGGCACAGAGACGCGGAGCAGGAACACATCAGAAAGCTGATGAGTAGTCTTTTCTTTTCCTTCTCTGAGCCTCGGTGTCTGTGGCAACGTCTCTTTGAGTGGTTACAAGATCGGATTCAACGTTGCCAAAGCGATCATCAATCGAAAAAACGACTAGCGAGCTGCGGGGTGTAATTCAACGCCACGATGATCTCTATTATCTCCAGGAAGACCCCGAAATTTCCGATCGCGAGTACGATCTGCTAATCGAGAAGCTCCGCGAGCTCGAAGCAAAGCACCCTCAACTAGTCACCCCTGATAGTCCGACGCAGCGTGTGGGCGGCCGACCGGCGGAAGGGTTCCCAGAGTTCATTCATCGCCGGCCGATGTTGTCGCTCGACAACAGCTATAGCATCGACGAGCTGCGCGCGTTCGACGAACGTTGTCGCAAGCTTGCCGGCGGCAAGGCGCCCGATTACGTTGCCGAACTGAAGATCGACGGGCTGTCACTGTCCATTCATTACGAGGATGGATTGTTTGTACGGGGCGTGACCCGCGGCGATGGCTCTCGCGGCGAGGACGTTACTTCCAACGCGCGGACCATTCGCAGCGTGCCGCTAAAGCTCCGCAGCGGCGCGGGCAAAATCGCTCGCGAGATCGAAGTCCGCGGCGAAGCGTATCTGTCGCGGAAGGTTTTTGAGAGAATAAATGCCGAGCGCGAAGACGAAGGCGAACCTCGATTTGCGAATCCGCGGAATGCTGCTTCGGGCACGATCCGGCAACTCGATCCGGCGATGGTGGCAAGACGCAGGTTGGACATGTTCGCTTATGACGTGCTCGCCGGTGAGCGCAAACCGTTAGCGACTCATTGGGAAGCTCTCGATTGGATGGAGAGCGCGGGCTTTCGCGTGAACGCGAATCGCCGACTGTGCAAGACAATTGATGAAGTGATCGAGTTCTGCAACGCCATGGAGGCAAAGCGCGACGATCTGGGCTACGAAATAGATGGGGTCGTGGTCAAGGTGAATTCGACGGCGCTTCAGGACCGGTTTGGGGCGACCGGAAAAGCGCCGCGTTGGGCCATCGCTTACAAATATGCCGCCCGCCAGGCGACGACTCAGGTTCGGGACATCGTCGTCCAGGTTGGGCGAACTGGTGCTCTCACCCCCGTTGCGGTGCTTGAGCCGGTGCAACTCGGCGGAGTTACGGTTTCACGTTCGACGCTGCATAACGAAGATGAGATTGAG
>Ga0137442_1000078_pt1 | contig 16663 bp, 19 predicted proteins | sample EasRivERMGT266_2_FD_102329 | JGI IMG/M metagenome (GOLD analysis project Ga0137442, IMG submission 102329) | Soil microbial communities from meander-bound floodplain in the East River, Colorado, USA - East River MetaG ERMGT266_2 | ecosystem: Environmental > Terrestrial > Soil > Floodplain ... | reverse complement strand
GCCCGCTCCCACGCGGCTTCGGTGCTTCGCTTCATGCCGCATACTGGCATGTAGCTCACCCCGCCGCTCAAAGCGGACACTTCATGTGCTAACTGAACCGGACATATGATGTGCTAACGACAGCCTGCCTTACAACCATTGACAAATCATCTTAACCAGCATATCGTGCGGCCCTCGGACGCCGTTCCGGAATCAGGTCTCAGCCTCTAAACGTCTTCGTCCGCGCCTTGGAAGTCGTCACTTAAAAACCTAAAGGAGACTCACAATGCAAAAGCTCATTACGCTCGGATTATCGCTTTCTCTTCTCATGATAGTTTTGTTGTCCAGCGCATCTCAAAGTTCCGCGCAAACAAACACCCTAAATCAGTACGCTGCGAAATTCGTCTGCGGAAAAAGTGACGGAGGCCTCGCAGCTCCGGGACAGTATTTCACCATTATCAACGTGCACAATCCTTTACCCAACGCCAATGTAAACTTCAGGAAAAAATTTGCTCTCGGGGAACGCGATGAAAAAGTTGGCAAGAAAACCCGTTTCTGGCCGGCTTCTTTACACGGGGACGAAGTGATGGGAATTGACTGCCCGAATATTTACAAACACACCGGCATCCCCGAAGGCACATTCATCGAAGGCTTCGCCGTTATCGAGTCGCGCGCCGAACTGGACGTCGTCTCTGTGTACACGGCAGGCAACGACCATGTCGAAACAATGCACACCGAGCGCGTCCCCTTCCGAAAAGTGGCAAACGTCCCGGAGGTTTGTCCTGATCTTAACCTGAGTATCAATACGGGTTCGACTCCCTGGCGCATAACGGCAGACGCAAATGGCGGGGCAGTGCCGCGCCCCGCGAGCGTGGTAAACCTATCAGCCCCCCAATGGGGTTCTCAATCCGGGTCAGCGTGGATTGGGCCTGTTTCCAACGCAGGGCTGGCTCCCGTTAAGAGAGGCGATTACGTATACGAGTTCTCCTTCTGCCTGTGTGGGGGTTTTAGTAATGCGAAACTGGCATTAACTGGAATAACAGATGACAGAGCGAGGGTCTTCCTCAATGGCACACTGCTGACCCCGATTCTCGCCGGCGCGGGGTCCGCCGACGTTAAGATTATTTCAGCTACGAGCCCATTCGTTGCCGGCACTAACACCTTGAAGGTAATTGTTACCAATAACCAAACAAGTCTGAGCGGTCTCAACATTAAGGGTTCAATAACCGCGATAGCAGGGGCCTGCCACGAGGACGATTAGACTAACCCCGAATCCATGAGCCAGGTAAGTGTGTGACCTCTGCCGGACATGACGAGCGGCGGTGCCTTATACCGCATCCGTTCCTCTGAAACATCTCAGCCTGAAGAGGACAATTGCCTGGACAAGACCCAATCATCATTGCTTTGCTCAACAAGCCTGTGGAGCAGGCGGCAGCATAAAGCCTCGGGTGAACCGAAGCGGAACCCGAGGATGAGGAACGTAGGAACGCTTCACTCTACCCTCCCAGGGTCACGACTTGACCGACACGAAGCTCGCCCGTCCTGACCACCGTGCCGTATACGCCGGCGTAATTATCATTCATACGAACAACAGTCTTCATCACTTCAGAATCTCGCTCGGCTGTGTCTGGGTCAAAATCAACCATGACACATCGTTCATCCTTCATAGTAACCCCAATGGCTGCCCCGCTGTTGCCTTCACCAAACATCAATTCCCTGCCCACCCATCTGTCTTCCTCAAACGGCTCAGCGCTATCTGTTTCGATCACAATGTTTGGTCGAAATCTGCGCAGGTCGCAAAGGTCCACGCCTCGTCCTGATTCGCGCGCGACCGAATGCACTGTGCCGAGGCTGATTATCGAAATCGGAGACTCGTCGAAGATGCCATGCCTGAGATTCATCAATTCGACATCACTGCCATACCGGCTCGAAATTTCCTTCCGTAGTTCGTCGCTTCGGAGTTCGTACTCTTTCCCTTCCGGCGTACAAACGTGCGTTGGGAGTAGCTCGCCATTCTTACTGCTGGCGTTGCTGTCGAGCCTTACTGGTTTATAGAGGAGCAACTGCGGTAGTTTGCTCGCTGTCAGCCAGGGGAACCCACTTTTGTCAGTGAGTCGCCGAAAAGCTAACCTGCGATCACCCTCAATGCCATACCAACTTAGCCTTGCAACCTCTAGTAATTCACCGGCCATTGACTTAACCGGGTAACGAAAGATGGCACTAATTCGTCCTAATTCCATATGACTCCATAGCAACTCTATACTGTGACAATGTAGACGCCCAACCGTGGAGTTCAGGTGGCGCGGGCGGTGGCACGCAACCCGCGCCGGACAAAGCCAGTTGAGAGAGGCGCCATCCCGCGCTCATCTGCAACGAATCGTTATGCCGCCCGTAATTTGCAGGCGCGTCTGAGCAAGTAGTCCTTACTTCTGCGGGACCGTGGTTGGTGCCTTCTTTTCAACAAGTGGATCGGCGTGACGATGCAGGAGTTTCCAAGCGCCGTCTTCTTTTCTAAAGATTTGCGTAACTCGCAAAGCACGCGGAGCCGGTTTCTCCTGATCACCCATACGCACTTCTTCCTGTCGCTCAATCGTTACGGTAAAAGCCAGATCGCCGCTGGCGCCGGAGTTAAGGTATTCGATCTTTTGCGTGGCCCCGCTATCTTTGAACTGCGACGACGCCCAGTCGTACCGCGCGCCCACTTCGTTCCAACCCTTTTCATGCCCACCAAACGCACCGAATATTGTGGCATCGTCGCGGTGCGAGGCATTCTGCTTCCATAGAGTTGGATCGCCGTTGATAAAACGAGACTGCGCCTCTTCCCATTGAGGCAAGTACGCCTTGAGGCTTGAGTCGCCAGCGGCGGTTGGGGGAACTTCTGTCTTTGTACAGCCGGACAGCGCGGAAACAAGAAGCACAAGTAAAAGTATTCTCTTCATGGCGGATCTCCTTAAACTAAACTTTACCCACACGGCGAAGCGGCAACGGTGGAGTTGACGCGGCGGCGCGAATTCAACCAAGCATCGCCGGACCAGTCATGTTACGAAACACGCCCCCGCCGCTCCGGTCCAACGATTTGGTTCGGCGGCGTGTCATAGAAATCGTGCCCGGTGCTACGTTTTATCGAAACGCAGTCTTCTAACGCGGCCCGTGCTCAACAAGAAACCTGTTACATGGTTCTGCCCGTTACGTGTAAACCGGATGCTTCCAGTTCCCGCCGCGGAGAAGGCATCGGCAAACTGCGCCAGCAACGGAGTCACGCCGTCCACGTTTTTCCTTTGCAGCGCCAGCTTGTCGCCTTGCAAAGTTATGTTGTAGGTCGCGTCTATTTCGTGGCTGTAGTATGTGCCCGTGAACTCGGTGAGTTGTGCACTTGTGTAGGTACCCGACTCGACAGAGTCATGGGTCATAGCGACTTCGCCGTTGACCACCGTAATCATTTGTATGGGAGTACCCGGACGCGGGGATTTGAAGCTAATCTCGACCCTGTCCGGCGTTCCAGTCATCAGGAAACTATTGTTGCCTAGTGGAGCTAGCTCACTCTCGCTGGTTCCTCTCGAGTAAACAAGCTTGCTGTTCTTCACATACAGTCGTCTGAAGTTATTGTTCGCGGAGTTGAAGTAGGATCCGACTACCAGAGCTAACTCCTTTTCAGGAACTTGCACCACTTTCGGTTCTGGCAACGCGATCTTGCTTCCACTCGGCTCTCTTTGTTTGAACTCATCAGCAAGACAAATATCAGCGACCTGTCTCATCAGCCTGCGTGACTGGATGCTGGTTTGATTGCAGAGACAAATTGCTGAGAATCGCTGCTCAGGGAATCGAATCATGGCAGCGTTGAAGCCATTATAGACACCGTCGTGTCCAAACACCTTCAAGCCTTTATACGTTTCGACATCAATGCCGAAGGCGTAATCAGTTTTTCCGCCGCTGTTAAGTGTTCCCGGCGTGAGAAACCGTTGAATTAACTCTGCACCTCCGCCCAACTTGTTGTCGTAATAATTCTGATCCCAAAGAAGAAGGTCATCAATGGTAGTTGAAAGACCGCCATCGCCTACGTGGTAAGAGGCGGCTATCTCCACAGAAAACCCGCCATCTTTGCGGGAGGAATATCCCGTCGCCCGATTCTTTGTCACTTCTGTACTGTCGTTTTGAAAACTGGTGTTGACCATCCCGAGCGGCTTGAAGATATTTTCTTCGGCAAACTCGCGCAAGGATTTTCCGCTCGCGCTCTTTACTATTTGCGCCAACAGTAAGTAGTTAGAATTACTGTATAAATATTCCTCGCCGGGTTTGAAGTTGAGATCTTTCTGTCGCGTCAGCATTTTGAGGACGTCCTCGTCCGGGGCGTCCTGAAACCTTATGCCGGCGGCTGACATTAAGTGAGAATACTCGCGGATGCCGCTGGTCTGATAAATGAGATTCCGAATGGTGATCGGACTTTGATACTGCGGAAACTCCGGCACGTATTTGCGAATGTCATCGTCCAGTGAAAGCTTTCCTTGCTTCGCCAGCAGCGCAATGCTCATCGCAGTAAATTGCTTGGACACGGAAGCAATATTGAAAACGGAGACGGAAGAGATGGGAATGCCATAGTCCAGGTTAGCCATGCCGTAACCGCGTTTGTAAACGATTTGACCATCTTTGATAACGGCAAGCGCACAGCCTGGCGAATCCGGCTTGGCCCATTGAACGAATAATGCATCGACCTTTTCTGCTGATTCATCTCTGCTTGACCGATCCGATTGCGCGGTTGCCAGAGTTACAGAAGTGAAGGCGACGACCAGCAGTCCCAGCAAACTCAACGGACTTGGTTTAGATGAGCATGAATCCAAGTTAATCTCCTGTCGTTCCTGTGCTTCACAGATGAAGTATCCGCGAACGGACTGCACCTACCGTGTTAAGCAGCTTTGAGCATTACACGTGAGCCAGGTTGGATTGTTCCATTCAACTCTGAAGCCGCCGAACGGTGGAATTCACCTGGACAATCAATGCTTCGTCGGCAGTTTGTAGCGTTCGATAATATCGAATCTGCCGATGAACGCAGGATTCTTGCGTTTCAAATAGCCGCCTTCCCAAATGATGTTCGGATCGTCTTCGAAAGAGACCCGCTCGACGTAATATGGCACGACATCAAATCCGCGTGGCATTCCACCGATACTGAGTATCTGGAGAAAGTTCGGATACCTTTCGTCCGTGAGTACCAGGTCAACAGTTTGATCAGGTTGTACCGGCAATGGCGAAGAACCGCTGCGGGGAACGCCACGAGAGTAATCGAAACCATAGCTGAGTGTGAACACAACGAGGCGCGCCGCGCCTGGCGGTGGTTCGAAACGTAAACCGATAGCAACGTAAGCAATTGGTTTGTCGGAAATGTTTCTTACGGTGAAAGACACCCCTTTGAGCCAATCGTCGTCTCCTTTGATCTTTTCTCCCGGCATAACTTCCTTCTGGTTTAGTTTGATTGCGACAATTTCGACGGGCATCTGAATTGTTGTGAAGTCGATGGCGGGTTTCAATTCACGCTCCCGAACCACTTGCGCAGAGGCCGGCGCAAGGATCGCGAACGAGCAGATAACCGCGGCAACAATTGATCGAGGAGTCATTTTCAATTCAGGCAACGGCAAAATCCAACGGTGGAATTCACCGGGCGCGGGCGAACACCATTCTAGCTTCGCCGGATCAAGTTAGTTGAGAAGCACGCTGTCCCGCGCTCACCTGCAACGATTTGGCGCGGCGTTATCTAAATGGTTTGCGTGCGTACAGCCTTTAGGCGCGTTTGCGAGAACCTGCCCTGGAAAGAATAAAACCTGCCAGGATCAGAAGCACGACCTCTATAACCCCGGGCCGAAATGTTCGTCCGCTTGTGATGTTTTCCGGCGCCACGAAAGTACCCAGATAGCTGCCAGGAGCAAGCAATAAATGGCTAGCCGCTGAATGCTCCCATTCAGCCTTGATTTGTAGGCGGATATCTATGTATTCCCGTTGGAGCTTGTTCATTTTGTCCATAAAGTTTGGATCGGAATAAGCTCTCTCAGTCATTTTTTCGAGAAGGTCACTTTTCGCGCCAGAGTCTGTTAATGCATCTTCAACCTCAGCCTGATCAATTCTGAGTTCGTCTACGATAAGCTGTTTGTATTTCCCTCGCCATGCATCGCATTTGTCAATTTGTGCCTTCGCACCAAAGTAGAGGATGAGAAGCGAAAAGCCCAGCAGTAAGCCGAAAACCATGAGGGACTTACCTACTCTCCTGAGTCCCAGTCGTCTGGTATTCTGTTCCATATCCTTGACTCCGATCTATCATACGTTACGGACAAGTTGTCGATGACAGGCCCGCTGATTCCGCTCGCGTCCAATCGATTTGTTCGGCGGCGCCTAATTGGCAATAGTCACCCTTTTCACTGTCCATTCAATCATCACATCGAGGAAGTCAGGTGCGGGCTGAATGGTGTGATTTGCCCTCGGGAAAACCTTGATGGTTACGTCTCGATTCCCGGCGCGCTTCAATGCGGCTTCAATTCGCTCGACGCTTGTCTGGACAGGAACAACGTCGTCTAATTCGCCGAACATCGCCAATACTGGAACCTTGATTTGCTTCCAATAGTCCGCCGGATCAATGTCGAGATCGCGCCATCGTAACCATGTGTGAATCTCTTCAATCGTGGGGACTCGCTTGGGCAAAGTCGTTTGTGAAGCCCATGGTTTTCGCCAAGTTTCGTTGAGAAAGGATTGTAATTGTTCCGTGTCTCCACCTCGCCGCACATAGTCATCCACTCGCGCAAGTGCCTCAGTCGCTTCGCGGATCTCGGTTTCCGAAAAGCCGTGCGCGCGCAGTCGGGTTGCATCCGCATACTTGTTTACTTCAGCATAAGTGACACCTGGCCCAGAAAAACTAATGACAAACGCCACATCTTTCGATCGAGCTGCCGCAATAGGCGCAACCCACCCACCTTCACTGTGTCCCCAAAACCCGATCTGTCCTGGGTTAATGTCGGCGCGGCTCTTCAGCAGTGCGACAGCGGCGAGCGCATCACCAGCCAGGTCGCTTAATTCAACTTGACTCGGTCGGCCCGGATCGGCTCCCAAATTTCGTTTGTCATAGATGAGTACCGCAATGCCTCGGCGCGCAAAGAGATCAGCGTAAAACCGGAAATCATTGCGACTCGGCGTGCTCGATCCATGAATCAGCACTAGTGCCGGATGACGCCCTCTGGTCGGTGGGATGAGCAAAGTGCCGGCAAGTGTGACCTCGCCATTGCGGAAGCTCACTTCTTCTTGAGCGTAAGGCGTGGGCGGTGCATTGCCTATGTGCCGCAGAGAGAGAGGCGTAGAGATGTCGCCGCCACTAACAGTGCCATCAATAACTCCGTCCCGGAGCGAGCCATCGAATATGATCGTCCTTTCGCTCGCCTGTAACTCGAAATGAAGGTGAGGCGGTTCGTAGCGAACATTGGTAAGGGTTTTTCCGAGCAATCGTTCGTCAGGGACACTAATGGTTGCGTTGAAAGACCCGTTCGCGTCCGGGATAAAATCAACGATGGCCTTTGTCTTCGTGCCGGAAATCTGGGCCACGCCTTCCCATCGCCCTGTTAGGGTCTCGTGCGCTGTGCGAGACGACGCCGAACATCCACACAGTAAGAAGATTTCTGTTATGAGAATTATTGCCTTAAACATCTCGGCATTTGCCAAAGGAGCGAAAGCCGCCGAACGTCTGAGTTGACGCGGCCGCGCGAATCAAAGCACCCTTCGCCGCACGAAGCAAGTTGAGAAACACGCTCCCGCCGCTCGCGTCCAACGATTGGCTGTTCGGGCGCGGCTTGGGTGTATCAAGTAGATGAGATTGTCTCGTGTGCAAAGCCGCTAGATGTTATAGAGCAAGATGCCTAAGAAGATGATTGTCATTGCCGCGATCGCAAAATAGTAACGTACCAAGATTCTCTCAGGGTTAATATTGTGCTTCCACAATTTCCGCGAACAGATTGATAGCACAATCAGCGATGTAATTAAGTCGAATAGAAGCGACTGCCCACGGCTCATGAAAGTAACGGGATTCCCTGAAGGTGTGAAATGCACGGCGATTTCAGAAGGTATTCTACTCCAGAGCAAAAGATAGCTGGCCAATATGATTGGCAGAGACAGCCACGGGACAAGAACCAAATTGCGAAAGCGATTAAGGTTCATTTTATGAATCCTTCAAAGACTAAATGTCATCAAACACCATACGTCTACGATAGTTTGAGGTCTGCGCTTACTTCAATGTAAGCGCCGCTCGCGTCCAACGATTTGGGCGGCGCCTCACTTTTGAACGCAAGGGGGAAACCGCTAGTCGATAATCCTGCAATTTGTAAAGGTGACGATGGGAATCGTCGTCCCGGGCTTAATCGTCCATAAAGCGACCGCACTAAACGTAGCACGCCATCTAACCTTGCTGCCGGCTTTTACCGATTTCCACTTCGCCATTTCTGATTCACTTGGGTCTGAAAACAAAAACGGTCCACCGACTGGCTCTTCAAATTCTAGCTTCATGTCCGATTTATGGTCTTTCTTTTCGCCGTCAGTAGTGGCTTTAGTTCCCTTAAAAATCGCGGAGAATTCGACTTCGGCTCCGTTTCTACACCTGGGAACAACGCAAGCCTCGCATTGGATTTCGCCGATGAGTGTAACCAGTTAACGCTGATCCAAGCGCGCCGGCGCCAGGCTGCGTTGCGAAGTGAACCAATCTCGAGAAGGCTTCACGAACAACAAAATAATCGCACCGATCTGCAACATAGCCTGAACCAGTTGCAAGAGTCCGAGTAACGGATGTTGAGCGAACGACTGCATCACGGGCTGAATGGAAAGGGGAATTCCGAGAATGAAAAGTACCAGCAACGTAATTCTGGCCCAGTTTCTCCGTTGATAGATTTTGTATATCAGAAAGCTAACTAGAATCGCAACGACTGCCATAGTGGGGACCGCGATGCTAACTATCAACTCGATGGGAAGACCTTTCAACTGCGGATTTTCCGTAAGCTTCGGTAGCTGCAGCACGCTTCCTGCCAGTCCGATAAGCAGGGAAGAAATCAGTAACGCTACGGACGTGATCACTGAGCGGGGTCTCCCGGGAACGTCTGTGGATAACGAGGGATATAGTTGCTCGACGATCTGCGGCGGCGCGGCAGAGGTTGTCGCCTGCAAAGAAGTTGGCGCATCAACTGTCTGCTCACCTGGAGTCTTGATAACGAGCGTGCCTGCCACCATGTCATGCAGCGCTTGTTTCTTCTTAGTGAACGCAGGCATCACAAAACCGAGATACATGGGGAAGACCGAAAGCAACTTAGCCCAAACACGTCCGCTAGCTCTGGCAAAGCCGATAGCACGGCCATCGATATCGGTGACTTTCAAGTCGAAGAGTTGCTTTCCAAGAGTGGCTTGGTGTCGTGAGGATTCGAAGAGCGCAAAGTACATCCAAATCACTATGCAGTCGAAGACTCCAGCAACTTGTTGTGCAACTTCCGTTGCTGGCCCCGGTCGGGCTGGTAGGGGTCCAGCCAATACGCTGAGGATTAAGAACTGGCCACCGACCACCGGGATTGCTAAGAAGACCAGGTCAATGACAGATGCGGCGCACCGTCTCCAGAAGCCTGCGTAGTTTGGAGTCGGAGCATTGATGTTTGCAGCCCTCGCTTGTTCCATGTCTTGCCCTCCATAGGCTATTGCCTTTGTGCAGAATTGGTCATTCTGGTTCGAGTTGGGTCTTGCCACAACGAAGGCATTGCGGCCTAGCGTTGATGTTGACAAAGCCGCGGCTGCCCATTGACTTTGCCTGGCGGTCCATCGCGTCCTCCCAATCTCCCTCTCTCTGGATGTGACCACAGTTGCCACACTTTAGTTTCGGTTTTCCACCGCCAAAGAGCTTTTTCAGTAGGCCCACTCTTTCCTCCTTTCCTTGTCTAACCAAATGCGAAGCGACCCAACGTCTGAGTTGACGCGGCGGCGCGAATTCATTCAATCCGCAATTCGTTGCCCCCGCCGCTCCGGTCCAACGAGGTCATCTATCTCGAGAGTTTGCGGAAGAAGGGTTCGTCGCTGCTCAAGTTCGCCGCTGACAACCCCGCGTGACCTTCGTCTTTCAGCCGTCACTCGGTTCGCGGCTGAAGTTTTTTCTTGACTTGTCACCCTCAGTTGAGTTGGGTAGCCCGTTGATTGAACCACGCAACATGGTTTTCTTCCTCTCGCTTTCGAGGTAAGGTGAAATCCCAGTTCATTCCTTGTAGAGCCAGGCGCCTACCACTGCCGCCACGATGATTGCGGGAAGGGACGCCACCATCGGGGCCAGAAGTGCTTTTGCGGGGACGAAACCGAAAGATCCCCAGGTAGCATCAATCAGGCTGCTGATGACCCACCAGGAAAACCCGGCCACCGCCGCGGTCTTTGACCCTGCACCATAGCGGGGACGGATGGCCGCATAAAGCCACATGGCCCAAGTGCCCTCCACAAGATTCACGACGAAAAGGAACCCGACCAAACCAGTGCTCGGTGCAGATAGTCTGTTGCCGGGCACCGCGGCCGCGAAATCGTACCCGACAAGGACAGTGACAACCGAAGAAAGCAGCGTCCAGACGAGGCCCGCCACGAGTCCGCAAAGGAGCACTCGGCCCCAATTGATTCTTCCGACCATACTTTCCTTCACCATGCGCGCTGCGTTGTCGAAAACAAAACTGGAAGCGACCCAACGTTTGAGTTGACGCGGCGGGAGACAACTGCGTTACGGACTAGTTGTCGATGACAAGCCCGCTGGATCCGCTCTTGTCCAACGATTTGACCGGCCAATGAGCGTTCCCGAACATTTTCAACCGAGCTTAGGCGGTGCGTCAGTTCTTCCGTCCCATCGAACGAATCGCCTGCTTGCCAGCATCATCAATCATTTTTCTTGTCCGGGAGTCCAATCGAGATTTCTTAACTCGATCGCGAAAATCCTCGACTGCCTTGACGGTGACCCCATCGCGTATCAGGGCAAGGCCGTCCAATGTCGCCAACAACGAATCGATATTCCGCGGCTCAATTTCCCTCTCCAGCTGTTTCACCAGCAAGGACGTCAACCCTATGGGTCGTTTCTGCACGAGAACAGCGAGCGCCTCGCGATACGGTGGTCCCGCGAGCGAACCTAGTTTCTCAAGTAGCCACGCAGTGATCGGTGCGTCATCCTTCAGCCGCGCCAAGTCCGCGATGATAGCAGCCTGAAGCAACTCCGCCGGTTCTCGCCCGAATCGCTCCTGAAGAAAAGCTCGCGCATCATTTCCTTCTATCTCCGAGAGCTTAGCAAGGGCAACCAACTTGATCGGCAGCGCGCTGCCGGCCGCTTCAATCCTGAGGGTGGGGGAATCGGCAACGATGAATCTTGGCGTCAATCGCACAAGCGAGACTCCGGGTTGCATGGTGCCCTCGAGGAACAGAATCAGCTTCCGTTGCGTTTGGGTCTCGACCATTTCCGGGAACGCAATCCAGATGGCGCTAGCCTGTTCCGGTGCCGGCAATGGAGTAAGGGGAACGTCGCACTGGAAGCCACTAATAGCTCCAGGTGCCACCAGTCCGATCAGGTTTCCTGGAACCTTCAACTGGCACAATTGAGTAGTCAGCGCTGTGAATTCAACCGCTCCGCCCGGCGTAGTGTTCATCGTAGTCAATGTAACCCAGCCGTTTGGCTGAACACCCCGGAAAGAGTCGACCAAGTAGCGCTTCTTGTCGCGCGCCGCGCGCGCGTCCGCAACCGAAAAGTCGCCCTCCACGAAAGCTTCACCACTGAGTTTGGCAGCATCACTTGATGCCTGCCAGACGATGAGCGTATCGCCGAACTGGATTGGGGCGGCACCGAGATTCTGCACGTCAACTTGAACTTTGAAGCCTTGCCCCGACATTGAGCGCCAGCTGAAACTCGACTGAGTAGCCTGCGCCGTAACGGAGATCGTAGGGGCCTGCGCAAGCACTGGGACACCCAAGGCCCCGCCGACCAGAAGGACTCCGACCCCGACAAGTAGAGACACTCCGCGAATGCCGATCGAGAGTTGCTTTTCCATTGACTTCTCCATTCCTGAACCGCCGAACGTTGGCCTTCAGCTGCGGCGCGCGATGAGCATTAAGGCTGAAGGAACAAGGTTACTTGAGAAACATGCTAATGCGCCGTCAGCTGCAAGGCTTTGTTATGCCGACGCGCGAGGGTTCAAGTTACCACCGCGAGTATGTCCGTTCTGGTCGGTTTGGACAAGATTAATCAGAGCGGGTCTGCCGTGAATAAACGCCCCCGTACGTCATGCGTTCATTCAGTCAAATTCAACGATGTGTAGCGTTTTTCATAATCGTCACGTTCCAGTTTTTTATCCATAAAAATAAGGACCAATCCAATACCCAAGAGCAAAGACACTTCTATAATGCCAGGCCAAAATGCTTTTTTGCTCCTTACATTTTCTGGAGCCGAAAAAGTAGTTAAGTAGCAGCCTGCTGTAAGCAGAGGACTTCCCTGGGACCAGGAATCTTTGGTCTTTTTATTCAACTCATCATATTCTTTTAGAATCTCCCGCACTTTCCTATCATCAATATATATCTGTTTGGCAAGAGCAACCGTATCTGAATCATTGCCTAGTGTTTCTTTTGCACGGGCTCTCCACAAATCAAACTGCTCAATTTGTGGTAGGGTGCTGGAGTAGACAAATACCAGCCAAACAACCAAAAGCAGACCAACCCCCAGCAGGATTTTCCCTTTGGTTTTCATACTTTTTTCTCCTATGTACTCTTTTCAGCAAATCTGACCGGTCGCACTACATAGTGCGGGCAGCCCGCCTGGTTCCCACCATGCGGCTGCTGGCGCAACTAACAAAAGCCGCGTGAGGTGAGGATGAATGCTCCGCCTAAAGGAAGTTGCGAGTCAGTCTGAAACGTTTCCGAAGCGTGCGTTGGAAAGCAACGAGTCAACCAGATGATTGAATGGATGGCCCAAGCGGCCACTACCGCCCAGTCTTTTCTATTGACAGGCCGCCTCTATTGGCTGTTGGGCGGCGCCGAACTCGCAGCGCGGATCGACGTGAAACGCATTTTGATCCACAGTCTTCAAGGCCTATTTGGGTTTTTGAACTTCATCATCTTTTGAGGCCTCCATCCAAGATGTTAGGGACGTCAACTCATGCTCACCTTTCAGCTTTCTCCCAAGTTTCTTTTCCATACCGCCTTTGGCCATGCGCGTTATTATCCATGCCTCAATCGGCACTCCAATTAGGAGCAACACCCAAACCAACTGTGGCGGAATAAAGAGCATCATGAAAAGAAGCACCGCTAAGACGATGATCGCCATAGCACAACCCTTTTTCAGCCTAGCTTTTTTGTCGTCAGCGTTCGGTGTCATAGCTATTCTCCCGCGTTGAGAGTGGCTGTTCGACCCGATCATATTCGCGATCACCGCATTCAACCTAAAGCGATGACAGCTCCAAGGCCCATTGCTCACCCGCTATTCCGTTCTTGGTATCGTGGCTCACTTCACAGGGCTTACTGTTGCATCCTTCACAATTAGTAATTTTGCGCCACCTGTTTGAGACCCGCCTGCGCTAAAAGTTCCGAGTTCGCCACCCACACCATCGTAAACGCCTTCGACTAAAAGTGTTTTGTCGGTAGAATAAGCACCAATAGGCGTACTCATCTTAGGAATAACGATGTAACCAGGTTGGATTACGATCATAGGTTGAGAATCTCCAGCTTTGATTTCAACCATTGGTTTCCCGCTCCAACTCACTCGCTGCCCTTTGTATTTATCTGGATTCTTTTCGGCCTCAGTAACGGAGACATTGCTGCTGCCCTGCTGCGGGCTACAAGAAGAAAACAACATCGCCACACCTACCAGCATCGTGAAAGCCATCATTCGTTTCATAGAAACTCTCCTCCGTTTTTCTAACGTCACATTGTCTCCATTTAGCCGGCCAACGACGTGTTGGGCGCGGCGTTCTGTATATCGCGCCGCCGCTTGTTTGGAGTTCCTATAAAAGAACGCCTAATTCCCGCGTTGGGGTGAGACATCTGTTTCTTGGCAGGATCGCTATTTGTCAAGAAGCGTCACTGATTTTAAGTTTACTATATGGGCACCACCTTCTGGATTGCCTTGTGGATCGCGCATAGCCATCTGCGACTTGGACTCAATAAAGCCATCAACGCTAACCTTAGTGTCTTTAGCCAACGCCTTTTTGAGTGGACTTTTGAGGTCCCCCATAATCAAGTATCCGGGCTTAACAACTGCTATAAAATCCTTAGCTCCAACTTTAGTGTTACTAAGAATCGTCGCTTGCCAAAGAACTCGTCGCCCCCTTAGGTGTTCATATAAGCTTTGGTCCGATTCATCTGCGACCATGAAAATTGTGAGCTCCGCATCATTCGCAGGTAGTTCATTTTGTTTGTCGGCAGTAGTGTTTGCATTTGTGCTTGTAGTGGCTGCGTTTGTGTTTGAAGTTGAAGCTTTTGTTGTCGGCTGAGGCGTTGCTTTGCAAGAAGAAATCAGCATTACAGCCGCGACCATCGTCACAATGACCAGAGTTCTCTTCATCGGGCTTCTCCTTTTAGTTTGATTGTCGTCGTTTTCAGGCGTTCAAATGTCACACATATCGAAGCCGATCGGGATAGAAGTGCGGCGCGTATAGCGTTAGGGGTCTGTGGCTATTCCACCTGTTTCCAAGTGGGCCTCAGTCAGACTCCCTTAGCTTACGTTTCCGCAAGCCCCCCTATGATCCCGGACGGTCGGATTTCCCGAGTCCGGTTCGAGACCGCAGCGAGATGTTCTCTCTCCCGTGAGCCTTCCTTCAAGCACGCCGGATTAAGCAGTGGTCCGCATTCACCGACGGGTCTTGAAGTTTGCGACACAAGATAGCTACCAACCTGGGCAGCGGTTTCATCCCGGTGTCACCCGGACCCTGCTTACTGCACTGGTAGCGCTGCTGTATCCACAGGCCCTTCGCTCGAGTAGTGCTACCCTCTCATCTTCGCTACTACGGCCTGATGTGCCAGTCCTTTTGCCTCCCAGCAACTATGCATGACGACTCGTTGTTGGGTCTTCGCAGTTTGGACCACCCACCCAACGAGACACGCGGCATCATACTCCGAAACGGCGCTCGTAATAGAAGGCGCGACTCCGAATACACGCTCCCACTCCAGCGTCACGGCAACAAGGCTGTCACGTAATTTTTCCGTATCAGGTGAAGGCGGCGGCAAACTCTCAGTCATGAGTTTCGCTCCTACGCATAAGGTAGCCAGCTAACGGCCTGCGGGTGAGCGGCCGCGTCTTTCAGCGGTCCGCTCCAGCCGCTTGTTAGCCGGCCCAGCATTGTCTACCAGACGCGAGGAACAAGACGCTTCGTCCGTGCCGTGTACGCGGCGTATTCGTTGCCAAACTGCTGGGCCATCATTCTCTCTTCCGCGCCGACACGAAGCGCAAAGAGGACCGTGAACGCGACGAAGTTCGCGGGACCTGCCACCCAGTTCGGGATAACGAGGGCTTGGCCGACGGAATAGAGCGCCAACGCCGAGTACATCGGGTGGCGGACCCCGCGATAAACGCCTTGCGTGATAAGTCGGTGCCTCTCGCGTACCTCCAGAGTGATCGACCAATTCGTACCGAGATCAGCGTGCGACCGATAGAAGAGCCAAAGGCCGATCACGAAGCACATTACGCCAGCAACGAGCGGGCCCGTGCGCAGCGGGTACTCAGCGAACCAGAACGCCGGTGACGCGACCCAAATCAGAGGGACGAAGAATCCCACCCACGCGAGAATCAAGAGACCAGTCTCTCGCGGTGTCTTGTAGCTCTTGGCGACCTTGACACTTCGACTACGGTGGCCATGCGGCGCGCGAATGGCCATCATCACGACCGTGGCAGCGAGTACAACCGCCTTCGCGATCCACGGATTCATGGCTAGCCACCTTTCCTTTCTCACCCAGCCGACCGAGACGTAGTCAAGGGTGTCTGTCCGGCTAACGTCTGAGTTGACGCGGCGGCGCGAATCAAAGCACCCTCCGCCGCACCAAGTTAGTTGAGAAACACGCTCCCGCCGCTCGCGTCCAACGATTTGTTCGGTGTCGTTCCTAATGGATTCGAAATTTTCATAGATGGCGCGCTCGTGGACATCATAGTCGTCAAATTGGTCAAGCGTATAGACCTGAAAGCCGTTTTGGGAGAGATGATGAATAGTAATTTTGCCGCCTATGTAAATTCGCTCTTCTCTCGGACGCGCATCTTGGATAGTTCTCTGGTCAACCATTAAACGTTTTACATCTTGTGGCAACTGAAAATGTTCTGGAATGTCACATTCGGGTTTGACCCCGAGGCCATACTGGAGCCGTTCGGAAGTAAAGTCGTTGGTCGAGCGATATGCGTAAGAATGTATCAGGCGAGTTTCAAAGGAAAAGCCGAAATGATAGACGGTGGCAGTGACACTGTTGGGCATGGAGAACTCGTCGGTGTAGGAGCGCCAAAGGTCGCGCAGAGCGTTCGGGGTATGGCAGTCGAGGTTATCAATGTCTCGTAGGACCATCCGATCATTGACCGCTATGAACCATCTGCCGAGAAAGCCACCCGCTCCCGTCCCGGCCATGATCATTTCGAGATGCGGCACAACAAAAGCCTTGGTCGTGAACATGAAAGGTCGGCCATCGGGAAATGTGGCCAATGTGTCGG
>Ga0137442_1000077_pt1 | contig 16935 bp, 15 predicted proteins | sample EasRivERMGT266_2_FD_102329 | JGI IMG/M metagenome (GOLD analysis project Ga0137442, IMG submission 102329) | Soil microbial communities from meander-bound floodplain in the East River, Colorado, USA - East River MetaG ERMGT266_2 | ecosystem: Environmental > Terrestrial > Soil > Floodplain ... | reverse complement strand
TCAATCTCATATCGTCATCTTCTCCTTCGGGTTGGTTGACTGGAATTCGGGCAGTCAAGGCTGCCCAGTATTTGCAATACCCTTGATTCTCTCCTGCTTCGGTTTTGGTGTCTGTGCCCTAACACACATAGCAAGGTTCATGCCCTCAACATGCCTTTGCATCGTCCCTGGTGCATCGAGGACAGACATCGCCGTTGCGCGCGTTTGCGTAAATATTCGCAGCCCACAGCGGCAGAATTCGCAACACAAGACGACGAATCAGGCAGGCAATCGTGGCTTTGGCTTGGGGCGCTAGTATCGCCGGGGGCAAACGGACCAGCTCTCGGCGAAGCCAACCCAGGTAGTGGAATAACTTATAAGTGTGTTAGCGCACAGACGGAGGCCCTTCCGAGTGATTTAATCACCAAACGAATTTAGAGGCATACGGCGAGAATTAGCGACTCTCTCCGTATTCATCGTTGAAAATGACCCACTAACGACAAACCAATGGGTGTGGAATTATTCTCAGGGTCTTGGGGCTTTTACCGCGATCTTTCCTGAGGAACGTCAAGATACAGCGAGGACGGGGCTATTTCGGTTCGGCATGTGCCTTGCTCCTCACGTGGCGAAACCCCTGTGGTTTTGCGAAGAGACGGGTTACTTGGCCCATGTTGATCGAAACGGTATTCAGTTTAGCGATGCTGAAGCGGTTTTCATCTCTGATTCTGGCGCTCGTGATCGGTGGCAGCGTACTGGCTGGCACGGCGCGGCCCAGCAATGAGCATTTCTGCAAGATGGCGGGCATGGGGATGCCATTAGCATCGCCGCCTTTGACCCCGTCTGACGGAATGATGCCGGGCATGGAGATGCCGCCGGGAATGCACATGGACCATGGGACGGAGGCGATGCCGGGCATTGAGATGATGCCTGACATCGAGATGACGGACCATGGCACGATGGATCATGGCACGATGGATCATGGCATGGAGGCAATGCCGGGCATGGAAACCATGCCATGCTGTAAGAAGCATTTGACTCAACCTGTTGTGAGTGAGCCCGGCTCTGGCGAACAGTGCTGTGTCATCATTCCGCAAGAGCCTGGCTCAGGCGGAACAACGTTTAACTTAAGTCCGCCTTCCTTCAGCATCGCCGTTATTCATCCGGCGATCGTGCAGTCTCCTGTGATACTGCCGAAGCCATACGAGTGTTCTTACTCGCCGCAAGTCTTTTTACCCAACCTCCAGTCTAGTTACATCCGCAATCTTTCCCTTTTGATCTAACGCACACAAGGCCGTCGTGTGTTTTGTTGTCGCGTGTCCTTCAATTTAAGGACTCACTCGCACAACGGGCGCCGACGTGTAACCGCGCGCGCGAGCATTCAGAGATCCATCTTGGGGCTCGTCTTGGTAGTTTTGTGTTCAGTTAAATAGAAAGGACCAAAGTCTATGAAAAAGTTGGCAATCGCATTTGTACTCGCAGTTCTTGCACTGGTGGCTGCGGCATGCAGTTCAAGCAGCACCACTGAGACCGGAAAGGTAATTAAGACCGCTCCCGTAGGTAACAACCTGACCGTAACGCTCTCAAACAGAGATGGCGTTCTCAAGAACGGCGACAACGAAGTCTTTGTTTCGTTCAAGGATGCTTCGGGGAAAGCAGTAGAGGTTGGGGCTGTCGGTCTGAACTTTTACATGCCGGTAATGGGAACGATGCCCGCGATGAACAACGCGGCCACGTTCACCAGCACAGGAAGTCCGGGTGTTTATCGCGGCAGCGTGAAGCTTGAGGCGGCTGGCGATTGGCAGGCTCAAATCAGCTACGAAGGCGCGGCCGGAAAGGGCAAGAGTTCTCTCACGGTTACGGCGCAATGAAGTTCGCAATGAGCTAGTTGTGCGCCTTATCGGTTAACTGGAGAGACATTCAAATCAACGAGAAAGAAGAAAAGGAGAGACCATGAAAAGCAAAGCACAGTTGATCGGGGTCACTCTGGCGGTGGCTCTAATCTCATTGATGCCGGCGCCACGCACCCTGGCCCAGCACGCACATGATCAGAAAACCAAGATCGTCTGGAAGACAGGAATGGTGAGGCTCTCGAAGTCTGCTTGGGCCGGCAATGTTCGCCTCAAGAGCGGCATGTATCACGTGAAGCACCTAATAGACGGTGTCAAACATGTGCTCGTCTTCAGATCCGTAGCGCTGCGTGCCGGCAAGGATTTCCCCATGTGGGAAGAAAAGGAAGTTGCCAGGCTTGAGTGCCGGGTTGAACCAGTTACCAAATCAACTTCAAACACAAAGATTAGTCTTGGAAGGAACGCCGCCGGCGAACTCGTGATCGAGGAGATTCAAATCGCTGGTGAGAAGGTCAAACACATCTTGTCTGGGAGTGGATCAGGAGTGAAGGAAGATGTGTAGGTTTCTTTGTTACGTAGGACCAGGGTCGCGCCGAATTACGTGGTGACCGTCAATCAGGACCTGGAAACACGAGTCGAGCTGATGGAGATCGAACGCCATGGTTCGAAAGTAGTCATGCCGTCTCTATACCGGCGGGGTAGGTGGAGCGATCTAGATCAATTTCATACCAGGTAAGTAAGGGAGGACTTATGAGTAACAAGACACATGCAAAGACGCACCGCGGTCGCGAGCAGAAAAGAGAACAGTTTTCGAAGCCTGCGCACCGAAAGACAAACTTGATGTTGTGGGTGGCAATTGTAGGCCTGCTTGCAGTTATTGGCTATTTAGTTCTCGGCCGCTTTCGTGCCGCCCCGGAAATAACAACTACCAGCGCTAAAACAATCCAGCTTGCTGCGGGCGCTGTTGATCTTCGCATCCCGCTAAGCGATGTGAGTAACGGTCAGGCGAAGTTCTTCGAGGCTTCACTACCAAACAATACAACGGCTCGCTTCTTCGTTATCAAGACCTCCGATGGCGTTTACCGTGCTGCATTAGATGCCTGCGAGGTGTGCTATGACGCCGGGAAGGGTTACTACCAGGACGGCGATCAGATGGTCTGCAGGAAATGCGGAAGACACTTCTCTGTGAATACCGTGAACAACGGCACTACCGGATGCCATCCCATTGGCCTGACCCGCACTGTTGATGGGAGCGATCTTTTGATCAAAGCGAGTGAGTTGGAAAGCGGTACCCAGTATTTCTGAGTTGAGGACTTTTACGGAGCACCGACATGCGAATTAGCTCTATAGCGTGGGCCAACCTAAAACGGCGTAAGGGCAAAGCTGCGTTTCTGATCATCGGCATCAGTATCGGCATCGCCACAGCCGTGGCGCTGCTCACGCTAAGCCGCGTGATCAAGGACGAGATTGGCAGCCAGCTCGATCAATACGGGGCCAACATCATCGTGGTGCCGCAGTCGAACAGCCTCTCTCTCGACTACGGCGGCATCTCGGTTTCGGGAGTCTCGCTCGATGTCAATCAACTGAAGAATGACGATGCCAAGCGGATATTGGAGATACCGTACCGCGCTCGGCTGAGTGTGATTGCGCCGAAGATTCTTGGGGTCGCTGAGGTTGAAGGCCGGCAAGTGCTGCTTGCCGGTGTCGATTTCACTAGCGAAATGAAACTGAAACGCTGGTGGCGATTGGTGGGACAAAAACCTCAACAGAACGAGGACGTGCTGGTGGGATATGACGTGGCAAAGCGTCTGTCAATGATCGAGCCGACAGCCGACGGACAATCTCAGGCGGTTCCAGTTACGGAGATGGCCGAAATCACCTCCGGTGGCGGTATACACCACCACAGCGCAGAACAAAAAGGGTTCCGACTCGTGCGCGACCACGTTCGGATCGCCGGCCAGGACCACCGCGTCGCCGGAGTCATCACTCCGACCGGCGGAAGCGAAGACCACATGATCTTCGGCTCGCTCCCGCACTTCCAGTCGCTCTTAGGCAAGCCAGATCAGTTGAGCATGATCGAAGTGAGCGCGCTCTGCATCGGCTGTCCGGTCGAAGACATCGTAAAGCAAATCAGCGCGCAGCTTCCAAACGCCAAGGTCTCCGCACTTCAGCAATCTGTCCGCGCCAGGGCCGAGACGGTGGATCGTCTCACACGCTTTGCGGTGGCGGTATCGGCGGTCGTGCTCGTCATCGGGGCGTTGATGATCTTCACCACAATGATGGGATCGGTAGTCGAGCGCACGAAAGAAATCGGTGTGTTGCGGGCGATTGGTCTGCGCAAGATCCAGATTATCAAGGAACTGATGATTGAGGTGGCGGCAATCAGCACGATCGGCGGCCTGGTGGGTTGGATAGTAGGGATGCTCGCGAGTTGGTTGATTCTGCCGTATTTCAGCCAGTCGGGACTCAGGCTTGAGTTCGATCCGAAGATTGCGCTCGGTGCGGTTGCGGCGGCGCTACTGATCGGTGCGCTGAGCACGATCTATCCAGCTATTCGAGCATCGCGGCTCGATCCGTCTGAAGCAGTTCGATACGTCTGAGGAGTGAACGATGTCATTCGTAGTCGTCAATAACATCGGCAAAGTTTACCAGTCCAACGGAGTTGATTCTGCCGTGTGTGTACTCGACGGCATCAATCTTGAGATCAAAGAAGGCGAGTTTGTCTCTTTGATGGGTCCCTCGGGTTCGGGCAAGAGCACGCTGCTGACAATCATGGGAGCGATGAATCATCCGTCTGTCGGGCAAGTGCTGGTGGATGACATTGATGTTTATGGCCTCTCAGAAGAGCGCCGCGCGGATTTTCGGCGCGAGTATCTCGGATTCGTCTTCCAGCAACATCATTTGATGCCATATCTCAATGTGGTTGAGAACGTAATGCTGCCGCTGGTGACAAGTAAGGCCAGCTCAAAAGAAAAACGCATTCGAGCGCTCGCTGTGCTGCAAAGGGTCGGACTGGCAAACAAATCTGAGCGGCTCCCGAATCAGCTTTCAGGTGGAGAGCAGGGGCGGCTGGCAATAGCGCGCGCACTGGTCAACGAGCCCCCGCTCATTCTCGCAGACGAGCCTACCGGGACACTCGATACCAGGACAGGCGTCGAGATCATGGAAGTGCTTCAGCAGCTTAATGCGCAGGGACAAACCATCTTCATGGTTACCCACAATCCCGAGAATGCCGCGCTGGCTCACCGGATCGTGAACATTAGAGACGGGCGCATGTTTGATGAAAGCGACGTGGCCTTACAGAGTGCCGAGCAAGGAGAACAAACATCGTGAAAGCGAAGCCAATCCAAATAGTAGTTGCTTACTTGCTCACAGCTGTTTTAGCTGGAAGCAGCGTCGTGCTGGCTCAGCAGCAACCTGCCCCGTCAAGTCGCAGCGATGCCGAAACCGCTGTTCGCGCGGAGCGCGACCAGCGACTAATTCCGCCTGGTGCATCCGACACGCCTGCCGGGATTCCTGCACTGCAGTACTTAATTGAGCAGGCGCTGGAAAACAATCCGGAGATCAAGGCGATGCAGCGCCGCTTCGACGCGATGCGCGCGCGCATCCCGCAGGCAAAGGCTCTGGACGAGCCCATGCTCAGCATCGGCTATATGGGCAACATCACCCCGTTCCAGGTTCAAAAGGGAGATCCATCAAGCAGTCGCACGATATCAATCAGCCAGGATTTGCCCTTTCCCGGCAAGCGCTCTTTGCGAGGCAAGGTTGCGAGTTCCGAAGCCGATGCAGAGTGGTGGGCCTTTGAGCAAACACGGCGGAACGTCGTGGCTGAAGTGAAGGATGCCTACTTCGATCTCTATTACCTAACTAAGGCCATCGGAATAGTCACTAAGACCAAGGCTCTCCTTGAGCAGTTCACCAAGATTGCCGAAGTTCGTTACTCAGTTGGCAAGGGCATTCAGCAGGACGTTCTCAAGGCCCAGGTGGAATTCTCAAAACTGATCGAACAGCAAACCATGCTGGAACAGCGCAAGCAGATTGCCGAAGCTCGCTTGAATAGTCTGTTGTACCGCGAGCCAGAGTCGCCAGTGGGGATTCCCGAAGAACTCAAGCCCCGTGATTTCCCTTACGGGTTGGCTCAGCTCAATGAAACGGCCGTCGCAAATTATCCAGACTTGAAAGCGCAACGTCGTAAGATCGAAGGCGCCCAATACGCGATTCAGCTTGCGAAGAAAGAATTCTATCCGGACTTCTCCGTGGCCTTCACCTATGCCAACCGCCCCGCGATGCCGGAAATGTACGGAGTGATGGTTGGGATCAAGCTCCCGATTTACTACGCGCAAAAGCAGCGGCCTGCGCTAACGGAAGCGAACGCGAGCTTCGAGGCGGAGAAGCGAAGTCTTGAGAACACGACGACGCTGCTGATGTTCAAGATCAGAGACAAGTATCTCGCGGAGACGACCGCCAAGCGTCTTCTCAGTCTGTACAGCACGACGATTGTGCCGCAGTCATCGCTCTCGCTTGAGTCGGCCATCGCAGGATACGAAGTTGGGCGAATTGATTTTCTGACGCTGCTCGACAATCTCGTCACGCTGCTCAACTACGAGCTTAGTTACTACGAACAACTCAGTAATGAGGAGAAGGCGGTTGCGGCGTTGGAGCCGCTGGTGGGCGTGACTTTGAGACCGTAAATCTGATTGGTGATGAATGCGAGATAAAGAGAAGGATTAACAAATGACCACAGCAGATAGGCCGGAGAACGACGAAACCACGTCACCGGATGTGCCGGACAAGAGTGAAAACGCCGCGGAAGTGATCTCTCCGGCGATTGAAAGAACCCCGACCGCGGAAGAAGTCGAGACGCTGGTCTCGCCTGCTGTCCCAGACGTAGCGGTTGCCACTGTTGAGAAACGGCCTGACGTGAAGACCGAGAAACGTACTTCGACAAGGAAGAAATTGGTATTTCTGCTTGGCGGGTTAATCCTCGTCGCAGCCGGCATCTCGATCTTCTTCTATATGCGAAACCAACCGAAGCCTGTCCCGACACCGAAGTCCGTCGATCTTCCGACGCAAACGAGTACGACGACCAGCGACATGCCTGAGACTGCTTTCAAGATCAGTCCGGAGAAGCAACAGCTAATCGGTGTCCAGTACAGCACGGTCGAATATCAAACAATTTCCAAGTCTCTGCGCGCCGTGGGTAAGGTCGCTTACGATGAAACAAAAATGAGTCGCATCTACCCCAAGGTCGAAGGCTGGGTCGAAAACGTGTACGTCGATTTCACCGGAAAGTTAGTCCGGAAGGGCCAACCGATGCTCAGCATTTACAGTCCCGACCTGGTGTCGACGCAGGAAGAGTATCTGCTCGCAATCAAGGGCAGAAGGCAGCTCGGAGAGAGTCCTTTTCCTGAAGCAGTCAACTTCTCCGAATCGTTGGTGAAATCGGCAAGAAGGCGGCTGGAGTTGTGGGACATTAGCGAAGCTCAGATCCGTGAACTCGAGAAACGTGGAACGCCCACCAGGACGATGACCCTCTACGCGCCGACCAGCGGCTTTGTGACAACTCGCAACGCCTTTCCGAGGCAGCGAGTGACGCCCGAGACCGAGCTCTATGCAATTGCCGATCTCTCCAAAGTCTGGGTGATTGCCGATATCTACGAGTTCGAGGCCGCGGACATCAAGATGGGGCAGCCGGCGACGGTAACGATCAGTTCTTATCCCGGACGTGAGTTCAAGGGGAAGATCACCAACATCCTCCCGCAAGTCGACATTGCCACGCGGACGCTCAAGGTCAGAGTTGAGCTGGCGAACAAGAACTTTGAACTCAAGCCGGATATGTACGCCGATGTTGTTCTGAGCATCGGTTACGGCACGCGCCTCGTTGTGCCACAGGAAGCGGTGATGGATTCAGGATCTGAGCAGTTGGTTTACGTCTCGCTCAAGGACGGATATTTCGAGCCACGTAAAGTCCAGGTTGGTGCGAAGGTGGACAACAAGTTCATCGTGCTTGCCGGGCTCACAGAAGGCGAACGCGTCGTCACGTCCGGCAACTTCCTGGTTGACTCCGAAAGCAAGCTGAAATCAGCGGCCGGAGGAATGGGTATGCCAGGCATGGACCATGGTCCTTCCAAGCCGGGTGAGAAGACCGCGCCACCGCAAAATCAGTCTCAGACTCAACCGTCGCAGCGGAAGATTTTGTATTGGTACGACCCAATGAACCCGGCCTACAGGTCTGATAAGCCCGGCAAGGCGCCGGACGGGATGGACCTGGTTCCGAAGTACGCGGACGACAAATGATCGAATGAGGATCTGTCGATGATAAATCGGATTATTGAAATCTGCGCTCACAACAAGTTCATGGTCCTGCTCATAGTCGGAACCTTGACGCTTGCCGGGTTGTGGTCCATCAAGAACATCTCGCTCGATGCCATTCCCGACCTCTCAGACACGCAGGTGATCATCTATTCGCGTTGGGATCGGAGCCCGGACATCATGGAGGATCAGGTTACCTACCCGATCATCTCGTCACTCCTCGGTGTACCCAAGGTAAAAGATATTCGCGGCTTTTCAGACTTCGGCTATTCCTACGTTTACATCATCTTCGAAGATGGAACGGACATTTATTGGGCCCGTTCACGGACACTTGAGTATCTCAGCAACATCCTGCCGCGTTTGCCGGAGGGCGTGAACGTCGAGCTTGGCCGCGATGAGACAGCGGTTGGTTGGATTTATGAGTACGCGCTGGTTGATAGGACCGGGCAAAACAATCTGGCGCAACTGCGAAGTTTTCAGGACTGGAACATGCGGTACGCCTTGCAGGCCGTGCCCGGAGTAGCCGAGGTCGCTCCACTGGGCGGATTCGTCAAGCAATATCAGGTCAACATCGACCCGAATGCTCTGCTCGCCTATGACATTCCGATTGAACGCGTGGTCGAAGCCGTGCGTCAGGGGAATAGCGACGTGGGAGGCCGCCTGGTCGAGTTCTCTGGCCGCGAGTACATGGTTCGCGGGCGCGGTTACATCAAGAAGGTCTCTGACGTGGAAAATATTGTCGTCGGGACCAGCAAACAGGGCGGCACGCCTGTTCTCGTCAAAAACCTCGGCACGGTAACGCTTGGTCCGGACATCCGTCGCGGCCTGGCTGATCTGGACGGAGAAGGAGATGTGGTCGGCGGGATTGTCATCATGCGTTACGGCGAGAACGCCGAGAAGGTGATCCAACGAGTACGCACGAAACTCGATGAACTTAAGCCCTCATTGCCAAAAGGCGTCGAAATAGTCACCACCTATGACCGCGCTGAACTTATCGAGCGCGCGATCGAAACGCTCAAGAGCACGCTCATAGAGGAACTGATCATCGTCAGTCTGATCATCATGATCTTCCTCTGGCACATCCCGTCCGCGATCGTGCCGATCGTTACGATCCCGATCACGATCATCATCGCATTCATTCCGATGTACTTGATGGGGCTGACCGCCAACATCATGAGCCTCGGCGGAATCGCTATCGCCATCGGGGCGATGATTGATGCGGCAATTGTCGTGGTCGAGCAAACGCACAAGAAACTCGAACACTGGGATGCCGAAGGCAGACCCGGCAGCTATAAAGACGTAGTCATTACCGCGGTAAAGGAAGTTGGCGGCCCCAGCTTTTTTGCGCTGCTCGTGATCGCCGTGGCATTCATTCCGGTCTTCACGCTTGAAGGACAAGAAGGACGACTCTTCAAACCGCTCGCCTATACCAAGAACTTCTCCATGGCGATTGCTGCCTTCCTGGCAATCACTCTCGATCCAGCGATTCGACTGCTCTTCACGCACATGGATCCGTACAAGTTCAAGCCAAAGTTTCTCGCAAAGATTACCAATGCGGTGCTGGTCGGCAAGATTCATAGTGAGGAAACCCATCCCATTAGCCGGCCGCTGATGAAGATCTATCATCCGGTTTGCGAGTTTGTATTGCGGCACACATGGGCGGTCATCATTCTGGCAGTGCTGGCAGTGGCTTTGACCATTCCGATTTTTAATCGACTCGGCTCAGAGTTCATGCCGCCCTTGAACGAAGGAACGCTGCTCTACATGCCTACGACACTACCGGGTATTTCAGTCACTCAAACCGAGCGTTTGCTCCAGGTGATGGATAAGCAGCTCAAGAGGTTCCCGGAAGTCAAGCGTGTGTTCGGCAAGGCTGGGCGCGCTGAAACTGCGACGGACCCGGCGCCATTCTCGATGATGGAGACAGTGATCGAACTCAAGCCTGAATCCGAATGGCCCAAGGTACCGCGTTGGTATTCATCCAGGGCGCCCAATTGGTTGCAGGGGATCCTGCGCCGTGCGTGGCCGGATCATAAGAGCATGGATCAACTCATCTATGGACCCGGCGGGATGAACGAAGCATTACAACTGCCGGGAGTCTCAAATGCCTGGACCATGCCCATAAAGGCGCGAATTGATATGTTGACGACCGGCGTGCGCACTCCGGTGGGCATAAAGATTATGGGTGCCGATCTCGCCGAGGTGCAGAAGCTCGGCGAGCACATCGAGATTTTACTCAAAGACGTGCCGGGCACTAAGAGCGTCTTTGCCGAGCGCGCGGCGGGCGGGTATTTCCTGGATTTCGTACTCAAGCGCGAGGAACTGGCGCGCTATGGCCTCACTGTGGATCAGGCCAATGCAGTGGTGATGTCGGCGGTCGGGGGTGAGAACGTCACCACGACAGTCGAAGGCCGGGAGCGCTATCCGGTCAATGTTCGTTACCTGAGGGATTATCGCAGCGACCCGGACAAGCTATCGAGAACTTTTGTGATGGCTCCAAATGGCACTCAGATTCCTCTCGGCCAGATTGCAGACATCCAAATGGTCAGTGGGCCGGCGATGATTCGCGATGAGAATGGTCGCCTGTCCGGCTACGTATACGTTGACATTGACACTTCTCAGCGCGACATCGGTGGTTACGTGGCGGATGCCAAAAAGGTGCTGCGCGAGAAGGTACAACTGCCTGCCGGTTATGAACTGATCTGGAGTGGCCAATTTGAAAGTATGGAACGGGTAAAGGCCCGGCTATTGATCGTCGTGCCAATTACGATCTTCCTCATTTTCATGTTGCTCTACTTGAATACCCGCTCAATTGCCAAGACGGTGATTATTCTCTTGGCAGTTCCATTCTCTGCAATTGGGGCGATCTGGTTCCTCTATTTCCTCGGCTACAACATGAGCATTGCTGTCTGGGTCGGTTTGATCGCTCTTATGGGCGTGGATGCCGAAACCGGGATGTTCATGTTGCTCTATCTCGACATCGCGTTTAAGGAGGCCAGCGATAAAGGCCAGATGAGGAATTGGGAAGACCTCAAACAGGCGATTCTGCATGGCGCAGTAAAGCGACTCCGTCCCAAGGTCATGACCGTCGGTGTGATGTTTACCGGACTGGTGCCGATTATGTGGTCTACCGGCAGCGGGGCCGATGTGATGAAGCGCATTGCCGCTCCGATGATTGGCGGCATCTTCACATCTTTCATTCTCGAGCTGGTGGTCTATCCGGCCATCTATGCTCTTTGGAAATGGCACTTTGATGTCAAAAGACATCCCGGGGGCGCCGGTGCTCCAGTCACTGCTACAACCGGCTGATTAGAGGTAACTGTTTTTGATTAACGAGTTCGCGCCAGTACTAATTGTGTTAACGGGTGCTCTTCTAATCCTGGGAGGCACGAAGGTGGCCCGTCGTTTCGGCCTGCCCGACGCTTTGGGATGCGGAGTGACGCTCTGCATCATCGCGATCAGCGTTTGGCTTTTTCCGGCTGACTGGCGGGACTGGTGGGCAGGCGGGTCTGGGGGCGACCGCCTGCTCACTTCTGTTCGAATAGTCGGATTGACGGGAATGTTGTTTCTCGCCGGCACGCGTTTCAATTCTGGTCATTTGCGCAGCAAGTCCGGTCTGGTGTTTGGGTTTGCGATCTCTGCTGGAGTCTTGCTTGCCGTTGTAGTCCTGCTGCTGAAACTTCCTGGATGGCTGGATTCGGGACCAGCCGTCCTGGTGGCTGCGGCCATTGTCGCCAGTAGCTTATGGCTTCCCGGAGCACTCTCTCGCTTTGAAAAGGAAGACAATGATCTCCTGATCGATTGGCAAGCAGGTGCGGTCGTGTTCACCGCGATCGCGATGCTGGCAGTTTACTTTTTTGACATCTTTGCGGTCATCCGAAATCCCCGGTCGTCGGCCTCGGTGTACATCATCGTGGCGTTGTACGAATCAGTAAAGTTGCTCGTCCTCTTCGCCTTTGCCTACTTTATCTCCTCCCGATTCCTGGCACGCGCTGAGGGGCGCATCTCAGCTCCCCGAACGACCATAGGGTTTGTACTCATCGCCATCCTGATATTCGCGCTGGCAGCTATAACCACCAACCAACTTGGCGCACTTGCGTGGGCATTCGTCGCCGGAGCCTTGTGGCGTCGCAGCGAGATCGGGAAGAGATTTAGTGAGAGCGAGAGACCACTTGCATCGGCCACGCTGATTTCGTTTGTGTTTTTGCCTGTACTGCTGCAATCGCATGGCCGAAGACTAACTGGATTCCTGGCACTCATCATCGCGGTGTTGGCGGCCATGGTTCTCAAGTGGGTATTCGCGTGGGTCGGAATGAGAGCGGGCGGAACGTCATCCAGAAATGCAATGCACGCCGCCGCCGCGATGATTGGTCCGGGTGAAGTAGCCATTTTGTTTCTGGGATTCGGAGTGACCCGTTGGGCAATAGAGCCGCCAGTTTACTTCGGCATACTCGGATATGCGCTGTTTTCAAGCGTGGTGACTCCGCTGGCACGGCACTTTGCGAGTGAACGACGTGCGCCGATCTCTCAAATAAGATCTGAGGAGGTAAGGACCAATGTTTGCTGATACCAGTTCGACAGCGACGACACAAGTTGATGAGGCCTTAAATGGGGTTGCCAATGACGCGCCGATTGAGCGTTTGCGTGAGATCGCTTGCAGCCATCAGGTCTGCTACGAAGTCTGGCCTGAGCGGTCGGTAGCGGAAGGACGCGCGATTCGGATCGGTTTTGAGCTGCAACTCTGCGGGGCAAATGCGCACACCAGTGCAGATGGACCGAACCATCCCGTGCCGGGATGCGCGCACTGCGTCAGTACGTATGGCGAACTCCAACAAATAGCGGAATGGATACTGCCACGAGAAGAGCGGCCGTCACGTTACGAGATTCAGGCTTTTGATCACTCGCTGCATATCGCTCCGAAAAAACGGAAATCGAGGAGTGAAGTGGTGCTGACAATCCACATTATGCATCGGCACGACTTTAACCGTCCGGTGGACGACTGCGAGGACCGCTGCCTAAAGGAAATGCAGCAGAGGCTTCGCGAGTTAGGGATTGTTGAAGGGATGTGGCATGAGCCAGTAGATGTAGAAGTCAGTGATGAAGGACGAAAGGAAATGAGATGAAGACGAAGGGTCTGACATGCACGTTAATCATAGTCGCTTGCTTTACGGTCTTGTTTGTTTCGCAGGCGCAGGCTCAGGAGTTCACCTATAAAGTTCAGCAGGATCGATTCAAGGGCCACCGCGATGGCGAACTGATCATATCCGATAAAGGAGTTGAGTATCGTGCAACGAAGCGGGAGAAAGAAAGCCGCACTTGGACGTACACGGATATCAGACTGTTCGAAATCCTGTCGCCAACGAGCGTTCGCATCTGGACCTATAAAGACCGTGCGCTGCTGCTGGGCCGCGATCAAAGCCTGACGTTCAAGATTATCGAAGGAAAAATCGATCAGAAGGTCAGCGACTTTCTCCGAGAGCGCATCTCGCGTCCGTTCGTTACCTCTTTCGCTGGGGAAGATTCAAACGCGCTGGCGCAAATACCGGTAAAGCACTCTCATCGTTTCGGTGGATGCGAGGGAGTGCTGAAGGTATATCCAGACCGGCTGGTATACGAATCTCAAACCGGACATGACTCGCGCAGCTGGCGCTGGACCGACATCCGGTCAGTCGGGCGCTCAGACATTTATCGGTTTGATGTAGAGACGTTTGAGCCGCAGCTGGGCGCGTCCAGCCGCAGCTTCAATTTCATTCTCAAAGAGCAGATGGCTGACAAGACCTACGACTTCATCTGGAGTCGCGTCTTTCGCCCAACTCCATTGATTAGAGTGGAGGAAAAAGGATCTGGAAGGTAGGACTTGTGCGAGTACTTTTCAAAAATCTCAGTTGGCTCTTCTCAATGCTCCTCGGCTCTTTATTGCTGATGGCTTCAAGTGCGCAGAGCCAGATCGTCGAGTCAAATATCAAGAAGGATGGTGAGCAGGTTAATGCTGGGAGCGTGAATATTGAGAGTTACCTGGACCGCCTAATCACCAAGGCCGTGATCGCGGGAGATGCAGCCAGTGTAATCAAGGAGGCTGACAGTTATCGAACTGAGGCACGCCAAAAGCTAAAGGCTGGCCGTCGCGATGAAGGGCGTGCGTTGCTCAGGCAAGCCGGCGAAGTGATTGCCGCAGCAGCTCCCGATGGAGACATCAAGCTGGAAGATCCTCTGCTCCGCGAATATCTGAGAGAGATCACCAGAGAGTTGGTCGAGTTGGACGCTCCGAATGGGACGTCTTCAGCGATGTCACTTGACGCAAACCTTGCCGGTGGCAATTACGCCGCTAATCCACGTGTCGCTGCCTTCCTTAGCTATTACCAGGGTCGCGGGCGAGGGCGGCTGCTGATCGGACAGGCTCGATTGGCTTCGTACCGGCCAATGATGGCGCAGATTTTCCGCCAAGAGAATGTGCCCGAATGGTTGATCGGCGTTGGATTTGTAGAAAGCACCTACAACTCTACGGCTCATTCGCCCAAAGAGGCGCACGGTATCTGGCAGTTCATACCCGGAACAGGTGATCGCTATGGACTGCGACGGACAGCATGGACGGATGAAAGAGGAAATCCTGAGAAGTCGACGCGCGCCGCGGCCCGCTATCTTCGCGATCTGCACGCGCTCTTCGGAGACTGGATGCTCGCTTTAGCGGCCTACAACTGGGGCGAAGGTCGCGTTGCCAAAGTCATTCATCGTACCGGCATCCGCGACTTCTGGACCATGGCCGATCGCGGTCTCCTGCCGCAAGAGACAGCTAACTATGTGCCATCGGTTCTTGCCGCGTCGCGCCTTTTGCTGGGGAACGGCAAGCTCATTACTCAGGCGAACGCACCGTCGAAAAGTTTAGAAGCGCCACGCTCTCAAGCTAGTGAATCGAGGAAGCAGTGAAGTAGGGCGCATCCCTACAAGAAGGGAGGACAAGCAAATGCTAACTAGAAATAAACGACTCCTTTGGCTAATTCCGGTCGTCATGGCCGTTACGGCAACCGCGCAAGCCCAGCAAGATGCTCCACTCGATACCATAAGGATCGATACGAACCTGGTTGTCTTGAGAATTGCGGTTAACGATCAGCAGGGTCGAGCAGCCATGAGTCTCAAGCAGAATGCCTTCAAGGTGTACGAGGACGGTGTTGAGCAGCAGGTAGCTCTCTTTAGCTCAGAAGAGTCGCCAGTTAGTTGGGGTCTGGTCTTAGATCGCAGCGGCAGCATGATGGGCATGATTAGCGATGTGTACGGGGCAGCACTCCATGTGATCGATGAGGGAACCAGCCGAGACGAGACGTTCATTGTCACCTTCAATAAGCGGCCCGAATTGATCAGCGACTTCACTTCAGATCGGCACCGATTGGAGAACTCCATTCTCGGCTTGAGGGCTGATGGTGAAACCGCGTTGTTTGATGCAGTTGCTTTCGCGCTGGATCGCCTGAAACAGGCCAAGTACCGCAAGAGGGTCCTTGTTGTCGTCACGGATGGGGAAGACAACGCGAGCAAATTAAAGTTTCGGGCACTGATCGAACGCGCGGAGGAAGAAGAAACGCTCATCTATACCGTGGGCATGTTTGGCGAGATGGGCAGTAGCTCAGGACTCCTGGCGCGACTCATGGGTGATCGTGACGGGCGTGGCGAATTGAAGAAGCTCGCTGAAGTTACCGGCGGTTCGTCTCACTTCCCGAACAATGCGGATCAATGCAGAAGCGTGATGAAGGAGATTGCTCGCGAGGTGAGTCAGCAATACAACCTTGGCTACTACCCCCTGAATAAGGAACGTGACGGCAAGTGGAGAAGCATAAAGGTCACGATTGGCCAAACGGGCGGCTCAGCAAAACTCGTTGCTCGCACACGAAGCGGATACTACGCGCGACGAGGTGAAAGCAGTCCGTAAAGTTACGGGTAAGGGGGTTGTGGTTTAGGCCTTTCCAGGCTGTTGCCTGATTTGGAGGTTGAGATGAAGTTGAGCACACGGCAAGTCATCGGTTCCGTGACAGCAATCACGGGGACGGCAATCAGCATATTTCATTTGATCTTAATGATCTTTACTGACTTGCCGAGGAGATATCACAACAATGAACTGTGGGTTGCAATCGGCTTTGGTCTGGCTCTGGGGGGCCTCGTTCTCTTGAAAACAGGTAAGAAAAGATGAGCGTGCGCGCAGCCGTGAGGGGTATTACGCAGTTGGATCGGCGCACTGACTTCGATCAGTTTGGATGACGCGAGTCGCTGATTGAAGGTAAGGAGCAAACATGCAAGCACAGATAAAGCTGGGACGCATCTTCGGCGTCGAAATTGGCCTGCACTACAGTTGGTTCATCATCGCGCTGCTGATCACGCTCTCGCTCGCGGGCCATTTCCGCGAGCACAATCCCGACTGGGGCGAAACGCTGAGTTGGGGGTTGGCGATCATCACGGCGTTGCTCTTTTTCGCGGCCATCGTCGCGCATGAACTATCACACGCGCTCGTGGCGAAATCACGCGGTCTGCCCGTCCGTTCGATCACGCTCTTCGCGCTTGGTGGCGTGGCGCAAATTGAGAAAGAGACCGAGGACGCGAAGACTGAATTCTGGATCGGGATCGTTGGTCCCATCACGAGTTTGGTGATCGGGGTCATCTGTCTGGGTTTAGCGTTCGCGTTGGGTTGGATGCCGCCGGAGTTTCCTGCAAGACCCCTGCCCGCGATGCTGATGTGGCTCGGCTACATCAACATCATGCTGGCCATCTTCAATATGGTTCCCGGCTTCCCACTCGATGGCGGCCGCGTTTTGCG
>Ga0137442_1000076_pt1 | contig 17314 bp, 19 predicted proteins | sample EasRivERMGT266_2_FD_102329 | JGI IMG/M metagenome (GOLD analysis project Ga0137442, IMG submission 102329) | Soil microbial communities from meander-bound floodplain in the East River, Colorado, USA - East River MetaG ERMGT266_2 | ecosystem: Environmental > Terrestrial > Soil > Floodplain ... | reverse complement strand
TTGGTAACCACGATTTGAATTCTGCTGCCAGCTCCGGCTGACTGGTCACCACATCGACAATCAGCGGCGCCAACTCGACGATGAAGCCGAAGATGGCGATCAGGTATCCGACCGCGATTGTGACGGAGCCGCTGCACCATTGTTTAAGAGTTTCCATCCGTTGTCCCTTATCCTCAGAACCTTCGCCCGTAAAGCCGAAGGGTCGATGTCAGCGAGCGAACATATCAAGCGGTAGTCTTTCGAATTACCCAACAGCCAGTCCCGCGCGGCTCTGATCTCCCGGTTCCGCGTCTTTAGATGATGCGGCGCGTATTTGCCCGGAAGAGGCGCCAGCGTGCCCAGCGCGTCGTCCAAGGCCTGAGTTATGACCGCTCGCCAAAGCGCGTTCATCGCCTCCGCAGGATCATGAAGATGACGAAGGCGGCAACTACCGCCGCGACCGCGATGAAGACGGCTAGGCCGGGACGGCCGTTGTCGACCGCCTGCTTTGCCGCCGCTCCTCCCCCAGCGATAATCGCCCCGGCGCCAGCGGTAGGAGCTGTGACGGGAGGCTTTCGAGCCGGGTCAGGTAGCGGAAGGTCTACTGTGACGCTCCGCACGTCAGCGAGCGTCCCTAGCCGGGAGATGATGGGGTCATTCCCGGCCATCATCCGGTTCCGGTCAGCCATCCCGTTGGTCCCGCCGTTCCACGCCCGGACGCACCCCACCCAATCCTTCCGGTCAGCGTAGCGGTTGAGTCCCTTCCACATCCAAAACCCGGCGAGGAGCGCGGGCTGTACCTCCGGCCGGGTGGCCAGCTCCGGGTTGGCTTCGAGGTCTAGCCCAACCCGCGATCCCACCGCCTTGTAGCCGTCCCGCCCGGTGATCTGCGGACCACCGCGACCGATGTATTTGGAGCCGTCACTGGTTCCCTTCCGGTTGCCCATCCGGTTCCCATAGATGTCATCAAACGCGCGCTTCTGCCATCCTGGCCCGGTGCCGTATCGAGCGGCGACCGCCGCGCTACTCCCAAAACGATTTGGCCACACCGCCCGCATTCGCGCGTGGGTGTAGTTGATATTCTCCGTCAGGTTGGCGATGGTGAAGCCGCCGCACTCGTGCTCGACGTTGGCGAGCGCATAGTTGAGCCGCGTCTTCGTTTCGAGGATGCCCGCCTTGCGAAGCCACTCCATTCCAGAGGGTGACGCGAAGGCGTCAATGACGGCTTCGGGAGCGCGCGGGAAAATCTTTCGCCATTGGTCGCGTGAGATTGTTAGCATGTCAGCCATCCGTTAGGGGAGCCACAAAGCAGTAGATGAAGCCGGTGGTCGCACAAAGGAACGCCTGATTGGTAGGACGCAGCGCCAGCTCGTCTTCGCGCCTCACCACGCGCTCATCCGGAATAACCACCCACAGTTTCGTTTCGCGCTGGATCGCTTCCCAGTGGCCGTTGCGGAAGCGCGCGGCGGTCGCGTAACAATCCATATTGCCGCAGCACGTTCCCTGCACCGGAGGCTGGTCCGGTCGCGTCAGGTATCTGTAGAACCTTTCGTGGTTGTCCATCTCATGAGGCGGATGCTGCCCGCGCGCGAGCGAGAGCGCGGCGAGCATTAGCAGGTATCCCAAGAGGAAGGGCAATAGCAGTCGCGCTAAGATGATCAATTGATTTGCCCTCCTCGAATATCCTGGCCGCTCCCGATGATGGTGATATAGCTGACGCCATCGAAGGCGACACCGGCTCCTCCTCCCGCGCCTGCGCTTGGACCTTCGCCACCAGTACCGGCTAGGCCAGGACCGCCACCGGCTCCGCCGTCATTGCCTGTGTTGGGAGGAGCGCCACCGGCTCCTCCGGCAGTCGCTGTACCGTCCGCGCCGGGATGCGCGCTGATGCCACCCGCTCCGCCGGTTCCAACGTTCGTTCCCGCGCCACCGCCACCACCGCCTGAGCCGCCCGCAGCTGCTGTACCGCCACCGCCGCCACCGCCGCCTCCCCAAACCTCTCCGCCGTCAAGGTCGACGATGTGGCGTGTGAAGAGCGCGGTGCCGCCTGCGACACCGGGTTGTCCCGGAACCGATGGGCCGAACGTTTCGCCTTTGCCGCCGTTGCCGCCGCGTCCCTGCACCCGGCCGATGATATCGAGGAGGACATAGAAGTGAACGGTGAGCGTCACGCCGGTCGCGGTCGCGCTCGCGTTCATATTGAGCGTGAACTGCGTCGCGCTATCGACTGAAGCAATCTTCGCTCCGGCCGGGATGCCTGCGCCGGTAACGTGGGTGCCGACCTTCATCAGAAGCGGACTGACGCTAAGGCTGGTAACAACCGCGCTCCCGGCGGATGTGTTCCCGGTCAGCGTATTAGTCGGGAACGTTCCGACAACCATCGCTGACGTACCGGCGGAGGAGCTGCCGACGATAACGCCCGCCGCAACCGTCACCTTCAGGTTAACGCCGGAGAAAATGTCGGCCGCAGTCGGTGCCGGGTAAATCGAATCATGCGCCGTCCGGACGGTCGTGTTCAGGATGTTGCCGTCATAGACGATGACGCGGTTCTTTAGATCATCAACCACGATAGCCTTGGCCAGCATCTCTTCTGCTTCGACCTTGAAGCGATCCGCCGTCGCCTCAACGCGCGTGAGCTGGATTGGAGCGGAGATGGAATTGCCGGCCGCATCCTGATTGGCCGTCCACTTCAGCCGGTAGCCTCCGCCCGGTAGCGGCTCATTGATCCCGCTGTAGCGCATCACGTCGAAGGAGATGCGACGCGGCGCTGTCGCATAGCGCGAGATTTGAAGATCATTGACGCGCTGCGCGGTCGTGCGCGCGAGCGATGGTATCCAGGTTCCGAATATCTTCCGGATGACCGGCGAGCCGTGCAGCGTCTCTGCTTCCAGATCAACGGTCGCGAGCGTGCTGCGATAATTGTCCGGCTGTTCGAGCGGCTCAAGCGGATTGCGCACGCCGTAGTAGGTCCAGACTTGGGTGATTCGTTTCGCCGGTTGCTCTTGCGTTCTTATCGAACCGGCGATGACGTTGTCCTCTGTGTAGTTGAAGACGGTCGTGTCCACCGCGCGGATGACGAGCAGCTTCAGGGTGTTCGACTTATCGTCATGCCAGAGCGCCAACCCGGCTTGCTCGATAAGCTGCGAGATAAGTTTGTTGACGCCTGTCGGCTCTGCGATCAGCCGCGTGTAGTTCCGCTGGAGGAAGGTTGAGCACTCCGTCTGCCACGTCGAGAGCGAGATGTAGGAGGAGGCGATGTCAGCATAGTTGACGAGCAGATCGTTGATGATGTCCGCCGGGTTCTGGGCGGTATATTGAAGACAGAGCTGGAAGCGGTCTTCGGCTTTATGCTCGACGGCCGTTGAGCCGAATTGCGCGCGGCGGATTGCGAAGGTGTCGGTGAGAGCGGCCGATTGATAAGCGACCGGCGGAGGAATGAATTGAGCAGTCCAACGCGCCGCGTGATGAAGGCTGAACTCTTCAATCGAGCCATTCCAGTACAGCGATGCAGTCGGAACGTTATCCGCCGCGATCCGGAAGCCGGCAGTGAAGTTGGGGATGGCGGTCGCGGTCGTTAGCGTAGCAACGATGATACCATCGATGAAGAGGAAATAGTTGTTCCCATTTCGAACGATGGCGACATGGTAGAATTTGTTGAGTAGGAAAGCTCCTGTTGGCGAGATGAGATTGATGATCGACGCACCGCCAGAGAACACTTCGAATTCGAGCTGGTTGGTAGAGCGGACGCGGAATGTCCAGTAGTTGTTGCTGTCTGTGTAGTGCGTACAAATCCGCATCGTGTTAGCGAGAGCCGCAATCCGAATGCGACAGTCAATCGTAAAGTCTCCGGCTGGCGTGAAGTCTGCGTGATCGGCATAGGTGAGATAGTCGCCATTGCCATCAAACAAACCGGCTCCGCCTCCGAACACGGAAAACTCGGTATCAATTTGCGCGTTGCCGGTGACAGTCGCGGTCTTGCCGGTGCCGGATGAATCGGTGAATGTCGTGCTGGCGTCAGCTCCGTCGAAGTGAAGGAGCAGCTTCGTATTGCCGTCAATTCCGCCGGAGGTGTACTTTTGAAATTCGACCGTCTCCTTGCCGCCTATCGCCGCATAGCCGGTCGAAGGGTACTGCGATCCCACCCCAGTCGGAGAGAGTACAACGCCCGGACTATCGGCTAGGATCGCGGCATTAAGGAAGCCGTTAGAAAGAGCCGGAGCCTGTGCCCTATCGTCGTCAGCGAGCTTGAGTGGGTCTTTCCCCACAATCGTAAAGCTGCCGTCAGGCGTTGGTCCCTCGAAGCTCTCCGTCACATAGTAGCGCGTCTCGAAATTCGCAAACAGCTGATCGAGCAACCCGCGCTTAACCCGGAGCGGCTGACCGCGACGGAAGAGTTGCCGCCCGCGAAACTTTCCCCAATATGATCCCTTCGGGAACAGCTCTCCCCAGTCCGCATGACGATGATCCTTAAAGCCAACCGTCATCGTCGCGCGCTGGCCCATATTCTCGCCTAGCGAGATTGTCGCCGGAGTAAGCTGGACGCCCACGACATTCGGGATGGCTGCGACGCTGCTCAGGAGATAGTCGGTGGAGATTGCATAGCGCAACGTGTCGAGCGTACTGCCGAAGATCGAACGGACTTGGAAGTGGCCGAAGTCATAATTGAGTGTGCCGCCGTTATAGATACCAGACCAACCAGCAGCGGTGATCGGCGAGCTGCTATCGGTGAATGTGATCGTCCACGCACTAGGTTCATCTGAGAGCGCGCCAGTCCATATCTTCGCGCGCAGCAGCGCGTTAGAACCGCTGTCGGCAACGTCAAAGCGGAACCAGTAGAATGTGCTTGCGGCATAGGCAAACGCGGCGGTCGCGTGCGAAGCAAAGGTGCCGGTCTTGTAGGACGAAAGCGTGACGTTGGCTCCGTCTCCGTTGAAGCCGAACCTGTAGCCAGTCTCTGTCGTTGACGCGCCCGCGCCGCGCGCGATAGCGACTGCGCCCGCGCCCGTTCCGCTAACGCGCACCTGTCCGACGATGGAGACGTTCTTAATCGAAGGTGCTGCGTCGAAGGAAAAGAACTTGTCAGTGGAAGCCGCGCTGACTAGCCGCGCGCCCTTCCCCGAAGGAAAGCCGGCATCGAGCAGCCCGGTGAACGTTCCGCCCGCGTCCCACCGCGAAGTCCATCCGGTGGGGTTGCTGGCACCAACACCGGGGAAACTAGGATCAAGCGGGATGCCCCACTTCTGGGACAGGTACAGTTCCAGCTTGCGGCGATTATCTTCACTCGCATTCACATTCAGCAAAACGAATTCGTAAACTTCACCCCACGCTTGGGCGTTATCGTTATTCAATAACTTAACTAGATTTTTCGGAGTCATGTCTCCGCTGTTAGTCGAAGTCAGTGCTGCCCCATCGCGAGCCAATAAAGTGTCATCAGCAAAGATTGCAACTGTATCAACGCGCCCATAGGCAATGCCGGCGACGTTGCCCCAGGTCAACGTCCCAGCTTGAAAAAATCCAGCGTTATAGGTTCCGATGGCCGTGCTTGAGTCCTGCGCAAGAAGCGGATGGCGACTGGCTTGCGTCCAGATGAGCGTCCGCCAACTCGCGGACTGCGCATCGTTCCAGGGCTTGCCAGCAACAGCGAAATCATAATTCTCTTGCATCCCGGTGAAGTCGAGAGCCTGGTTGCTGTCGGCGGCTGCTGTTACTTTTTGCCCGGACGTATAAGCAGGACGGTTCGCATCCGTCGCCTGGTTGCCGTGATTGGCGTTGCCGCTCTTATCCCGCCACTGGCTAACGCCGCTCCCGGTGATCGTGATTGTGCTTGCGTCGGAGGCGTCCAACCACAACTTCAAATCGGCGCCAAGACTGAGCGGCGTCCAATTGCCAAGGCCACCGCTGATGTATTCAAACTCTGTGACGCGGAAGGCGTCCAGATCCATCTCGACATATGTTAGGCTCTTGCTCACGGGACGATGCCTTGGACCGCCAGTGAGAAGCTCACCATACCGTTGGTGCGCTGGTTATTCATCGAGGCATCGCCGGTCGCCCAACAGTATCCTGTCTCCAGAGGGTAGGCATTCGGCCGCCACGCGAAGAAGAATGGATTTTCAATCGTCGCCTTCAGCCAAGGGTCGATGTCGCTCCGGTAGAAAGCCGGAAGGATATTTTGCATATCGATCTGGCTCTCGCGTGTCTGGCTCAGGACGATGCGGCCAAGGAATTGTCCGCGCTCGCTCATCCCGGTAACGATACTGGCGCGGCGATTGTAGGTGAGGATTTGGTGACCTACATAGATGCGACGCGGGAGGATCAGCAGCTTGCCGATGTAAGCGACCGCCGCTTGCGGGATGGTCGCTGTGGGCGTCATCTTCAGCCGGATTTGCGTTGGCGCCGGATTGATCTCAACGAAGCGGAAGATGATGGGACTATCATCCGTTGGCGTCGATGATTGGACAATCTCCGACCAAGCAGAACCAGTCCACTTCTCGACCGCTACCGCGACCGCTCCGCTCCCAAAGTTGTGACCGGCTATCGCGAGATAATCAATGATAGGTTCGCTGATCGTGAACGTTACATATTGGACGGCTGTGCCCGTCGCCTTCCAATACAAATCCGGAGCGGTCGAAGGATTGGCAAGGTTGATCGCCGGGAAACCGGCGGCTGCTTGGTCGGACGTTACCTCAGACACAGCCACGATCTTCTTCCACGCAATCAACGGATTGTTGGCGTTGATGCCATCCGTGAAGAGCGTCGAGAGCGAGAGCGCATTTGAGACGATGACGCCCATCAGGCAAACACCACCTTCCCGCCGTCGCGTTGGTATTGGAGAAGCTGCTCAGCGAGCGACCGCATCGCGTCTCCGGAGAAGAGTGAGCCGGGATTAATACCCTGTACCATAAGCGTACCGCCCGGTGCCGATGGCGCGCTGGTCGCCGCTCCGGTCGCGGCTGCGGTATTGGTCGGTGCCTTCGGAGTGGTGCCGCCTTTCTCTGTAGTCGACTTGATGGTGGCGATCTGCGCCGCGCCCGCGACCGCCGCCACGCCGGCAGCAGCGAAGCCCCAAGGCGTTGGGCCGTAGGTGGCGAGAGCCTTCGTGATTGCCTCCGCCGTATTGATGACCGCGTGCGCGACCGCCGCGAGCTTCGAATTCCCGAACATCGTCTTCAATGCGCCCGCGAGCTGACCGGCTAGATTGAGAACGCCGGAAGCCGCCTTCATCTGCGCTTGGACCGCCGCTTGCGCGTAAAACTCCCAGCCGATAGCGCCATGGTGAAGCAATTCGAGATTGCGCTGGAGCCTCCGGTTCATCTCATCGAGCGGCGACTCAGAAGCCTCCATCAACCGCTTGCCTTCCTCAATGGCTTTCTTCTGCTCAGCCATCGCCAGCGCGGTCTTCCTCTTCATCTCCTCCATCGCTAGTTCAGCTTGGGTCTTCGCCGCCATCGCCGGAGCGGCCATGTTGCCGCCTTCGGTCGCTGCGGCTGCTCTTCCTTGTGCGCCTGCTTCGACCCAGAACACACCCCAACGTTCCTTCAAGGTCGCGATGCCACCATCGTTGATGACTGTAACCTGATTCATGAAGTCGTTCCAGACCGTCTTCATTTCATCGAAGGTCTTGGCCGTCATAATCCCTTTGAGAGCGGCCCAGGAAATGGCGAGCTTCTCAGTCCACCCGGCGACCATCTTGATATTCTCGCCAAGCGTGCTGAAGATGCCGATGATGGTATTTCCTACAGTCTCAATATTGCGGTTCTCATTTATCCAGTCGATGAATTTCTCAGTCATACTTTCGAGCCACGGCAGGAGATTTTCCGCGAGCTTCAACGCTAGACCGTGGACGACTGCCATCAGCTTGGTGAGGTTGTCTCGGAAATTATCGGCCGCTTGCGCAGTATCTTTTCCGAAGACGACGCCCGCGCGTTCTGCTTCGTTGAACATCTTGTTCAAACCGTCTTTGCCCTCATTAAGTAGAGGGATCAAATCGGCGCCAAGCTTTTGGCCGAATACGGAAGTGGCCAACGCCACCTCGGCAGAACTCGATTTGTATGACTTAAACTTGTCGGACATCTCGACAAAAATTTCCATCGCCGTCTTGGCGGTGCCGCCAGTATGACGGAGCTTAATGCCCATCGCTTCGAAGGCGCGCATGGCTTCGCCGGTGCCCTTCGTCAAGCCTTCCTCAATCCCGGTGGAGAGGCGCACCAAGCCTTTCTTGAGAGCATCAGTCTCGATGTCAGCGAGCTTCGCCGCATAGGCGAGTTTAGAAATCTCCTCCACCGACATGCCAACCTTTTGGGCCAGCTGATTGAAGTTATCAGCCTCCTTGATGATGTGGCTAATCTCCAGCGCGACTATTCCGAATGCGGACGTCAACGCTCCGGCCGCGACAATAGCAGCCGTCTTCGCAACGTGTCCAAATTTCGCTAGTGCGCCTTCAGCGTCTTTAAGACCGCTGCTCCATTCGCCAGCATCAATCGAGAGGCGGACGCGAAGGGCACCGATTTCGGCAGATGCACTAGCCATAAGTTTCCTTGTAAATCTGAGCCACTTCCGCTTCTGTCATCGAGCCGTACATTTTGACTGGCGTCTTCAACTCGACATACCACCAGAACTCCTCGATGGTTAGCGACCAAAAATCCTCCGGGCGTAAGCCCCAACTCATTGCGGCTTTGAAGGCTTCCTTGATGACTTTGTCTTCCCCACTTCCGCCTGTGGGGCTTGTCCGTTTCCCGGCTTGTGTTCCTTCGGCATCATCATCGCCATTAGTCCGCCAAGAGCGGTGGTGACGGTGACGCCTTTATCCTCCGACTGGAGCATGCCGGAGTAGACCTCATCATCAGTAACGCGAGCGCCAGCGTATCGGAGTACAGCCCCATACGCTGATGCGATCTTTGCAAACGGAATTGCCTTGCGCTCGGAGTACATCGCCAACTCATTGAGGGTGAGAACGTCTTCAACGCAAGCGATTGCCTTCAGAACGCGGTTGGCTGGGATGGTGAATTCCTTCCCATGCCACTCCAGCGTGATATCGTCAAAAGCTCCCATTAGTTGGAGGCTCCTGAGATGACCATCTTGACCTTGAGATTGCTCGTCGAAGAAGACACCCCAAGGACAGTCACAAACTCTCCCGCGCCAACGTCAGCAGCCGGACAAATCCCGCCCGGAGTATCGCTGAGGAAATACGCGGTTGCGTTCACCATCGCAGCACCCAAGGCCAGATCGCCCTCTGTGATCACCATGAGAGGTTGATCGAGCGATGCGCCGTGGAGTGCGATGCCGATTGGCGTCCGCGCGTCTGCCGTTCCATTCGCGTCCGCGAGGAGGAATTTGCCGGTCGCTGGATCGCGATACACGACTTGTCCTGCCGTGATCGTGGCTCCGGCGATGCCTTGGAGCTTCTGCGCGTTTGAACCGGCGATGACGTTTGCCGGAGTGATAGTGATGTCGACCATCTAGGCTTCTCCTGTTAGGGTGCCGGCGTATAGACGACAGCGCCAGACGATTGGATCTCAGCCTCAAACGTGACCGCGTCATTGTACGGTCCTGTGTCTGAGAAAGAGGCGAGGAAGAAAGTGCCGGAGATGACGCGCCCATCTGGATAGGTGAGCGTGGCAGTCCGCGTCCGCGTCCCGGCGAACCAGTCTTTCATCAAGACCTGATCCTTGGTAACGCCGGAGAGCGAGATGTTGACTTCATTCTGTCCAGCCAACGTCATAAGCTCCCGCCACCCGGCCGAATCATCGGCAGAGATGTCGATTGCTTCGCCGTTAAGCGAGACACCTTTCTCCCGGACGCCCGCGATGGTGAGCGCATTCCAGGTGAAAGCGATTTGTCGTCCAACTGCTGCAGGCATTCGTCAGTTCCTTTCGTGCCAGAGAATGAAATCGAGGTTGACGCGGTAGCGATACTCAGCAGCGTTCGTTCCCTCTTCCCGAAAGTCACGCTCCGCATCGAGGATAGCCGAACGGAATTGAACGCCGTTTATGAAGTGGGATCGAAGACCGTTGACGCGCGTGACTACTTTCCGCGCGATCAGCTTCACGTCTTTGTAGGTCGCTCCCCAAACGTCGATGTGGACGCGCGGATCAGCCAGCCCCACTTCGCCTTCGTCCGCATAGAGTGGTGCGCCGTCGATGCGCGTCACCGCTATCGCCGGGAAGAGACTACCCTGCGGGATTGATACCGGGTGCACGCGCGATCCGACCAAGGCGGCCAGCGCGGTATCCTGAAGCAGATATGCTATCAGCGCCTCTTCCATCACACACCCTTCGCCGCAGCCTTCGCGGCTTTACGCGCGAGACGCGCGGCGGCTTTCTCTATCTCAGCCCAGAGGTCATCCTTTAGACCTTCGAGCATAGCATCCTTCCCGGCATCCCAAGCCGGTTGAAGGAACGGCTGCGCCTTGTGGTGGCGCGTCCCGAATTCCTGAAGGTGGGCGTGGCGGGCACCGGCCGCTCCGCCAAAGATCGTGATATCATATTTGCCTTCCGGCTCATACATGCTGCGCTGCCGCTTCGAGAGGCGAGTGCCGACTGTGATCCGGCTCCGCAGCCGCCCGGTCTTGTAGGGAGCGAGAGCGACCGCCATATCAACAATTGGCTGCAGTCGCTTCCGCCCAACGCGCCGCAGGACGTTCTTGGCGGTCGCGTCAGGAAGCTCACGCAAAGCCTCATGCAGCTCCGATAAACCGTCTATGCGAACACCTGTGCGCGCCATTTCTTCAACCAGCTCCTGATCCAATTCGGATCGTGATACTTACAGCGGCAGGTCTTCCTAGTGCTTTGCCGCCTTAGGCACCGGCACCGCTTTCTCTGCATTCTCCGGCGGAGGGGCTTTGCCATTCGCGGCTCCTGCGGCTTTCGTCGCGGCGATCAACTTCTGATTGATGACGTGACAGGCAGCTGCGGCATTAAGCCCAAGCGACCGGACGGCGGCATCAATTATCTGGTGAAGCGCGACAGCTTCGTCTTCTGTTAGTTCCAGCTTGATGATCATTCGACCTTAAACTCCATGATGTGCATTTTCATAGGCCCGCCGATTATGTAAGCGCCGTGACCGGCGAACATTCCCCCGAAGGTGAAGCCGATATGCTCCAGGCTTGATAGTGTCGCCTGAAACTCTCCCGGCACGTCACTTCCGCGCTTTCCGAATACGCTGGTCCACAGGCCTGGGTCTAGTCTTACGATCATGCTATGTTCACCGACCGCTAACACAACCGGAGCGGACCAGAACCGCTTGTGCTCCTCCTGCGCCGTCAGCTGGTCGCCGCGCCGCTGGAGGTAGAGCCTAACATGAGCCGGAGGCTGATCGCTAGGATCAGACACGCCGAACGTCCCGGAGCCTTCGAAGGCGAAGCGGAAAGTGACGGTCATGCCTTGCTTCACCTCCGGAGCCTTCCGGACGATGTAGTGAGCACCGCTCTTATCAGTCGGAAAGTCGAAGCTGTCACCGATGCAATCGAGCGTCCGCGAGTACAGCGCCGACCATACCGGACAGGTCGCGCGCGGAGTGGGACGCGATGAGCTGTCGTTATCCTTGCATCCCGCGAGCGCGAGCGCGAAGAGAACGGAGAAGCCGATCAGCGTCTTCCTAATCATGGCAACTTCTCCAAATCGTCGACCGCCTTTCTGCGGTGGTGCTCCATAACAACCTGGGCTTCGCGTTGGGCTTCGCTGATGAGCGTAATAAGCTCGCGGCAAAGCGCGTCGACCTGCCTTGCCTGAACGAAGGTCTGCGAAGGATCGATGCCTACTGAGCCACCGACGCCTTCCCTGTTTGCGAAGCGTGCCCTGCCCTTCGCTCCATAGTCCTTGAGCAAATTCTTTTGCGGAACAGTTAGTGATGCGATGTCGTCGAAGGTGGTCATTAGTCACATTCTCCTATGAGGTATTGGACAGAGACGTAGATCACGCCGGTTCCGTTGAAGTTGGCGCCAACAGACGTCAGCACAACGTTGTTAGCGGCGGTGAATGCTTGGATGGTGGTTGCCGTCCAGTCGCGGTTGTCTGAACTGGTGCCGACCGCCGTTCCGACGATCGCGCCCCAGCGGTCAGGGTCGGTGCCGTCGCCGACCTGGTAGCCGGTCAGAGTGCCGCCAAGCGCGGTCGTGACTTTGGTTGTAACGCCAACGACGATGGCGCCATCAGGGATTAGGTTGGTGGCGGTGATCGTCGCGCCGGCAGCGGCGGTGAGGGAGGCGCTGACAGTGCGGATGGCAACTCGGTGGTAGTCTGTCTCGCTGTTTATTTTGTTAAAGACTGCAAGTCCGTTGCCATTAATTCGAGCGCGCTCCTCCAGTGTTCCGTTGCTCTGAGTGACAACATACAAGCGACCGGGGACATTCCCAGCTGATGGTGTGCCATCGACCTTCACGCCAAGAATTGCAGCGGCGGCAAAATTGCTTCCGTCTGACCCGTAATATGAATTTAAGTTGATAACATCGCCGTCCTGCAAAACCCCGTGCGAACCGATAGTCGCGCCTCTACTCTTTAAGAAGAAATATCCAGGGCCGTTCGCATCATTGCTCCATCTGCCCAACTGGTAGGAGGCGGTCGCCAGGTCTGTACCGGAAACCTGGAATGCTACCTGAGTGCCGAAAAGTCCGCGATCAGTAGCATCACCTATAAACATCTGCCCGCCAGCCGGGATGCTGACCTGACCGGCGCTATCAATCCGTATCCGCTCACGACCGACACCGCCGCTGTCTGCCGTCGAAATAGTAATGCGTCCTGGGACTACCCCGGCAGATGGCGCGGCATCCGCCGCAACGGTGAAGCCGCCGGCATATTGGAACGCTGATCCGTCAGAGCCAACGCCGTTAAATTCCAGCAGAGCATCGCCGGAGTTTACCGCGCCATGCGTTCCGACCGCTGCGCCTCTCGACTTCCCGCCGTTAATTGATGCGCTGCCTGCGGTGTTCCCCCATCGACCAATGAGTTGAGCCGCTGTCGGGAAGTCTGTTCCGTTGATCTGGAAGCGCGGCGTTAGCGTGAACAATGTCGGACTGGCTGTGTTGCTGCCGATGTTGACGACGCCTTGGCTGTTAATGATAAGACGAGAGGTAGCAAACGAACTGCCATCGGCAGTCGTCATGAAGTGCATTCGTCCCGGCATATCGTTCACGCCGGGAGTGCCATCCACATAGACTGAGATTTGCGCGGCCGGCAGATTATCGTCGCCGCTGTCGCCCAGGAAATACAGAGAGCCTAGAGCATCATCCTGCGCAACGATGCCGAACCCGGTTGGAGTTGCGGAGCGCGATTTGCTGAACGCGAAGGATGGAACGAAGCCGTTCGCACCATAGCGATGGAAGCTGCCGATGTATGGTCCAGGCGTCGTGCCTTGGATAACGTTAAAGAGCGAAGTGGGACCCGCAATCGCGCTCCCGCCGACGACAACGCCGGTGCCGTTCAGTCGAATGAGATCGAGCGAACTTAGGGTGATGTCACCGTTGCTGTCGAATTGCATCGGGTGGTTAAGGCTCTCCCACCACCAGCGATTTGATGAGTTGTAGAGCGCAACCCACTCTGCGCCTGCGTTGAGCGCGATGGAGCCGCGCCGGTTGATGTCTCCATTCGGCTCACCGATCTCAAGATCAGCGCCGAAAGTCGTCTTGAGGCGCATCCCCTGGAACAGCGTTCCAGCGCGCATGATGTTGAAGTCGAGCGTGAACCTTTCGGCAGCGGCGGTCGCATCAGCAAGCACACAATCAATCGCCGCGCCAATCTCGTTGTTCGTGCCGTTGCCAGTCGTCACCTCGAAATCGAGGCGAGCGCCAAAGCCCGCGACAGGCTGCCCAAAGCTCATCTGTGTTAGGCGAAGCGTCGGAAAGACGCCCGCGGTGTTGGTGCTAATCCATTGAAACTGGCTGTAGCCTGCCTCGTGGATGACTAGCCGATCTTGGACGAACGTGTGGCCGTTGGTCTTCGTCGCGATGTGGAACAGCGAGGGAAGGTTGTTGCTTGCGACCGTCCCCTCGATCTGGAAGCCCATGATGCCGGCTTGCCGGAAGGTGCTGCCATCGCTTCCGTAAAAGAGCAGATTGCCGATGTCATCGCCGCTCTGAAGCGCAACATGGTTGTCCGCCGATGTCCCGCGCGTGCGCGTGAAGGCGTTGGACACGACAAAGCCGGTGCCGATCGTCGCGAAGCGCGCGAGCCAGTCACCATTTGGGCTCTCAACCTGGAGCCTTGGGATGACGCTAAAGAGCGTTCCGTTATTGGCTCCGCCACCGATGTTGATGCCGCCATTGCTACCGATGCGCATCCGCTCGATAGCAGACCCACCACCGGCCGGAGTAGTTGAGAACTGAATGCGGCCAGGCGTACTCGTGTTAAGAGTTGGCGTCCCGTCAACTTTAACATCGATGCTGGCCGCCCATTGCATCGCTCCGCCATCAGCACCGAAGAAGCCAAGGAAGGCGATGCCGTCGCCATCCACAAGGGCTGTGTTCGTGCCAATGACCCCGGAACGGCTCTTGGAAAACAGAAGCTCGGTGCCTCCGGCGGATGCTGTATACTTTTGTAGTGAGACGTTCCCAACTTGCGTCGGCGTATGAAAGAACGTCCAGCCGGCAAATTCTCCCCATACAGAATAAGGGAACGCCGCGCCACCGTTCGTCAGGCGGCCAGAGTTATCAAGCCGCATCCGCTCGACCGGAAAAGTCTCGCCAACCTTAGTCGTGGACCACTCATAGCGCGACGGCACGGAGTTAAGCGCGACCGCGCCATCAACCTTAATCCGCTCCGCTGCCGTCCACTTGAAGTTGACCCCATCAGAGGCATAGTAAATTTCAGCCTTGATCTCATCGCCGCTTAGAACCGCGCCTTGTCCGCCGATGGTGGTGCTGCGAGACTTCATCGCCACAAAGCGAGTGCCGCTGGCGTTGTTGTCGAACGTGCCAAACGCAATGTTTGTGTAGTCAAATCCGCCCCTGTTCGCGATCAGGATTTGCGGCATCGTGAAGTCGAACGGGAAAAGGAAATCAGTCGTGGTCCCGATGAGCAATTGCCCATGGCCGAAGGCATCACCGCGCAGTCGCATCCGCTCCGCAGAGAATTGACCGGCACCGGCGGCTCTTGTGCTGAAGATGATATTTCCTGAGACGCTACCGGCGGCTGGCGTTCCGGTGTCATGGTTCGCGGTTATCCCGGCAACGCCTAGATAGTTGACGCCATCATCAGCGTTCCAGAACATCCCGCCGAAAATATCTCCGGACTGGATGATTCCGTGAACGCCCGGAGAGGTGCCACGGCTCTTGATGTAATCCCAATATGCGCCTTGAAGATTGTTTGCCCAATAGCCAAGCGTCACGCCGCTGATGGTGGCGTCCGTCGAGTGGACCTGAAGCCGTCGAGAAAGAAAGCCATTCGCGACCGGAGCAGTATGGCCGATGACGACCTTGCCGCTAGGATTGGCCAGGACGTTTGCGACCTTATCCCAGGTCAAGGAATCATCGCCGCCCAACACCCCGCCGGTGTCGTGGAATTGTATCTGCGTGAGCGCGCCACCGGGAGCGCCACCGCCGCCGCCGACACCCCAAGAGCCGTCGCCCTTCAGAACCTCTCCGGCGTTCCCGGAGAGATTGATGGTGGCGACCGTTCCGAGACCAAGGTTGATGCGCGCCTGCGCGGCGGTGATCGCGCCGGTGCCGCCGTTCGTTATCGGCAACGCGCCTTCGCCCGCGAGCAGCGTATTGATAGGACGATCTACCATGCCGTCACCAGAGGTTCGCCGTTGATAGTGACTATGCGATCGCCATTAACTGTTACGATGTAGTTGTTGTGGATAAGACCAACGTGCTCGACCACATCGATGTCGAACCAGCGGAAGCCGATACGCTTGATGCCGACGATATTGAAGAAGCGATTTTCGAACATTACGCGGTCGCGCGCGGTAATGGCCGCCGCAATCGAGGAAGACCGGACGCGGAAGGTGACGATGAGCTGTCCTGTAATCTCGTCAGAGCGGACTGCTTCATTCCCGGACGCTTCCGCCTTGCGGGCATAGAGCGTCGCAACATCGGACCAGACGTCAACTGGTTCGTTGAATTCATTCGCTCCGACCGTAAGGCGTTGGATGGTGATCCTATGATCCAATGTAGCCTCTCGCCTCAATCTCGATTAGCCGGTTGCGCTGGACCTCACGCACGGAAACGATGTTGTACTCATCGCCACGGAAGAAGATACGATCACGCACATTGACGGTCTTCGCAATCGAATTCCAGCGGATGGTGAACTTGGTCGATACGCCTCCGTTGATCTCATCGGAGCGGTATTGCTCATCGGCTCCTGTATCTTCGATCTTGGTGGCGAAGACCGTCGCCAGATCGAACCAATCATCCTGCTGTTCGTTGAACTCGCTGACCGGGACGTTACTCAGTCGCCGGATCGTGATGCGGCGGTATTCCATCTCAGTACCACCGCGTCAGGTTCCAAGGCGACAGAAGCTCATTCCGAATTCCTAGCCGTGGACCGCCGAATGTAAGCGCGACCGCCGGAACGTCTTTGGAGCCGCGAATGTCAAACATGTCTTCGACCGCGAACAGCATCGCGTGGACTATCTCCGGCGGGATGTTGGCTGCGGCATAACCGGCGGTGAAGGTGATCACTACCGGCGACGGAACATCCTCATCCGTGCTCGACCAGCTCCCGGTGCGAGGAGGCATTATCACGCCGCCATCGTCGCCGCGAAGGTCTTCTTGAAAGTCTGTTCCCGGAGGAGCGGACGTTGGACCTTTGAGGGTGGTGATCACTCCGCCGTAGCTGTACTCGACGGTCGCCACAGCGGAGGTCTTGCCGCGCGGGAGCGGGATGTGAGCAAGCGGGAAACGATCCAGAACCCAGGTATGCGACCGGGAGAAGATCGAACGATGCATCACACCTTCCGCCCAATGGACAGCCGCCTTCATATAGACGTCAAGCTGCGCATCGAAGTCAGTCGTGTCGATAGCGCAATGCGCCTTCACCGTCGCCAGATCGAAGGGAGCGGCGAAGGCCGGAAGCGCAGCAACGTCTAGCCGAATGGGGCGCCAGCAGATCATTTGTGACGTGCCTTGTTCTCCGGAGCATCACCCTTCATCTTCTTCTTCGGCGCTGGCTCCTCTGCATCAGCCACCCACGTCGCATTCGCCTCCTTGATAGCGCGCTCTGCCATCTCCTCGGACAAATCCTCCGGGATGCGATACGTGCCGGGAGCATACTTCAGCGTGTGGGTGCCGGACGGATCGAAGCCGCCCGGACGAAAGTTCTGCGTCAGGATCAGATTGCGCGAGCGCATAGGCTCCTCCTTTACGGCTGGTCAGGCGAAGGTGCGTGACCGCCTCTCATGATTG
>Ga0137442_1000074_pt1 | contig 17726 bp, 18 predicted proteins | sample EasRivERMGT266_2_FD_102329 | JGI IMG/M metagenome (GOLD analysis project Ga0137442, IMG submission 102329) | Soil microbial communities from meander-bound floodplain in the East River, Colorado, USA - East River MetaG ERMGT266_2 | ecosystem: Environmental > Terrestrial > Soil > Floodplain ... | reverse complement strand
CAGAATCATTCCCTGCTCGCCGACGGCCCAACCATTTCTTTCATCGATGAACGTAACTGCATTCAGACGCACGATCGTGCCTGAGGGCCGCGCCGTCCAAAGCTTGCCGCCCGACCGGGTTATCAGAATTTTTCCGTGTGATCCGACCGCCCATCCACGAGCAGCGTCGAGAAAAAAAATATCCGAAAGGTCGTCGCGGCCCCCCTCCGTCAGACGTTGCCAGCCGATGCCGCTATCGTCACTGCGTAAGACCAGCCCGTTGCTGCCGGCGGTCCAGCCGATGCTCTCGTCGGCAAAGTAAACCGTCACCAGCCGTGGATTGGTTCTGACGCTCACCGGCAACCAGAGCTTTCCGCCGTTCCCGGTGCTTAGCACCAGGCCATTGTCTCCGGTAATCCAACCGTGCTGCCCGTCTGAAAAGAACACTGAGAACAAATCGTTGGTCATCAGAATATCAACCGGTTCCCAGGTTATGCCGGCGTCGTTGCTCGTGATCACGCGTCCGCCATAGCCGACGGCGATGACCCTGGTCGGCGCCATGAAAGTCACACCGGTAAACGGTAGTGCACCCAGCCGCACCGCCTCTTTCCAATGCCGGCCGCCATCGATGGTGCGGAGCACGGTGCCGCGATCGCCGGCGGCGAGACCTGTGTTCTTGTCCCTGAACGAGACCGAGTAGAGATGAGCGCGGGTCGGACTCTTCTGCGCGGTCCAGGTTTCACCGCTATTAGTGGTGGTGAGAATGCAACCGTAGGTTCCGACCGCCCAGCCCCGCGCCGGAGCGTCGGTGGCGAAAGTGATCGAATACAGATGGTCTTTCGCCGGCGTGCGGACCGAGATCCATTTCTCACCAGCGTTTTTGGTATAGACGATCGTGCCGCGCGCGCCGACCGCGAAAGCGCGTTGGCGATCATGTACGTAGAGACCATTAAGGGCCGCGACGACGCGGGTGTACTGGCTCTCCCATTGATAGCCACCGTCGGCGCTGTAAAGGATCACGCCGTCAGCGCCCACAGCCCAACCGTGGCGCTTGTCGGCGGCGAAACGAATTGCGCTGATTGCATTCCCCTGCGGCAGAGGGTTCTGCCATTCCCATCCGCGGTTGGGAGTCTGTGCGAACGTCCCACTGAACGTCGCAGCCCCAAGCGAAATGAGAGCGAGACACACAGCGCCGATCATTTTCCCAGCGACCCTGCCGCTGCCGAGACAGAGAAAGAGCGGCCTGCGCGGGGGACCGAATTCTAATGACTTTGGTAACACGTGTTCCTGCCGATTTGAGTGGCTTTATCTGGGGTTGCCGGTAGAAAGGATTATAGATTCCTACCAGTGGGAAAGCGAGGGCGAAGCGAGATCAGGACGAGTCCGCAGATTACGCAGATTTCACAGATTAGACAAACATTAGAAGAGAGCATGACAAAGCAGGCGGTTTAGGGAGTGTCCTGAATCTGATTATCTTGATGATAATCGGTGAAATCTGCGTAATCTGCGGATAGGCCAACCTCAAAATAATTCCGGCTCGTTAACAACCTCTGTTTCAGCGTCTGTCACGCCTACGCGGTCCACGGCATCCTGGAGCACGGAGGGCTCTACATGACCCAACGCGGCGATTTTGCGCGCGGCACGATCGGCTGCTTCCTGAATGACGTGTCCCGCATGGCCCTTTTCCCAATGCCACTCAATCTTATGACGCTCAGATGCTTCATCCAGCTGTTTCCACCACTCGTGATTTGTCTTGCGACGAAAACGGCCACTCATCGTCTCGACGACATAACGCGAGTCGGTGTGCAGGCGCACCCGGCACGGTTCGGTTAGTGCTTCCAGACCGAGCGCGGCCGCGGCAATCTCAGCCTGCTGATTGGTGGCTTTGCCCAGATAGATTCCGAAAGCGCGCCACAACCCCTGATAACCAAGCAGGGCGACCGCAGCCGCGCGCGTTTCTTCGCGTCCATTGCCGAGGCTTGAGCCGTCGCAAAAGATGGTGACGCGCTTTACTGGACGCCTGGAGGTGGATACTTCTTCACTGTCATTCATATTCATTTGAGGTTTTAGCATGAATTCGGCTGCTAATGAATGGCCGCGAAGGGATCGAGACTAACGATCATCGAAATCAAGAATCTTGGAAGACTGTTTAGAGAGGCGTATGATTTGATTCATGCTTAATCGTCCTTGGCTGCCTTGAGAATGCTTAGGCCCTGCGCAACATAGCTATAGTTATCAAAGCAACCAAAGCCGGATGATTGTTCCTTGAAGGCTTGGTAATAATCGCTATCAGCGCCGAACACACGTCTGATAACGTTCAGGCACCGCATACCCCATTCGGTGGCGAGCTCAGGACTAACCTTTTCGTAAGTTGTTCGCGAGTTCCCAATATAGCCGTCACCGCACGTTCGGGTTTGCATTAGGTTGGACGCAATTCCTAACAACTCCTGAAAGATTCCAATTATTCTCTGATCTACGGGCATCGTCATTGATTTTCGTTAACCTTAGAATGCGCAGTCGCGCTCGCGTTATGCCTCCGCTGTAGCACTACCTACCTGCAACGGAATACTTCGCATCGGCAATGGACTATAGTAAGCTACAGTTTGTTGACGGCAAAGGAAGTCTTAAATGAGCCAAGCGTTAGAACATCAGATACCAAAATTGCACGGCCTGCCTCTCACGTTGCCGCGCGACGGCGCCGTCCAATTGGAGCTTGAAGAGGGAGTACTAATCTTTCGCGTCTCTAATGCGGTGCAGGATCGCATCGAATCGTTACTCCACAAGCAACGCGACGCCTCCTTGTCTTCGGATGAAGCCCAAGAGCTGGAGCAGTACGAAGACATAGACGATTATTTGAGCTTCACCAATCGCATGTTGCGCAATCTCGCTCACGTGTGAAAGGAAGCAGGTGAGCAGTCCTCCCAAGCCACCCATCGAGCTTCGAGAGCAAGTTCGCCAGCGAGCTGGTTTTCTCTGCGAATATTGCCACACAAGCGAACGTTGGCAGTACGTGCGCTTCACAATGGATCATGTCGTACCAGTCGTCGTGGGTGGAAGTGAGACGCTTGAGAATCTGGCGCTGGCCTGCTTTCACTGCAACCGGCGTAAGTCAAACAAACAGAGCGCAACAGATCCAGAAACTGGTGCAGCTACCGCACTTTTCAATCCACGATTGCAGCTCTGGCCTGCTCACTTCATTTGGTCAACCGATGGATTGTTGGTGATACCGCGAACGGCCACTGGGCGTGCAACAGTATCCGCACTGGAACTTAACCGCGCGCGCATTATCGAGATTCGTCGCGCGGATGTTGAGGTTGGACGCCATCCGCCTGCTACTGATCCAGTCCAGCGCTGAACTCACTCATTCACCTTCAGCACCGCCAGAAACGCTTCCTGCGGAATCTCTACGCGGCCGACTTTCTTCATGCGCTTCTTGCCTTCCTTTTGCTTTTCCAGCAGTTTGCGTTTGCGCGTGATGTCGCCGCCGTAGCACTTGGCGATGACGTTCTTGCCCATCGCTTTCACAGTTTCGCGCGCCACGATTTTCGCGCCGATGGCCGCCTGGATGGGTACTTCAAAGAGTTGGCGCGGGATTAGCTCTTTCATTTTCGTCGCCAGGGCCCGGCCCTTAACCGCCGCCGTGTCGCGATGAAGAACCAGCGACAGCGCATCGACCGGTTCACCGGCGACGAGCACATCGAGCTTGACGAGATCGCTTTCCCAATAGCCCGCCAGGTGATAGTCGAGCGAAGCGTATCCGCGCGAAGTTGATTTCAAGCGATCATAAAAATCCAGGACGATCTCGTTCAGCGGCAGTTCATAGGTCAGCATCACCCGGTTCGACGTGATGTACTCAAAGCCTTTCTGCACGCCGCGCTTTTCTTCCAGCAACGCCAGGATGCCGCCCAGGTGTTCTTCCGGAGTCAGGATCGTCGCCCGGATTGCCGGCTCTTCAATCTTCGCTATGCGACCCGGATCGGGCATCTTCGCCGGCGAATCGATTTCCGTGACCTTGCCGTCGGTCGTAGTCACTACATAGCGCACGCCCGGCGCCGTGGTGATCAGATCGAGATTGAACTCGCGTTCCAAACGTTCCTGCACGATCTCCATGTGCAGCAGACCGAGAAAGCCGCAGCGAAACCCAAAGCCGAGCGCGGTCGACGACTCAGGCTCGTAAAAGAACGACGCGTCATTGAGACGCAGCTTGTCCATCGCATCACGCAGCTCTTCATACTGGTTTGTATCGATGGGATAGAGGCCCGCGAAAACCATCGGCTTGATTTCCTGATAGCCGGGAAACGGCTCCTTTGTCGGCCGGGCTGCTTCGGTGACGGTGTCGCCTATTTGCACGTCGGCAACTGTTTTTATTGAAGCAGTCAGGAACCCAACTTCGCCGACACCCAGTTCATCGATGGGCGTCGGGCTGGGGCGATTCACGCCGAGCGTTTCCACCTGGTGATCGCGGCCGGCGTTGAAAAAGCGAATCTTCATTCCCGGCCGAATAGAGCCGTCGATGACGCGAAACAAAACGATCACGCCGCGATAAGAGTCGTACCACGAGTCAAAGATCAGGGCCTTGAGCGGCGCGTTTGGGTCGCCCTTTGGCGGCGGTACGTCGCGCACGATCGCCTCCAACACTTCGGCCACGCCCACGCCCGTCTTGGCACTGGTGAAAATGGCATTGTGCGTTTCCAGGCCGATGAAGTGCTCGATCTCTTCGATCGCTCGTTCCGGCTCGGCGCCGGGGAGATCGATCTTATTGATGACCGGGATGAGCTCGAGATTGTTTTCAATCGCGAGATAAGTGTTCGCGAGCGTCTGTGCTTCGACGCCTTGTGAGGCGTCAACGACCAGCAGCGCGCCTTCGCACGCCGACAGTGAGCGCGAGACCTCGTAGGAAAAATCGACGTGTCCCGGCGTATCGATCAGATTCAAGATGTACTGCTGGCCATCCTGTGCTTTGTAGTCCAGCCTCACGGCGTGCGCTTTGATGGTGATGCCGCGCTCGCGCTCGAGGTCCATGTCATCCAGCACCTGCGCGGACATGTCGCGCCCGGTGACGGCGCCGGTCAGCTCGAGCAGGCGATCGGCCAGCGTCGATTTGCCGTGATCGATGTGCGCGATGATCGAGAAGTTGCGAATGCGGGATGGATCCATGCGGTTGTCAGTTGTTAGTAGTCAGTTGTCAGTAGTAGTTAATGGGAACGAAGAGGATTTTGCAACTGAGGACTGACCACCGACAACTGACAACTAACCAAAAAACGGGCGCGAAACCGCACGCGCCCATTTTCCAAAAGCTGTTGCTCCAATTCAATCGTTGATATGTTCGTCGACGTAAGCGCGCGCCTTTTCCGGCGTGTTGATGGATCCAAGCCACTCACTATTACTGAAAATCCATTTGAGATGCTCCTTCAAAAACTCGGCATACTGCTTGTTGGGGACATCGTCAGCGTCCACCAATCCGAGTTTTCTATTCACCCGCTTAATCAGATCTTTGTCGTAGGTGGCGCTGGCCGCCTGAAACAGCTTGTGGTGGTTGTCTTCAGACAGAGACGATGAACTGGCGGGCGCTGAGCTTGTCGTGTTTGAATTGTGATCCGAGCTGCGATTGGAATTGTAATTGGAATTTGCGTGGTACTCAGTCGACGGCCTTAGGCTCAAATAGTAAAAAGTCGCGCCGACCACGACCAGCACAAGCAAGCCCACACAGCCCACAGCCCCACAGCCGGCGCCAATCCATTGATTTCGCGTCATTGGTTTTCTCTTATATTGAAACGAAGGTGGTGACCATGGGCGGCGAACCTTAGAGTTCTACTGTATCAATCTGCGCGCGTTGCAGTTTGCCGCTGTAGTCAATGTAAACCGACTTCCATTCAGAGAAGGTTTCGAGGACCTGCGTGCCGGCTTCGCGGTGGCCGTTGCCGGTGCCTTTCGTGCCGCCAAACGGAAGGTGAACTTCAGCGCCGATCGTGGAAGAGTTGACGTAGAAGATTCCGGTGTAGGTTTCGTTCATCGCGTGAAAGGCGCGGTTCACGTCCTGGGTATAGATGGCCGCGGACAGGCCATAGCGCACGCCATTCGCGATCTCGATCGCCTCATCCAGCGAATTTGCCGGAATCACCGAAGTTACCGGGCCAAAGATCTCTTCCTGCGCGATGCGCATGTCGGGGGTCACGTCGGTGAAGACGGTCGGCTCAATGAAAAATCCGTGGGCATAATCACCCTTCGTCAGGTGCCGGCCACCGCAGGCGAGCGTGGCGCCGTCTTCGTGTTGCCCGATGTCGATGTAACCCATGATCTTGTGCACGGCTTCCGAGTTGATTACCGGACCCACTTCAACCGCTCGGTCGGCCCCGTTGCCTATGCGCAGCGCCTTCGCTCGCTCTACCAGTTTCTTTGAGAATTGCCGGTAGACCTTCTTGTGCACAATCAATCGTGAAGAGGCGGTGCAGCGCTGGCCCGAAGTGCCAAAAGCTCCCCAAACGGCGCCCTCGATCGCATTGTCGACATCGGCATCATCCATCACGATGATCGCATTCTTGCCGCCCATCTCGAGCGAGCAGATCGCGTTGCGTTCAGCGCAGGCCGAGGCCACCAGACGACCGGTATCAGTCGAGCCGGTGAACGAAATCAAGCGCAGGGAATTGTGGCTGGTGATCCCGGCGCCGACGGTTTCCCCGTAACCGGTGACCAGGTTAACGACACCCGGCGGGACGCCGGCTTCTTCGCAGGCCCTGACCAGATTGTAAGTTGAGAGCGGCGTTTCCTGGGCGGGTTTGATGACGACCGTGTTGCCGCAAACCAAAGCGGGCATCAATTTCCACGACGGAATGGCCATGGGAAAATTCCACGGCGTGATCAATCCGCAGAGCCCGACCGGTTGGCGGACACACATGGCGAACTTGTTCGGCATCTCGGCCGGCGTGGTGAATCCGTGCAAACGCCGCCCTTCGCCGGCTGTGTAGTAGGTGCAATCGATGGCTTCCTGAACATCACCACCCGCCTCTTTGCTGACCTTGCCCATTTCGCGGGTCATGTCGGCCGTGTACTTTTCTTTGGCGCGGATCAGGATCTCGCCGACACGAAACAGGATCTCCGCACGGCGTGGCGCGGGCGTGCGCCGCCAGCCGTCGAAAGCCTGGGCCGCCGCGGAAACGGCCGCGCTGACGTCGTCGCTGATTGAAAGGGGAAATCGACCAACCAGGTCTCGAGTGTCCGCCGGGTTCTTGTTTTCCAGCCACTCACCACTCTGGCTTGGGACCCAGAGGCCGCCAATGAAGTTGTGGTAGGTCTTGCTGCGCGTCCGCTTTGCAGGGCGCGCCGATGCTCGCGATTTTCTTGCCGGCGCTTTTTTTGCTTGAGACATGGAGTTATTTCGAGTTCCGAGTTTCGGGTTATCAGCCACCGCGAGATGCTGAACTCGAAACCCGAAACTCGAAACGCGAAACTTTCCTACTGATAAGTGAACTGAACGATTCGCTGGACGACGCGGGCGGTTGGACGGGACGATCGGTCGAAACGCGAAAGGTTGAGCACGATTGCATCGCCCGGCTTCAGCGACTCGACGACGCGCTGGAACTCGGCCAGCGTCGTAACGGGAATGCGATTGATGCGCGTTACTACTTCGCCGGGATTGATTTCATACGGCCGGACGTCAGCCGCCAGCCCGTTGGGATCGACTTCCTTAACGTAAAGCCCCTTCACGCCGTCCAGATGTTTCTCAGTTATCTGTTGGGGCGTGAGTTCTCCTAAGGTCAAGCCGATGCGGCCCGTGCTGCTCCTGGCACTCTCGGGTTTATCTCTGGGTACAGAGACTTCTCCATCACGCGCGTAAAAATCGGGTCGCTCAGCCAGGGTTACACTTACCGTGCGACGGTCAAGCTTGCCATCGACATCGCGCAGGAAGGTAATCGCTACTGTCTGACCCACAGCCGTGCCGGCGACCTTGGCGATCAGATCATTCGAATCCTTTACCGGCTGGCCATTGAACTCAATAATGACGTCGTTCGCCTGCAGGCCGGCCTTGGCCGCGGGCGTTGGTTGGCCGCTGCCGTCCGGGGGTACGTCGGCCACGATCGCGCCTTTAGCGTCAGCTAGCTTGTAAACGCGGGCGAACTCAGCACGGACAGAGTCGAGCGTCACGCCGAGATAGCCACGCTTAACTTTTCCGTTTGACAGGAGCTGCTCGCAAACGAACTTTGCTTCGTTTGAAGGCAGGGCAAACCCGATCCCGTTATAGTCTCCCGTCAGAGTGGCAATCTGAGAGTTCACGCCGATCGCTTCGCCGTGCATGTTAACCAGAGGGCCGCCGCTGTTGCCGCGATTGATCGCGGCGTCAGTCTGGAGGAAGCGCTGAAAGTTGGTGAACGCCTGTGAGTCGCGCTCTTTCTTCGAAATGATCCCCGCGGTCACAGTCTGATCCAGTCCGAATGGCGAGCCAATAGCCAGGACCCAATCACCGACCTGGGTGGAGTTCGAATCGCCGAACTTCATTACCGGCAAATCGCGGGGCGCATCGATCTTGATGATGGCCAGATCGGTTTCCTTATCGACGCCGATCACTTTGCCGCGGAACCTTTCACCAGTTAGCAGCCCGATGGTGATTCTCGTGGCCCCGTCAATCACGTGATTGTTGGTCAGAACATAGCCCTTCGGATCAATGATGAATCCGCTCCCCACACCGCGCGTTGGCCGCGGCTGCGGTTGGCGGCGCAGCATGTCATAGAGAGGATTGCTCGGGGTGCGATCAGCTTTGTCTTCATCGCTCTCAGCGATGTCGGTTGAAGCCAACGTATCGATGTTCACCACGGCAGGTTCGACCCGCCGGGCAATTTCGACAAACGAAGCTGACAACGCTTCCGGGGCTTTAGCAGCCGCTTGCAGTTCGTCCTGGGCGACCGCCGGGTGCCCCGCCAGAATGGCGCCAATCCCAACGCCGGCCAGCACGCAGACGGCGGCCAGGATCGCAATCCACACACGCAGTTTTCGCAGAATGGTCGTTTCGGCGTCGGTAGTTGGCTTTAAAGACTCGAACATGATTCACCACCTCTTGGAAAATCTCTTTGATCCGGGATTCGTTCAGGGAACAGTCCCACCGCAATTCTCTCAAAGCTCAGGGGAGCAGGTCTTGGCAGTATAGCGAAAGGTCCTGGGAAAAACTAGAAGTCCGCGAACCTCCTTCAGGGACGCAACAGAACTTTCAGCACGCCCGGTTCCGAGGCACGCGCGATTGCCCGCAGCCCGTCGTCGAGGGCGCGCTCTTCGCTAATCAGGCTTTCGACGTCGACCGCGTTCGTTTTAAGCAGATCCAGGGCGGGCGCAAAGCGTCCGCAGCGCGAGCCAATAACGCTTATTTCATCAACGACGATGCGCGCGGAACTTAATTCGGTAGCGCCGTGAAAGGTGGATTTCAAAACCAGCACGCCCCGCGGATGCAGCAAGTCGAGCGCGAGATCGAATCCCTTTGGAGAGCCCGATGCTTCCACCACTACATCGAACTCGCGCGTTCGCGCCTTTGCTCTGTTGACATCCACCGTTTCGATCCCGCGACGCGCGGCTATTTGCAGCTTGCTTTGATGTTTTCCCACCAGAGTCACCGGCGCGCCGGTGGTAGCCAGCACCTGGGCGCAGAGCAATCCGAGTTTGCCGTCGCCGATTACCGCCACTCGTGTTTCTTCGGTGATTGAAGCGCGCTCGAGAATTCCACAAGCTGCCGCCAGAGGTTCGGTAAACACGGCCCGCTCGTCAGAAATCTCGTCGGGCACCGGCAAAAGGTTGACGACGGGTAGTTTTAGAAACTCTGCATGCGCGCCGTCGCGTCCGACAATTCCGAGCACGGTCCGCTGCGCGCAATGACGTGGATCGCCGGCGCGGCACAGAACGCACGTTCCGCAGCCGGCATTGATCTCGCCAACGACGCGTTGACCTCGGGTCAGAGGCCCGACCGTCAGGGCGTGCTCCTCTTGAAACTGCGCCCTCCCTAACGGTCGGGTTTCTGAGACGGCCTCCGGGAGTTCCTCAATCACTCCGACAAACTCGTGACCGATCGTTCCCTGAAAGCCCGCATACCCGCGGGTTATTTCCAGATCGGTGTTGCAGATTCCGGACAACGTCACGCGCACCAGCGCTTCGTCGTCGACTTCGGGCCTGGCCACGTCGGCCACCGAGAGCTTTTCGTTTTCGTAGCGGAGGGCTTTCATAAAAACCAGAGGTCAGAGATCAGGGGTCGGAGATCAGACCAGATGGTCGAGTGCTTAGATTGAAGGCTGAACTCTGTTTTTCAGAACTTCTTGGTCCGCTCATACGCATTTTCCGTTGTCAGCTCGATGGTTTGTCCCCGGCCGGAGACCTTGAGGGGTAAGCGCCATTCGATTTGTTCCCCGCTGGCCAACGCTGTCGTGGCTCGGAGCCACCAATTGCCCTCGGACAATTTTGCTACCGCGCGACCTTTGTCATCGAGTGGCGCGCGGACCGGGGCCAACCCTTTCATTCGCTGGGCCAGAAAGTCATCGAAAGACTTTCCCGGGCGCACGGCCGAAAAGAAATCGCGCTGCATCGACACGAAATCGATCGGGTAGAGTTCAACCTGGGTTTTCACCGACATCGCGATCGAGTCGCCATGGAAGACGACGGTCAATTCCGAGTTGGCATTGGTGTTGTAGGTTTCAGGTCGCGCCACCGATCCATCCGGCGGCAAGCGCCGGTACACGTTCCAACCGGCGGCAAAAAGCGCCGCGAGTAATAGCGCACCCAGAATGATCTTAATCGTTGTCATGGCCGAAGGCTTCCTAGTTATAGCACCGAAAGAACTCTGACATCTACAGACGAGTTTTCCGGGATACTGATGTAGTTTCAATAGATCAAACTCATTTTTGCCTGCGAGTGCTCCCAGTGCGGTTGAAAGCCACGCGAATGCGCGATAATCTCAAGCTGTGACAAACCTTTGGGACGACAAGTTGCACGAAGAATGCGGCGTGTTCGGCATCTACGGACACCCGGAAGCGGCGCGCCTCACCTATCTTGGTCTCTACGCATTGCAGCACCGCGGACAGGAGTCGTGCGGGATCGTCGTCTCGAACGGCGAGCAACTGCTTTCCGAGCGAGACATGGGTTATGTCTCGGAAGCTTTCGATCAGGCACGGCTTGATCGTATGCCGGGAACCTGTGCGATCGGCCACGTCCGCTATTCCACCGCCGGCGAAGTCTCCGTGCGTGAATGCCAACCGTTCCTGGTTACCTGCCAGCATGGCCAAATCGCGGTTTGCCACAACGGCAATCTGCCGTTCGCGCGTGAAGAAAGAAAAAAACTCGAGCGCGAAGGCGCGATCTTTTCCTCGACGTCCGATACAGAGATCGTGCTGCATGGCGTGGCGCGTTCACATGCGGGGAGCGTGGTAGAGGCGATTCCCGAAGTCCTGCGCGACACCGAAGGCGCGTTTTCAATGCTCTTTCTGACGCCGACGGAACTGATTGCGATTCGCGATCCGCGCGGCTTTCGGCCGCTGGCCCTGGGCCGCCTGGCAGACACCTGGGTGATTGCTTCGGAAACATGCGCCTTCGATCTAATCGATGCCAAGTACGTTCGCGACATCGAGCCGGGCGAGATGGTGGTCATCAACGAAGATGGTTTGCGTTCGTCGCGCCCGCTCGTGGCGCAGCAACATTCGATGTGCGTTTTTGAGCACGTCTACTTTGCCCGTCCTGATTCGCTGATCTTTGGCCAGTCGGTCAACCGCTCACGGCACAAGATGGGCAAGCGTTTGGCGATCGAACAGCCGGCCGACGTGGATATCGTGGTGCCGGTGCCAGACTCTGGCGTGCCGGCGGCGATCGGGTATTCGTCTGAGAGCGGACTACCGTTTCGTTTTGGGTTGGTGCGCAATCACTACATCGGCCGCACGTTCATCGAGCCGAAGCAATCGATTCGCAGCTTTGGAGTGCGCATCAAGCTGAATCCGGTGCGTGATCTGATCGAAGGCAAGCGAATCGTCCTGATTGACGATTCAATAGTGCGGGGGACTACTTCCAAGAAGATCGTACGCATGGTGCGCGAAGCCGGTGCGAAAGAAATTCACGTGCGCATTTCCTGCCCGCCGACGATTAGCCCCTGCTACTACGGGGTCGACACACCCAACAAATCAGAACTGATCGCCGCGAACCTTTCAGTCGAAGAGATTCGTGAGTTCATAGGGGCTGACTCGCTCGGCTATCTTTCGCTCGAGGGCATGCTGGAAGCGACTGGAATAAATCCGAACTCAGCCTGCGTCGCCTGCTGGAACGAAAAATATCCGACGCGCATCACTAGCGCGGCTGAGACGATGCACTCGCGCGAGCAAGCGGGCGCGCCGACGCGGGTGGCGGTGGAGATCTGACGAGACAAGATGGATAAGGCAAAGATTGTATGGCGCAAAGAGAACCAAGAGGAATAGTCATTCCCAGCAAAAAAGAACTGCTTACGGCGGCGCGCGGGCGGATTAGCCTCCCGCCGGGTGAACTGTGGCTTGATTATCAAGACGATGTGGATACGCTCTACATCCGCCTCAAAGAGAAGACACAACCTACTCGCAGCGAGAGCGATTTCGATGAAGGAGACGTTTTGAAGTGAAACGATGGGTAGAAACCGGAAACAGCTTTCTGCTAGTCAATCGCCTCGAATCGGAGCAACCGAGGCGAGTTGCTCGGCCCGTGTCGGGCCTTGAGATATACGACGCTGAGTTTTATTTGAGGGGGGATCGTAACAAGACGAGCGCAATAGAGTTTATCCGTTACGCCAAGGACACCGAGGACTTAGTACGCAAGAAAGGATGGCACCTTGAGACCAAGTTCAACAAGCATTACTGCAGTTTCAAGGCTGGGTTCTTTAACGCTTTCGGTGTGCAGTGGATAGGCTCGAAGACGTTTGCTATGTTTGTAAAGCTACCGGAATCGGAAGCGTCAGCCACCGGACCAAAGATGACGCGATACGAAACACAGTGGAAACAAGCCGTCTATTACATCGAGCCTGGTAAGACGAAGGTGTCAGACTTCGTTCCTCTTTTCGAGAAAGCTTACCGCCGGCTTACAGGCGAATAATCTAAAGCCTTGACAACCGCTAAGGAGGCATCGGATGCACAACGAATTTACATCGGTCATTGAAGAAGACGGGGATTGGTTTATCGGTTATTGCCCGGAAATACCCGGCGCGAACGGGCAGGGTCGCAACGTTGAAGAGTGTCGGGCTAATCTATCGGAGGCTATTGCCCTGATTCTTGAAGACCGCCGCGAAGATGGTTTGCGTGGCGTGCCGCAAGATGCCATTAGGGAAACGGTTGTCGTGCAATGAAACGCAACTCGTTGTTGCGGCATCTGCGTAAATACGGCTGCTACCTGAAGCGGGAAGGTCGCGAACATTCGCTGTGGTTGAACCCGAAAACGGGGTCAGTCGAAGCAGTACCACGCCATACCGAAGTATCAAACCAGCTTGCGAAGAAGATCTGCCGTAACCTCTCTGTTCCAGAACCCTGATTTGTAAATATCTTTTTGGCCCAACCGGCGCAAGAATGGAAAAGCAGTTCATCGGCAAATCAGTTCCCCGTAAAGAGGGCCGCGAGAAAGTTACCGGCCAGGCGCTTTACGTTGACGATCTGAGTTTCCCGGGAATGCTGCACGGCGTCACCGTGCGCAGTTCGGTTCCGCGCGGCCGGATCAAAAACATTTCCTTTGCAGGCGATATTCCGTGGAATGAGTTCACCGTTGTTACCGCCAAGGACATTCGCGATTTGAAGCTTGGTGAAAACTGCGTCGCCCTAATCCTCAACGATCAGCCTTATCTCGCCGACAGCGTCGTGAATCATCCCGAAGAGCCGATCGTCCTGCTCGCTCATCAAGACAAGTACTTACTCGAAGAAGCTCGGCGGAACGTCCGGATCGAATATGAAGAACTACCCGCGATCTTTTCTTTGCAAGATTCCCTGGCGAAAAAAGAAATCATCTGGGGCGACGACAACGTCTTCAAAAAGTTTCTGGTAGACAAAGGCAACATTGACGATGTTTGGTCGAAGGCGGATTTCGTCGTCGAGGGCGAGTACGAAACCGGCGCGCAGGAGCAACTGTACATCGAGAACAACGGCGCTATCGCCATCGCGAATGCAGACGATGGCGTGACTGTCTGGGGTTCGATGCAGTGTCCTTACTACGTTCACAAAGCCCTGATCAAGTTGTTCGGATTGCCGGAAGAAAAGATTCGCGTGATTCAGACTGAGACCGGCGGCGGATTTGGCGGCAAGGAAGAATATCCTTCGATGATTGCCGGGCACGCGGCGCTGCTGGCGTGGAAGTCCGGTCGTCCGGTCAAGATAGTCTACGATCGCGCGGAAGACATGGCGGCCACAACGAAACGTCACCCGTCGCGGACCAGACATAAAACCGCGGTCACTAAAGACGGAAAGCTTTTGGCGATGGAGATCGATTTCGTGATCGATGGCGGCGCGTACTGCACTTTGTCGCCGGTTGTGCTCTCTCGCGGAACGATTCACGCCGCCGGGCCTTACTTCTGTCCGAATGTCCGCATTAAGAGCAAAGCAGTGGCGACAAACGTGCCGCCGCACGGGGCGTTCAGAGGGTTTGGAGCGCCCCAGAGCATCTTTGCGCTGGAACGTCACCTGGACAAAGTCGCCAAGACCGTCGGGCTGAGTCCGGAAGAATTTCGCCGCCGCAACTTTATTCATGAAGGCGAGACCACGGCGACCAATCAAACGATTCGTGAGAAAGTCGACATGGATGGCTTGCTTAACCGGGCCCTCCAGTTGAGCGACTATCACGCCAAGCGCGAACGGTTCGCCAGAGAGAATCGGGGCATTAGCCCGACCGTGAGGGAGGGCTCCGTAGATTCGAGTAGCGGGCCGACCGTCGCTCCTGGCGTTATAGATGGAGCCCTGGAGCCCTCCCTTACGGTCGGGCTACTGCCCCGTTCTGCCGCGTCCGCGCTCCCAGCACCACGGATAAAGAAAGGCATCGGCTTCGCTTCATTCATGCATGGCGCCGGTTTCACTGGCTCGGGCGAGGTCTTCTTGCAATCGGTCGTCGGCGCCGAAGCAACACCGGAAGGCCGGATCAAGATTCTGGCGGCGAGCACGGAGATTGGGCAGGGAACCAACACAATCTTTGCGCAGATCGCGGCCGAAGCCCTCGGGCTTAGCTATGATCTGATCGAGGTGGCACAGCCCGACACTGCTTCTGTTCCGAACAGCGGCCCCACGGTGGCGTCGCGCACCTGCATGATCGTCGGTAAGCTGGTCGAGTCCGCGGTGCTCGGTTTGAAACAGACGCTGGTCGGCAGCGGTTTGTTGCAGGAGCAGTTCACGCAGGCAGAGTTTCAAAAGGCGTGCGGTGCTTACATCAAGAAGTTTGGTCCGCTGAAGAGCTTCAGCAAGTATCAACCGCCGCCGAATATCTTTTGGGACGACGAGAAGTACCAGGGTGACGCTTACGGCGCGTTTGCCTGGGCCGTCTATGTGGCGGAAGTTTCCGTGGACCTTTTAACCTATGAAGCGCACGTCGATGACTTTGTCGCGGTGCAGGAAGTCGGGCGCGTGATCAATCCCGTGCTCGCCGCCGGGCAAATCGAAGGCGGCGTCGCTCAGGCAATCGGGATGACGCTTTACGAGAACGTCGTCTGGGAAAATGGGCGGATGGCAAACGGCCAGATGACTAACTACATTATGCCGACCGCGGCTGACATTCCGCCGATTCGGGTCTATTTTGAAGAGAACCCGTACGCCTACGGCCCGGCCGGCGCCAAAGGCATCGGCGAATTACCCATGGACGGACCGGCGCCGGCGATCCTGAATGCGATCGAGAATGCTACGGGCGTGAGCTTTAATCAGATTCCGTTGATGCCTGAGGCGATGATGGAAGAATCCGTTACTGGAAAGTGAGCTTAGACTTCAGCGAGGCTTTGCTCGGCATGCGCAAGAACGGCAACGACCTGCTCAAAGGTCACTCCGGGAAATCATTCCAGAAATTGATCGATGGTGGCGCCAGTTTCCAGGTTTTCGAAAAGTGTGCGAACGGGCACGCGAGTTCCCCGAAAAACCCACGCGCCACTTACTTTATCTTCGGCGCGCTCGACTTCCAGACAATCGGCCCAATCCAACATGCTGACCATGATATGCTCCGTGCTCAGAATCGGGCAAGCCGTAGCTCAATATGGAAAGACGTACGCGCCTTTGGCGGAAGGAGTGATCCCATGAAGCACAGCACATTGAAAGCTTTGGTATTCATCATCGCGCTGGCACTCGCGCTAAGTTCGGTTGGCGTGTCCGGCGCACAGTGGACAGCCGGTCCACGGGTTATGACCGCGCCGGCGCAAGTAACTGAACCTCGGTCTGACACTGAGTCGGTTGATGCCGCCACGGCCTTGAAGTGGCTCGAAGAAGGAAATGTGCGTTGGCAGCGTTGGCAGACCATGAAGAGGCGGAATTGGGGCGAAGAGCGAGCGGCAAATTCTCCTCCCAAAGAGCAACACCCCTTCGCAGTCGTGATCTCCTGCATGGATTCCAGGGTGCCACCGGAATTAGTCTTCGATCGGGGTCTGGGTGACATCTTTGTTATTCGCGTGGCGGGGCCGGTACTGGACGTGGATGAACTGGCTTCGCTCGAATATGCCGTGGTGAAAAAGAAGGTGAAGCTGGTGCTGGTGCTGGGCCATACGAATTGCGGGGCGGTCGAAGGCGCCGTCGCCAAAGCGCCAGGGACCTATCTGCCGGCGTTGCTGGAAAAGCTTGAGCCGGCCATTACTTACGTGAGTAACCGCTATAATGGCGGGAATCGGATAACTCTGTCAGATCCGATCACTCCGGCAGAACAAACGAACCTCAATCGGGTGTCGATCGCCAACGCCAGGCACGTGCATTATCAAGTTCTGGAGAAGTTGTTGTTTCGTGAGCCCGGCGTTCAGGTGAAATGGGGTCTCTATTACCTTCCCACTGGAAGGGTGGCTTTCGATCCGACAGAGATTGAGAGGTAGTGTTCGTTTGTGCGCATCGGTCATATGACCGCAGAGGCCCAAGGTGACTGTGTCTGAAGCACCGGGAAAGACCACAATCAACTGCGCTGTTAACGGCAAGCAGCAGACACTCCACGCCTATCCCATGGAGCGCCTGCTCGACGTTCTGCGGGAACAGTTGCGTTTGACCGGGACCAAAGAAGGTTGTGGTGAGGGCGAGTGTGGCGCCTGCGCAGTGATGATCGATGGTCAGATCGTCAACAGTTGCCTGGTGCCGGTGTCGCAGGTCGAAGGTGCGTCAATTCAAACCATCGAAGGGGTCGCTACGGACGATCAATTGCACGCCGTGCAACAGGCCTTCATCGAATGCGGCGGCGCGCAGTGCGGGATTTGCACGCCGGGAATGGTTCTGGCCGCGGTGAACCTGCTCGCAAAGAACTCCAATCCGAGTGAATCGGAGATTCGCAACGGCCTGGCCGGCAATCTCTGTCGTTGCACCGGCTATATAAAGATTTTCGAGTCGGTGGTAAGGGCGTGCCAGAAATTATAGTTCGAGATAAGCAAAGGCGCGTTGTCATTGAATCAAGGTGAGACAAGCAGGCCAACCAGCCGCGAAGCGGCGGCAGAGAGTAGCCCCGGGCGTCAGAGGCTGTGTCAGAACTCGAGTCGTTATTAGGTTCTTGGCTCCGCTGGGCTCCGACGGGATTACGATCGTGTATTCAAGTTTGCGAAACTGCGAGCAGAGCGAATTGGTCCGAAGATT
>Ga0137442_1000073_pt1 | contig 17890 bp, 11 predicted proteins | sample EasRivERMGT266_2_FD_102329 | JGI IMG/M metagenome (GOLD analysis project Ga0137442, IMG submission 102329) | Soil microbial communities from meander-bound floodplain in the East River, Colorado, USA - East River MetaG ERMGT266_2 | ecosystem: Environmental > Terrestrial > Soil > Floodplain ... | reverse complement strand
GGCATGCAGCGCTCAGAGAAGTGATGGCGGCGGGGGCACGTTTCATTTCGTGCTAGCCGTCTTAGTGTTCAGCACTTCCTGTGCCACCTATCGTTTCGGATTACGAATTTCGAAATTCGAATTGCGGATTTGGGGTACGAACTGAAGGTCGATGAATGAGGAACAAGCTGATTACCTGACTGCGCCGGGTCGCGGTAGCGGCATGAGTTGGAGTAAGCGCGCTCGGCTTTTCTAAATCGGCAATTGGAAATCCTTAAGGTCTCCTCCCCATCGTTACCTGACGTTGAAGCGCCATCGCTTCCGGGTTGCTCGCATCGATGTTCATTGAGCTGGCAGCGTACTTCCGCGCTTCACCCAGATCCCCACGCTCGAGAAAAATTCGACCCAGCAGGATATGTGCGTCAATCATCTTGGGCGGAGGATCCCAAAAGATTGCGGTCTTCAGAGCAGCGATTGCGACCTCCTGATCGCCGCGCCGCTGATTTATTCGACCGCTAAGTAAGAAGGCTTCCGCGTTGGTAGGCTCGACGATCAGAACCTTTCTGATTTCGGTCAGGGCTTCATCGTCCCGGCCCTGTTGGTATAAATCACGAATCTTGCTAAGCGCCTCCTGGGTGTTGTTTGCGTTCGCTGCTTCGATAGCTTTGGTGACTCTCAGGTCCGATATGTCAACTTGATTGAGTACGTCGCGTGACCGCAAAGCCAGATTCGGAACTGACTGGGATTTCTGCCAGTCAGTTTGCCATTTCGCGTAAGCCTGCAAATTTTTTCGCGCCTGATTATCCGCCGCGTTCGATGCTTCGGTGTGGTTGGCCCGCTCCTGAGCTTTGGCCAGGAGAAAGTATGCCTCGCCGTCCCTTTGGTTGGCAGCGATCACTTGCTCCAGCTTCCTGGCAGCCTCGGCGTACTTCTCATTTAGAAACAGCGCGTACCCATAGTTGAAGAGTACCGTTGCGTCATCGGGAGATGAATCCGTAGCGCGGGACAACAACGTGATGCCCTGAAGCAGTAAACGCGTTCTTTCCTCAGGCTTCTTCTCATTGCGGGCTGCTTCGACCGAAACCGCTCCGGCGTTGTTGTAGACACCCACCAGCGGCATCACTTTTTCGTCTGCCAGCGGAACCAGGGTAGAGAGCGCGCTCGGAACGTCGCCAGTCTTCCAATAGGACAGGCCTGCGTAGAATTGGGCCTCGCCATAGTGCGGCTCCCTTTTTTGCACCATCGTAAAGTACTCGATGGCTTCTTTCCATTGCTTCTGGTCGAGGTAAAAGCGACCCAGTTCGAACGCTGCCTGTGAATAGACCGCGCCGCCGTTTTCCTTTGCATAAAGCCGCAAAGCGTTCTTGAAATAGATCGCTCGCGTGGGATCGCGCAGGTCTGTCAAGAGCCCTTTCATGTAGGCTTCGAACGCCTGGGGTGGCACCTTCGTAGCTTCCTGTTCTAACTGATTGCGAGAAAACGAAAGTGCTTTGTCCCGCTGAAAGAGGATCTGATATGCAAGTTGTCCGTGCATCTTTTGCAGATTTGTCACTTCGTCGCCAAAGTCATACACCCGTGGCGCCCAGGCTCCGTCAAAAACATCGCCGGCCATTCGGCCTTCGTTCACTCGGATCACGCGCGCTTCACCGGCTATGTTAGCTAGAGGCTTATCGACCGGAGGTTTTGACTTATCATCAGATGCTGAGGGAGGAGGCACTACAACATTATAGGTCCCGATTACGATCATCGAGGCCTTAAGTTCACGCGCGATCTTGATGGCCGTCGCCCGCGAAGGCAGCACGGTTAACGGCAGACGCAAACGTTGGTAAGCAACGGCGCGCTCTTCGCTGGTGACTACGATTAGTCCTGGTTTGTTCAGCAGGGCTGCCAGCGAGTCGGCAAAACTCTCACCAATCCAGTTGTACTCCGGATGATCTGAGACGTTCTCGAAAGGAAGTACCAGTACTATTTCACTCGACGATCCGGTCTGGGCCGCTGCATTTTGCGATGCGCAGGGCACGAAAAGAACCAGCCCCAACGCCATCAGCAAAATCGCCAAATTCTTTTGAATCATTGCGAAAACCCTCTGATTTATCTATGAATTCCGCCTGGAAAAGTTCGATGCAACTATGATAACAGCGGTTGGACGTGAGCGCATCCCTTGATGCGTAGTGGCGGACAGTTTGTGATTCAGAGTAGCCCAGGGGCTCAATCACAGACTGAAGTTTGTGCCACTACGGGTCTCTGCGGCTAGGGCGTAGCTTCGGTAACTACCAATTGATTGTCCACGGCGTTCACACCTTTGACGGAGCGGAGGACCTTCTCGACCCGTTGCTTCAGATCGGCTGATTTCACTGAGCCCACGATCGTGACCTTGCCTCCTTCAACTAACGTGCTCACGTCCAGCTCCGAGAGGGTTGGATCGGCAGCGATCGTTCGTTCGATCTGCGCCTGGATTCCAGCGTCATCAGGAACGGTTGCCGTTTCACCTGCGGGCTCGGGCGATTGCCCCGCGGCTGGGGACTGAGCCGGCTGAAGCGGTGAAACCGATGCCGAAGGTTTTGGCGAAGGCTGCGTGGCGAGGGATCCCGCGGGAACAGTTTGCAGTGGTGCGACGGTCGAGTTCATGGGGTCGTACGGCCGGCTGGTTATGAACAAAGCGACGAAGGTGGCTAGTGCGGCCGCGCCAATTACCGTGAGCGCCACAATGCCTTCTCGCGTGCCGGGTCGGGGCCGCCAGCCGCTTGACCGCGTGCCTCCGCGATTACCCGGAATCGGGGGTTCAATTACGATACGGTTTCGGCGCCTGGCTTGTTCGGACACTTAGTTGGTCACCTCTTCCGGTCTTCAACAAATTGTGACACTGATTATATGAGATGGAGCCCGTCATCTTCTAAGCCCCGGGGGCATGCGGTGTTCAGGCCTTCTTCTAATATTCTGCGCAAGCTTCTCATCATTGGACGTTCTACCCTCAAGCGCATCTGGTTTAAGCGCTGTGATTGTTAATTTTTGGAGGTCACTTTCGATGTCACGCATGAATAAGTTTCTTTTTGCAATTGCCTTGTGCTGTACGAGCATAACTGCGACCGTAGCACAGACTTCAGAACAAACTACGACGGCGCGCGATCGCCAGTCGGTCAACATTACCGTTTACAACTCTAATCTCGGTTTGGTCCGCGAGACGCGCAGGTTGACGCTCCCGCCGGGACGAATTGCGCTGAGGTTCGCCGACGTCACCGCGCAGATTCGTCCGGACACCGTTCATCTCGCTTCCCTGACTGCGCCGGCCTCGCTCCGGATTCTGGAGCAGAACTATCAGTACGACTTGCTAAACCCGGCGAAGCTGCTTGATAAGTTTGTCGGCAAAGAGATCACGCTCGTGTTGCGCCGCTACCAGAACAACACAGAAAACTTCGAGCCGGTTCAGGCGACTCTGTTGTCGAACAACGGCGGTCAGGTTTGGCGCATCAACGGCCAAATTGTGATTAACCCGACGAACATCACGGAAATGCGGTTTCCGGACTTGCCGAAAAATCTGGTCGCGACACCCACGCTGGTTTGGGACCTTGAGAATCGAGAGAGCGGATCGCAGAACATCGAAGCGAGCTACCTGACGGCCGGGATGAACTGGCGAGCTGATTACGTTCTGTTGGTCAACGCCGACGATACGAAAGGCGATCTGCAAGGTTGGGTAACACTGACTAATGCCAGTGGCGCCACTTTTGAGGATGTGCGTCTGCAGTTAGTGGCCGGTGATGTGAATCGAGTTTCGGATCAGCGGAACTATGCCCTGGCCGGCGCCATGATGCGAAAAGACATGTCGAACGAATCTCAGTTTCAGGAGCAGGGCTTCTTTGAATATCACATGTACACCCTGCAGCGACCGACGACCATTCGAGAGAGCGAAACAAAACAGGTGTCGTTGCTTGAAGCGGCCGGCTTTGAGGTAAAAAAGGAATTCGTTATCAACGGTCAACGCTACTATTACACGGGCTACAACTCGCCTGGCCAGCCGATCAAGGAAAAAGTGGGCGTGTATATGCAGTTTTGGAATTCCCAACAGAACAAACTGGGGATGCCCCTGCCCGCAGGCACCGTTCGTCTCTACAAGAAAGACGACAAGGGTAACCAGCAGTTCATCGGTGAAGACCGCATTGACCACACGCCAAAAGACGAAGACGTTCGCGTGAAAGTGGGCGATGCGTTTGACATCGTGGCGGAAAGAAAACAGATCGACTACAAAGTAATCGTCTCTGGCCACATGTATGAATATGCTTACGAAATCAAGATTCGTAATCACAAGGAAGGCCCAATTACCGTGGTTGTGAATGAACCCATCGGCGGTGACTGGGAGATGGTTTCCTCGACTTTCGAGGCGAAAAAGACGGCGGCCTTCGCAGCGCAATTCAATGTGCCGGTGGCGAAAGACGGAGAGGCTACCCTTTCATATCGCGTTCGCGTTCGGTACTGAGCAAAGAAAAAGGTCTAAGAGGACGGACCGGTACAACGGCGCAAGCTGCCAGAGCTTGCGCCATTTTTGTTGACAATCGCCCGCGCTGGCTTCAGGTGCGCTATGCGATTGGCCGGACGATGCCGGATGTGCCAATGGCCAGTAAGTATGGCGCCCTCGACAGCCTTCGCAGTTGCGTTGCCACGTTTATTCCAAGCAAGGCAAGATCGCAATGGCCATCACTGTTGACGAGATGCCGGCAGTTAACTGGTCGGTCGACAATGACGCTTATCTCTTGATGTCCCGCTTATCCACAATTCTAATTGAGAGCCTTTAGAGACCTCCCCACTTCATATCGCGATCTCCTGGTGTCATTCGCACTAAGAGTTCTTACCGGCCGTTGAATCCAAGAATTTGGATGGCCGGCTAGGTTTTTGGACGGAAGAGGGTCATGGAAAGCCGCGCGCTCGCGAAAACCTTTGAGTTTTCCAGATCAACCGCAAGCTCCTTCGCTTGGAACAACAAATGCGTCAATCCTCACACGAAAATGCATTCTTGTTGGTCTGATCGGACCTGATTTCCCAGATCTCGTGTTGACCTGAGTCCCTTTGTCATGTCTCCCGAGAGTAAGCTCAGAGAGAGTGTTTGGTGGTCTGTTCAGGCTATCGCGATTCAACCTCAAGACATTGCTATGCACACACCCAATTGGAGGGAACAATGAAGCGACAATCCTTTCTAGCTAGCAGAATCACATTAGCCGTTGGCGTGCTCCTGGTTATTGTCACAACGGCGGTGTGCGCTTTTGGTCAGTCCGCGACGTCGACCATTCGGGGTGTCGTAAGAGACCCGCAGGGCAATGTCGTCGCCGGCGCCACGGTTACGCTTATTAACCCTTCAACCAACTCTTCTCGCACGACTACATCCAGCGGTGATGGGGTTTTCACCTTCGAGCAAGTTGCCGTTAGTGACTATCGGCTCGAGGTCGAGGCGAAGGGTTTTAAGAAAGGGGTGGTCACCGAGCTACACGCGCTGGTTTCCAAGGTTACACCCGTAGATGTGCAGCTTGAAATTGGCAATGTGTCCGAGACGGTCATTGTAACATCAGGCGCCGGCGAGGCCCTGGTGAATCGCGACGATGGCACTCTAGGAAATAATTTCGTGAATCAGCAGATTACCCAGCTACCGCTTGAAGCTCGCAACGTCTTATCACTGGTCACATTGCAGCCTGGGGTAACTCCGGAGGGATACGTGAACGGAGCTCGCAGTGACCAGTCTAATATCACTTTGGATGGGGTCGACATTAATGAAGCGCAGTCAAACTCGATAGATTCGCCGGTGCTTCGGCTCAACTCTGAAGCCATTGAAGAATTTCGCGTCACGACATCAAATCCGAATGCCAACCAGGGCCGTTCTTCGGGAGCACAGATTTCGCTGATTACTAAGAGCGGCACCAATGACTGGCATGGCGCCCTGTTTGAGTACCATCGTAATACGATCTTCACGGCCAACGATTTCTTTAATAATCGGAACGGAAGATATGTGGCCACGGATTCAGCCGTAATCCTGGGAACCGCCAAGGTCGGTGAGCTTAGGAACCCGAGGCCAAAACTGCTCCGCAATAGTTATGGCGGAGCCCTGGGCGGGCCTGTTGTGAAGGATAAGTTTTTCTTCTTCTACAGCTATGAAGCACGTCGTGATGCCGCCGAATCAACGGTTGTGCGTGTGGTCCCGCTGGCGAGCATGGGACGCGGCGAACTGCGATACGTAAGTCCAACTGGCGGACTTACGACGCTAAATGCTGCCCAACTGCAAACAATTTTTACGACCAATGGCAACACTGTAGGAGTCAATCCGCTGGCGTTCACAGCCCTGGCACAAGCTGCATCCAAGTATCCGGCTAACGACTTCACTGTCGGCGATAGCACGCTGGCTACGCAGTTGAATACCGCGGGCTTTCGCTTCAACGCCAGCACTCCGGTGGCGCTGAACTCGCATACCGCGCGCTTCGACCTCAAGCTCAGTGAGAAACATTCTCTCTTTCTGCGCACGAACGTGATCTACGACGCCAATGGCGTAGCCCCACGCTTTCCAGACACGCCGGCGGTACAAAATTGGTCTCACCCCTGGGGTTTTGTGGCCGGGCATACGTGGGCGATAAGCAATAGCCTGGTAAACAACCTTCGCTATGGCTTCACTCGTGAGGCCTTCACCAACCCAGGAGATTCAACGGAAAACGCAATAAGTTTTCGCTTCATTTTCCAGCCGTTCAATTTCAATCGCACTCGCAGCCGGACGACTCCGGTGCAGAACCTGACCGATGACTTGTCCTGGGTTCGTGGCAGTCACACTTTGCAATTTGGCGCGAACGTGAGAATTATTCGCAATCACTCAGTGGACTTCACCAGCTCGTTCGACAATGCGATTGCTAATCCGTCGTTCTATGCCGGCGGCGCGGGTTCGGCTCAATCAAACGCGGTAGATGCTTTTTCCCCCATCGGGAATGAATATATTTCGACCGTGCAAAACGCTGTGACAGCCTTAATCGGCCGCTTTTCTCAATACTCGGGAGTCTTCTCATTCAATATTGATGGGGGCCTCAAGCAGTTGGGCCAGCCGAATATTCGCAACTTCGCCACCGAGGAATATGACGGCTATGTGCAGGATGTGTGGAAGGTAAAGCGGAATCTGACCATAACGGCTGGGCTCCGCTACAGTATCAGCCACCCTGTCTACGAGACTCAGGGGTTTGAGGTAAAGACGAACATTCCCCTGGGCGATTATTTCGACAGCAGAGTCGCTGCAGCCGCCAAAGGAACTGCCTTCAATGACCCGATAACCGTTGAGCTCTCAGGTAAGGCGAATGGCCGATCGCCCCTCTATAACTGGGACAAGAACAACTTTCAACCCCGGGTCGCCATTGCCTGGAGCCCGAGGTTCAAGCACGGCCTCCTGGCGAAAATACTGGGCAAAGAGGAGCAATCCGTGTTTCGTGGAGGATTTGCCATCACGAATGATTACTATGGCCAACAATTGGCGGTGAGTTTCGACTTGAACAACACCATCGGGTTCGTGTCAAGCCAAACAACCGCCGCTAATACTCACAATCTTTCGACCCGGCCAGGTCCGTTGTTCACCGGTTTCGGACAGACGGTCAGAACATTTCCGTGCTCGCCCAGGTTCTGCATTTCCATTCCGAGCAAGGTGACATTTCCCAACCTACAGCCGGCCGATGAAGCCCCGCGCATCGAATCGTCGCTGGATTCGCGGCTCGTGGCGCCGATTAGCTACAGCTGGAACTTTACCTATGAACGCCAGTTGCCAAAGGGTCTGCTCATTCAGGCTTCTTACATTGGTCGCTATGCGAAGAATCTAATCGCCACACGCGATGTCATGGCCCTGAACAATATCGTCGATCCCAAGTCGGGGGTGGATTGGTATACGGCGGCGACGCAACTCGAGCTACTTCGTGCTAACGGCACGTCCATCACAGCCGTGCCCAAGATTCCGTATTTCGAGAATCTTTTCCCTGGTTTGGGAGATAATTTCTGGGGCGATCCAAGCTTGAGCTCAACGCAGGCAGTCTACCTGATCGCCACAGATTTCTACGGCAATGACTGGACGGACACGCAGTTTGAGATTGACGATTTCGGGATATTTCCAAACATGTTCTTCCAACCACAATATGCCGCACTGGCTACGTTCAGCAGCGTTGGCAGGTCCCGGTATCACGCAGGGACTCTATCGATTCGGGAGCGGCTCAACAACTCGCTTACCTTTGACTTCAACTACACTCTGTCCCACTCGCTGGATGACGCCTCGGGTTTGCAAACCAGCGGCGGGTACGGAGCGGCGTTCATCCTCAATCCGCTGAGACAAAGAGACTCGTATACGAATTCGGATTTTGACATCACGCATGTCATCAACATGAATGCAGTCTGGCAGTTGCCGGTTGGTCGCGGTCGCTGGCTGTTCAGTGATGCCAACAAGTGGGTCAACGGTCTTATCGGCGGTTGGCAATTGTCGGGAATTTACCGCTGGAACTCGGGCCTGCCAATCTTTGCCCCTTATGACGACGCCCGCTGGGCGACGAATTGGAACGCGCAAAGTTATAACGTCAGAGCCAGACCAATTGACACCTGCCCAACCAGGGGCGGAGTCGACGCTCCTAAGCTGTTCGGGTGCAATACGACCGCTGCATACAGGAGTTTCCGGAACGCCTTGCCTGGAGAGACGGGTGATCGAGCTCCTTTCAGGCTGCCGGGGTACGTGACTTTGGACTTGGGTCTGGGCAAGGAGTTCACGATGCCCTGGAGCGAGAAGCATAAACTGCAGCTTCGTTGGGACGTTTTCAACGTCACCAATACTCAAAGACTGGGCAGCGTCGACACAAGTCGGACGGGTTACGGAATCACCGGGGATCCTGGGGGAAGACCATACGGTTGCAGCGGCGCTTCATGTGTTTCACAGTTTTACCAGGGTGATCCGCCTAATGGTACTCCCGCCACGCCCCCCTCAAATTGGTCGAATTTCACGGCCATTCAGGGCACACCGCGCGTGATGCAAGTAGGCATCCGCTACTCATTCTGATAAGTCTGGCGGGGTTATTACTTTCAAGCGGGTTGGAGATTCATTCTCCAACCCGTTTTCCTTACGGCAGTCGTGGTTACAGTTCCTAATGCAAATGATGGAGTGGCGATGTAAACAATGAGAGATCCTCGAAAGTTCATAACAGCATCCACTAGTCTTTTGAAAACGGAAACTAGGCCGCGGCTTTTTTGCGTGATTATTCTGCTGTCGCTCTCAACCTGGTCTGTCTGTCCGGCCCAGCGCGGCGTTCCAGCCTCTAGATCCACCGGCTTCACTCTATTCGGCGACCTCGAGGTTGCGGGAACTGATAGCGGCGACGCCAAGCCACTCACCTTCGATTTGTTGCTCTACACGCGCAGCGGCGTTTTGATAGATCGGCAAAACGTGGGAAGCAAGGGCCGATATCGTTTCCTAAATGTTCCGGCGGGGGACTACGAACTTGTTTTCGAATTTGAAAATGCTGAAGTCGCGCGCACACAGATCCGTCTCGTGGGAATACCGACTGATTTTCAACAGAACATAGCCCTCGAATCGCGCCCCGGACCGTCAGCCAGAAAATCCGGCAAGCCCGAAGTGCTTTCAGTAGAAGATGTCTACAATCGCAAGGCCCTTAACCGGGAAAGATTCGAAAGAGCGCGAGCGGCGTTCGACAAGAAAGATTATGAGTTGGCGATAGTTTTGCTCCAACAGATCGTCGCCGAGGACCGTAGTGACTTTCAAGCCTGGTCCGAACTCGGGACTTCGTATCTGGTTCAGAACAATCTGATTGATGCAGAGAGAGCCTATCTAACCGCCACGGAAATTCGGCCGACATTCTTTCGCGCGCTCCTGAATTTAGGCAAGGTACGTCTGCTAAAGAAAGACTTTGAGGGCGCGCTCACGGTCCTTAGTCAAACCGTCAATGCTAAACCTACCTCCGCTGAAGCTAACTACTACACCGGTGAGGCCTACTTGCAGTTGAAAAAAGGGTCGAAAGCGGTGGGTTACTTGAACGAGGCGCTAAGGCTTGAGCCCAGCAAAATGGCCGAAGCGCATCTGCGCCTGGCCGCGCTTTACAACGGCGCCGGCATGAAAGACAAGGCGGCTATTGAATATGAAAGCTTCCTCAAAAAGAAGCCCGACTACGCCGATCGCCAGAAGCTGGAAAAGTACATCGCCGACAATAAGAAACCATAGGCGAGCCGATTCGCCCCGCCCGCATTGAAGATTGAAGGAACCTGGCCGCGCTCAACTTCGTTCAGAAAGGAAAGCTCGCGAAGACTCGCGACATCAGACTCTTCAGGAGAAATTCAATGAGACGCGTATTCATAGTTGTAATTCTGGTTGTGGCGGCAGCGGTCCTGGGTTTGTGGCGTTCGCACGGTGGGGTCCGTCAGAGTCTAAGCAGAGCGGTCGGAATGCCCGGCGACAACTCGCAAGGCGTTACTGGCGACGAGACACGAAAGAGTTTCGATCTTAAGCCCGGCGCGCGTTTGCAGGTTCAGGGCATCAACGGCAAAGTCGAGATTCAAACCTCGGATACGAACACGGCTGAGGTTTACGTGCGGCGTACCGCGGACAGCCCATCATCTCTCAGCCGTCGTGAAATAATTATCGAACAGACGAATGACGGCTTGCTCGTGCGCAGCAAACAAAACCACACCGGAATCTGGGACCACATATTTGGCACCGAGCCAAAAGAAGAAGTAACCATCAAAGCGCCGCGGGCCATCGCGCTCTCGCTCAAGGGAATCAACGGCCGGGTGACCACCGGAGAGATCGACGGTCCGTTGGAAGCGAAGGGGATAAACGGCCGCGTTGAGCTGGGCGCCGCGAGCGAGTACGCCGAGATTAGCGGTATTAACGGAGGCGTCGTCATGGGCCTGAAGCAACTCGGCGAACGCGGCGCGCGCCTGAGCGGAATCAATGGCGGCATTGAGCTGCGCCTGGCAAACGGTCTGAATGCCGATTTCACGTCCCGGGGAATGAACGGTAATGTGCGATCAGAAATTCCGGAAGTTACCGTCGATAAGGAAGACCACGGCTCGCGCTATTCCGCCCACATCGGAACCGGAGGGGCGCCGATTACCCTCAGCGGTATCAATGGCAATGTGCGGCTGACGCGCGCAAACAGCACGGCTGACTCTGCTACCGTCAATGACAAAAAAGAGGCGACGAAAACTCAGAAGGAAGTTAAGTCGACGGAGAGCAAGAGCCTTAAGGATTCGGTGAAGTAGTTCGCGCGTAAGCAAGGGCTCGTTGACGTTCCGTCCAATTCAATACCGCGAGAAAGAAGAAGGGGCCGTCGCCGGCCCTTTCCTGTTGGACATCTCTTCTTGGGCCGCAAACCGTGCGAGTCGACAACCTCGCTTGCAGAGTTTCTTGCATCGTAGCCCCTGCGGGTGTATAAGCCTACCGTTCTTCCACTTCCTTATGGAGAATCCTGCGAGATAGCTGTTCTGACAAGACGAGGACTCGGGGTTCACTATTCCCCATCAACTTAGATCCGCTTACTTAGATTGGTTGGGAGCGAAATCAGCTTGGTGGCGGGCGAATAGGCCACCGGCAAGTTATCCGCAGGAAGTACGAGCTAGGAAGTACCCGGCGCAGTACCTGACGCAAGTTGCTAATTGTGGCGTCAGAATGACGATTTAATAACTTCAGCCTAGGAGGCACGGCCCTCAGATGCCAGCCGATCTTAGACGTGTTAAGACCTATCTTTCTCGAGCGTTGAAGCATCGAGTACTCAACAAAGCCCGATTCGTAACGTGGTTAGAAGATGTGCTCGCAGACGACTTTGGTAGAGTACTAGCTGTTAATCTCTACATTGATCTCAGGACAAGGTCGTTGGCCCCGGCCTTGGTAATCGACGTATTAGATCGGATGGCAACGAAAGCGCCTAGTCTTACCACAGCGAGAAACGGCTTTTACCTCTGCGTCGAGCAAGAGTGTCAGCCCGGATGCCTTTGCAGACACCCTAGTAAGCCCCCGGCTTTAGCTCCTGGGGACCAATATGCAAGAATCCTTCCTCTGCTGTCGATGATCGATTACTATTTACGGGCTGCTCTCAGCATCTCGCCGAATGCTGAAGCTGAAGACGAAGTGCGACGAAAGTTTTACGGCGCCGGTCCAAGGACTAGATTGGGTATTGTGAAGAACACTTGGCGCGGTCAAATGAATAACGTATGGCTCACGAGTCTAACTTTGCTACTCAAGAGCATTGACGGCTTGCCCGACGGCGAAAAGGGCAATGAGGTGCGCGACCGATTAGGCTTTTTCGGGACCGATGCCGGCACTCTTGTCTATGTCGCCTATCCTCCTGATTTTGACAATGTCTTCATTCCAACCAGCCTTGATGCGCATTCAGGTTGTTACTTTTTCTTATCGCCACCCCCTCCGCCCCCTCCTGCTTGGGGGTTAACCTGCAGTCTAGCATCTGGCAAGAAGGGTATGGAGGAGCGTGTCCATCTAGCCTTTGACGGATTATCAGATGATTACAGAAGTGAGATCATAGGCGACATTACTCGGCCCAGTTCACCGGATGTCCATTATCTGCTCGACCAAGCCCTGAGCAGAACGTAACGCTGAAGGAGCTTTACCATTCACGTGGCGGCATGAACGAAGATCACCCATCCAACAGACAACACTTCCCCCTGTCTCTCGGTGAAGTCACCGAAGACATGAGGAATCTCACGTCAGAAGAATTATTTCGATGGTTAGCCACTGTCATCGACGAGTCGTCGCCGGAGACCACTCCGTTCCCATCGACGTGGACGAGGCACACCGCCCTGGCGATGGTCTACCGATCTTGCGATCTTCCGCTACAACTGCGTTTCAGCGACGCCTTTGGGCGACTGCTCGAATCATTTGAGCCGCAGCCCCAGGCCGCTTCTAGCGATCGTCATTATCTCTTTTCTCTTCTTTCATTGGCTGGTACGGTGCGGAGCGACCGAGCCAAGAAGCGGCTGTGCCGTTGGCTATATTTGGAACTCTTTCGCGACTGGGAGGAGAAGCCCTTCAACCTTCACGGTGAGTTGATTCTGGCCACTGCCGCGTACGACCCAGATGATCAGTGGGTCGAATATGTGTCTACGCTCCTTCCTACCCGACCCTTTTTTGACAAGGTTGCACGTCAGGCATTTAGAGCACTACTTCAAACGAGGGCCGTCGACTGCTTGAAACTTCTGCCTGCTATGCTCAAGGTGCTTCCTCCCGAGGATGAGGACGAGCGCGTTCAATTTGGATATTTGCTTGGCCTGACGGTCGACAGATGCGGATTCGACGTTTTCCTCAAGAAGGCAGTCAAAGCACTAGGCAGCGCCCGACTAACGGTGGCCCAAGCTATCGCTGCCGTTTCATTCCTCGACCGCTTCCTCAGCGAAACGCTGGAGAACTCGGACGAACAAATAGACACATCGGTGCGCTATCTTACAAGCAAGCTTTGGCAACCAGCCATCGAAAAGTGGCGGGGCATGAACGACGAGGATAACTACCGTACCTTTGTAGAGATTCTTGGCAGCTGTCACGACTACTACACCATTATTCCCCAAGCGTTTGTGAAGGACGTGTTGGGAGTGCTCACCTTCCGTGGCAGTTATGAACTGGTCGTGCCCACAAGTCTTAGACACTTAGCACTCTTCTTCAAAGATTACGGAGACTACGAAGAGGCCAATAAGCCTTTAGCACGTGCGGCGGGTGCAGCGGCTGGAGCACTCGACTAGAGTGATGGGCTCAACGCGAGACTCGGAAACTACTATCATGCCTGACTTTGAACAGCGGACGCCGTTTCAGATTTACGAGTCGATCCTCCAGACGCTGAGCACCAGCCCCGCCAGGATCGACTTGATTCAAAGAGATCAGAAATTGATTTCCGAAGGATGGAAGATACATTTTGCCGTCGATCCTCACGACATTTACGATTTTTGTTTTCCGTTCTCTAACTATTCTTTGCGCGAGATAAAGCCGAGCAGAGTTGAAGAAATGTCCCGTATTCAGAATGGCAGATATGAGGCAATGTTCAATTTGACGACCAGGCCCATCCTTTTGGAGGAATACGAGATTGAGTTGGATTCTATTCTGAAATGGGCCCTACGATCAAACAGTGTTCAAGATGACGATGAGACCATTGATCGGTATTTGCAGACCGTTCACCTAAATGCCAGTGATAAGTTGAACGAGACTAGAGAAACCCTAACCGACCTCACGGAAAGAGATATTAGTAGCACGATCGCCATCGTAACCGGCATGGGCGCCATTGGCTCTAAGCGACTGAGTGAAATAGTTAACCGAAGACTCGTTCGAAACATCCCAGGCATTGAACACGGCCGCGAAGGTCTCAAACCACGCAAAGACGTTGTCGCCACTATAGAGGACAGATTCGCCCATTACTTTAGGAAGCGCTCAGTTTCGCCGACGGATCGGGACACCAAAGAAAATCTTCTTAACTATTCGAGACTTAACATCAAACGTAACAACCGTCGCGATGCGTTCGCCTTCGATCAACTCCTACAACTCAATGCAATCTGCAACAAGCACAAGCACATCCTTCTTTATTTTTCGTCTGCGCCAAAATCACTTGAACTTGATGGTGTGAAGGAATTGCGAGACGTACTTCCCGTCATCGACGGCAAACCCTACCAGATCGTCCGAACCGCAGCCGATCTTTTTGTTTACATGATCTACAAGGGCAGGGACGGCGAACAGCAGGAGACAGCCGACGCCGTGACTGAGAGACTTTCGCACCTCGCCAACCTGCTTACGGAGGTCGAAAGTATCCGAGATGCCTTCAAGGCGGTCAGCGAAGATTGCCAACAATGTATTAGAAACGATCGTGATGCATCGCCTTGCAAATTCGCCTCGTTGTGCGACGGGGTAAGGAAGACTGGTGAGTATATTGAGGAGCGACAGTACTTGAACGTCAACCTGTCCCTGGAAAAGCGCCTAGCCCAGGCGCTGGAAACAACGCATGACCAATCGCCGCAAAGCAAATACCGGGAGATTTTGGGAATGCTGTCCGAGATTCTTACGGAGAAGAAGCTTCGCCGGCCGAAGGACCAGGAGATGGAGATGGTATTGCGAACCTCGCTGAACAAAGCGAACTTCGTGTCGGCCTTAATGAACCCCAAAAAGCGCGGCGAATACAAGGGCATCAGCTGCCACTTGAACTATTATCCTGTGTGCCTCCGGCTGGTCGACCCGAATCTGAGAACGATTGTGGGTCGGGTCGTCGACATATTGGGAAAGTGGTCGGACGATAAGTTCGAGGAAATTGTAGGGGCTTACTTGGAACTCGACGCAGAATGGGTTGAGAATCCCGAGAGTGAGCTTGTACGGTGCTTCTTATATCTTGTGATGGACCGGTTTGGGCGCGCGAGAGAGATCGCCGACAGCTTCCTTGATCATGACCCTCCAGTGGATGATGGAATCATTCGCGAATTCGTCTATTTGCTGGGTTTTATCATTTGGCGGGAAAAGCATTTCAATCGAGGTATTGAATTGGCTACCAAAGCCATCGAAGATTATCCGGACGATGGCAGATTCTCGCACCTCCGTTCCATGATCACACAGTCCTTACTTGAGAGCGACCCAAAGGATGCCGTCCAAAGTTTTCGCGATGTTCTCGTCGACACCGAGGACTCAATCAAAGGCTTCTCGATAGGGGACAGCGAATTGATGGTCGCGGTCTGTCACAACAACGCTGCTTTCTATCTCAGCGATCCAGGCATTAACTTGGTAGACGTCGCTCTTGCGGAGGAGCATCTGCGAGGATTGACCGAGAGGATCGCCGAGGACACGTGGGATCCGGCCTTCCCGGAGTTCTTCCATACGAAGGGAAGCGTTTTTTATTCAAAGTTTATTGCTAATGTTGAGAACCGCGAATTCCTAAATGAGGCGTACAAAGCGGCAAAGAAGGCGTCTGAATTGCATCCGTCTAAAGACCAACACAAAGCACTTCTTCGCACGATTGTGAATGCCTACCACATGTCCAAGTTGGAAGTCCCGAAGGACTAGCTAGCGGCCTCACGCTCACCCGGTCTATCCTGTTTATTAGTAAAATCTGGTGCACCCAGCAGGACTCGAACCTGCGGCCTTCTGATTCGAAGTCAGACGCTCTATCCAGCTGAGCTATGGGTGCCTGACTGTCAGTGGTCAGTTGTCAGTGGTCAGTGATCGGTTGCAAAAGCACCATTGCCTTCCCATTTGTGTGACCCGAAACTAACTAACATTGACTATTTTCCCTGAAACTCATGACGAATGAAGCGAATGAGATCATTGATCTCTTCCGGCTTAAGCTTCTCGCCAAAAGCCGGCATGCCGTCGCCGCCCTTGGTGATCTGTTTGACGAAATCTGAATCGGAATGCTTCAACGCGTGACCTTCGCGAAAGCTCGGCACTTTCAGTTTCGTTCCGTCCTCCAACTTCACCGGCCCGCCTTCGCCGTTTGCCCCATGACACAACTTGCAGTTCGTTTCATAAGAGGCGCGCGTCGCGGCAAATGGGTCCGGCGTCGACGAAGCCGCCGGTATCGAACTGTCATTCGCCGGCGGCGAGTTTACCGTATTGCCGGCCTTGCAGGCGGTCATTAGAACCAGCAGACAAAAGGGAATCAGTACCAGCGGGTTGCGATTCAGCTTTCGATTCATCCTCGATTTCTCCGAGTAATCAACGCGTTGAGTTTCCGGCGAACGGAGCAGGAGTATAACATGCCCCGTTTGGATCCTTCCTGCTCGGTTGCAAAGCAGTAAAGACAAAAGGCAGAATAGGTGGCTCCAGGATTCCGGCATTCTATCGCAGCAACTTTAAATCCGGCGAACTCTTCTGACGAACGATTCAGACCATGGGCACTGAACGCGATCAAACGAATAACTCTACCCGCAGTTCGCTTCGTCTGGCGCCGAACGTTGAAGATCTCGAAGAGCACAAAAGTAAGCTTCCACGCCAGTTCGTCAACTTCACTTTTTATCGCGCGCGGCCTGAGTGGAGAATGCTTGACGACGGCGCGAAGTGCCAGAGTAAGCAGGGCTTCATTGAAACCGTCGAGAATTTTCGCCGACAGCTATTGATTCATACGTACTCGACCGTGGGATTGCGCACGAGCGCGGACTTCATGATTTGGCGTATCGGCTCAGACCTCGAGCCGATGCAGGAAATGACCGGCCGGCTCAATCAGACGGCGATGGCCAAGTACCTCGAGGCGACCCAGTCATTCCTTTCAATGACCAAGCGCTCAATGTACATCGAGGAGGGCTGTCCTGAGCACGCAGAAGATCGCGTGCACATTGTTCCCGGGCAGTCGGATTATCTGTTTGTCTGTCCTTTGCTCAGAACGCGCGAGTGGTATTCGCGCCCGCAGGAACAGCGCCATGAGATGTTGGACGAGAATGTTCGCATCGGGTCGAAATATCGTTCGGTGAAGCTGCACACGACCTACTCGTTCGGCCTCGATGATCAGGAATTTGTGGTCGCCTTCGAAACCAATAGTCCATCCGACTTTCTCGATCTGATTCAGGAACTGCGCGAAACCAAGGCGAGTTGCTTCACGCTCCGCGACACGCCTATGTTCACCTGCCGGCAGCGCACTCTGGCCGAGTGTCTGGATGCGCTCGGTTGATCACATCCCAGGCGCCCACCAAAGTGCCCGCACCAAACAAAAGAAACTTTTGGCCGTGGTTGATTATTGTCTTTGTCCTGGCCGCCACAGCATTGCAGCTTCACAATCAGGGGCGACTCTGGTGGTGTTCGTGCGGCCGCGCGTTTCTGTGGACAGGAAACGGCTGGGGCTCGCTGACTTCGCAGACCTTCCTCGATCCGTACAGCTTCACGCACCTTCTGCATGGGCTGATGTTTTGCGGACTGCTGACGCTATTAGTTCGCGGGCTGCCTACCAGGTGGCTT
>Ga0137442_1000072_pt1 | contig 18347 bp, 15 predicted proteins | sample EasRivERMGT266_2_FD_102329 | JGI IMG/M metagenome (GOLD analysis project Ga0137442, IMG submission 102329) | Soil microbial communities from meander-bound floodplain in the East River, Colorado, USA - East River MetaG ERMGT266_2 | ecosystem: Environmental > Terrestrial > Soil > Floodplain ... | reverse complement strand
TCAACGCCCTGATTCTGGCCGCGCGCGAATCAAAGACGCCCCTGACAAGCTTTCTCAACTGCCAGCGTCTATACGTTGACGAACTGATGGGCGGCCACATTCACCGTCACTTTTCCAGGATTCTGGACTCGGCAGCGCCCGGCCCGCAAGCGAAGAAAATGCTCTTGCGCGTGCTATTCGAGTCCGCCACGAGCGATGCTCACAAAGCTTCGCTGTGGGCGTGGAAGAAGCGTCTGGGCGTCGATGCGGCAGAGTTCGAGCGCATCGTCAGTGCCTTGCATGTGCACGAGCTGGCGAATTCCAGCGCGGCTTTTATCGAGGTGAACGCGGACTTGTATGTGTGGATGGATTACCTCCGCGCGCAGTATCGCATTGAGGTGGCCGGCGAAGGACGCGCCCTGACTGTTGCCACGACGCTGCTCGACTCTTTGAAACGCGCGCCGCAGGCAATGGCGCGTAAATATCGCCGCGAAGCCGCCCTCGGACTGCCCGATCTCATTTCCAGTTTCAACCTTCAGAGTGTTCCCGCGAGCTTGTTCCACTACGACCGCTTTGCGGCCGCGCATAAGGGCGCGGACCCGGACGACGTGGACGCCGCGCTTGAGACCGAATCGGATCTGATCAGACTGCCCCAGATTGTGCTGGCCACCGGATGCGCGGCTTATTCCGCAGCGATCCTGTGCGACCGCGAACGATGCGTGGTGGCTCACGGCTTTGAAGCCGCGGACTATACCGACGAAAACGAGGTCGTGTGGCTGGCCGCTCAGATTGACTCAAAGCTCGAAGCGAGCAGGGAACTGACCGCCGAGTGGTGTGACCGGCTTGCGAATCTGGCGCGAGAGTGTGGCTTCGCCCGCGTACGTCTGTGGTTGGTTGCGGCCGAAGGTTTTTCGCCGGAAGCGTGCGAGTTGCTCAACCAGCGTGACGCTTACGGCTCCAGTCGTCAGCAGGTCGAACTGTTGACGGCGCGTATCAAGACCGAAGAGAGAGAAGCGGAAGCCAGCCGGTCGGACGAGTACGAGATGGTTATCCCGATGGGCTCGGACACAGAACTGATTGCCGCGCACACGGTCGAACAGATCGCGCGGCGAGTGAACTTCCGGCCGGAAGCGATTAACCAGATCAAGACCGCTTTGATTGAAGCTTGCATTAACGCCGCCGAGCACAGCCTCAGTCCCGATCGAAAGATTTATCAGCGGTTTCGCGTGGAAAATGATAAATTGGTGGTTACTGTTGCGAGCCGCGGCGTTGTGCCGGCAAGTCTGGCGGGGACGAATGGTCAGGAAGCCGGCGCCCGGAATGAAAAAGACGACGGTCGGCGTGGTTGGGGACTAAAGCTGATTCAAACGCTGATGGACGAAGTGGAATTTGAGCGCGTCGATGACGGTACCCAACTGAGAATGACAAAGTATATTCGGAAACCGTAACTGGAAACAGTCGTTCTGCTTCGGTTCACAGTTATCGGTTCACGAGTGATTCACTAAGGAGGGGGCCTTAGCGAAGATGGCGGACACAACCGGGGAAACTCCGGTGCAGGCTCGCTGCATTGGAGACACGACAATCATCTATGCCAGCGATTATCTGAATAAGCTGAGCGGTGAGCGCATCGAGCGTGAATGCAAACGTCAGCTTGAGTCTGGTTGCCGGGCGCTGGTGATCAGTTTCCGGGACACCGAATTGGTAAACAGCATAGGGGTTTCGATTCTCATGGGCGTGATCGATGCTTCTGAGCAGAACAACGCGCGCCTGATCTTCTCTGACGTAAACAGCCACACAGCCGACTTGTTTGAGATGCTGGGACTGACCCGGCATGTCAGTCTCGCCAAAGACGAGGGCGAAGCTCTGTCTTTGGTAGATCCGCAGACCAACGCGGCGGGTTCGGCGAGTTAAGAGTATCAGAAGCCCGACCGTCAGGGAGGGCTTCTTACCGGGACGTGAGCCCTTGCTGACGCGCGGGCTTCTGACACAGATTTCTCGAGATGGAAACAAACACTCAAAGATTACTACATACGTTTGCGGCGCTGGCTGATTTAGGTCAGGAAATAGCCAACACCGGCGATTTTGAAGAGATGCTGCGCACGTCGTTTCATCTCTTGCTCGGCTCGCTGGCGATCAGGCGTGGCGCTGTCGGCGAATACAATCGAGACCTGGGGCAACTCCGTCTGGTTGCGGCACGAGGCCTGGGCACAACTGAGGAATTGGCGCTGCCGCTCTCTAACGAACACGCGCGCGAGTTGGCAAGTTCGAGCTCAGTACTGTCGCTCGATGACGCCGCCAGAGAAGCCGCCAGGTTTCTCGAAGATCACCAGGCGGTCTTTGCCAAAGTCGAGATCGATCTCCTGGTCCCGCTGGTGGTACGCGATCGTTTGATTGGCGTGGTGCTGCTCGGCGAAAAAGCGAGCGGAGACAAGTTCACTGACGAAGACCTGGAAGTGATATGCGCTTTGTCGCGGCACATCGGCGTAGGAATTCACAGTCATCGCCTGCTGGAGGAAGTCGAACACAAAGCGGATGAGAACCAGCGCTTGTACGATGGGCTGCGCGCGATTTACAAAGAAACCGTGCGCGCGTTTGCCGCGGCGATCGACATCAAAGACCGCTACACGCAGGGTCATTCCGTGCGCGTAGGCAAGTACAGCGAGATCATCGCGCGCGAAATGGGTTGGACCGACGACGCGGTCGAAGGCATCGCCATCGCCGGATATCTTCACGACATCGGCAAGCTGATTGTGGACCTAAGCGTCATCAACTCTCCAGAGAGATTTAATGCAAGTGAATCGAAAGAGATGAGCCGGCATCCGGCCGCCGGGTACGAAATCCTGGCGCCGATCAGCCATCCTTACGCCGACATCCCTTTGATGGCCCGTTACCACCACGAACGCCTGGACGGCAACGGTTATCCGGACGGACTGAAAGGCGATGAGATTCCGGCCGGAGCGAAGATAGTTACGCTGGCGGATTCATTCGACGCCATGACGACTGATCGGCCTTACCGTAAGAAGCTCCCGCTCGAAGACGTTTTTGCGGACTTTCGCGCTAACACTGGGACGCAATTCGAGCCGGCGGTCGTCTGTGCCTTCTGCCGGGCCTTTCTGAAAGAGATCGAAGGGACCTCAAAAGAGAAGCGTCTGATAAAGTTGCTGGGGAAGAATTACGACAACGTCGAAAGCGTTTCGCCGCTACTCAACGCATTGATCTCCGATCTGAACGGCGGCGTAATGACGGTAGGCGCCGGTCACTGAGTTCCCGAAACTGCCAGAGCGGATCCCTCGTCTGCGCGCACGCTAACAGTTCCGTTACATTCACTACCCGCAATTCTGAGAGATTGCTTCATTGCGCACAGGGGCTTTAAGATGAAGTAGTGGTGTGCTGGACTGTCTTTGCCAGGTGACGGATGGCTGATACTTTCGCGGAAAAACAGAATCTAACCAATCGCGATCTTCCGGGAACAGGCAAGAGCGTAAGCGTCCTCGGCGTGCCCCTGCACTTTGGCCAGAGCATGGCCGGAGTGGATTTGGGCCCGGGCGCAATGCGCGTTGCCGGGCTATCAAATCGATTAGGTAAGCTCGGCTATGAAGTTAATGACCGCGGCGATCTCCCAATTGAAAGACCACGGTCGGTCCCAGCCGCGGGCGACAAACTGAAGTACCTGGCAGAGATTCACGCCGTCTGCGAGCGCCTCGCGGAGCAAGTAGAACAAATCGTTGATGCCGGTGAGTTGCCGATTACTATCGGTGGCGATCACTCAATCGCGATTGGATCACTGGCCGGAGTCGCGAAAGCTTTTCGCAAGCGCGACGAGCGACTCGGTCTCATATACTTTGACGCGCACGCGGACATGAATACGCCGCAAACTTCTCCGTCTGGTAACATTCACGGCATGCCTTTGGCGGCGCTCCTGGGGTATGGCGCGCCAGAGTTGGTGAATGTCGGGGGCTTTGCACCTAAGTTCAATCCGCAGTTGTGCGCGCACGTCGGTGCGCGTGACCTTGATCCAGGCGAGCGTGAATTGATCCGGCAGTTGGGCATGCGGTTTTTCACCATGCGCGAGATCGATGAACGAGGGCTGGCCGCCTGCATGGATGACGCGATTCAGATCGCCGGGCAGGGAACCGGTGGTTATGCGGTGACCTTTGACGTTGATGTGCTTGATCCGGGTGACGCGCCCGGTTCGGGCACGCTGGTGCGCGGCGGCCTGAGTTATCGTGAGGCACACCTGGCGATGGAGAAGATTGCCGAGGATGGCGGGATGCGCTCGTTCGAAGTAGTCGAGATCAATACCGCGCTCGACGTGAATAATCGCACGGCGGAACTCGGCGTTGAGCTGATTCTGTCGGCGTTGGGTAAGACGATCTTGTAGTGTCCGACAAACTGTGAAGTTTGTCGGACAATAAAACCTAATGGCAAAGAAACTTCGCATTGGAGTGATTTTCGGTGGTCGTTCAGGCGAGCATGAGGTTTCGATCCGTTCGGCCCGCGCGGTGATCGAAGCGCTAGACGCGACGAAATACGAAGTTGTACCGATTGCCATCACGAAGGAAGGGAACTGGTTGGCGCCCGCTGCGGCCGCAGAGTTGTTGCCCGCCGAAACGCAGCGCCTGCTCTCCTCGGGGACACGGAGTGGTAAGAAGGAAGACGTGGCGATCCTCGGTGATCCTTCACGCGCCGGATTGGTGCGGCTGAACCGCAACGGCGGCCCGGCGGAACCCATCGATGTCGTCTTTCCGGTTCTGCATGGAACGTACGGCGAAGACGGCACGCTCCAGGGTCTTCTGGAAATGGCGGCCGTGCCCTTTGTCGGTTGCGGCACGCTCGCGTCGTCGTGCGGCATGGACAAGGTAGTGATGAAAGCGCTTTTCAAGCATGCCGGTTTACCCATTTGTGACTACGCCTGGCTGCTGCGAACAGAATGGGAAGGAGCGCCGGCCAAAGTTTATCGGCGAGTCATGCACAGCATCGGTTTTCCGGCGTTCATCAAGCCCGCAAACCTGGGTTCTTCCGTCGGGATTTCAAAGGCAACGGATAAGGCTTCGCTGTCGCGCTCGATTGATCTGGCCGCGCGTTACGATCGCAAAATACTCGTGGAAGCAGCCGTCGAAGGACGGGAGCTTGAGTGCGCCGTCATCGGCAATGACAATCCACAGGCAAGTCTGCCGGGCGAGTATGTGATCCATGACGAGGCTGCGCGCTTTCTTGATTACACTGAGAAGTACTCCAGCACGGGCAATGTTGAGTTCGTCGTGCCGGCCAAAGTTTCAAAAGCCACCGCGAGGCAGATTCAACGAATGGCTATCCAGGCTTATCGGGCGATCGATGCCTCAGGACTTGCGCGCGTTGATTTCTTTTTGCAGCCTGACGGCGGGTTGCTGGTGAACGAAATAAATACTCTACCTGGCCTGACCGACGTGTCGGGCTTTCCCAAGATGTGGCAAGCATCCGGAATTCCTTTTCCTCGTGTCATCGATCAACTGATCGAGTTGGCCATCGAACGTCATCGCGAACGGGCCCGCAACGAGACGAGCATCTAGCAGGCTGCTGAAAAACTGGTTTCGGCGCAAGGAATTCTCGACCGGTATCTACTTTCGCAACCAAGGATACCTGTTCAGAGGGCTTAATGAACCTTCGCAGAGGAACGACTAAGACTGCCGCACCCGCAGAGGACCTGGCAGCCAGATGTCCCAGCTGTGGCCACAGCTCGACGGGCCGGTTCTGTTCGGCGTGTGGGGAGGACAAATGCAGGAGTAAGAATTATTCGCTGTTCGGCCATCTTGGCGAGACATTCAAAGTAATAACAAACATTGAGTCAGGCTTTTTTCGGAGCTTTCGTGCCCTGATAGCCAGACCCGGCCTTCTCACCGCCGAGTACTTCGCCGGTAGACGCAAGCCTTTCCTGAAGCCGCTGCAACTGTTCCTCTTCTGTAACATCATTTTCTTTTTCGTGCAGTCTTACACGAGCTTTAATACGCTGAGCACGCCACTGTACGTTCACACTCACCTGATGCCCTATAGCGACTATGCCCGCGGGAAGGTGAACCGTGCCATTCTCGCCAAAGGCACGACCTTCGCAGAGTATCAGGCCCGCTTTAACTCCACCATTGAGACTCAGTCAAAGACCCTCGTGGTCCTGCTGATCCCAATGCTTGCACTGCTCTTGCAGGTGCTCTACTGGCGTGCCGGACGGTATTTTGTTGAGCACCTGGTGTTTTCGATTCACTTCTTCTCGTGTTTCCTCTTGCTCCTGTCCGCAAATTTGCTGCTCACGACTGCGATCGTTGGCGTGGCTCGCCGGTTCACCACAAACCTCGCCATTCTCGACAATGATCTGTTGCTTACGATGCCCCTGCTGCTGATATGTCTGACTTATTTGCTTGTCGCAGTGCGCCGCGTGTACAAACAAGGTTGGGTGCTTACTGTACTGAAGTGCTTAATACTGACCTGCGGTATCATGTTCATCGTGCAGTTGTACAGATTCTGTTTGTTCTTCACTGCTTTTTACTCGGTATGAAATCGAAGGATATTAGCTCTCTGGAACGACGACCGAAAGCGCATTTTTGCGTAACTGCCCACTTATTTCAGATTAACCCATAGCCACCAAAGGAGAACATGAATGCGATACGTAGATGGATACGTCTTGCCCGTCCCGAAGAAGAATCTTCAGGCCTACCGGCGCATGGCGCTGAAGGCCGGCAAGATTTGGCGGGAGCACGGCGCCCTTGAGGTCCGGGAGTGCGCCGGTGAGGATCTCAACGTCAAGTTCGGCGTACCGTTCCCGCGCCTGCTCAAGCTCAAGGCCGGCGAGACGGCCGTTTTCTCGTGGATCGTTTTCAAGTCGCGCGCCGACCGAGATCGCGTCAACGGAAAGGTAATGAAAGACCCGCGACTCGCCGGCATGATGGATCCGAAGAAGATGCCCTTCGACCACAAGCGCATGGTCTACGGCGGTTTCAAGATTCTGGTCGACGTCTGACGCCGAGTGCGCAGCCTGCCCTCTCCATTTAGGAGAGGATTTGGGGTTGGGGTTTTGCGACGCCTCAAGCCCCCACCCTAACCCTCCCCCAAAGGTGGAGGGAACAGGAATATGGATAGCGACTGTCGCACATCTGACCTCTGACCTCTGACATCTGACTTTCTGGACCTATGATCGTTCACCTCATCGACGGCACCTACGAACTCTTTCGTCACTTCTACGGGATCCGGCGATTCAAGAAAACCGATCCGCCGTTCGGCGCGGTGTCGGGCGTCCTGCATACGGTGGCAAAGATGCTCGACGACGGCGCGACCCATATCGGAGTCGCGACCGATCACGTCATCGAATCGTTCCGCAACGATCTATGGGCGGAGTACAAGACCGGCGCAGGCATCGAGCCGGTACTGCGCGCGCAGTTCCACCCGCTCGAGGAAGCACTGGCCGCGATGGGTGTCGTCGTCTGGCCGATGGTCGAGCTCGAGGCCGACGATGCGCTCGCGTCCGCGACCCACCTGGCGGCGAAAGACAAGCGGGTCGAGAAGGTTTGCATCTGGACGCCGGATAAAGATCTCGCTCAATGCGTCGTCGGCGACCGCGTGGTGCAAGTGGATGGCAGAAGGAACATCATTCGCGATGCGGAAGGAGTCCGCGCTAAGTTTGGTGTGGCGCCCGCGTTCATCCCGGACTATCTTGCGCTGGTGGGTGACGCCGCTGATGGCTTTCCTGGCATAACGGGCTTAGGTCCGAAGACAGCCGCGACTTTGATCAACCTGCACGGCCACATCGAACAGTTTCCTGACGGGATTTTGAAAGGAGACAACGTCGAGCGAGCGCTGCTCTTTAAGCATCTCGCGACGCTGCGTGTCGACGCGCCTCTTTTCAAGAATGTCGATGAACTGCGCTGGAACGGAGCGACAGCGTCTTTTGCGGCGGTCGCCAAAAAGATCGGCGACGCGCGCCTGGCGAAGAGGGTAAGGGATCTTCAAGCTGGAAGCGCGTCGGATGGTGGCCAAATATCAAAGTGACCCATGACGTAATCACCTGGCACCAATCACCTGGCACCTTGACTGCCAACCGCGGATCAGCTAAAAGCAAATTGATTTTTCTTGTTTAGATTTCCAACCAGACACGAAGAGGTCCAGGCAGTCGGAGTTTGACGAACTGAAGGATCTCAGTCGGCGTCTCTCCAAACGTGGACCACAGACAGTTTCGCCTAAACGTATAAACTCAGTTTTTCCATAACCTAAACCCGGGCCGGTTCATTCCGGCTCACAGGAGAAAAAAATGCGCAAACTAGTTCTCGTCTCCCTAACGCTACTATTGCTTTGTGGTGCCGCCGCCAGGGACCTACAAGCCCAACAGGCACAACCGACACCCCAGCCCCTGACTTTCTACTACGACTACACGGTGGTTCCCGGCAAGGAAGAGGAGTTCATGAATTTGGTCAAGACTGTCGGAGCGCCCGTCCGCGACAAGTTAATGGCCGACGGCGTCGTAACGGGCTGGGGCGTCGAGACCCCGGTCTTGCGTTACCCCGGCGGGACGACGCACCTAATCTGGTTTAGCGTGGCAAACTGGGCCGGCGTTGAAAAAGTCCTTGACGGCATGGAGGCGCAGCTCGCTAAGCTGGCCGCGGAAGACGCCAAAGCTGCTGAAGCGGCACGCGCTAAAAGACAAACGCCGGCGATGACCACGGCCGAGCGCAGCCGCGCGGTATTTGATATGAGCAAGACGCGCGACTGGCTGACGCGCGATCTCGTTTCCGGATATGCGCCGCCCCCGCCGGCAGGGGTGCTGCCATTCACTCGTTATAACTTTGTGAAGGTCAGAGCGGGAAAAGGCGCTGATTATCGCCGGGCCTGGGAAAAATACAACAAACCCGTTTACGACAAACTGATCGCCGATGGAGTGGTCCTGGCCTATGGTCTGGCCGTGGAAGAAGTGAAGACTGATGGTGAATTCACTCACTTCGTCTGGGTTGGAACAGCAAACATGGCCGCCGCTGACAAGATTGGACCAGTGTTTGCCGCCGATCGCGCCCGGCGCTCAGAAGAGGAACGCACGGCCATTGGTGACCTGTTTCTTAGTTTGACCGAACCGGATAAGGCCAGATCCATTGTCACGCGGTCTCGGATTTTCAGACTGCCGCCACAGAAATGAGTTGGTAGATCGATCATTTTGATCCAGGCAAATCGCATTTCGTTTTTTCGAGAGAAATGAGGGCCAGTCCGAAAAGGGCTGGCCCTTACTCTTTCGAAATGCCAACAGCTTAAGCTCACTCCCTCCCACCTCGCTGGGCGGTCAAACGCATTGCCGGATCGCTCACGACGACCCTGGCGTGAAATTGCTTGCGCCAGGCTCGGCGAAATCCAAGTCCGATCGGTGGACGAATGCTAAGAGCGCACCGATTTATCGGTGGGGTCAGCCTTTACATAAAGATGTAGGCTGTGAAGCCTACGGCTGGGTCCAGAACCCTGAGCAGTAGCCACCGGGGCAAATCCATCTCGCATCTCCTTTGCGACATGCTATCTTGTCAAACGCGATCTACTATTAACGCACCTTCTTTCAGTCAAAATAGATTATGGAAACACCGCCAATTGCCACGGAAAGAGTTCATCGCTACCCGTGCCCGGCGTGCGGAGCCAATCTCCTTTACGAGCCAAAGGATGGTTTTCTGTCTTGTCCTTATTGCGGCCACAAGGACGCAATCCCGACGAGCGCGGAGCAGGTAGAGGAGCGATCATTCGAACAGTACCTGCAAATCCGCCCGGAGCAGATGGAGAAGTTGGCGGCCAACGCGCTCGAAGTGCAATGTCAGAGCTGCGGCGCGACGGTCACCTTCACGCCACCGGAGGTCGCGCGCCAATGCGACTTCTGCGGCGTACAGATCGTGGCCCAGGCGAAATCCGCTGATCCAATCCTGGCGCCTGAAGGAGTCCTGCCTTTCAGCATTACCCAACCACAGGCGAATGCGGGCTTGCGTCAGTGGCTCCAGTCAAGATGGTTCGCGCCCAACGCACTCAAACAGTTCGCGCGGCCCGATGCGATAAATGGTGTGTATCTTCCGTTCTGGACTTACGACACCAACACGACGAGTTACTACACGGGCGAGCGCGGCGAGCATTACTACGTGAGCGAAACGTATTACGAGACGGACTCGCAGGGCAGACAAGTCGCGCGCACAAGACAGGTGCAACACACTCGCTGGTACCCTGCATCGGGTACGGTCACGCGCTGGTTCGACGACGTGCTCGTCCCCGCGACAGTGTCGCTCGCGCAGAACCGCCTGGAAGCGTTAGAGCCCTGGGATCTGGCATCGTTAAGGCCATACGATCCGGCCTTTCTATCGGGATTCAGGGCGCAGCGTTATCAGGTTGACCTCGCACAGGGTTTCGAGCGGGTGAAGAGCGTCGCCGCAGGTGTGATCAAAGGCGACGTTCGCCAGGCCATCGGCGGGAACGAGCAAAGGATTCACAACGTCTCAACGCATTATTCCGGCATTACCTTCAAGCATTTGTTACTGCCGGTTTACGCCGGCGCCTATCAATTCAACAGACGGGTCTTTCAAATTGTCGTCAACGGCCGCACGGGCGAGATCCAGGGCGACCGTCCCTACAGCTTCTGGAAGATCGCGCTCTTCGCGACGGCGATTCTATTCATCCTGCTGGTCCTGGTGCTGGCGTTAGGTCGAGCCAGGTAAAAGATGATCGCAACGGGAATGGAGCCAGAATTGATTACCTGTTACGTGCGCTACACGATTGACCCGGACAGGTTGTCGGAGTTTGAGCATTACGCGCGCGTATGGATGCGACTGATAGAGAAATACGGCGGGACGCACCATGGCTACTTCGTCCCAGGCGAGTCTCCGCCTAACGCCACGTTCAGCTTCCCCGGCATTGGTGAAGCAGGGCCGGACAATATTGCAGTCGCGCTTTTTAGTTTCCCCACCGTCGAGGCATATGAGAGATACCGCCGGGAAGTTGCGGACGATCCCGAATGCGACGTCGTGACCAGGCGTTTCGAAGAAACGAAGTGCTTCACTCAGTACGAACGCACATTCATGAGACCAGTGCTCAAGTAACGTTTCGAATACCCGCGTCTTCGTGCACAAGTCTCGGGTTTTGCATGACGAGATCGCGAACCGCGTTAACATCGTCGCGCCAAATCGCGTCGATCACTAGGCAAGATTAGACCAGCCGCGGCCAGCTCGCCGCACCAGGATCTCAGGACTCTCATCGACTTGAGCGACGGATGGCCAGCGACATGTCATCTACGAGCGGGCAGGTTGCCCGCGAAATCCTGAACAGCACGCAGAACGGAAAAGAGCACCGGATAAGGGGCGATCAGTCCTCCTGCGGCTCAAAGACACTGCTAACGTTTGCCAAGCTTTGAATCAGCGCCTTAAGTTTGTTTTTCGTTGAGGTATTTGTCACCGTAAGTTGATCGACCAGGCTCTTAGCCTCGTCGACCGTCTTAGTAGCCTTGTCAACGCCGGATTTTATTTGCTTCAGCAAGTTGGCATCTTTGTTTGCTTTGCCGATTTGGGTCTGAAGGTCTCCGGTCAAACTCGCCAGCGCCTCATTTCTGGCACCAATCCGAGCAATCCGCTTAGCCAGCGTGGCTAACATCAGGTTGTCGGCAAGGTCCCTGGCGTCTGTTTCGATCCGGCTGAAATTCGGGAGGTCGGGAAGTTTGAGGCGGTAGGTCTTCAGAATAGTTCTGAGCCTACTCACGTTCTGATCCGTGACAGTACCAGCTGCTGCTTCGATGTCGCGAATTGCACTCTTGAAGCTGAAGATGCTGCTCGTATTCTCGTCCAACGCGTTGACTTTTTGTTCTAACTGGTCAAGATCTGCCATTTTGGGGCTCCTTCTGGTTAGTGGCACTTACTTCTTTTCTGGTTCGATTATTGACCAAATCTCCCGCACCTTGCTGGTGAGCTTGGCAACCGTGAGCGGCTTCCTGGTATTGAGAGCCACGCGCAGGTTGGCGTGCGTTTCCGCCCAGGTATCCAACGCTGACATGCTCGAGTCCAAAAGCGCATCCAGGTCGTTTTGCTTGTCCTGGATGGCGTCGAGTTCGCTGACCACGGCAGAGTGTGAGGGTGTAATTCGCTTCAAGTCATCAAGGAATTTCACGTTTCGATCGTCAAGTACGACGGCGCGTTTTGCCAAAACCTCTTCGATGAAACCATTACCTCGATCAAACTGTGCCTTGCTTATGTTATTGAGGATCGCCACCATATGAGGTTTGCACTCGTCGCACATCACATAATCCACAAACCACCGCATGCGACCGCACGATTGACCGCAACCGGCGATCGCCCGGGTGACTGAGTTCCTTAGGTCGCCATCCATGATAAAGAGCGCATCCAGTTGTGTCTTAAGCCGCAGCTTCATTTCCTCAATGGCCTCCGGACTTCCGTCGGTTGCCTCAAGCTCGCGGATTAGTGAAACCAGGCCTTCGTAGTTCAAGATTGCCTCGAGTTCCCGCTGAACTCTTTTATCAGAAGCCTCGATGCTCTTATAAAAACCAAGGACGGTCTTGTTATTCCGGCTGGCATTAGTAAACATCGACTCTGAGAGAGCCAGGTTGATTTCTTTCAGATCATTGATATTGAATTTGATGAAATCTATTACCCCACACCCCCAGGAGGCGATCTCAGATTCCGCGGTTCGAATGGTCTGGTGCTCAGCCCCCGTCATTTTCCCCCAAGCCCTGAGTTGATTTCGCTTTTCTCCAGGTGTCATGGGCTTCAGCGTGTTGAGCTGAATCTCAGTTAAATGAGCCCGCGTCAGGATGTCGGCAAACAACTCCTTTATTTCCTTACCAGATCTGGTCACGCTCTCCTCAGCCTGACCAGTGCAGGCTTTAACCATCACCGGCTTTCCTTTTGCGTCGAGAACTATCTGTCCGGCCGCGTTTCGCTTTTCTACGTACCTTCCTTCAACTATTTCGGCGGCAAGGTTTACCCTTTTCTTGAAGTCCCTCGAAGTCCGGAATTCCTCTGCCAGCGTCAGGAGCCCGGTAGCTACATTAACCGCCGAACTGGCAAACGTCAGTCCGGATATCGCGGTCACGAGGTTAGTGACAGACGCGACCACCGCGCTGGAATTCTCCTCGCTCTTCTTGTTCGCTTGAGCCAAAGCATTCAGTGCTTCGAGGTACGCGTCCAGGGCGTCCAATGAGGCGACTGTAGGTTTGATCCCGTTTTGGTAATCCTTCAGATCTGTTTTGAGCTTTGCTCTGGTAGCGGCCGAATATAAGTCGGCGCGGGCGGACGCAGTCTTAATTAGACCCTCAGTATCCTTGGAGCCCTTGCGAATGCCCCGGGTCATTTCCGCGGACTGCTTGGTAAACTCGGAAATGTCCGGAACGTCACAAGCCGAGCAGAACATCGCGACAATGAGGATCAGTGGTGCGAATCTTGAGTAGAGTTTGACCTTCGTCATTCAGGACCTCCGTAAACTGTTCTCAACTTTGGTGTCGATTTAGGGTCTTCTGCAAGCTGGACGGTAAATTCGACCGCCAGCGGGATGCCCTCGTAAGATCCGGGAACGAAACTCTACCCCCACTTACTCCCTATGGCAAGGGTTTCGAAGCACCTTTCGCCTTCGGGTCGGGGTTTCGGAAGCCTGATCTAAGGAACGCGAACAGCCGTTAACGATCGTGTATTATGTCCTGCTACCGTGACACGCCCTTAAGGCTAATTTCCGAAAACGCAGCTTGAAATGCTTCTGATCCAGCAGAACATTGCCCAATCCTTCCAATCGCCGATCGTGCGCGTTTTACTCGGGGCGATCGCCATTGCGCTGCTGTACGTGCTCTGGAGGGAAGTGCGGAAGATCCCGGCGAAGCTGTTCACCCTGATGGCCACGGCCTTCGTGGACATGTTGGGGTTGCTGATGATCATTCCGCTCCTGCCATTCTATGTAAAGACATTGGGCGGGCCGGGGATCGACGTGCTGGGAATGCACTTTGGCATCGGGATCATCTCCGGATTCATCGTCGCCGCGTTCACCTTTGCCCAACTGCTGAGCGCGCCGATGTGGGGCCGGTTTTCTGATCGCGTGGGACGGCGGCCGACTTTGCTCATCGCTCTAGGCGCATCGGCGATCGCGTATCTGATTTTTGGCTTCGCGCACTCGCTGCTCGTCCTGTTCCTCTCGCGGATCGTGCAGGGAGCAGGCGGTGGCACAGTGGGCGTGATCCAGGCTTACGTGGCCGACTCGACTGATCCGAAGGATCGCGCGCGAGCACTGGGATGGCTGTCGGCGACCACCAATCTCGGTGTGGCGTTGGGGCCGGTGCTTGGTTCCTTTGCGATCACGTTAGGCACTCGCGACCTGATGCCGGGACCGGCGACTCTGCAAATGGGGCACGCGGCACCAGGAATCATGGCAGCGGCGCTGTGTCTGCTGAACATGATCTTCGTCGCGCGCTATCTGAAGGAATCGCGCGATTTCAGCGAGCAGCCGCAGACAGGAGAGATACGTCGCAGTTCGTCGCAGGCTATCTGGCGCGTCATCTCGCATTCGAGTGAGCCTTCGTCGCGGCTGATCTGGATCTATGCGATCGCCATCGGCGCGCATTACGGAAGTTTTGCGGTACTTCCACTGTTTCTGAACGTGCGCTTTCAAGTCACCAAAGAGACGATTGGCTATTTCTTCATGTACGTCGGAGCCATGTCTGTCTTCACCCGAGTGCTACTGCTGGGACGCGCGGTCGATTGGCTGGGCGAGGCGAATCTCTCGCGTCTGGGTCTGGTGCTCCTCGCTGCCGGCGTTGTCGGGATGCCGCTGTCACAGAACCTCGGGATGCTGGCGAGCGCCGTGGCGCTGATCCCTTTGGGCACGGCCTTTACCTATCCGTGCGTGACGGCGCTGCTATCAAGGGTTATTTCTCCGGGAGAACGCGGCCTCTACATGGGAATGCAACAGACGTATGGCGGCGTGACGCGGATCATCGCACCGCTGTTCTTCGGCTGGGCGTTTGATCACATCGGGGTATCATCGCCATACTTCTTTTCGTCCGCGTTCATCCTGGCGACGATCTTTCTGGGATTCGGACTGGATAAGTATGCGAGGCCGGGACGTTTTGTCGTGCCCGAAGCGGTAGTTGATAAAGGAGAGGCGTAAGTAATCCGTCGAGGTTATCCACAGGTTTCGCAGATTACACCGATTCAAATCAGAGCGACTAAGTGAGTTGATTTGTGTCGTCTGTGTAATCTGCGGATACTCGATCAAATCAGCGCTTCAAGAATCTGTTCCGCGCCCGGCTCGAACCCAGTAATTCTCAGTGAAGTTTACCCAGGGCACGGCGCCGAGGAGTTCAAAAGAAACTCGGCTGGCCTGGCGGGTTCTCCTGCATCATACTAAAGGCCTTTACAGGTTCGTGTGTTAGGTGGCACAATCCAGCGCCATCTTGACCATGGCACTCAAATCGCCCGACAGCAAAGCTGCCGCAACATAAACTGAAGGAGGCTCCCAATGTTATACGATGCCACTCCGGCCACACCGACAAATCTCGTCCCGGCCGATAACAGCGCTCTTAACCAGACAACAACGCAGGTGACTCTTTCGTGGCTGGACAGTGAAGCTCACGACCCCGAGCATGCAGTCACTTACTCGATCCGCGTGACGGATTCTACTGACCCCGATGTTCGTCATGCAGGCAACAATTGTCCGGCCAATAAGCACTACATTTGCCGCGATGGACTTAACCAAACTTCATTAACAATCAACGTGCGGCCGAACCACGCCTACTCCTGGTCGGTAACCAAGGTCGTTGAGTTCAAGTACCAGATCGGTATCAGAGAGTACAAGACCTACGTGAGTAGCAAGAAAGCAGCCGCGACCTTCAGAACCGGAGAGTGTGACGCTGCCCAGATTGTGAATGTGGCGGTTTCGGAAATCATCGAGGCCGGAGCTACCGTATACGCCACCGTCCTGGTTCGAAATGTCGGTTCAAAGACATGGACTCCGGAACTCGGTTACAAGCTCGGCTCCATCAGTCCGAACGCCATGGTTTGGGGCGTTAACCGAGCCCAACTGAACACGGCCAGTAGGATTATGCCCGGCCAATACGCAAGCTTTAACTGGCCTATTCAAGCGCCTCAATACCCCAGAAAGTATGTCTTCCAATGGCGCATGCTCCTCGAAGGTCAATACTGGTTCGGCCAGAAAACCACGATTCGTTATCTGCGAGTCGACGCTCCTCCCGCTTCTCCTCCCGTCGTCGCGGCCATGTGGGTAAAGCGTGATCTTGGATCAGGATCATTGAAGCGCCTCACCGGAGATTTCATAGTTCTGCGTGGAGGCAACTATCACGTCTTCGAAAAAGATGGTAAGGCCGACCGTAGGCTTCTCAAGCCGCCAAACAATGCGATAGAGATACCACCTAAAGAGTACGCTGGTAAGCTTCCGTGCCCCGGCCCACTTGACCCGTCAACGCTCGACACCTGGCCCGGGCAACCGTGGGCAGAATTTTTCTCGACGCTGTCCAGCAATGACATCAATCTCGTGCGTGTTTTTCTGATGACCGGTTTCGGGATTATGAAGCCGGGGACTGCGAACGAAACACCGAAGGAACTGTATCCCTTTAAACTGACCAGCAACACACCTCGAAAGTGGCAAGTAAAAAAAGTGTTAACGAATCACCCGCCAGATCAGCCGCCAAATGACGCCGACTGGAACGTCGCATACTTTGACCGCTTGAGGGATTTTGCAGAGAAGGCGCGCAGCAAGGGTGTCTATCTTCAGTTCGCTCTCTTTAACTACTACGAGTTGGATGATGCCACGTGGGGCATCAGCATTTGGAATCCGGCCCGTTCGGATGATTTCACCTGGGGAAAGGAAAACCTTGTATATCCTCAACTCGCAAATCCCACACCGCCGCCGACGAACTTTAAGTGTAGCGTTGGATCCGGGCCTGCGGCCGAAGGACTGAGGCACTGCTTCTTTATTGAGCCGCCGCCCTGGAGCGGCCTGCGCAACGTTCAGGAGCAGTTTGTGAGAAAAGTCGTGCGGACGTTGCGCGGAATGCCCAACATTATTTTGGAGGTGATGAATGAACCACACGGGGGATCACAACGCAATTCGGCAAAATTCGCCTCGACTGTCATCGATTGGATTATTGACGAAGGCAAGCAGCCCACGCCCACAACCACGACGCAGTGGCGTCCGCTTATCAGCGTTGACGCATTTCGTCAGGGCCTGGACGCTACCGACCCCGACAAATCAGATGTCGACTGGTGGGCTGATCCCTACAGTAACCCCATCGATATCGTTCCCAACGTCCACAATCACGTGGCCAATTATGAAGAGATCGACATCATCAGCTACCACGGACTGAGTGGGCCTAAAGCGCCGGTGCTGCCTTTCAAATGTCCAAACCAGGCAGCCCCTCTGTACCAGACGTTCTCTCGTGTGGACCTGAACAGCATCCGCGCGCGCCTTGAAGCGTTTCGCGCCAGACATCCGTCAAAGGCGTTGATGATGTCAACGGATTCCGTCAGAGTCCCAGCTTACAATCACAAGTACGGAGACAATACGATAGATTTGTCGGATGGGCGGATTACCACCGATCTGAATCATCTTGGCAAGACTGACTACGAACAGATGACACGGTCCGATCTGAACGACTGGGCTTTCTGGTGTTTCAGCCTCGCAAACCAGGGCACTGTGATTCATTTTCAGAATCACAGCAATTTCGAGGCGACATACAAGTGGATAAATGATGCGTATAGATCGTCCCTCTAGCTAGCTAGGCTAGGGAGCGAGCCGTCTCGTTTGCGAGGTGAGACTATTGCATTACCGAAGCGCCTTCGCCGCTTCAAGAATCTGCTCCGGCCGGGCGCGAACCCAATAGTTTTCCGTCAGGTTCACCCATCGCACAGTCCCCGACGAGTCCACCAAAAACTCGGCCGGCCGTGCGATGTCCTGGCCATTTTCTCCAGCGCCCGCATGAACCAGGTCGTAGCGGCGGATCGCCTCCGCTTTGGGATCGGAAAGAAAACTGAAGGTGTAGCCGGCTTTCGCGCAAAGGTCCCGAGACACTTCGGGACTGTCCACACTGATAGCAACCGGACGAATTCCGACCTCATGAAACTTATCCAAACTCTGCTGAATGCTCCGCAACTCGGAGAGGCATAACGGTCACCAGTAGCCCCGGTAAAAGATCAGCAGCACGCCCTTTGGAGCCGTTCCTCTGATTGGCGTCGAGAGTAGCTCGGAAAGCGACACCATCTTGCTGTTGGTATCAAGGAGACTGAAGTCCGGCGCCTTCTGTGCTACCTGAGGGGCCTGGCTGGAGGCCGGCAACCACCGCGACATGATGAATGCCGCGAAAATAAAAAATCCGATCATCGCGACGCTGAGGG
>Ga0137442_1000071_pt1 | contig 18441 bp, 10 predicted proteins | sample EasRivERMGT266_2_FD_102329 | JGI IMG/M metagenome (GOLD analysis project Ga0137442, IMG submission 102329) | Soil microbial communities from meander-bound floodplain in the East River, Colorado, USA - East River MetaG ERMGT266_2 | ecosystem: Environmental > Terrestrial > Soil > Floodplain ... | reverse complement strand
TAGCTTGCCAACCAGCGCCGCTTCGCGGCACACTACGCCGCTCCGCGGCTACTTCCTTTCGAGTAGATTTATTTGTGAGGCAACGTATCACTCTTCGAGTAGGTTTTGTTATGAGGCAACGGGCCTGCAAGATTTTGGAGGCGCCGACTTTGGCGGCGCTTTGGATTTCCCCTTTGGATTTCTTTGCACAGATCGCTAAAATGGCCACCAGCACGAACTTCTACCATGCCAATCAACTTAAGCGGAATCCTGCTGCCGGTTACCACTCCGTTTCTGGCGACTGAAGACCTGGACACTGAAGGTCTCGCTACGAACCTGAGCACATGGAATGACACGGGCATAGTTGGATACGTCGTCCTCGGCTCAACCGGTGAGCGCGCTAACCTCGACGAGACTGAATACCTTCGAATCATTGAAACCGCGCGTCGAGCCATTCCGCAGACTCTCGCTTTCATTGCCGGCGCCGGCCAACAGAGTACCCGCGGCACTATTAGAGAGATCGAGCGCGCAGCCGCAGCCGGTGCTGAAGCTGTACTCGTCATCACGCCGAGTTTCTATAAATCGGCGATTACTCAGGATGCACTGATTAGACACTACCTGGCGGTCGCTGATGCGTCACCAGTTCCCGTTATTCTTTACAGCATGCCGGATCTAACCGGGATCAAGATCGAGCCAGAGACCGCCGCCTATCTGAGTAAGCACGGAAACATACTAGGCATGAAGGATAGTTCGGCGGACACCGTGAAGTTCGCGGAGACCGTTCGCTTGGTGCCTGAGGATTTCGCGGTCCTGATCGGAAATGGCACCGTGCTTTGTGAAGCTCTACAAGCAGGAGCGCGCGGTGGAATCCTGGCTGTCGGTTTGGTTGTACCCGGGCTTTGCATTGAAATCTTTCGCGCCGCGCGAGCCGGCGAGATCGATCGCGCCAAGCTCTTGCAGGAAAAGCTGACTCCGCTGGCGCGCGCGGTAACAAAGACCTACGGCATCGGCGGTCTGAAGACTGCGATGGAGATGGCCGGTTTCGTTGGCGGTCCAGTACGCGCTCCCTTGCAACGGCCGAGTGAATCCGCCGTCGCGGAAATTGCGCTGCTGCTCAACCAGGCGAATGACACTCTTAATACGACCCCTCAGTCTGCGTCCGCTTCATCCCCTCTCCTCACTGGCACATAGAGGGCGCGGCGCGTAGAATTATCCGCCAGGAGCGACCCCAAATTGATCACCGCCGAAACTGCCTGTCAAAGCACCCCGGAACAAGCCGGATTGCGCGTTGAGACGATTCCATTCGATCAAATTCCACAGCAGTCCCGTCTCTTTCTCGACTATTTGCGCGATCCGTCTGCCCTCCGACGCTTCTATCCCGAAGCGGTGCAATCCCACTACGAAGTTTCCGAACGACGGGAACGAGTGCTCGCCCATCACCAGGCTGATCGCGAGGCGGTTTCCGATGCGCTGGAGCGAATGAACCGCACTTGGGGCGCCAGCGAGAAGACCCTCGGCAACATTCGGCTGCTGCGGGAAGCCGATTGCATCGCCGTCGTTTCCGGCCAGCAGGCAGGTCTTTTCACCGGGCCGCTATACACGATTTACAAGGCGCTCTCGGCCGTCAAACTCGCCGAATGCATGACTCAGCGGGGTATCAAGTCCGTCCCCGTCTTTTGGATTGCGACCGAGGATCACGACTTTCCTGAGGTCGCCACGGCCGAAATCATCAATCGCGACTGCGCGCTTAGTAACGTTACCGTTCCCGCCGAGGTTCATTCTGATGGACTGCCGGTGGGTCGAGTGGTGCTCGACGAATCCATCAGGGCTACGATGCAGAGTCTGCTGGAGGCGCTGCCAAAGAATGAGTTCAGCGATGATCTCGAAAAGCTTTTGCGCGACGCTTATCAGCCGGGACGAAAGTACGGTGACGCGTTCGCTCAGGTGATGACTGCGCTGCTTGGACGGCAGGGTTTGATACTTCTCGATCCGTTTGATTCGCAACTGAAGAACGTAGCCGCGCCGCTATATTCCGAGGCGGCCCGGCGAGCGCACGAGATTGCCATCGCCATCGTCAATCGCAGCCGCGAACTGGAAGAGGCCGGCTATCATGCTCAGGTTGCTCCGTCGGAAAACTCTTTTCCTCTGTTTTGGCATGACGACAACGGCGCGCGTCATGCGCTAACGCGAATGGAGAGCGGCAAGTATCAGACAAAACAGGGAGGCGAAGAGCACTCAGCCGAAGAACTTGCCGAGTGGGCCCTGCGCGAGCCGGATCGCTTCAGCCCCAACGTGACTTTGCGCGCGGTGGTGCAGGATTTTCTCTTGCCCACGGTCGCTTACTACGGTGGCGCCGCGGAAATTGCTTACTTTGCGCAGACCGCAGAGGTCTATCGCATCCTCGATCGCCCGGTCACGCCGATTCTTCCGCGCACCAGCATGACCCTGGTTGAAAGGCATACCTGGCGCGCGCTGGAGCGCTATGGCATTGGCCTGACCGATTTCTTCGCCGGGTTGGATCACGTCCTGGCCAAGGTGGTTAAGGAATACCTGGGCAAAGAAACCGCCGAGGCGTTTGATCATACAACCCGCTCGTTCAACAGCGAGCTTGACGATTTACAGGAGCAACTGCGACGTGTCGATCCCACGCTGGCCGAAGCTTTGGAAAAGGGCCGCCGCAAGATCAACTATCAGATCGACGGTCTGCTCACGCGTTTTAATCGCGCCCAGGTCGGCCGTGATGAAGCGGTGCACCGCCAGATCGAGCGCGCCTTCGATCTGCTCTATCCGGGAAAGACTTTACAGGAGCGGCGCATCAACATCACTTCGCTGCTGGCCCGGCATGGCCGCTATGCTGTCGATTGGATTTACGAAGCGATCAATCTGGAGTCGAATGATCATCAAGTTGTCTATTTATAGAAAGACGTGCTTAGTACTTTGTACTTAGAGCTTTGACGTCTGGCGGGCGCGGCTCTTCATTTCGCCGGGTTGAATGAAACCGAACATGAGCTCAACTTGCTCAGGACAAATACAAAGCACTAAGTACAAAGCTCTAAGCTCCAAATCACTATGTCTAAAATCCGCGTCCTCCCCGACCATATTTCCAACTTAATCGCTGCCGGTGAAGTCGTGGAGCGTCCGGCTTCGGTAGCCAAGGAACTGGTCGAAAACGCAATCGACGCCGGCGCGACCCGCATCACCATCGACGTCGAGTCCGGCGGCCGGCGGCTCCTGAAAATCACCGACGACGGCGAAGGTATGACCCGCGATGACGCAGTCCTGGCTTTTGAACGCCACGCGACGTCGAAGATCAGCAAGGCTGAAGACTTGAATGCCATCAGCACGCTTGGCTTTCGCGGAGAAGCGTTGGCTTCGATCGCCTCTGTCGCGCGCGTGGAGTTGGTTGCCAGCACCGAGGGCGCGGCTGCGGGCACGCGTGTAGTCATCGAAGGGGGCCGCATGCGCGATGTGAAAGACGCGGCCCATCCACGCGGGACCACCATCAGCGTGCGCGATCTGTTTTTCAATACTCCGGCGCGGCGAAAGTTTCTGCGTTCGGAAGCCACCGAAAGTTATCACCTAACCAATCTCGCCACGCATTACGCGCTGGCACATCCTGAGATCGCTTTCACTTTGACTAACAACGGCCGGGAAACTCTGCGTGTGGCGCCGGCACAGGATCTGCGCGAGCGCGCTTATCAGGTCTTTGGCGCACAGTTCCTCGACGGACTGCTCGCCGTCGACAACGAACCCGATCACGCTCAGTTTTCACAGATTGCTCGGGTTGCTCGGATCAGGGGCTTTGTCTCTGCGCCACGCGAGCGCCGCACGTCGCGCGATTCGCAATTTCTTTTCGTCAATGGCCGCTTCGTGCGCGATCGTCTGATTGGCCGGGCTCTCTCGGAAGGATATCGCTCGATTCTTCCGCATGGCGTCTATCCGGCGGCGCTCTTGTTCATCGAGGTGCCGTTGGAAGAAGTCGATGTCAACGTACATCCGGCCAAGACGGAAGTTCGCTTTCGCCGGGCCGCGGCTGTCGCGGACGCGGTGCGCGAAGCCGTGCGTGCCGGACTGGCCAGCGCCGGCTATGCGCCCACCGCGGAAATACGCGACTCAGCATTTATCGCGGGCGACGACGATACGCACGCCGGCACTAACGACCCCGCGGATGCAGGTGTGGTTAGCGATGAACCGCGGAGTGGGCCTCCAGGCCAATCAAATGTTGGCGAGGCTTTTAACTCAAGACCCCAGCCGCAACAGGAGCGGATCGGTTTTGGATTAGCGACTGCGCCCCAACGCGAGGCATCTCCTGACCTGCAACCTCTCGGGTCACCAATACCTGCGGCAGATCAAGCGGCGCCGCCGGCAACGGCGCAATTCAATGCCGAGCCGGCCGCCGGTGACGAGTCATCCGCAGATCGTGCAGAGGTTGCAGTTAGGCCGGGACTGCCGCCGCTTGATTCCGCGCTCAAGTTCGTGCGCGAAGTCCCAGTTGAGTCGCTAAGCTCAAACATCCGTCCGTTGGGACAGCTCGATGAGAGCTTCATCATTGCGACCGACAACGAGGGTTTACTACTTATCGATCAGCACGTCGCCCACGAACGCGTGCTGTTTGATAAGTACCGCGCTTTGGAGGCTTCGCGTCAGACGGAGTCGCAACAGATGCTGATCCCCGAGACTTTCGATCTCACGCCAGCACAGGCGGCCGCATTTGATACCGTAGTCACCGAACTCGAAAGTTTCGGGTTTGAGTTGATGAGACTTTCCGGTCGGACCGTCGCGATCAAGGCCACGCCCGCCGATTTACCGGCCAGCGAAGCGCGCAACGTTCTCGCTGAAGTTCTGGACACTATTGACTCAGAAAAGCGCGGCGCCGCCCGCGCGACTCTGCGCGACGAGATCGCAGCTTCCCTCGCCTGTCATGCGGCGATCAAAGTGAACATGCCGCTGGCGCCGGAAAAGATGCGCTGGTTGATCGATCGCCTGCTGACGACTTCTTCGCCTACAACTTGTCCGCATGGAAGGCCCGTGATTTTGAGGTTAGCGACACAGGATATTTTGAAGGGTTTTCACCGGATCTGAGCCGCGGATTAACGCGGATTCACGCTGATCAATCAAATGGGGTTGGCGGTTTTGCTTATCTGCGCCAATCCGCGTTCATCCGCGGCTTGTTTCTTTCAATCCACCCGCGTCAACCTGTGGCTGAATTCTTTACAGCTTGTCCAACGTCTCGAGCACCAGCTCAGCATCCAGCAGATCCGGAAGCAACGCATCGGGTTCATGCGCAAGCAGTTCTTCCGCCGAGTGCATGCGTCCAGAAGCCACGGCCAGAACGCGCGCGCCGAAATGCCGCGCGCAGGCGATGTCGTTGGGCGTGTCGCCGATCACGATGAACTGCTCCGGCGGCAGGCTGGCGCCGAGATGTTCATTGATCCTTTGCGCGGCAATCGCCGGAAGGTCGCGACGATCAAACGACTCGTCGCCAAAAGCGCCCGGCAGTTGAAAGAATTCCGACAAGCCGGATAATTCCAACTTCAAGTAAGCGGCCGGTTCGATGTTGCCGGTGAGCAGGGCCGAAACGTAGCGCGGGTGTTCCGAGACTCTTTGCAGGACTTCGCGCCCGCCCGGCATGGCCTCGACGAGGTGGGCGCCATTGCCGGCCGCGCGTTTCATCTCTTCAACATAGCAAACCAGCAGTTCATCCTTACGCGCGATGATCTGCTCGCGGGTGATGCCTGCGCCGCGCAGGGCTTCTTCAACAATCTGCAGATCCGTCATGCCGGAAACCATCATGCCGCCGAGATTGCCGGCCGTGCCAAAGACGCGGGTGAGCATCGGGACCGTGTAGTCCTTGAACACTCCATAGCGCTGGCCGCGCACCAACGTTCCGTCGAGGTCCCAGAGGAGGACTCGCAAAGACGAGTTGTGAATCAGTCGAGATTCAGAAGCCATTTTCCATTTCTCATTCGTGTCCGTTCGTGTGATTTCGTGGATCGTCCTTCTGCTCTGAGCCCAGTGCATGATCCACGAAATCACACTAAGCAGCACGAATCAGATCCGGCAATGACGAATGAAAACTTATGAAAACTGTCAAATGAGAAATGGAAAATAATCTTTCTCTTATTCAATTACCGCCAGCACGTCACCGCCGTTGACGGTAGCGCCCGTCTGAACATTCAAAGCCACGACTGTGCCGGCTTTTGGCGATTTCATTTCGTTCTGCATCTTCATGGCTTCGACGACGACGATGCCATCGCCGGCTGCGACCCTGGCGCCGACCTCTAACAGGACGCGCACAACCTTGCCGGGCATGGACGCGACGATTCGGGCCGTGTCACTGCCATGCACACTCGCGGGTGTAGCACTGCGAAGGCGCTTAGGATCCGTGATCGTGACCGCGTAGCTGGTCGTGCCCACGATTACCTCGATCTTCTTTCCGGATTCCGGCCGCCCCTCGACGCGGCAGGCGAATACCCGCCCCTCAGAAATAAACAGATAACCATCAGGGCCGGATTCCTGGACCTCTAGTTCGCAGCGGCGGCCATCGATTTCAGCAACGACACGCCGGCCTTCGTCCCAAATCTGAACGTCCGTTTGATAGTCAGCGATGGTGGCGCTTAGTTTCATCGATATCTGGTCCAGGCTTCTTTGGCTGTGTCGAATTCATCGCTCCGTATGAACGTGATGTTTATAGACCACGCCTCCGCTTTCCTACTTCAGTTCCTTTAGGAGCGCAATGTTCCCTGTCCGATTCTAAAACGAGCATGGAAATCAAATGGGCTTTTGCAACTATAGACATCGCGCGCCTAACGGCGCTCAGACGATCGTCTTCTCGCTTCACAATCTAATCCAGCAGCACGCCCGGCCAATTTCCATTTGCTTTGCTCGCCGGGTTGATGATTCGGCGATACTTTGCCCTGAGCGCGCGCGTACGCCAGAGCTGCGGCAATGATCGCGATGTCTTGTTCTGTGGCACGTGCATCCTGCGCGTGAGTGTCCACGGGCGGGACGCTCGCGCCACCCCGGCTGCGCTGCTCGCGGAAGCGCGCGATAAAACCGGTATCCAAACGGCCGGCGATAAACTCTTCGTCGCGCACAATCTCGCGAAAGAAGGGTAGCGTCGTCTTGATCCCGCCCACCGCGTACTCGTCCAGCGCGCGCCGTAGACGATCAATCGCTTCGCTGCGATTGCGTCCCCACGCAACCAGCTTGGAAATCATCGGGTCGTAGTAGATCGAAACTTCGTCGCCCTCCGTCACGCCGCCGTCGTCCCGAATGCCCGGGCCCGCCGGCGCGCGCAGGCAGGTAATCTTGCCCGGCGAAGGAAAGAAATTGTTCTCCGCGTCTTCGGCATAGACGCGACACTCGATCGCATGACCGAGCCAACGCACATCGTCCTGACTAAAAGATAGCCGGGCGCCGGCGGCGACATTGATTTGCTCGCGCACGAGGTCAAATCCGGTCACCAGTTCGGTGACCGGATGCTCGACCTGCAAGCGCGTGTTCATCTCGAGGAAAAAGAACTCGCGCGTCGTGTCCGAGAAAAGAAACTCGACTGTGCCCGCGCCCAGATAATCCACCGCTCTGGCGATCCTGATCGCGGCTTCACCCATGCGCTCGCGCAGAGATGGGTCGTCAATTGGCGAGGGGCACTCTTCGATCACTTTCTGATGGCGCCGCTGAATCGAACACTCGCGCTCGCCCAGATGCACAAAGTTACCCTGCGAGTCGCCGAAGATCTGAATCTCAATATGGCGGGGCCGTTCGACTATCTTCTCAAGATAGATTGCCCTGTCGCCGAAAGCCGAAGCAGCTTCCGACTGCGCTGTTTCAAAAGCCGAAAGCAGTTCGCTCTCGGTCGCGACCTGTCGCATGCCTTTGCCGCCGCCGCCAGCCGCGGCCTTCAGCATGACCGGATAACCAAGCTGTAAAGCGGTCGCGCGCGCCTGGTCGTAACTCTTCAGCGTCTCAGTCGTGCCTGGCACGACGGGCACTCCGGCGTCTATGGCGGCGCGGCGGGCCGTGGTCTTTGATCCCATGATGGCCATTGCCTCCGGGGCCGGGCCAATAAAGGTCAAACCGGCCGAGGCTACGGCGCGCGCGAACTCGGCGTTTTCGGCGAGAAACCCATAGCCCGGATGAATCGCCTCGGCGCCTGCCCTCTTCGCGACAGAAACGATGGCCTCGATGTTCAGATAACTTTGATTAGAAGGCGCCGGACCAATGCAATAGGCTTCGTCCGACAGGCGCACGTGCAGCGCGGCGGCATCGATTTCCGAGAAAACCGCGACCGGCACGATCCCGAGATCACGGCAGGCGCGAATGATGCGCACTGCGATCTCGCCCCGGTTGGCAATTAGGATTTTGCGGAACATGAAAGTTGTTAGTAGTCAGTTGTTAGTGGTTGAGCCTGATAGTCCTCAGGTTTGGCTGTCACTAGCTTTATGTATCACACCTACGGACAACTGACTACTGACTACTGACGAACTAAACGACAAATGAATTGGCAGGCCTTCGCGGATCGTATCTGAGTGCGACTCTGGAACCAGGCAGGTAATCGTTCTCACGAAGTAGTTGTGCAGCGTCCAGACGCTGAAAGGCTTGATAGTCCACTCCCCCGATCGTGTAGCTGTAGGAGAGCATGGCGTTGCCGTCGGCGTCCAGATCGGTACCGAGCACTGTGGCTTCGCCGATGCGGCCGGCCCGCAGCAGCAGAGCGCGACGGGCAACTTCCGGATCTTCTTTTTTGCGACGGAGGCGGGCCAGAAAGGACATAAGAACTTACGGAGTGTTTGGACGCATGATGAGCCCGTCGCGCACGATAATATCGTCATCCGTCTTGAGCAGTTTGTCGGGTCCGGGCACGCGCAACTCGTAGGTAGTAAACGAAACCGCTTGATCCAGCGGCTGATCGCCGGTTACGGCGTCGCGCAACGCGCTTCTCCGCAGACTCTGCGTCTTGGACTTTGTCGACGCGGCCGCCACCAACGCAGTGGGAGCGTAGCCTTCGGGATCGAGACGGCTCAACGCAGCGGCAATCGTTCCGTCGGGATCGGGAACGTAGTCTCTCAATTCTTTGAATGTCGAGGGAAAGGCTCCGCGTAGCTCGCGGAATTCCAGAGCGGCGCGTTGAAACGTGTAGATATCAGCGTTGGTCGCAGCCTCAATTGACCACTGCTGGCGCCGCAGGCGTTCGGGAACCGTGATACCGATCAGACTTGCGAGCATGGCGGTCGCCACAATGGCCGCGACAAGTCCTGCGCGCGCTGCCCGCAAACCCATGAACCGGGCCGGGTCTCTCTTAATGCTTCCAGTGAGTCGCGCGCCGCTCCACAAGATGGCGATTGCGACCGGAAGCGCCACCCATTTCATCCGCCAGGCCGCAACTTCGCCGGCCGTAAGAATGTTCGACAAGCTAAGCCAGACGCCATTGTTTTCAACCAACGCAGCCACGATGGCCACCAGCAAACCGGCAGACATCATTACGCCGCCGGAGAAAGCGATCACGGCGCGACCGTACGAGGCGAGTTCATGCTCGGCCTTCGCCAACGGCGGACCAACAGCACGAGCGCCGCAGGACGGGCACCCGAGACACAGATCGCAATCGACTTTCGAGCCGCAAGAGGGGCAGATGATCAAGATGCAGTTACCTCTGGAGATCAGAAAACGCGGGACTAAGTTAGAACTGAGACCGCCAGTTAGTCAAGAGTTTCCCGTCAATAAATCGCGCCGGCTAGCCGTCCTTCCTACTCCCTCTCCCATTGGGAGAGGGTTGGGGAAAGGGCTTGAGTAGCGAGTCGCCCAGCTACGCCCCTCTTCCCCGGCCCTTCTCCCAAAGGGAGAAGGGAGATCTTGTTAGCTGGCTTTATGAGCCAATGATGGCTCGCGCCTCAGCTCCGGCGTCTGGCCGGCCTGGTTAGTGGCAGCTTCTGCCAATGCTTCCCGAGCTTCGTTCTTGTTCACTTCGCTCCACGTATGATACATGCGGTGCGCGAAGGTCCAGTAAGAACCAACCGCCAGGACCCACAGGACCGCCGGCATCCGGTTGGCGAAAAAGTTGTGCGAACCAGGAACCGTTGAGAGCGCTCCGATAATAAAAAGAACTACCCGCTCAGGCCGGCGGAGAAAGCCCACGTCACACTTCTGAATCATGCTCTCGGCGCGGGCGCTGGCGTAACTCACCATTACCGAACCCATCATTCCGGCGCCGACCAGAAAAACGTTGAGCGTCGAATGAAACTCAGTGTCGCGCGCGTAGAACACCATCAAGCCGACAAAGACGACCATGTCCGACAGGCGATCCAGCGACGAATCCAAAAAACCGCCAAAGCTCGTCACTCGGCCCGAAAGACGCGCTACCTGACCGTCGAGCATGTCGAACAGATTGGCTACGATGAGAACGATTCCGGCCCAGAAGAACAGTCCAAAGCCGAACAGCATGGCCGAAACGACATTAATGGCTACTCCGATAAGGGTGAGAATGTTCGGACTGATATGCCCGTGCGCCAACCAACGCACCATCGCATCGATGATTCGCTGGCCGGCCCGACCTATGCTTGCTCCAAACATTCCTGCGCTTCGTACCTGTGGACCCTATTAGATTAGCATGTGATCATAGGAATGGCAGAATACGCGTGTCAAGAACGAACCGGGGAAACCGGCAGTCGGTTGGGCCACACTAATACAAAGGATGGAGAAAAAACAAAAAGCCGCCGGAAGCAAAAACCGGGACTTCTCGTTTCGCGGCAATGTCGCCTTTGAAAGACTTTACTTCAGAACCGGAAGTTAATACCGGTGTTGAAGGTATGGGCCCTTGTTTGCCACCCGTAGGCAACCTGGAAGGGAGGGTTCGCCGGCGCCGGGTTGGCGGTGAGGGACTGGTTGCCCAGGTCATAATAAAGACACTCGGCCTTCCAACTCCAATGCTTGTTAATTCCAACTTCAACTCCGCCGCCGGCGGTCCATCCTGTTTTCGTCTTGCTTAACGACGCCGGGTATTGGAAAAACAATATTGAAGTCGGCACGCCGGGCCGAAAGTCTGAGTTCGCTGAATAGTCCACGTGGCCATAAGCCAGGCCGCCGGTTCCATAGAGAAACACCCGGTCGAAGGCTATCCCCGCGCGCGAGCGTAGGGTTCCGAACCATTTCGTGTCTTGACGGGTGACCAGGAACCCGGCGCCGGGAAACGGAGTACCGATGTTCATGATGATCGGCGTCACCGTGGCTGTGCCACTCATTCTGGACCACGAAATGTCTGCCTCGGCACCGATGACGAAGTGTCCCGTTTGCCAGTTGTAGCCGCCCTGGACACCGCCATTGAACCCGCTCGGATCCGGACGTAAAGTTGTCGACGTCATGTCAACAAACTGCACCGCCGAAGGTAGCGGAGTGAAAGTCGTGTTTGCTCTACCCCAGCCCAAGCCGATGTGGGCGCCGACATAGCCACCTGTCCAGGTGTACGAAGGAGTAGGCGCGGGCACCGGACTGTTTGACCTGGCCGAACCATTGACGGCAGCGACGGGACCAGACTCAGACGGCGGGACCAGCGCATCGCCTTTCTCAGCGGTGTTGGAAGCGGTTGCGCGGTCGTTCTTCTCTTGTCCAGACGTAGATACTGGAACTGCCACGCCGAGCACCATCGCCAGCGCCCCTACAATTAGCCCACCAAATAAACTATCTCGCATTAATTGATAACCTCAGCGTGCACAAACTCTGCGGTGAAGGGCTACTTTGTAGTTCCCAAGCAACGGCGCCCAACTGCTCTTTAGCACTGCTACTCCGTTGCCCATCTCCTGGGAGTCCGCTTAGGGAGTTGGCCCCGGCACAATTATGATAACAGCTTGATTGCTATTTTGGCCGCGCAGGCGAATGCGAATCTTCGCATCATGTGGCCCGCCCCCGCCCGTCGAGAAGCCGTCCGGGAATTTGACCACGATTTGTGACAGCCAGTCGAAGTTCGGGACGGTATTTACTGATTCAACAATCAGCGGCACAACCTCGCCCGACACGTCGGCTTCAGCCGTAATGGCTGACGCAGTTTCGCCGGGCCTCAATTGCGCATGCAGCGCAAAGATCATTATGTGCGTGCGGTGATCGGCTGTGAAATTGTTATTCCCCACTAGCGAGAATGGATCTATCAGGAAGGTCGGCGATTCGAACGCGATTGCCCGGTCTGTACCCGGGATAGTCAGCAGCACAGGCGCCAGGTTGTCAATCACCGTAACTTGTATCGTGTCGGTATCAGAAAGCGCTCCGCCCGCGCCATTGCGGCCCTGATCGTTGGTGGTGATCTCAATTATTCCGGAGCCGAGAGTCAGGTTACCCATCCCATTTAGCGCCGCGTTGATATTTGCGATGCTGCCGGTAAAGGTCATCAGCGGATCACCGGTGCCGTCACCGACAGTGAATACCAACCCGCTGGTCGTGCTCAAGGTGAGCGTGCCGTCGGTAGCCTTTAAGGTAACTCGCACTGGGTCGCTTCCCGCATCCACGTCAGAGATCGAGATCAGATTAGCGTTGGCTGCCGAGAAGACCAGCGTGGCGTTGAGCGTCCCGTTCTGAGCACCCGGAACGCTGTTGACCGGCGCATCGTTTATCGGATTGACCGTGATCACCAGGTTCTGCGCGGCTGACGTGTCCACTCCGCCGTCGGCGGTGCCGCCATTGTCTTTGAGCACAATGGTGAGACCTGCCGTGCCATTGGCATTCGCTGCCGGGGTGTACGTCAGAGTGCCGGTCGGGCTGATGGCCGGCCCAGCCGAGAACAGACCCGGATTGGTGTTGCCGGTTATCAGGAACGCAGCCGTCTGCCCTGCCTCGTTGGGCGGGCCCACCGAGATGTTTGTGGCCCAGTTAGTAACGCTCTGGGCGCCCGCGTCCTCGTTCACAGTCTGATCCGCCCCCTTGGTAAACGATGGCGCATCGTTGACCGAATTAACCGTGATAGTGAAGGTCTGCGGGGCTGACGTGTCCACGCCGCCGAAAGCGGTACCGCCATTGTCTTTGAGCACAATGGTGATACTTGCCGAGCCGTTAATGTTTGTCGCCGGAGTGTAAGTGAGCGTGCCGGTCGGGCTGATGGCCGGCCCAGCCGAGAACAGACCCGGATTGGTGTTGCCGGTTACCAGGAACGCAGCCGTCTGTGCGGCTTCGTTGAGCGGTCCCACCGAGATGCTCGTGGCCCACGCTACGCTCTGAGCTCCCGCGTCCTCGTTCACAGTCTGATCGGCGCCTTTGATAAACGATGGTACATCGTTGACCGAATTCACTGTCAGCACAAACGTGTCGGTCATGCTCTGGCCGTTCGTCCCGTTGACCGTGACCGTGATCAGCGAAGTGCCAAACTCATTGGCGGCCGGGTTGATAGTCAACGTGCGGGTCGAGCCAGAGCCCGTCACTGCAATGTTCGCCGCATTGTTCGGCACCAGCGTGGTATTGGCCGGCGTGGCCGTCACACTCGTGATCGACGCCGCGCCGCCGACGTTGAATATGAATTGAAGCTGCGTGTCTTCGTTGGTTGTCTTATCAGTGATGTCTTCAACTGAAAGCAGGGACTCGAACGCGCCGATGTCCACCGTGTCGGTCGTATCTGCATCCGGCCCGTCCACGATTCTCGGGAAGCCTGCGCCGCGCTGATCGTTAAAGGGCGCTGCGCCGCTGAATGGCGGATTGGCGACGGCGGCATTGTCGCCGGCATCGAGCGCCGGAGAGCCGGCCAGCAGAGCGTGGGTCTGCGTCGGGCCACCGTTATTGGCCAGCGGTGCGATCCGGGCCGTGCCCGCCGGGATGATGAGGTTACTCGCGTCGGGTGCTGAAAATGCTGCGGCGGTTGAGTCATCAATCAGATTGTGTCCGCCGGAAGTTATTGTGGCCGTGCCGGCGAGCAGCAGATTAAGGCTTCCATTGCTGCTGAACAGGGTGTTCGTGACCGTTACACTGGCAGCACACCCCGAGCAAAGGAGGCTATCGGACTGGATGCCCGTTTGGTTATTGGCGATTGTAGAGTTTGTGACAGTTGAGCCGGCACTAGCGTTAAGGATGGCTGCTCCGGTGTTGCCTGAGAAGGTCGAATTGACCACCCTTAACGGCGTTCGATCAGCTTTCAGAGAGTGATTCGCTGTGTTATTTCGGAACGTAGATCCATCAACAGTGACCCCGGTGGACTGAATCGCAGACAATACGCTGACAGCGGCCGCGCCGGAATTAGCAAAGACCTCGCAGTTCGTCAGCGTCAGCGTGCCTGCGTTATTGAATTCTATGACCGAAGCAGCCGCTCCGCCCTGCACCCCGCCACCCGTGAATGACAAGCCACTGATGGATAAGTTCACACCGGCGGCGCTGGCATCGATCAACCGGAAAGTATTATTGCCGGCTATAGTCAGCAGGTTCGCGCCCGGTCCCTGAATCGTCAGGCTCTTATCAATAGACAACTGGCTGCTCAACGTGATTGGACTGGTAACGTTACCGGGCGTCATATCGAAAGTAATGGTGCTGCCCGGGCAGGCATTGCCGATGATCGCGCGCAGAGAGCCCGCGCCGCTGTCGCTGCTGTTAGTCACGACCGTGGGTCCACAGTTGACCGTAATCGTCGCCGTGGCCGTGCTTCCGCCCAAGCCCCCGTTGGTATTGTCCAGCGATGCCTGCGCCTGGAAGCTAAAGGTCGTTCCGGGACTGGACAGATTGTTCGCGGGCGTAAACTTCAATCCCAAACCGCCTTCGGCAACCGTGATGAAGGCATCGTTGAGAATCGGCGTCGTGCCATCGGTCTGGAACAAGTTGCCGTTCTGAATGTTGGTAATCTTAAAGTTGGTTACTTCAGCCCCATCGGCAGCATTGCGAGTAATGACCAGACCCGACGTGGTCTGAGTGTTGACGATTGTCGTCGCGTTGGTCACCGACGGCGTGTCGGCCACCGGATCGATGGTAAAGCTGGCGGTAGCCGCCAACACGCTATCCTTCGGATCGGGTAGACCGTTGGTCGTGCCGTTGTCCCGGATCTTGTACTGGAAGCTGGCCGGGCCATGGTAGTTCGCGGTCGGCGTGAACAGCACATCCGTGGCCAGGATGCTCACCGTGCCGCCAACCGGACTGCTCACCGAGATTACCGTCAAAGCCTGGCCAGCCTCGTTGGCCGGGCCGGGCGAATCATTCGCGGTCAGATCGGCAAACGGAATCGTGCGCACGCCGGAATCCTCGGCTATGTTTGAGAGCAGGTCACCGTTGGCCACCGGCGCATCGTTGACAGAGACAACTGTGATATTGACGTCTGCTTCGTCTGAATCCAGTCCCGACGCGCTGGTCTTGAACTTGAAGGAGTCCAACCCATTGGAGTTCGCGGATGGCGTGTAGGTCACTGTCGACGTGCAAGTCATCGACAACGTGAACACACAGTTGGGCGCGCTGATTGATCCCAGCGAGCCGTGCGCGGGCGCCTGGGTAACGGCGAAAGTGAGCGCGAAGTTCTGAGAGTACGTTCCCGTCAGAGTAATCACTACCGGCGTGTCTTCATTGGTCGAAGGCTGCGGCGCGGGTGGAACTGCCACAGGCTGGCAGCCGCCACCGGTCTGGGTCTCGTACGCGCCAATGTCTGAGCCATTACCTGGAGAAGCAGCGTTGGGATAGATCGCGTCAGCGAGATCGAATGGACGGACGCCGCCACGCTGATCTGTGGTCAGGGTAAAGTTGAAGCCCTTATCAATCGCCGGACTGGTGCACTGCAGAGCATGTGTTCTCGTCGGGCCACCATTGTCGGCCAGCGGGAATAACAGTGGATCCACGCCCGTGATATTCGTGCCGGCGTTAAGCGTCTCTGTGATCGTAGCGCCCAAGATGCTTTGAATCAGGTTGAAGCCTTCTGAGTTGACCGCGCCGCTGACGTCGTCAGCCGTGATGCTGGGGCTGGCGTCATTGAAGTTTTGGCCGACGATCGTATTGCGCAGGGTGACGGTGCCGCTACTTCGGTTGATCCCACCGCCCGTGCCCGAGGCGTTGTTGTCATTGTCAGCACGGTTAAAGGCGATTGTGCTGTTGCTGATTGTTAACGTGGCGCCTGAGAGAACGCCACCACCGTCCGATGCGGCCGCGTTGCCGCTGATCGTGCTGTTGGTTATGTTAACCGTGCCTAAGCCAGCATAAATGCCACCGCCAGAGGGAGATGAGTTACCGCTAATAGTAGTATTGCTCACGTTCAACGTGGTTCCGATGGTGGCAATGCCGCCTCCCGTGATCGCTGAGTTGCCGCTGATAGTGCTGTTAGTGACATTCACTGTACCTGAGCTGAGGTTGTTAATGCCGCCTCCCGCGTTGAGACCGCCGTTCCCATTGCTCATGGTCAGCCCATCAATGGTCACGTTGCCGGATGGGATGAAGAAGATGCGATAGTCGCCGCCCGTGTCGCGCCTCACCGTCAGCACCTTTGCGCCGGGGCCGCTGATCGTCATGTCACTTGAAAGATCGGGGAGCGCGCCGGTCAGATTGATCGTGTACGGACCGGGCGCGGCAAACACAACCGAGTTGAAGGTGATCGTCTCTGCGCCCGCGTCGGCGTTGGCAGCAAGAATTGCTTCGCGCAAGGTGCAGTCTGCGCCGCCACCACCGAGTGGCGTACAGGCGCCGTCATCAGAGTCGTCGGTCGTGTTGACTTCAAGCGTCGTGAAGTCGTCCTTGTTGAAAGTCACGGTATGGTCCGTGAAGGTCCCGACGGTGTTGCCGTTCCCCGCGGCATCCTGCGCAGCTCCAGCCGCAATGTCGGCGATCACCGTGCCGCTCTGAGTCATGCCTTCGATGCCGACGTTGAAGGTCGTGCCATCGTTCGGAGCAATCTGGCTGATGTTGGCCACCGTCGCCCCTGCGGAGCCTGAGATGGTGATGTCGGAATTCGTAAAGCTGCCGAGAACCACCGGCTCGGTAAAGATCACCGTAAAGTTGATGACTGTTCCGGCTGTCGTGCCGGTAACCGGGTCTACCTGTCCGGCAGCCTGGTTGATCGTCACGTCCGGCACCGTCGTATCCGTTACCCACGAATCAGTCGCATCTGACGTCAGCGGGTTGGTGGCAGGGTCCTGGATGCCTGAGCCGGCAGCCGTGAGCAGTAAGACGTAAGTACCCTCCGCGCCGGTAAGCCCGCTCAGGTTACCCAGCGTCCAGGTGATGTTGTCACCACTGGTCAGCGTCTGCGCGCCGGTTAGCAGGTTCAGACCCGCGTTGAGTTTCAGCGTCAAGTCAGCGAGGTCGAAACCAGTCACCGCTTTATTGAAGACAATTTGGATCGAGCTGACACTCGTGTTGCGCGGGTCGGGTGAAACTGCCGTGATCGAGACGCTTAGCGCCGATGGGTCAAACGTGCGATTGAATTGCGTTGCGGCCGTGTTCGTATTGCCGGCCGTATCAGTCGCAACACCCGCGGCGATATCGGCGGATACCGCGCCGGGGCTCGTCGGGGTCAGATCAAAGGTGTAGATCGTGGGGCCGCCGGCGAAGTTGCTGACAGTGCCATTGCCGGAAACAATGTTACCGGCCGTGAAACCCGTAACCGACTCACTGAAAGTGACCGTAACCGGGATCGGCGTGGTCGCGGTGGGATTGCCCACCCCGGAAGTCATCGCCACACTCGGCGCGGTCGTATCCGTTACCCATGTGTCCGTCGCGTCAGTCACGAGCGCGTTACCCGCCGTGTCGATGATGCCCGCGCCTGAAGCGGTCAGCTTCAAGACGTAAGTGCCCTCCGTCCCGGTGAGCCCGCTCAGGTTGCCAAGCGTCCAGGTTATGTTGTCGCCACTCGTTAGCGTCTGCCCGCCGGTTAACAGATTGGCGCCCGCGTTGCGCGTCAGGGTCAGATCCGCGAGATCGAAACCGCTGACCGCTTCGCTGAAGACGATCGTGATCGAACTTACGCTCGTGTTGCGCGGATCGGGTGAAACCGCCGTGATGCTCACGGTGGGAGCGGTCGTGTCCATTACCCATGTATCCGTTGCATCGGTCACGAGCGCGTTGCCCACCGTGTCGGTGATGCCCGCGCCTGAAGCGGTCAGCTTCAAGACGTATGTGCCCTCCGTGCCGGTGAGCCCGCTCAGGTTGCCAAGCGTCCAGGTGACATTATCTCCACTCGTTAGCGTCTGCCCGCCGGTTAACAGATTGGCGCCCGCATTGAGCTTCAGGCTCAAGTCTGCGAGGTCGAAACCGGTGATCGCCTCGCTGAAGACGATTTGGATCGAACTTACGCTCGTGTTGCGCGGATCGGGTGAAACCGCCGTGATGCTCACGGTGGGAGCGGTCGTGTCCACTACCCAAGTATCCGTCGCATCGGTCACGAGCGCGTTACCCGCCGTGTCGGTGATGCCTGCGCCTGAAGCGGTCAGCTTCAAGACGTATGTGCCCTCCGTGCCGGTGAGCCCGCTCAGGTTGCCAAGCGTCCAGGTGACATTATCTCCACTCGTTAGCGTCTGCCCGCCGGTTAATAGATTG
>Ga0137442_1000070_pt1 | contig 22048 bp, 18 predicted proteins | sample EasRivERMGT266_2_FD_102329 | JGI IMG/M metagenome (GOLD analysis project Ga0137442, IMG submission 102329) | Soil microbial communities from meander-bound floodplain in the East River, Colorado, USA - East River MetaG ERMGT266_2 | ecosystem: Environmental > Terrestrial > Soil > Floodplain ... | reverse complement strand
GAGCTCTTTGGCGAAGAGCTTCCCGAAGACCCGGGTCGTCGCGAACTTGTGAAGCAGGCCCGCGCGCGTTTGGCCAGAGCAAATTCGCGATGGCAACAGGAGCCTTTGATCGCCCGTTACGACTGGATTGAGCGCGTAGTCGCCGAGGCGGTGCAGCAGGAACACAACGGGCAGAGGAGCGTGACCGATCGAATCGATGCGGTGATAACACATAAGATCTTTGGTCCAGTGATTCTCTTGCTCGTGATGCTGCTGGTTTTTCAGACGATCTTTTCGTGGGCCAACCTGCCGATGACTCTGATAGATCGCGTTTTCACGGCGTTGGCTGATGCAGTACGCAATCATCTTCCTGCCGGTGTGTTCACAGATCTGTTGACCGACGGAATCATCGCGGGTGTGGGCGGCGTGCTGGCGTTCCTGCCGCAGATTCTGTTGCTGTTTCTTTTCATCTCGATTCTCGAGGACAGTGGCTACATGGCGCGGGCGGCGTTCCTGATGGATCGGCTGATGCGGGCCGTCGGCTTGCATGGCAAAGCCTTTGTGCCATTGCTGAGCAGCTTTGCCTGCGCCGTTCCGGGAATAATGGCCACCCGCACGATCGAGAATCCAAAGGATCGTGTGGCCACAATCATGATCGCTCCCTTCATGAGTTGTTCGGCCCGCCTGCCGGTCTACACGCTGATGATTGCCGCGTTCTTTTCCGGGCGGAACGTGCTCGGGGTGGTTTCGCTGGGCGCGCTGATTATCCTGGGAATGTACTTGCTGGGGATCGCCGTGGCGATAATCGTCGCCTGGATTTTGAAACACACTATTCTTAACGCACCGCCGCCGCCCTTTGTGATGGAGCTGCCGCCATACCGCGTTCCTGATTTCGGCAACGTCGCGCACGCCTTGCTCACTCGCACCACGGTCTTCCTCAAGCGCGCCGGCACAGTGATTCTCTCGATGTCGATTTTGCTGTGGGCATTGGTTGCTTTTCCTCGCGCGAATGTCTCCAGGGGCGCGAACTCTCAGGTCGCAGTCTCGGAGCAGGGATCAGATGCATCGAGCGAACAAATCCAGAATAGCTTTGCGGGCCGGGCCGGTCGTTTGATCGAACCTGTGATTAGGCCGCTCGGCTTTGACTGGCGAATCGGCATTGGTCTGATTTCATCGTTTGCAGCGCGGGAAACGATTATTTCGACGCTCAGCATCGTCTACAACGTGGGCGAGAGTCCTGACAAGAAGTCTGCCGTCTCACTGGTTGACGCCATGCGCAACGCCAAGCGCGCGGACGGCTCGCCCGTGTGGACACCTTTGGTGGCGCTGTCGTTGATGGTGTTCTTCCTGCTCGCCTGCCAGTGCATGTCGACCGTTGCGATTGTCAGGCGCGAAACCAACTCCTGGCGCTGGCCGCTGTTCATGGTGGGCTACATGCTGGTGCTCGCGTATGTGGCTTCGCTCGTCACATATCAGGGCGGGCAACTGCTGGGCTTTAGTTAATGAGTTATGTTTGACTGGCAAATAATCCTGGTTGTATGCGCACTGTTGCTCGCCTGCGTCTACGTGGGCCGTCGTGGTTGGTTGCGCATTTCTTCACTGTCCACCTCTAAGCGAATGAACGCGCCATCTTGCGGTGACGGTTGCGGAGGCTGTGGGGATGTGCAGGCGAAACCAGAGCGTCGAACGATCCCGGTTCAGATTCTGAGAAAATAGTCTGCTGTTCCCAAGTTCGGAGTTCCGACTTTAGTCGGCTTTGTTACCTCATCTCCTTCCAATTCCTCGGCCACACACGTGTCCCGAGCGTCTAATAGTTCGCGGCGTCTCTTAATTCAGGGATTTCCAGGGATATCCATTTGAGACGCGCACGACTTAATACATAACCGCAAAGGAGTAATAGAGCCATGTTCTTACGGACGAAACTTTCGATCGCAGGTCTGGCAGTTAGTCTGTTGGGCGGCGTAGTTCTGGCACAGCAGCCTCAGCCTTCAGTACAGAATCCCGCCGCAGGAGTGCAGCAACGTCGCCGGGCAGGCAGGGCCCGACGCGTAATGCAACGGCGGGCCAGACAGCCGATGCTCCGCGTCCTGCGTCAGCTCAACCTCACTGATCAGCAAAAGCAGCAGGTGCGGTCGATCACTCAAACCAACCTGCAAAGTACCAAAGCGCAACGTCAGGAACTCCGGCCACTGACCCGTCAATGGCGCCAGGGTACTTTGACTGCGGAAGGTTTGGCCAGAGCGAGCGAATTACGCAAGCAACTGCGGGAAGGACAGAATGCCGTGCGCGGGCAATTGACCGGCATACTCACGCCCGAGCAGAAAGCGAAGCTCGAAGAAATGATCAAAACACACCGGGCTAACCATGGGTTGTTCAAACGGCAGGGTTCGCGTCCGAACTAAACCAAGACTACGGTTTGCATGCAGCAGACAGTCGAAGGCGCCGCGGAGAGCGATCTCAGCGGCGCCTGTTGGATAGGTGAAATCGTTAACGGCAGGCGCGGCCTCAATGCTGACACATCGCTGCGTCTATCGCGCTATTTTGGCAGCACACCCGAGTTCTGGATCAACCTTCAGTCCGCCTACGATCTCAGCATTACCATCGACGCGTCCGCCGATCGGATCGAGCGTGAAGTTCGCCCGCGCAAAGCGGCGTGAGGCTCCTACTGCGCGAGGGTCACTCACTCCTCCCCATCAAAACACGTAAAGCAGACTCGCTTGAAGGCCTCGTATCCCAGCAGTTCGATTTCAGGGGCGAGGTACGCGGCCTTCACCGGTTCTTCGCGGAGCAGATCGGTGCTCAGGTACTTCTTGTTGTCGTCGGGAAACACTGTGGTAACGACGGCGTCATGACCCATTTCGTTCTGGGTCATTAACGCGCCGAGGAAATTTGCGCCCGAGGAAATCCCTACTGCCAGACCGAGGCCGGCCGCCAGTTTCTGGGCCATCAGGATCGCGTCGCCATCGTGCACGCTCACTACCGGGTCAAGTTTTTCCAGTTCCAGAATTGAGGGAATGAACTCGTCAGAGATGCCCTGGATGCGATGCTGTCCGTCCTTGTGCCCAACTGAAAGCGTCGGAGATTCGGCGGGCTGCAACGGATGCAGTTTGATCGCCGGGTTGCGCAGCCGGAGAAATCTTCCGGCGCCCATGATCGTACCGCCCGTTCCCACGCCGGCGACGAACGCGTCGGGTTTGATCGAATGAAAGTAGAGCTGCCACCAGATCTCAGGTCCCGTGGTTTTCTCGTGGGCTTCAACGTTTGCTTCGTTGGCGAACTGCGACGGCAGAAAGACATGAGGTTGATGCTCCGCCAGGTCTTCTGTCATGCGAATGCTGCCGAGAAATCCACCCTGGTCGCGGCGCACTCGCACGATCTTTGCTCCCAGGCTCTTGATCAAAGCGACCCGTTCCTCGCTCATCCAATCGGGCATGAAGATGACCACCTGGTGGCCCAACGCCCGTCCAATTGCGGCGAAAGAAATGCCGGTATTGCCGCTGGTCGCTTCGGCAATCGTGTCACCGGGTTGAATGTGACTCTCCTGATAGGCCCGCTTAAGGATGTGAAAGGCCATCCGGTCCTTGATGCTGCCGGTCATGTTGAGGTGCTCGGCCTTGGCATAAATGACGCGTTCCTTACCGCGGAAGGCGAAGCGAATGGCGAGCAGGGGCGTATTGCCGATCATGTGCTTCAACTGTTTGAAGCGGTCGGGTGTTTTCACGATCGGAGTCGACGCCGCATCGGCATCCATATGTGTGATTAGAGTCGTGATTTGGCTTTGCATAGAGAGTTTGGCTGCCAGGGTCTTCGGTGTTCTTCTCTGCGCCTCCACAGCATTCTCTGCGTCTCCGCGGTGAATCCTGGCCGCGAAAAGTTCACCGAAGAGACGCAGAGAACGCTGAGATTGCGCAGATAAATCTCAACAAGTAGAGCCCAGGTCACATCGTGCAACTTACAACTTCAGCTTCGATGCTTCTCTGGCACGTGATGCACAAAGATACTGCCGGATCTGCCGCCAGGCGGTTGCTACCGATCTCAGCACCGCAATCCGCGCAGCGACCGTAAGCGCCATCCATCAGACGGTCCTGCGCGTCATTGATCTCGCGGAGCCGAGCTTCCAATTGTCCGCGGTGGCGCCATCCAATCTCACGGCCGTTTTCTTCCGAAGCTTCCGCTTCCTGCACCCCGCTGACCTCGGTCTGGCAGAGCGGACCCTCCCACAAAAGCTCTTTAGTGACTGCTTCCTTTTCGCCCTGCAACCATTCCCAAATCTCGCCGCCGGTGCGGACCATCGGCGCATCCCCCAGGCCTTCCACGGTTTGAAGCAACATGCCGTCCATGATTTTACTCGCCTCGCAAATAAGTGTCTGTACCCAAGCACTAGCTTGGTGTTGGTGCAGCGACGCGGAGCAAGACCTATTCCGAAACTCGCGGTCGTAAGAATTGGCGGAGTTCTGCGGAATGAGAGCAGGGGCGGCCGGCGAAAACTGCGGTCTTTCTCACGCCAGTTGGGAAACTTTCCGCAGCAACGGTCTTCGCCCCACGGTTCCTTTAAGGAAATAGAGGGCAAATAGAAGAATCTCTCTCGGCACGTGCGTTGCAGATTGGCATGCGTTATCTCGATGGCCTACGCCAAAAGATACAGACGCTTGAAAGGAGATCATCATGAAGAGCTTACTGTTGTTCATCGCCATCCTCTGTGCCGTAACTCTGAGTAGCAGTTCGACGCCATCTGTTACCAACGCGGCCAATCCTGACAAGAAGGAACGGGCGACAATGAAATTCAACCAGCCGGTCAAACTCATGGGCCTGACATTGAAAGCTGGGGAGTACCTATTCGTCCATGACGACGAGGCGATGGCGCGCGGAGAAGCGTGCACGTCCGTCTATAAGGGTAACGCCGAAGTCCCCGACAAGCTGGTTGTTGCTTTTCATTGCACGCCGGTGCCGCGCGCCAAAGTTGCCAGCTTTACGGTGCGAACGTTGCTGACTTCGCCGGAGCAATACGAGGTAAGGGAGTTCCAATTTGCCGGCAGCACCGAATCGCATCTGGTGCCGCTGCCGGTGGGCTAACATTCGGCGCACCAGACTGGCGTGACCGCCTGATGCTAATCGATTGATGAGAAGGTGGTCGGGGCAGTTTCCGGGCTCGTTAACACTTCGCCTAGCGAGGTGGCGTGTCCGACAAGCTTTAGCTCGTCGTGTGTGAGCGACCCAAACTGAAGTTTGTCGGATACTTGTCGCGCCGGCCCCTGAGAAGGCAATTTGCGAATGAGATCGGGGTGCGGCCTGGTAAGGAATCTGGACCTTGATGGAAAGTGAGAGACGAAACGATGAGTACTAACACCTTGACCATTACCGACAATCGCACAGGAAAGCAGTACGAGCTTCCTATTGAAAACGAAACAATCAAAGCCCTGGATCTGAGGCAGATCAAAGTCTCTAACGACGACTTTGGTTTGATGACTTACGATCCGGCGTTCATGAACACCGCCTCGTGCAAGAGCCGAATAACATTCATCGATGGCGATAAAGGCATCCTTGAGTATCGAGGATTTCCGATCGACCAGTTGGCCGAAAAGAGCAATTACCTGGAGGTTGCTTATCTGCTGTTGCATGGCGAACTGCCCACCGAATCAGAATTGAAAGACTGGACCTGGAACATCACCCACCACACTTTCATCAACGAGAACATCAAGCAGGTCCTGGATGGCTTTCACTACAACGCCCATCCGATGGGCATGTTCATATCCATGTTAGGCGCGCTTTCGACTTTCTATCCCGATGCGAAAGACATTTTCGATGCCGAGCAGCGTTGGAAACAAATCTACCGGCTCATCGCCAAGGTGCCGACTATCGCAGCCTTCGCGTATCGGCACCGGATCGGGATGCATTATGCCTATCCGGACAACGACCTGAGCTATGAAGGCAATTTCCTCAACATGATGTTCAAGACGACGGAGCTCCGGTACAAGCCGGATCCGGTGCTCGAGCGCGCGCTGAACGTGCTGTTCATTCTGCACGCCGATCACGAACAGAATTGCGGGACCAACGCGATGCGCAGCATTGCCAGCGCCCAAACAGATCCTTTCTCATCAATGGCCGGCGCCGCCGCCGCGTTGTATGGACCGCTTCATGGCGGCGCGAACGAGATGGTTTTGAGGATGCTGAGCGAGATCGGATCGGTCAGTAAAGTGCCGGATTACATTAAGCGCGTGAAGGCCGGAGAGTTTCGCCTGATGGGATTCGGTCATCGCGTCTACAAGAACTATGATCCGCGCGCCCGGATAATCAAGCAGGTCGCGGATGAAGTCTTTGAGGTTACGGGCAGGGACCCGATGCTTGACATCGCACTCGAACTGGAACGCATCGCGCTGGAAGACGAGTACTTCGTCAAGCGCAAACTCTACCCGAACGTTGATTTCTATTCAGGCATCATCTACCAGGCACTGTGCTTTCCGGTGGACATGTTTCCGGTCTTGTTTGCGATACCGCGCACGTCGGGCTGGCTGGCACAATGGGCCGAAATGTTGGACGATTCCGATCAAAAGATTGCGCGCCCGCGCCAGGTGTATCTGGGCCAACGGACACGAGCTTATGTGCCGATGGCGGAGCGTAACGGAAAGACTGAAGGCGCGATGGCGTAGGCCCGAAAGGAAAACGCAAGATGAATTCGGCTATGCCCGCACCCGGGTCTACTGAATCAGAATCACAGACCATATCGATTACCGGCCAACGACTACTCGATGATCCGCTACTGAACAAAAGCAGCGCCTTTCCCGAAGAAGAGCGGCGCGAGTTGGGGCTCATGGGACTGCTCCCGCTGCACACTTCGACCATCGAAGAGCAACTGGCGCGTGTTTACGAAAACTACCAGAGTAAAGATAGCGACATCGAACGTTACATCTTTCTCACGGCGCTGCATGACCGGAACGAAACACTCTTCTACCGGCTATTGCAGGAACATGTTACCGAGATGATGCCGATCATCTACACGCCAACGGTCGGCGAGGGCTGTCGCCAATACAGCCATTTGTATCGCCGGCCGCGTGGTCTGTACATCTCTTATCCCTATCGCGACGAGATTCTTTCGCTGCTCAACAATGCGCCTGCGGAAAACGCGGAAGTAATCGTGGTGACCGATGGGGAACGCATCCTCGGTCTGGGTGATCTCGGCGTGGGCGGAATGGGAATCCCGGTGGGCAAGCTTTCACTCTACACGCTCTGTGCCGGAATTCATCCAGCGACAACTTTGCCGATTCTGCTCGACGTTGGGACTGACAACCGAGAGTTGCTCGGCGATCCTCTGTACCTTGGCTGGCGGCATGAACGCGTGCGGGGCCAGGAGTATGAAGACTTTATCGAAGCCTTTGTCGCAGCAATCATGCAGAAGTTTCCCAACGTGCTGCTGCAGTGGGAAGACTTTTCCAAGCACAATGCCCCCAGGATACTCGAGCGCTATCGCGATCGGCTTTGCACTTTCAATGACGACATACAGGGAACGGGCGCGGTCACCGTCGCCGGGTTGCTGGCCGCGACAAAGCTAACACACACGAAACTTAGCGAGCAGCGCATAGTCATTCTTGGCGCCGGTTCGTCGGCGGTCGGTATTAGTAATCAGATCGTTGCGGCGATGATGGTTGAAGGCGCGATGGAACTCGAAGCACGCGCAAGACTCTGGCTGGTTGACAGCCAGGGCCTGGTGCACACGGGACGGACTAAGATCGAACCTTTCAAGCAGAAGTACGCTCAGGCGATCGAAGAGACGCTGCACTGGAAGTTGGACGATCCTTCGCGAGTCAGCTTTAGCGAAGTGATCAAAAATGTGCAGCCGACAATTCTGATTGGCACGTCGGCGCAGCCGGGAGCATTCACCGAAGAGATCGTTTCTGAGATGGCCAGACATGTCGAGCGTCCGGTGATCTTTCCGCTTTCGAATCCTACGTCGAAGAGCGAAGCCACTCCCTCAGATCTGGTCCATTGGACTGAAGGTCGGGCGGTAATCGCCACCGGCAGCCCTTTTCCGGCCGTCGTTCACGATGGCCGCGTGATTCGGATTGGACAGTGCAACAACTCGTTTATCTTTCCCGGTGTCGGGCTGGGCGTCATCGCCTCGGGCGCGCGGCGGGTGACCGACGCCATGTTCGTCGCCGCCGCGGGCGTGTTGAGCGAGTTTGCACCAGTGTTACGCGACCCCGAAGCGCCGCTCTATCCGCCGCTGGAGCAAGTGCGCGACATCTCATTCAAAGTAGCGCTGGCAGTCGCGCGCGAAGCACAGCGCGCCGGCCTGGCCCAAGTTGACCTCGACAAGCTGGAACAAACCATCAGTGCCAAGATGTGGAAGCCCGATTACGTTCCTTTAAGGCGGGCCGCCTCCTGATTGGGCTTGAGTGGCTTTACTGTCTTTGGGCAAAGTTTCCCACAGACTGAGTAAAAGACCTCAAAAAGCCTTTAGGACCGCTAGTCAAACCCAACTTTTCTCAGAAACTTTGCCCGGACGATCTCGGCACATTCTTTGCACAAGAAGAACCGAAAGGAGGCGAGGGCGCGACGGCCCCAGGCAAAGCTCATGACCATCAAGCGCATTCTCTGTCCTACAGATCTTTCGGCTGAATCGGACGAAGCCTTGCGCTACGCCCTGGCCCTGACACGCGCCTACGACGCAAAGCTGATCGTTTTTCACTGCACTCCCGACACGCCGGGTACGGCATTGGCCAATGGTGAAGCCAAGGCGCTACTCGAGCAGTCGCTAATCCCGCATCTCGGGGCGGGAGATCTGATGAATCTGGACTGGGAAGGCGTCGTGGGCCAGGATGAGGATCCGGGAAAGGCAATTTCGGACCACGCGGCGGAGCACAAAGTTGATTTGATAGTGATGCGTTCTCGCCGGCGACCGCACCGGGCGGCTCTGCTCGGCTCGACCGCGGAATCGGTCAGCCGCACGGCGCCCTGCGCGGTGATGGTAACGCACGCAGACGAGCGTGAATGGGTCGGCGCTACCACTCGGGAAATCGATTTGAAGAGGGTCCTGGTAGCTTACGACTTTTCCGATTACTCCGAGCTGGCACTGAATTACGCTTTGAGTTTCGCGCAAGAGTACCAGTCCGAATTGCACTTGCTGCATGTGTTGCCGCGCTTCACGCTTGACGAGACCGAGATCGCCTGGTATCCGCTGGGCAACGAAGGCCCATACCACAAGGCCGCACTCCGCTTGCAGAAGGCCGTGCCCGGCGAAGCGCATCTGTGGTGCTCAATCAAGCACGCCGTCAGCGAAGGCCAGCCGTATCGCGAGATTCTGAATTACGCTGAAAGAAACCAGATCGATCTCATTTGCATCGGCGCGCACGGTGCCGGCTTTGGCATGCTCACGCTGTTCGGATCGAACGTCGACCGCGTGCTCCGACAAGCCCCCTGTCCGGTGCTGGTGTCACGACCTCTCAAGCATGCGCAAGCGCCCTTTGTTGCGGAACGAAAACAAGAGAAGCTTGCCGAAAGAACAAACCGGACGACCTCGCAAGCCGCTCTGACAAATCCGGGTTAGGCGCTTTTGATAGGGTGGCGCAGACTTTATTCTGTGATTGTGGGATGAACCGCATGAGGTCAGTGCTACCTGCGTCAGCGGGTGGATCCAGCGGTCAACCCGGGTATTGAGTGTTTGGCCCAGCCGCTGACAAAGGTGGTACTGACGATCACAGAATAAAGTCTGTGCCACCGGAAGGAGCAATCATGAGAGTTCTTCTAGCAGTCGATGGATCGCCTTACAGCGATGCCGCCGTGAATGAAGTGGCCTCGCGTGTCTGGCCGGAGCAGACTGAGGTACGGGTAATTACCGCGTACGAGTTGCCGCTGGCCCCGGCGCCGGAAACCTGGGCCCTGCCGGCCGACTATTTCGAGAAGTTGGACCGCGCTGCACGTGAACATGCAGAGGCCGTTGAGCATGCAGTAGTGGTGAAACTGGCCACCTCTCTTGGTTCATCAGTCAAGGTAACAGGCAACATCCTGCCCGGCTCACCGCGTTCAATAATTCTGGAAGAAGCTGATCGCTGGACCGCTGATCTGATCGTTGTAGGATCGCACGGCTATGGGGCATGGCACCGCTTTCTGCTGGGCTCAGTTTCTCAAGCCATCGTTTCCCATGCGAAATGTTCCGTCGAAGTTGTGCGCATTCGTAATCACGAGACGGGAGAAGTAAGGGCGGCCTGAGAATGGCAAAGGTTCTAATTGTTGGCGGCGGCTTTGGAGGAGTCGTCGCCGCCGAATCGCTGGTGAGAAAGCTTGGACGCGAACATCAGATCGTCCTGGTGTCGCGCTCGAGGAAGTTTCTTTTCTATCCAGCGCTGGTCCGGCTCGCATTCGGGCGAGGCGAGCCGGACGACGTTTCATTCGATCTGCGCGAGGCGATGCTCGACCGGCGAATAACTTTCATTGAAGGCGAGATCTCCCGCATTCATGCCGGCGAACGTTGCCTTACTATCGCCCGCGGTGAATTCACCGGCCAGATGCATTACGACTATCTGGTTTTCGCGCTGGGCCGGCGACTGGCCACGGAGCGGATTGCCGGTTTCTTCGAATATGCTCACCACCTCCTCGACCTGGACGGGGCCTTCAAGTTCGGCGAGGCCCTGCGAAACTTCCCGCGCGGTCACATCGTGCTCGGTTATTGCGCTGGCGCGCGGCTTCCCGTACCGTTGTTCGAGACGGCCTTTGCGCTCTCGCATTGGATTGAAGGACGCCACAAAGCCGGCCGATTCGCGATCACGATTGTTAGTCAGGAGACGCCGGACGAGATGTTCGGCGATGCTGCAGCTGGCAAAGCGCTCAGTGAGGCAATGCAATCTCGGGGCATCGAGTTTGTCGCGGACTTTCCCATCGAACGGATCACGCCCAACGGCGTGATTGCCGGTGATGGTCGCGCGATGAATTGCGATCTGGCGGTGATCATCCCTCCGTTTTCCGGTCCGGGCGCAGTTCTTCATACCAGCATTACCGATGCCGAGGGTTATGTGCCGGTTGAAAAGACCATGCGGGTACCGGGTGTCGAGCGGATGTACGCGGTTGGTGACTGCGTGAGTTTTCCCGGGCCAAAAATGGGCCACATGGCCGTCAGCCAGGCTGAGGTTGCGGCGGAAAACCTCCTGGCTGAGATCCAGGGACGCGAATTGCCGGCGGCCTATGAGCACGAACTAAAGATGGTGCTTGAAACGGACGGCAAGGACTCAATCTATCTACATAAGGATTTGTGGACCGACGATCCGGCCCACCTCAAACAGGGCCGGTTCTGGGCGTGGGCCAAACGCGGCCACGAGCAGTATTGGATGAGCCGCCACGCGTGAGCGCCCTGGGAACGCGGTCGTCCTCGCCCGCTCGGGCTATGATCTCGATGCGCTTGCGCACAGTTTGGCAAAGCTCATGACGCGGACTCCTGCACCGCTTCCGACGCGGGCTTAATGCCCTCCGCGCTATTTGCTCTGTTGTTTCGATCCGCTTTCTTACCATCCGTGGCCAATTGAACCCTCGACAGAACCGGCACCTCTCTCGGAATCCCTATCACACCCGATCTGGCCGATATTGCCCTTGTTTTTGCTGCTCCTCGTAGCGTATAGTCGAGGACGAGGAAGTTGTTTATTAAGCCCCTGACTTCCCATTCAAATCTGACAGCCAAGAGAAACTGTCAGTCTTAAAGTCCTCTCAATAATCCGGAACGTGCCCCAGTTCTTATCTCGATGTTCAGCGTTGATCGGCCAGTAGTTGTCGAGGGCAACGGCACGGATCCCGCAAAGCCCTTATCCAGTGTTCGGAATGGAGAACGTATTGCCATCTACTCCCGCAAGTAAATCCAACAGTCGCTCGTCTGTGCTGGCGCCAGATGCGGTCCTGCAAGACCGCTACCGCATTGTGCGGCAGTTGGGAAAAGGCGGGATGGGCGCAGTATATGAAGCCGTCGATCAGCGACTGGATGCAGTGGTGGCTCTTAAAGAGACCTTCTCTGTGGACGAACGGCTCCGCCGACAGTTTGAGCTGGAGGCGCGTCTGCTGGCCCAGCTACATCATCCGGCGCTGCCGCGGGTCAGTGACTATTTCACGGAAGGCGGCCGGGCTTTCCTGGTGATGCAATTCATCGGTGGTGCAGACCTCGCTGAGATCATCGCGGCCCAACCTGGACCCTTCCCAAGAAACCAGGTGATCGCCTGGGCCGATCAGTTGCTTGATGCGCTCATCTATCTGCATACGCGGGACCGCCAGATCATCCATCGCGATATCAAACCACACAACCTGAAGGTGACCTCGAACGGCCGGATCGCTCTGCTGGATTTTGGATTAGCCAAGGCACAGACGACGGATGTCTCGGGCAGCAACTCTTCCACAAGCATCTTTGGCTACTCGCGGCGCTATTCGCCACTCGAACAGATACAGGACCAAGGCACGACGCCCCGGAGCGACATCTACGCTCTTGGCGCGACTCTTTATCATCTGCTGACTGGTGTCAAACCGCAGGATGCGTTGGCGCGGGCCGCGGCGCTGGTCAAATCAGAATCAGATCCGCTCAGACCGGCGAACGAGATTCATCGCGCTGTCGGCCCGGAAATCGCGGCGATTTTGAGCCGGGCCATGGCGCTGAGCGCGGAAGATCGATATGCGAGTGCCAGCGAATTTCGTGGGGCCCTGAGTCGAGTAGGCCGAAGCGACGAGTTCGCCGCGAAAAAATCAGCAAGCGTTTCTGTTGCCGAAGGCCCGAGCGACTCGACGATGAACGCCACGGTTGTTCGAAACGGACGCGCTCCGGTAGTCGACCCTTTTGATAGCTATTCAATACTGAAGCTCGACGACGCGGCCTGGCTCGTTCCAAAGCGCAGCCGGCATCCGGGAGTGGTCGCTGCCGTACTCGCCGTTTTGCTGACTGCGGGCGTCGGCACGTTCTATGGATTTGGTCATTGGATCGAGTCAGCGGACTCAGTTTTGAATTCTGCCGGGGCAACGTCGGGCAAGGATGCGACCAGTAAGACGAGCGTGCGCCCGGGCAAAGCTGACCCCGGCAAAGCTGAAAAGCCCCGCCTTAGCTCGTCTGACCCGGCAAGTGTGTCTGCATCTTCTGCCGGCGAGCCCGCACGAAAGAGGGACCCTCGGAAGCGGCGGAATGTTCGAACCGACCACACTCGCCCTAAGACTCCGAGCATCGTAGTGCCACCTTTGACAATTCCGCCGGTACACTCCGCTGCCAGCAGCAACCGCTAATCAACGCCCGGATTCGGGCCGTAAAACTTCCAACTCGATTTGAAGTCGCGCGTGAGTTTCTGATTTGTAAGAATTGCTCGCACCATTTCGATGGGCATGCGGTTCTCTCTCAAAATCCAGTCATGAAACGCACGGTTCTTCATCCTGCCTGAGTCGACCAGGTCGCGATGCAGCGAGTAAAGCTGCAGGCCGCCGATTAGATAAGCAATCTGGTAAAGCGGGCCGTAGCTGCCGTCGAAAGAACGCCGCACCTCGGCCGTCGCATTGTCGCGTTCGTGACCTACGCGATTGACGAGGAAGTCGATGCACTCTTGCGGCGTCATCTTTTCCATGTGAAAACTGAGCGAGAAGATGATGCGCGCGCAACGATGCATGCGCCAGAAAAGCATGCCGACGCGATTCTCAGGCGTCCTGGCGAAGTTCATGTCCCAAAGCAAGAGTTCCCAATAGAGCGCCCAACCTTCGCCCCAGAACGGCGTGCTGAACAAGCCGCGGTAAGGCCGGTAGCGCGCGGTCATGAACCCCTGGAGGTGATGGCCGGGAATCAGTTCATGATGCACGGTGGCGCGCGCGAAATGAATGTTGTTGCCGCGCATGCTCATCATCTTCTGCTCGTGCGACATAGTATTTGTAGGAAATGAAACCTGTATGACTTCGCCGCCGAGAAAGAACGGACTAACCAGTTGCCGTTCCGGCGTCATCATTTCCATCCGCCAGGTGTCGCGCGCGAGCTGAGGCACGGTCACCAGGTCGTGATCGTCAACGAACTTGATTGCTTCCAACGCCAGGTCACGAATCATCTCGGGTTGCTTCCCGGGCTCGACGTATAGGTTCTTGACGTGCTCCAGCGCCTTCTTCCAGTCATCGCCATAACCCAGATCGCGCGACGCCTTCTTCATTTCGTTCTCGCACCACGCGAATTCTTTGTTGGCGATCGCAATCAGCTCTTCGGGAGTGTAGGAAATCATCTCAGACTGCAATTCGCTGAGGAGCGCTTCGCGGCCAATTGGATCTCCGACGATATCGCTGGCGTCGCCTGTTCGCGCGGGCGCGACCGTGCGCTGAGCACCCGGTCCTTGTCCAAAGCCCTGTCCCGCCCCGCCTGGACCTCCGCCGGTTCCGCGATTTGCCGTTGGACCCGCGGTCCCGGCTGGCGTTCCTTCCGGGCGCAAGCCGACGAGGCGTTCGCTCAGGAAGGCGGCATAGCTGGTGAGAGTTTGATCCAGACTCTTGTAAGGCTCTTCGTTCCACCAGGTGAAAAGCGGATCGTAACCGTTGTAAAACGCGTACCAGTTGCGCAAGTTGTTGCGCAGACCGTTCACCGCTCCGACCGCGCGGAACGCGACGGTCTTCTTGGCTTTGATCACTTCGGTGCCTTCGGGTGGGGTTGCACCACCGCGCTCGGGCCTTAACCCGGCTTCCACCGCTTTGCGCGTGTCATCGATCTGCTTCTTAAGACTCGTAAGCGTAGCTGCCGTCTTCGCCGAATCGATGGGCTCCATTCGCCGCCGGGCTTCTTCAAGGTCGATGATGCTCTTTAAGAAAGGAACCAGCGGCTGAATCTCAGCGATCTGCTTGCCTTGAATGTCCAATTGCCGCATTTCATGTTCGAGATGGTTCCTGAGCAGCAGATAGTCGACCTTGCCTTCCTGGCTCATCGAATCAAAATTCAGTTTTTGGATTCGCTCGAGCGCGTCTGAATAGAATTTTCGGAACCGTTCGCGGCGCGCCGGAGAGATCGACACCGGGTACGAACGCAGCAGACTACCGCGATCGACCACGTAGTACTCGATGATTGGGCGCATTTCGCTTTCGCGTGCACTCGTTTCGGCAGCGGCGATGTTCGGCGGCGTGGCCCTGGCAGGAGCTTGCGCCGGCGCTTTGATCGCGAAACAGGTGGTCAAAACGAGTGCTATGGACAAGGCCAAAGACACGGGGCTTGAGACACTCTTCATTTTAATATCTCCTTCGGATTTCATCAGGGCTGGCTTGCTGGGCGCATATACTAACCGATCCCCGGAGTTTAGAGTACCGGCTTCAGTCGGGATCGTGGCTGGGAGGAAACCTAACAAGAGTTGGTGCGCCAGGCGCATGGGTAGTGTCCCAAGTTGAGAAACCAGGGCCAGAAGTCTGGAATAACCCAAAGCATGTCGACAAGCGAACTGAATGAGAGTATACGTGCGGTGCCCAGTGTTTAATCAAAGCGCTTTGGTTAGGATTGGACGAGCGGGGTAGCCCTTGGGGCTTTGCTGCAAAGCAGTTTTCCGACTGCCCCGCTTTTCCGGCCTGGTAGCGCCTTACCAGGCACTGCTGTACTTGCGCGCGCTGGAAGGGCTTTGCTAAGATTCGTCTCGTAATTAATACGAGGGCGAGTGACACACTTGTCTGGTTCGAAATTTTGATAGGAAGCTCCGGAAGACCTTCGTCATGAATCGCGCGCTGACTCGATTCACATTTTGATTGTCTGACCCCGACAAGTCGGGGCCCGCGGCGAAGGCGCTCCTATCGAATCCGATCATTGGTATTTAGTAATTCGTGAATAGTAAATCGTGATGAGAAGGAGCGAAAGCGCTTCCTTCGTCGGCTGCGGGCCGCGCAATGGCGCGAGTTCGAGCTGCGGCTTTTCCTATTGCTGTTCACTAAGTCATGAGTGACATCAAAGTAAACATCAACGGCGGTCCATCTGCGCAGATGCCGGCGCCGGTCACTGTCGCCGAAGCTTTGAAGAAGCTGGATCGCGACGTGGCGAAGCAGGCGCTGGCGGCGCGCGTCAATGGACGCGAAGTCGACCTGGCATACACCCTCGATGCGCCGGCCAATGGTGACGCGATTAAGATCGAACCCGTGCTGCCGCAGACCCTGGAAGGTCTGGACGTGCTGCGCCATTCGACTGCTCATTTGCTGGCCGCGGCCATCCTCGATCTGTTTCCCGGAACGAAACTGGGGATTGGGCCGGCGCTGCTCGAAGACCCTCGCTATGGATTCTTCTACGATGTGGTAGCGCCACGAGCGCTAACGGAAGCCGACCTGCCGGCAATCGAAAAGCGTATGCGCGACATTGCGAAGCGCAACATGCCCTATCGGCGTGACGAGATATCGAAATCTGAGGCGCTCAGAATCTTTGCGGAACGAGATGAGCCTTTGAAGTGCGAACTGATTGACGAGAAGGCCGGGGAAGTAGTCAGTGTGTATTACATCGACGGTTCGCCATTCATCGATTTCTGTCTGGGGCCGCATGTGCCGAATACGAATCGCCTGAAGGCGTTCAAGCTGCTGTCACTCGCCGGAGCTTACTGGAAAGGCGACTCAGAGAAGACGCAGATGCAACGCGTGTACGGCACGGCATTCTTCAGCCCGGAAGAACTCGATGCGTGGATTAAGCAGCGCGAAGAGGCCGAGAAGCGCGATCATCGCCGGCTGGGTCGGGAGCTTGACCTGTTCTCGATTCAGGAACAGTACGGGCAGGGTCTGGTCTTCTGGCATCCGAAAGGCGGCGTCGTGCGGCAGCAGATGGATGATTATCTGCGCGAAGAACTCGTCAAGCGCAATTACAGTTTTGTTTACACGCCGCACATCGCGCGGCGCGAGCTTTGGCAATTGAGCGGGCATGAGCAGAACTATGGCGACTCGATGTTTGCACCGACCAAGCTCGAGGAAACCGAGTTTCGTCTCAAGCCCATGAATTGCCCGATGCACATCGGGATCTACAAATCGCAGCAGCGGTCTTATCGCGATCTGCCGCAACGATACGCTGAGATGGGCACCGTCTATCGCGCGGAATTGTCAGGTACGCTGCACGGCCTGATGCGGGTGCGCGGATTTACCGTTGATGATGCACATCTGTTCTGCACGCCCGAGCAGATTCGCAAAGAGATCGACGATTGCGTTGACTTCGCTTATCAGGTTTTGAAGACTTTCGGGTTTGAAAAGATCAAGTTTGAGTTGTCGGTAAAGGGAAGCGATACCAGCAAACTCTATCTGGGTTCTGATGACGAGTGGGCAAAGGCTGAGACCGCTTTGGCCGCGGGCCTCGACGCGCGGGGCATCGATTACCAGCGCATGGAAGGCGAGGCGGCGTTCTATGGCCCGAAGATCGATTTCAAGGTTGAAGACGCGATCGGCCGGCTCTGGCAGTTGGGCACGGTGCAGTGGGATTTCAATCTCCCGGACCGCTTCGAGTTGGAATACATCGGCGAAGATAACAAACCGCACCGGCCGGTAATGGTGCATCGGGCGTTGTTCGGATCAATTGAACGCTTCTTCGGCGTCTTGATTGAACATTACGCCGGCGCGTTTCCGATGTGGTTGGCGCCCGTGCAGGTGGCCGTGCTGCCGATTACAGATCGCATTAATGAATATGCCGATAAGGTCGCGCAGGCGTTGCGCGCAGCGGGTTTGCGGGTCGAGCTCAACCTGCGCAGTGATAAGATCGGCGCCAAGATTCGGGACTCGCAGTTGCAAAAAATTCCCTTCATGCTGGTGCTCGGTGACCGTGAGATGCAGGAAGACAAGGTCGCCGTGCGAGAGAGATCGAAGGGTGACATCGGCGCGATGTCGCTCGAGGAGTTTAAGGAAATGGCGCGACGGTTAGTTGAGACGCGCGCTCTGACTAATCAATAGTTTCAAGTTTCGAGTTTCTAGTTTCGAGTCCGGGCGTCGTAGCTAACTCGAAACTCCAAACTCGAAACTCGGAACTCCAAACCCAGGAGGTGCAGCAATAGCTACAGGTTTTCGAGGCCGCGGTCGTCCCGACTTTCGCCGGGCGCCGGTCACACGCATCAACGAACGCATTCGCGTGCCCCAGGTGCGCGTCGTTGCCGAAGACGGTGAAGAGTTCGGGGTCATGGATACACGCGACGCCATTCGTGCCGCGCGCGAAAAAGGCATGGATCTGGTCGAGGTCGCGCCGAACGCCGAACCGCCCGTTTGCAAAATCATTGACTATGGCAAGTTTCAGTACCTGGCCAAGAAGAAGGCAAACGAGGCGAAGAAGAAACAGGTGGTCATCACCGTCAAAGAAGTTAAGTTTCGCCCCGGCACGGACGAGCACGATTACAGCTATCGGATGAAGCACGCGCGCGAGTGGCTGACTGAAGGCGACAAAGTTAAGGCGACGATCTGGTTCCGTGGGCGCGAGATGACGCACCGCGAACTGGGCGCCCGCATCCTGGAAAAGCTGGAGAAAGATCTGGCGGACCTCAGCGAGGTGGAAATGCGTCCCCGCATGGAGGGGAACCAGATGTTCACGATCTTTGGACCGAAACGGCATAAGGGCGGAGCCAAACCCGATCGGCCGGCTCAGCCTCAGGGAGCTGGAGCCACGGCACCGAAAAGTCAGGGCGCACCGAAAACTCAGGGAGCGCCGGCCGGCGCGCCGTCAGATCAGGCGCCGGCGAGCCCAGCACCAAACAGTCAGGCGACTGAAAGCGGATCAACGCCCCCGGCGGCCCCGGCTCCTGCAGCTGAGAATCCGCCTGCGCCGGCTCCTGCGGGAGAGAAGCCGGCTGCCTAGATTCGAGTTTGTTTGTAGTGATGTGCGCGGACTGGAGATTACAAATTTCTGAAATCAAGAGATTTGAAATTAGATGTTGGGGTTGGGATTTGAAAAAGGAGCAATCATGCCAAAACTAAAAACACATAAGGGAGCGGCAAAGCGTTTTCGCATTACCGCCACCGGCAAGATCAAGCGCGGGCATTCGCATGCGCGCCACATCTTGACGAAAAAGACGAACAAACGGAAACGATATCTGGACGTCGATGTTCTGGTAGCGGATGGCGACATTGAGCGAGTGAAGCGAATGCTGCCGTACGGAAGGGACTGAGGAATTTGTCCGACAAACTTCAGTTTGTCGTCCCGCCGTGATCTAGACGAGATACGACAAACTAAAGTTTGTCGGACAGTGAAAGGAAGCAATTATGCCGAGAGCAAAAAGAGGAAACAAGCGCCTGGAACGGCGCAAGAAGATTCTAAAGTTAGCCAAGGGATACCGGGGTACCAAGTCCAAGCTATATCGATCAGCAAAGGAATCCGTCGAACGTGGATTGAACTTCGCCTACACCGGGCGCAAGTTGAAAAAGCGCGATTTTCGATCGCTGTGGATCGTTCGCATCGGCGCCGCCGCGCGACTCAATGGATTGAACTACTCGCAGTTCATGCACGGATTGAAGCTGGCGGGAATCGAACTCGATCGGAAAGTGCTGGCAGACTTTGCGGCCAAGCAACCGGAAGCTTTCACCACACTTGCGGCGCAGGCCAAGACGGCTTTAGAGAATAAGCCCGAGGCGCGCGCAGCCGCTTGAGTTTGTTGACTAAGCAAGGGAGATCAGATGAAGCGACTATTGTATGAACGCCGGATGGCATCGAAACCAGTGGCAGTCTTCTTCCTTTTGCTGCTTTCGCCGCTGGCGCTGTTTGCGCAAGATGGCCCGGCCACAGCGAAGCCGGCAACTGCGGATCAGTTTGCCGGTAACTACAAAGGCACCGCGAAGAGCCCTGACGGCGACGTAGCGCTGACCCTGGAAATCAAATCCGACAAGGGTAAGATTTCGGGCCGTCTCATCACGCCGCAGGGTGAGCAGCCGTTCACCTCAGGGGAGGTGGTTGACGGCAAGCTGACAATCAAATTTGGCGCGGGATCCGGCGCCAGCCAACTCGCGCTACAGCTTCGCGATGACAAAGCAGTTGGGGAATGGAAGGCCGTTGGATCGGCGCGGGCGGTTGAGCTTAAGAAAGTACCAACCGCAACTGAAGCGGCCGCCGCTGAAGTGAAGAAACCTGCGACTGAGCCTTCGGCCGCTGACACGTTGTCGGGCGAGTGGGATGCCGCCGCCGATGTGCAGGGACAGGCGTTTCCGTTTTCGCTCGCAATGAAAGTAGACGGAGACAAGGTGACGGGCGAAAGCAATTCGCAACTGGGAAACTCGACGATTTCATCGGGGAGTTGGAAAGACGGAAAGCTGGCCCTGGTGCTCGAGGGATCTAACGGTCAGATCGCCCTGATTGCCACGATGGTGGATGGAAAGCTGGTAGGTGACTTCGATTACGCCGGGCAATTATCGGGGAAGTGGGTTGCAGTGAAGAAGAAGCCATAGTCGACGGGGATACTCTTGAATGACCGAGAGCGAAAAAGATTCTGTGCAGCAGGTTGAAGCTGCCCGCGAAGCGTTCGAGCGAGAGTTCGAGCGCTTTGTCCGCTTTACCGGTGAGGCTGCCGGCCAGATGTCTCTGAGCCTGGCGGAGGCCGAAGACGAACGGCGCGCCTTAGGTGAGTTGCGCACGCGACACACTGGAAAAAAGAGTGGGCTGGCCTCCTGCAAAAAGCTTATCGGTCGTGTCCAACCTGAGGAGCGCGCATCATTTGGACAATTGGTGCAGCAGAGCGAAGCCGCGATAGCCCACGCGTTCGATAAAGCTGAAGAGCGGCTGAAGAGCTTCATTGAAACTGCCCGCATGCAACGCGAGAACATCGACGTTACCATCCCCGGCCGCCGGCCGCGGCCCGGTCACCTGCATCCAATCACTCTGATGCGCCAGCGCATCGAAGATATCTTTGTCTCGCTGGGATACGCCGTTGAAGACGATCGAGAGATCGAGACTGACTTCTACAATTTTGACGCGCTCAATATTCACGAAGGCCATCCCGCGCGCGATCCGCAGGACACTTTCTACACGACTGACGGCTTCGCTTTGCGTTCGCAGACCTCGACCGTGCAGATTCACGCGATGCAACGACGCGGCGCGCCGGTGCGCATGATCGCGCCGGGCCGCGTGTTCCGGCGCGACACTCCCGATCCGACGCACAATCCGATGTTCTTTCAGGTGGAAGGCTTGTGTGTCGATCGTGGGATCACGATGGCGCACTTGAAAGGCACTCTGGCGGAGTTTGTGCATCGTCTGTTCGGTCCGGAAACCGGGACGCGATTTCGACCGTCGTACTTTCCCTTCACTGAGCCCAGCGCCGAAGTTGATTACAGTTGCTTCAATTGCGGCGGGCCGGGCTGTCGCATCTGCAAATGGTCCGGCTGGATCGAGCTGGGTGGCTCAGGCATGGTGCATCCAAATGTCTTGCGGGCGGCAAACGTCGATCCGGAAGAGTTTACCGGTTTCGCGTTTGGCCTCGGCATCGATCGCACCTGCGCGCGAATTTACGAACTGGACGACATACGCTTGTTGTTCGAGAACGATGTCAGGTTTCTGGAGCAGTTTAGATAAGAGTGCTTAGTACTTGGAGCTTAGAACTTTGTTCGCTTTCAACGGTCGAGCTAATCGGGAACGAGGAATAGAACTCTAAGCACAAAGCACAAAGATCTAAGATCATGTTAATTAGTTACAACTGGCTGCGCGAGTTGACCGGCACAAAGCTCGACCCTCGGGAGGTGAGGGAACGGCTGACCAACGTTGGTCTGGCGGTTGACGCTGTCGAAGAGCGCGACGGCGACTCCGTGCTCGATGTCGAAGTGCCTTCGAACCGCGGCGATTGCTTGTCGCACGTCGGGATCGCGCGCGAAGTTGCCGTAATCGAGAAATCTCAAATCTCAAATCTGAAATTTGAAATTAAGAGCAAAGAAGGCAAAGCTGCTGAATTCGCTTCGGTTGAAATCAGCGATCCGGATCTGTGCCCCCGATACGCGGCCCGCGTGGTTCGCGGCGTGAAGATTGCCCCATCACCCGAGTGGCTGAGCAAACGTCTTGAGACCATCGGCCAGCGTCCCATCAATAACGTCGCCGACATAACCAATTACGTCATGCACGAGCTTGGCCAGCCCCTCCATGCATTTGATCTCGCAAAGCTGGGCGAGAATCGCATTATTGTGCGCCGGGCCACGAAAGGTGAGT
>Ga0137442_1000069_pt1 | contig 22972 bp, 20 predicted proteins | sample EasRivERMGT266_2_FD_102329 | JGI IMG/M metagenome (GOLD analysis project Ga0137442, IMG submission 102329) | Soil microbial communities from meander-bound floodplain in the East River, Colorado, USA - East River MetaG ERMGT266_2 | ecosystem: Environmental > Terrestrial > Soil > Floodplain ... | reverse complement strand
CTGAGTCTTCATGCGGAGGCGAGTATTCACGAAGAGCCCGGTGCGGGAAAACTGCACGCCGGGATCTGTGCGGGGGCTGTCGGGTAACTGGCAGTCCTACCGCGATCTGACGGAGTGAAAACCACAGACACATACCGACTGCGCAAAGTTACCATGCAAAGCGTGAAAGCTCGCAACCGGCGCCGCGGCGGCTTCATGCTCCGCAGTTTCCTATCAGTAATTGGGTAACCTTTTCAGATGAAAAGTCGGCATAATGCTTGCAGCAGTACACGAGGATAGGCGCTGGCAGACGGCGGAAAAAGGGAGTCCACCACAAAGACACGAAGACACCAAGATTTCCGAAAGGGCTGATTTGCCTGTTTTCTTGATAGAACACTTCTTCGTGTCTTTGTGACTTTGTGGTTGGTAGTGAGCCTTTCAGCACCCTGCCCGCGTAGGTTCTGCTACAGTCGCTAACAAAGGCTATTCACCACCGGCTTGAAGAATCAACAATCAAACACGTCTTGCGCCTCACAGGAATCCGATTCAATGCGCGAGCAGCAATCGCCGGCCTCGGCCGCAGGCGTGGAAACTTCGTCTCCAGACTCTGGAGAGACTGGCCGGCCTACCTTCTTCAGTTTCGAAACTATTATTGCCGCCATCGCGACGGTTTCTATCCTGCTCTATCTGATCCTTCGTTATCTTGTAGTCGCGTCACCCTCCACCGCAACGGTTCCGCTCTACGTCGCACTGGTTATCGGCGGCATACCCATTCTTTTCGATCTCGCGCGTCAACTGTTGAAGCGCGAACTAGGCACTGACGTCCTGGCGGGCCTCGCAATTGTCACCTCCGTGTTGTTAGGTGAGTACCTGGTCGGGGCGATCATCGTACTGATGTTCTCCGGAGGCATCGCGCTTGAGCAATATGCTACGCACCGCGCCTCTTCGGTGCTCGACGCTTTGGCCAAACGCATGCCACGCATCGCGCACAAGAAACTGGAGGCGGGAATTGCGGAGATCTCACTTGACCAAATCTCAATCGGCGAGATTCTGATCGTCCTGCCGCACGAGTACTGTCCGGTCGATGCCGTCGTAGTCGAAGGCCACGGCACGATGGATGAATCGTATCTGACCGGCGAGCCGTTCGAGATGTCGAAGGCGCCGGGCTCGCAGGTGCTGTCGGGCGCCATTAACGGCGAAAGCGCGATGACGATTCGCGCGACCAAGCTGCCCGTAGATTCGCGTTACGCGAAAATCATGCAGGTCATGGCAGAGGCCGAGCAGAACCGCCCGCAACTTCGCCGGCTCGGTGACCGCCTCGGCGCCTGGTATACGCCGGCCGCGCTGATCATCGCCGGGTTGGGCTGGGCGCTGAGTGGTGACTCAGATCGTTTCCTGGCTGTGATCGTGATCGCCACACCCTGCCCGCTCTTAATTGCTATTCCGGTTGCGGTGATTGGAGCGATCTCGCTCGCCGCCCGGCGCGGCATCATTATCAAGAACCCCGCCGTGCTCGAGCAGATAGACAAATGCCGCACGCTGGTCTTTGACAAGACCGGAACGCTCACCTATGGCCGGCCGGCGCTGACTGAAGTGATTTGCGCCGATGGATTTCTTAGAGAGGAAGTGCTTGGGTTGGCGGCGAGCCTGGAACAATATTCGAAACATCCGCTGGCGCTCGCGCTGCTCAAGGCCGCCGGGGACGACAAACTGGAACTTCAGCCCGTTAGTGAAGTCAGTGAAAAACCCGGCCATGGCATGCGAGGCATGGTGAAGGGAAGAGCGATCGTGATCACCGGGCGTGGTGCATTGATGGATGAGGGCGCCGAACTGCCCGCAGTCCTGCCGCCGCCCTCAACCGGACTGGAGTGTCTGATCTTCATCGATCAGGTTTACGCAGCCGCGTTCCGCTTTCGCGACGAGCCGCGTCACGACAGCAGTTCGTTCGTCGGCCACCTGTCGCCCCGGCACGGCGTAAATAAAGTCATGCTGCTTTCCGGCGATCGAGAGTCAGAGGTTGACTACCTGGCCGGGCAGGTCGGGATTACCGAAGTGCACTCGGGCAAAAGTCCCGAAGACAAAGTGCGGATTGTTACGGAAGAGGCCAGGCGTGCTCCGACTCTGTTCGTTGGTGATGGAATCAATGACGCGCCGGCGATGCAGGCGGCGACTGTGGGTGTCGCGTTCGGCCAGAATAGTGACATCACCTCGGAAGCCGCGGATGCGGTGATCATGGATGCGTCTCTGCGCCGGGTCGATGAACTGATTCATATCGGCCAGAGGATGAGGGTGATTGCCCTGCAAAGCGCGGTCGGCGGCATGGGATTGAGTCTGATCGGAATGTTCCTGGCGGCGTTCGGTTATCTGCCGCCGGTCGCAGGTGCGATTACCCAGGAAGTAATCGATGTGCTCGCCGTGTTGAATGCCCTGCGGGTCACGCTGCCGGTGAGTGAGTTGGCGGATTTTTAGAACATCCCCCTCCCTCAACCGGCGATCCCCGACGGGTATTCGTTCATTCCTGCCGGTACTTTTCCGCTTTCAGCGCGTACTTTCACTCAATCCATCGGTTCGCGACGCAGGGACTCCGCCTAAGTTGCTGTCTAGTACCGCGGCACGTTCGTTGCTGACTGTGACGACCCAAAACGGGCAAGAGCATCGTCGGAGGCATTGAAGGCGGCCCCGCCTCCGGACGAAAAACACTGGTCCGCCGAATCCGAAAAAGGAGCTTTAAGCAAATGTTACAGCGTTTATTCGTATGGAAGATTGCCATCGTAATTCTCGTGGCGTCGATCGGTGCTTACGCTGCGAAAGCGCAGCAGGCGCAGGCGCCGCCAATCAGTAAAGCCGTGTACTGGATGAGCATTGAACCGGCCGCTGAGTTTTACCTGGTCGAAAAGGACTACGGAAATTTCCGGCTGACAGTAGTCTCAAAGAAGGACCTGAAAGTTAGTTACCACACGAGCATTAACAGTCTCGAGCCGGTTGACAAGGACCTGATGCCCGTCAGCTCAAGCGACGAGGGTATCCGAAGTTACGAGTTCAGGCATACCTTCACGAAGATGACGATTTGGATGGCCCTTGAATTCACGCTCGACGGCAAGAGCATTCCTGGACTGACGAGGACCTTCTCAAACGATATTAATTCAGTTGTGCCAAATGGGTACTTCCATTACGGGCCGGTGAAGAAGCCATAGCAGCAACCTGTTAGGTCGAATAGCTCGGACGGAAGAATCTAACGCCGCACTCCCATCAGGGGCGGCGGCGCGACGGCGGTCACGCGAACGCGGGCATCGAGAATAACTGCGCCGTGTTCCTGAACGACGAACGGGTTGCAGTCGAGTTCCGCGATCTGCGGGATGTCCTCAACCATCGTGCTCACCCGCAGCAGCCCTTCCTCCAGTGCAGTGACATCGCAGACCGGGCCGCCACGGAAACCGTTCAGCAGCGGATAAGTTTTCAAGCTACGAATCATCTCAGACGCGTCTTCTCTGGAAAGCGGAGTTAAGCGCACTGAGACATCGCGCAACAACTCAACCTGGACTCCGCCGGCGCCACAGGCCACGACGGGACCGAATTGCGGATCGTGTACGACGCCGACCAACATCTCTACACCCTTGGCCGCCATGCGTTGGATCAGGAAGCCGGTCGGAGAATTCCCCAACGCTGCAAGTCCCGCCGTTATCTCGCGGGCGGCTTCTCGAACTTGTTTCTCGCCGCGCAAATTAAGACGAACGCCGCCGGCTTCAGTCTTGTGGGTAACTCCGGGCGCGATGACTTTCAGAGCAACGTCACAGTCCATCCGTTCTGCCTCAGTGCCTGCTTCTTCAGGAGTCTTCACTATCCTCTGTTCAATTAGCGGCAAGCCATAACAGGAAAGCAGTGCGGCCGTTTCTTCCGCTGTCAGCCAGCCATCACCACGCGCCAGTGCCGTGGCGACAATTGACGCGGCCTCGTCGTGCCGCACGTCGGCAAAACGCGGCGCCGAAGTCTCCGGCCGCTCGCGCCACTGGCGATAACGCGCTGCGCGCGCCAGGGCGATCGCCGCAGTTTCCGGAAATGAATAAGAGGGAATTCGCACGGTTCCGGATCGCAGCTCTTCAGGCGCAGCTTGTGCGGACAGAAAAACGCTCAGGATCGGTTTGCCTTTATCGATGGTCTTAACTGCCTCGACAATCTCTCGCGCTACATCCTCCGCGCGCGTAACCAGTGGCGGCGTGAAGATCACGATTAGCGCGTCGATACTTTCGTCCTCCGCCACAATTTGAATAGCTCGGCGGTAATGTTCAGCCGGCGCCGAGGCAATCATGTCAACCGGGTTTGTGGCGCTTGCGCCGGCCGGCAGGAACGCGCGCAGTTTCGTTTGATTGGTTTCAGCCAGGACGGGAACCTCCAAGCCCCGGGCTTCACAGGCGTCGGCGCAAAGGATGCCCGGCCCGCCCGCGTTCGTGATAATTCCCACGCGGTGGCCGCGCGGCAGCGGTTGATTCACCAGCAGAGAAGCCACGTCGAACAACTCTTCCAGAGTGTCCGTGCGGATGACGCCGGCCTGGCGAAACAACGCATTGACCGTGACATCCGAAGCGGCAATCAGCGCGCCCGTATGTGACGATGTGGCGCGGGCGCCGGCGGCTGAGCGTCCGCTCTTTACGACCACGATCGGTTTTTTGCGGCCGACGCGACGCGCAATCTGCGAAAACTTTTTCGGGTTTCCAAATGACTCGAGATAGAGCAGGATCACGTCCGTTCCGGGATCAGACTCCCAGTAGCGAAGCAGATCATTTCCGGAGATGTCGGCCTTGTTTCCCACCGATACGAAAGTTGAGATGCCCAGGCCCAGAGAGTTTGCGTGTTCGATGATCGCCAGCCCCAGCGCTCCACTCTGTGAAGAAAAGCCAACGCGGCCCATGGGTGGCATGCCCGGCGCGAAGGTCGCATCCAGTCGCACGTTTGGATCGGTGTTGGCGATGCCCATGCAGTTGGGACCGATCAGACGCATTCCCGCCGCGCGACATACACGAACCAGCTCAGCTTGTTGACTCTGGCCCTCCGCGCCGGTTTCCGAGAAGCCCATCGAGATCACCACCAGAGCTTTGACTCCCTTACGTCCGCAGCCGGCGGCGACTTCAACAACCCGGTTGGCGGGAACCACGATGATCGCCAGATCGACCGGGCCCGGGATGGCTTCGATGTTGGCGTACGCGGGCACCGACTGGACCACCTCAGCCGTGGGATTAACTGGATACACCGGGCCGTTGAATCCGAACTCCAGCAGGTTATGAAAGATCTCGCCGCCGATCGTGCCGCGCTGTCGCGACGCGCCTACCACCGCCACCGCCCGCGGATTGAAGAAGAGTTTCAAAGCGTTGACTGCGGCGATCGTCTCGCGCTTTTCGAAGCGCCCGATCGCTTCGCTGGTAAAAGACGTAGGGAAAGTTACATGAAGCTGTCCGGCTATCGCGCCCACTTCAATTGGAAAGCCCGACTCGCGGAACACATGAAGCATCGCATGATTGGCGGCGACGACTTCGGCTTCAAACATCTGGATATCGTTTGCCTCTGCCACCTCAGCCAGTTGGCCCAGCAGAATCGTACCCAGCCCGCGCCCCTGGAAATCATCCGCGATGGTAAAGGCGACCTCGGCCGTACGTTCGTCAAGGCCAGCATAGAAAGCGTGGCCCACGACGCGTTCTTCCGGGCCGCTTAACGCCAGCAGCCCAAACGTATGATCGAGATTGGTTTCGCGATGGGCCTCAGCGGCGAGAGCGGCGCCTTTCGTTGGCGAAAAGAACCGCAACCAACGTGACTCTTCCGATAACGACGTCAACAGGCCGAGCAGGGCTTCCTCATCATCGGGCCGCATGGCCCGGACTCGGACCGTTGAGCCATCGCGCAGGACAACGTCACCTTCACGATGTGAAGAACCGCTAAGCATGCATTGGACTCCCGGGGACTCTGTTTGGCCAATAATAGTATTTGTCATGATGCAATCACCAACTCGAGGAAATTCACTACCGCGTTTTGCCTGAAGGCCGAGCACAGCAGAATCTCACCCAAGTGCAATGCATGTGCCGGGGGCCGTATCGAGCTGTTCATTGATAAGGCCGCTGTTGCCAGCAACTACCGTCCGACCGCGCGTGCCCCAGCCGGAATCATTGCGAAAAGTTTCCCAGCATTTGTGGGAAAGCCCGCATTCTTTCCATTGCCTCGCGCCATCAACCTCGGTAAGCGCCCAAAATCATTGAGTAATAACGCTGCCAGATAGGAATGAGTGTTGCAGATGAATCAATGCCGTTCCCTCGTTTGGCGAAAGGCGGCAATGAAAATGACGTACCCTGATGAAGAAACAAGCATTCCCCGCCGCACCTTCTGCAATCGCCTGTTGCTGACCTCCGCCGGAATGGCGCTGGCGGCCAGCGATCTCAGGGGCCAACCCGAGGGCCAACACGGCACCTCGCTCTTCTACCCGCCGGTAAAGATTGAAGGCGCAGCGCGAGTTCTGCCCGGTTCATTTTTGTACTTCAATTATCCGCGCGCGAATGATCCGGCGGTGCTGGTGCGCGCTCAGGATGGGGAATACTCTGCCTACAGCCGGAAATGCGGGCACCTGGGATGCTCGGTCGACTTTGACAGCGCGCGTCGCTGTCTTGAGTGTCCTTGTCATCGTGGCGTTTACGACGCGAGGACAGGTTACGTGGTGTTTGGTCCACCGCCGCGACCCCTCGATCAAATTGTGTTGCAGATCCGGGCGGGCGGTGAACTCTGGGCCGTCGGACGGCGGTCGGGCGACGATCTTAACGCTGAGCAGCCCAACACCAAACGGCACGACGGATAACAGCGATGGCCTTTGCGGAAGCGAAAGCAGGTCGCTCTTTTAGGAGGTGACGAACGATGCGAAATAATAAAGGCAATGTTCCAGCCGTACTGGTCATGTTTGTGATGAGTACCCTACTGGTGTTGGTCTGGGGCGCGAACGCTCAGGCGCAAGAGTCTCGGGCTGCGGTTAACGCCGCGCCGGCCGTGACTCAACAACCGCTTTACAGCGAATACAAGGGCGTGCGTCTCGGGATGACGGCGCAGGAGGTTCTGGCCAAGCTCGGCAATCCGACATTCATGGATAAAGAGTTGGGTTACTTCGAATTCTCGGCCACCGAAACGGCGCAGATTGGCTACGACACTGCCGGGAAGGTGAAAACAATCTCCGTCGATTATCTGAACGGAACCGGGGCGCCGGAGGCGAAGGCCGTAGTTGGTGCTGCCGAACTGATAACCAGAGACAACGGAACGCGCTTCAGGGTTGTTTATTACGACAATCTGGGCTTCTCGGTATGGTACAGCGTGACCGCTGGACCCGTAATCATCGTATCGATCACGATCCAGAAGCTGTAATCCGGATCGAGACCTGGCACAACCGGCGGATTAATGAAAACCGTTGGCACGGCGGCTCGCTCGAAGTTGGTCGAGGGCCCTCGCCGCTAACGGGCTGGTTTTTGAAGGCAGGAGATAGTTATGAAAGTCAAAGACGTAATGACCCCGGAGGCGAAGGCTTGCTGGATCACTGAGAGTCTGACCGACGCTGCGAAAGCGATGTGGGAAAACGATTGCGGCATATTGCCGGTCATCAAGGACGGCCGCAAAGTTGTCGGCCTGATTACCGATCGCGACATCTGCATGGCTACGGCGATACGCGAAAGCAATCCATCGAGCATCTCGGTGGAAGAAGTAATGAGCGGCGAAGTCTATGCGGCCGGGCTGGAAGATGACATTCACCAGGCGCTCGAGACCATGCAGGAACGCAAAGTTCGGCGCTTGCCGGTTGTCGATCCTGAGGGAGAGCTTAAGGGCATCCTGTCGATGAACGACATTGTCCTGAAGGCGAAGGAGCCCAAGGGCAAGAAAGCCCCGCAGCTCGCCTACGCTGACGTCGTAAAGACATATAAAGCGATCTGCGCGCATCCGGTGCCGATGGCTATCGCGGCGACGGCTGCGACCTAGAACAAGCTGTGTTTTGATCGAGAGATGCCGCGGGGCTTTCGCGCGCGAGGACCAGACTGCGTCGATCCAATATGGACCAATAGGGGTCAACGACTCGGTGGGAGGGAGTTATGCTGCAAAAATTGAGTGACCGAGAGCTTGCGCGCCAAATATTGCGCGAGTTGAAATGGGATTCGCGGATTGGTTGGTCGGGAATTGAGGTTTCTGTCAATAACGGAGTGGTCACGCTGGAGGGGACAGTTTCCAGCTATGCGAAGAAGGTGGCGGCGCAAGAGGCCACTCACCTTGTCCCGGGCGTGCTCGACGTGGCCAATGACATTGAAGTCAAACCGGCTGGGGCCTTCGTCCGAACGGACACAGACATTGCGATGGCGGTACGCAACGCCCTTGAATGGGATGCGTTGGTTAATAACGAGCGTATTCAGTCAACCGTCTCGGATGGTTGGGTGACACTGGAGGGCAACGTGGATTTTTGGCGCGAGCGCGAAGACGCAGAGCGCGCGATTCTGCGTTTATCCGGCGTCGTGGGCGTGGTTAACAAGATCAAGATCCAGGAGCGGCCGGTTGATCCGGAAGAAATCCGCGAACAGATCGAATATGCGCTTGGACGGAGGGCCGATCGCGAGGCCGAACGGTTGCGGGTGGACGTTAAGGATGGAGCCGTTGATCTCTGGGGCCGCGTGCACTCATGGCAGGAGAAGCGGGCCGTTATCGGATCGATAGGCCATGCGCCCGGCGTGACTCAGGTCAGGGACCATCTACGAATAGATCCGTATTTCTAGCAGGTTGCGGAAAAAGGGAGATCACCACAAAGACACCAAGGCACCAAGATTCCGAAAGGGCTGGTTTGCCTGGCTTTTTGATAAGCACCTCTTCGTGTCTTTGTGACTTTGTGGTTGGTTGTGAGTTTTTCACCACCCTGGCAGGGCCCTGATTTCACCTTCATAATGCGGCGCGGGTTTTTATTCGGCCGCTGGAGGGAATCATGATTAGTAAGAACAAGCTGGGCCTCGTGGTCGGCGGCTTCATCGGCTTATGCCACGTTGTTTGGTCGCTGCTGGTAGCAATCGGGTTTGCTCAGGCACTGATTGATTTCGTTTTTCGAGTTCATTTCATCCAGCCACCCTGGGTGATCGCACCCTTTCGAGCTGACCTGGCCTTCGCTTTGATTGCAATTACGTCCATCATCGGTTACGTAATGGGCTGGGTGTTGGCCGCGATGTGGAACTGGTTGCGTCCTGCTGCTTAGACCGATCGCGGCGTCGTTTCGGATGATGAAGGTTGCGAGACCGCTGCGTACCCAACCGAAATTGACAGGATGAATAGCGATGAACCATCAACAACTCCGTAGCGATCTGGGCAAGCTGCACAAGGAACTCCGAGCGATCGAATCCCTCGATGAAAACGAGCAGAAGATGCTGCGGCAGCTCGAGTGCGATATCGAAGAATTACTTTCCAGAGAAGATGACAATTTGCAGCCGGACCATGACACGCGTGAGCGGTTCAGCGAGACACTGGCGCAGGTCGAGGCTTCTCATCCCCGGGTTACGCTGCTGATGAGACAGATGGTTGATTCACTCGCTTATCTGGGCATCTAGTTCTGGCCCTGAGCATTCTGCGATCTCAGCGCGAGTCGAAATGATCGATGCGCGGCTTTCTCGCCACTCACAAACAATTCTTCATCACGTACCTTCTACCGCTCGGGCGCAGCACCACGCAGTTGTCTGTCTGGAACACGCCGGCGACCAGCCGATTACCCGCTAGCACGACCAGACCGCCGTCGCCCAGATCAATCCCTTCAGTGAAGAAAACAGGCACGCTGGCGTGGCGCGGGTTGCTGCGATTGAAAGGGCCGTTGAAGATCGCGATGGCGAATCTTCTGGACCGCTTTCCCTGGTTGATAAGCGCCACCGCGAAATCCTCCTGACCGTCGCGATTAAAATCTCCGACCGTGTAGTAAGGCTGATAATTCTGACCGTTCTCCTGCCGCGTGGCCGTCAGCCCTTCCTTGTTCACGCAATCCTTTTCCGTCGCCAATCTGAGCGTAGTCTTGCCCGGCAACCACTGCTGGAGAACTGTCCGATGTGGCGCGCGCAAGTAAGAGGCAGTTTCCAATTGCGCGGCCTGGACCGTTAAAGCCAGAGCGCATAAGGCGAGGCATGGAATGATCTTTACAACCGGTTGATACTTCATTTCCCCCCTCTTTTACCTTCATTGATCCAGCGTCTTCGTCCTGGTTCGGCAACAGGCATGCCATTAAATAATCCCTGCAAGCTGGAAAGCCCCCGTTGCAGGGAAGGCGAGAAATTTCATTATCTCTGTGGGAAATTCCGCAGTGCCTGGCCACTGCTCACTAATCACCAGCGAGATTCCGGGCGTAATCCGCTCAGCCAGGACTGTTGATTTGGCGGTGCGCCGATTGCGTTTGTTCGAGGGCAAAAAGGAGGCTTGGGGAGTGCGCAGCTCGACTTAGGGGGGGCGAGTTCTTGAGCGCTCCTTGTTGAGATCCGCGGGCGCCTGGCCTGGCACCGGGACCAAAGAGCGTCCCGCGGTTCGAATACGAACCGGATCTTGTCATGTTCATACATGAGATGAGCGAGCATGAGTGTCGTACGGCCCTAACGCGTGCGAGTTTTGGCAGATTAGCGTGCGCTCACGACAACCGGCCTTATGTCACACCGACTTACTTCGCCAGCGAAGGTCATTACATCTACGGTTCCAGCACTCTCGGACAAAAGATCGAATGGATGCGCGCGAATCCGCACGTCTGCGTCGAAATCGACGAGCTAACCAGTCCTGACGAATGGACGAGTGTCATTGTCTTTGGGTGCTATGAGGAGTTACCGGATACTCTCGGGAACAAAGCCGTGCGGGCGCGGGCGCTGGAACTTCTCCAAAGACGCCCGCTGTGGTGGGAGCCGGCTTACGTCTCGGCATCGCACCGGGATCTGCCGCACTCTACCACCCCCATCTCCTATCGCATTCACATAGATCAAATAACCGGTCACCGCGCAACGCCTGACTTAGTTGAAGGCAGGACGGTGGCTACTGACGCCGCAACTGCGAAAAGAAGCTGGCTCGCCAACTTTTGGAAGTGGAGGGGAAGTCAGCGTAGCGAGCCTGGCTCTGAGCATTTGCAATGGCGACGATTCTGAATTTAGGGAGGAGCTATGAAACTTTTCCTGGCTAATTTTTCAAAGGGCTTAATTGCCGCTGGATTTCTGACTGGAATTCTGCTGGTACCATCAACCATCTTTTGCCCAGTCGCGGAAGCGCAAGAGACTGATCCCTACAAAATCGCCGCGGCCCAGCCCCCGAGCATGGCTGACGCACCGCTCGAATTTCAGGTAGTGAGCCAGCGGCAGATGGTTGCCGGCGTCTATAAATATGTTGGTTGGACGCCGGTGATCAGTGGTCGCATGTTGGGGCGCACACGCAAGGGTGATGCAGTCATCGTAGACCTCGCGCAGGATGGAAAACCAATTCGCACGCTGCGCGCCGGTCTCAGTGGTACCGGCGGTGAAACCTGGTACGAGGACTGGCAGATCCGCGGCGACGATACGAAAGACGTGATTAGCGCTGTCGGCAAACTCACGGCAACGTTCAAGTACTACAACGATACTGATGGAAAGACTACGCCGCTCAATGTTCGCCAATTCAATGTGGTGAAGCTGGCCTACTATGACGAAAGCAAGAGCATCTGGAGATACGGAGCTCTCTACGACGATTTGCTCGGCTTCAGTTATATCGTGCAGCGACAGCCGAGCGGCGGCGCGGCTGCGGGGGTGTGGATATACTCCTGGATGAATCTGGAGCACGACTCGTCGATCAAGGACATCAGTTATCGTCTCACCGTTGACGGAACAGTGATTCCGTTGGACGACGCGTTCGACGCCAATCAGAACCACGAATCGATAGTCACTCTGGATCAGCATGAAGAGGTTTTCGTTAAGGCGAAAAACGATCGCGTCATCAATCCGCATAATCTTTATCTGGTCGTCTTCCGGCCCAAGCTGCTTTGGGGCGAGAAGCGCGAGGTTGGCGGCAGCGGCTGGATGTGGCTGGGTGATCATCCCGGCAAATGGGTTTTCAAGATTCGCCTCGCCGGGCAGGTCGTGCGCGAGCTGCGGTTCACGGTGCTGCCCAGCGGCCAGGTCGCTCTGCATCCGGAACAGGATTCGACCAAGCCAGGCTTTTTGAATTTGGGCCCCGGACGCTTCTTTGTCGAGACCTATTTTCCGAACCCAAATGCTTTTGACCTGCGATTCAATCCCGACGCGATTCGGAGTGGAACGATTTTCGGTCGCCCCTGGATCAGCAACGAGGTCACCGGCGGAATGCTGAAGACTTTGCCGCCAAAGAATCCGGGCACCATGCCATTCCCGCAGCCGGCGCTGCCGGCAACGGAGTGAGCCGAAAACAAGCGCGAGTCATCCACCACTTGAACGAGGGAGGCCATATCGTGATTCAGAGAAACAGATTCACACTCGCCGGGTTGGCCGCAATCGTAGTTCTGCTGATTTCAGTGCAGACGAGCCCTGGTCAGCAGACGATCAACTGGGCCACGCAAGCTGATTCGCTGCGCGGCCGCAACGGCCGGCAATTCACTTACGTTTGCCCGGCGGGTGGGCCGATTAGCAGCAGACTCTGGGGAATGAATGTTTACACGGACGATTCTTCAATCTGCACAGCGGCGGTTCATGCCGGATACATCGAAGCCGCCAGCGGCGGCACGGTAACGATTGAAATCAGACCAGGACAAGCGGGTTATCAAGGCATCACGCGGAACGGTGTGATCAGCAAGGGCTATGGCGCTTATGCGGGCAGTTTCGTGTTCATTGGCCGCGTTAGTGGTAGTGCCAACGCGAACTGGGCGGCCCAGGCAGACTCGCTGCGTGGTCGCAACGGACAACGCTTCACCCACGCTTGCCCGGCCGGCGGACCGAGCAGCGGCAGATTGTGGGGAACGGATGTCTACACGGACGACTCCTCGATCTGCACCGCGGCAGTTCACGCTGGATTGATTAACATTGCCGCAGGCGGTACCGTGACGATCGAAATCAGACCGGGAGCAAGCTCGTACAAAGCAAGCACGCGCAATGGCGTCGCGAGCAAGAGCTATGGCGCGTACGCGGGGAGTTTCGTAGTCATTGGCGGTCGGCGCGTTGATTCAGTTTCTATCGACTGGTCGAGAGACACGTCGTCTTTACGCGGCCGCAATGGTGAGCGTTTTACCTTCGCTTGCGTGGCGAATGGCGTCATTAGCAGCAAACTGTGGGGGACGAGTCTGTACACCGACGACTCTTCAATCTGCACGGCAGCAGTTCATGCCGGATTGATTAGTGCGGCCGGCGGCGGAACCGTAATGGTCGAAATCAGGCCCGGCGCTGCTTCCTATCAGCCCAGTACGCGCAATGGCGTCGCGAGCAAAAGCTTTGGTGCATGGAGTGGCAGCTTTGTTTTTGTGAGATAACGCTGTTTGGCAACAGGAACGTTGCAGATTTGAAACCGAGGCAACGCATCTTGAGTTGTATGCTTTCAAATAATCGACGCAATCATCAATAGAAGGAGAGAACAAAATGCAAACCGCAACAGTCGAGAACGGCAAAGGGACTGCAGCCAGGTTGGCCCATCTGACCGCGAAGGCGGCGGAGGGAAAAATGCTGGCTGAAGATCTGGTGGAGATCGGAAAAAGAAAAGCGCAGAGAGCGATCAGGCGAGGCTATGACGCCGGGGAAGATTATCTGGATGAATCAAAGCGTTACATCAAACACAATCCCTGGCAATCCGTGGGCGCGGCATTAGGAGTTGGGCTCGTGCTTGGATTCCTCGGCGGTTTTCTTAGTAGACGCCGTTGAGTCGCCGGCTGGTTGTTTTGAATTCGCACCGCCGTCACTTTGTACTCGGGTGACCTAACTTCGCGATTGCGGTGCGGGCGTCGTTGACGATTTCTCCCGTTGGCTGGTAACGAACGCGACGCAGCGAGGCATAGCGAGTAACCGCAAACATCTGCGCGTCATCGGAGTGGTAAGAACTACGGCGCCATAATTACCACCTCTTCTCGGACACGTGCTCCCGTCCAGGTGGAAAACTGCGCATACGTTTGGGTAATTGTGCGCAGATGGGTGCGGGCATCACGCACGCTTTTGAAGAAATCCAGATAAAACCGAGGCCCTCGGTTTCGGTTTCACCCACAACACTCAGCGGCACGACACCTGCATCCTCCTCTGACTCGGAAATCCAAGCACGTAGAGATTAGCAGGCACAATGGTGTGAAACCGCGTTGGTCCTGATTTGGGAAAGAACCGGATCAGGACCAACGAGAGTGTTACGTCCGGTCACTACTACCGTAAGTCAAGGAGCCCGGGGAGCCGACCAGCAAATCAGCACGGCCACGATGAGCCTGCTGATGATTATTAACCGAAAATCTGAAAGGAGCATCCAGATGGGATTTCTTAGTCGACTGTTTGGTCCCAGGGAACCAGAGAGCTTTGACCCGCCGTCCGAGGACTTCAAGAGCGTTATTATGCTTCTTGGCGTGTCGCGTAACTACAGTGGTCTTGCCAGAAGCCTGAAATCGAAGAACCCGCATGTCCGGGCGTTCACGGTTGGGGCTGTTCTCTTTGCTGGCCACACGCGGTCCCTCGGTGGGAACAAAATTCGAATGAGCAAAGATTTTCCGATCGATGCTCGTGCAGTGCAACTTCTGATACCACTGCTAAAGGACAGTGATCAGCAGGTGCGGGAGGCAACCGAGCGAGCGCTGAAATCGGTCAAGGATAACGCAGATGTAGCCCGAGCACTTGAGGAATATCAGGCAAGCCTGGAAGCTCCGAAATAAGGTGCGCGGGCGGCGCGTTAATGGTGGATTTGGTGCCTAACCCAGCCTCTAACCATTAGGCAGTGCATGCTGCCGGAAAGGAAACCACAGAAATGAGCATATTCAGCAGCCTCTTCGGACGGAAACAGAGTGGAGGAAGAACTGGTCAAGGGGAGGGTGATGACCCAGGGCTACAAGATCCGCGAGTTTCAAAGGCGACTGAGGCCTTGATGGACAATGTCACGCTCTCGCCCGAGATGAACTCCGTCGAAGAAACGGGTTCTGATGGCCCGGTAATGGCAGCGGCTAACTTGTTCAAAGAATTGCACGAGGCTTACCCCCAAAGTCCGTACCTCCACTTTGCTTGGGCGGCGTCTCTGCAGGTCGCTTTGCAGGGCGAAACGGCAGCGAATGTTCTGGCAGCATGCGTACAGGCACACCCCGACTTCTGGCTGGCTCAAGCTACTCAGAAGCAGAATGCCCTGTTTAACTGGAACCCTTTCTTCTTGCCGGAGTTTAGTAACCAATCTAGTGCCCAAGTTCATCCGGTGATTCATCGAATGGTGTCCACGAATGTGCTTTTGGCGACTCGCCAGGGCATTCTGCCCCGTGCCGTGATCTTCCTTCGAGATGGTAGCGACGAGTTCGCCGTTTCAAAACTCAGTTCCTCCAAGATAGAGTTTGTGACGACGATCAGCGAGATTAAGACTCCCCAGGTCGTCGCCATCAATGGAAGGATACATGACGATCCGACTAATCCATATCAGTGTGAAATCACGCAGTGTCCTCTTCGCCCGTTTGGCGACAAGAGCCGATTGCCTTACGAATTGTTCGTTCGACAAGACACGTATGATTTCGTTGTTCTGGACGGCGCGGGACGAGTGAAGTACTCCCGTCATATGTCTCCTTCAGGTCGCATGAAGGGTGTCCACCAGAGACTCGCTCAGATGTTTGACACAAAGGAAGGACCGAATCTCTCAACCAGCGAAGTTCTCAACGCCATCAGGCGGCATCAGTCCATATTCGATCCAAAGAAGATTGCCTACTAGATTCAGCGATTCAACTAAGCGAGGGTGTGGATGATTGATAAAGCTGCCTAACGAGTTGGCAATACTTTTGAGCGAGCATGCCGATGCACAGAGGGCTCCTAACGGGAATTCAAGCACGAAGAGATTCGTGGCATAAACATGTGAAACCGCGCTTCAAAAATACGAAGCGAGGCACCATCGTGTCCGTAGTTGCACAGCCAGCGAGCATCGTCGCTCGCATTTGAACAGGCGCCGCGCCGAATAGCGCGCCCAAATCCGCGACTGCGTTGCGAATGCGCGGGACAGGCGGATGTTAGGCGCTTCGCCCCTGCAAACGATGAAAGGAGAATCAGGCAATGTCATTTCTAAACAAGTTATTTGGAAAAGAAAAAGCGCAGAGTGAATCCGGAGAAGCTTCCGTGAAGGAAACTGCTACTGCTGCCGAAGAGGCCATTGATCGCACGACTGAAATGTTTCGCGAGATGGGATTTACAGTCGGCGGCGTAGAGGCTGCTAAAGAATCGGCTCGCAAGGCTGCGGCAGCTCGGCCAAATGAACCCTGGTTCGATGAAGCGATTGACAAAATGGTGTCTGTCTATCGCCAAAATCCCGAAGGGTTTGTTCAAGGTAGCGGAGGAGCACCAGAGCAAGAGCTTCGTCGCATCGGCGAAATGTTGGACCAGAAAGGTGGAATGGATTTAATGCGGGCGGCCCATGCAGAGTTTTCCAGCAGATGCGACGTTCGCGGTGCGGCACGTAATCTCGAGTTCATGTGGGATCGCATAGGAAGTTGGCAAGGGTAACGCGAATGAGTGTCGAATAGTCAGCCAGGAAAAACTACCGTTGATTGGAACTGGATGCCCGAGGATGCCGCGGAGGACTTATGTCAAAGTTCAATGACCAAACGGTCGTCGCCGCCTTTCAACCTTATCTCCAGGACGGAGAATTCCTGGGTAATGCGGCATATTGTGTTTACCAACCACCGCAAACGCTCGGATGCCTGTTTGCCTTAATCGGACTCTTACCGGGACTAATCTACCTACTCTGCAGCGCCCTACTGTCAAAGTTTTATGTGGTCGGTCTTACCAACCACAATCTCATTGTCCTCCGTTTAGCAAGTCGCTTTGGTGAAAATATACAGGTGGCTGAGATTTTCGGTTACGGCCTCGATCAGTTACCCGAAATCCAGGCCACCTTTGGCAGTTTGGGCACGGCTCTCAAAATCAAAGATCCGCTCAAGCCGTTCAAGGCTGTATTTCCCATGGCTGGCGTCCCTGACAACTATCAGCGCGGGCGGGTGATCGCAAACGTTCTCTTGTCACAGTGGCAACAAAGACAGTTTCCTTCCGGCGAACTGGCTCTTCAGTCTGCGGCAATTCCCGGCGCTCCTCCCCTGCCAGGGTCAGTCCCTGCCGGCAGCGGCCCGATCGCCGGGAGCGCTCAGTTCAGGCCGCAAATGCGACCCACGACATACGTTCCCCAATCGTCGCACAAAGCCTTCGGTTGCTTCGGTGCGGCGATGATTACGGTTGGAGGGGGAATCTTCCTGTTTTTTGCTCTGATGTGTCTCGGATTTATGCTGGATGAAAAAAAGACATCGCAAGATGTGACGGTTGGCCTTGTCATTCTTTCCGTCCTGCTGTTGCTCTCCGCTACACCCATTGCCATAGGAATTTATTTGGTAGTCCATGGTCGCAAAAAAAAGGCTGCGGCAATGTCCGTTCAGAGAACACACGCAAACACGTCCGTTACTGTACAGATGCAAGGCGATTTCCAGAATCGCAGCCCGTGACGGGCCAAACAGAAACCAGCCAGACGATCACCCTTTGGGCCAGGGACCAGCAGACGGCAGACAGTTTGTCCACCGATCAATACAAAGTGTACTAGTCCGTGCATTGGGGCAGGGCGGATGTGTGTCAACCCTCGCCCGACTAACCTGTTCCTTCTTTTTCAATCCGCACTGCGGTCACTTTGTACTCGGGTGACTTGACATAGCGATCGCGGTGCGGGCTGGTCACGCGATTCAGGAAGATGTCGGCGAAGTGGAACGTAGCGAACAGCTCGCCCGCCTTCACATTTGAGGTGATGCTGATCGGCATCAAGGCTTCGCCATAGCGGCTGCTAACGCGGACGATTTGTCCATCCTCAAGCTGGAGGCGCGCGGCGTCCTCGCGGCAGATGTCCAAATAATCAGTCGGCTGCAATTCGCTGTTCGGGGTTCGAGCAGTCATGGTCCCGGCATTGAATTGATAAAGCTTTCTGCCGGTGTTCAGGAGAAAAGGGAACTCGTCGTTGACGGTTTCTTCCGTGGGCCGGTAACGGACGCGACGCAGCGAAGCCTTAGTTCCAATCGGGAAACTCTCCTGATGCAGAACTTCAGTCCCGGGATCGTTTTCGTTGACGCAGGGCCATTGCAGTCCGCCTTTCTCCAGCCGCTCGTACGTGATTCCGTTTCCCGCCGGCCAGACGGTGCGGACTTCATTCCAGATTTCTTCTGCTGATTTGTAATCAAAGAATTCGCCCCTGCCCATCGCCCGGGCGAGGCTGCAAATGATGTCCCAGTCGGATCTTGATTCACCGATCGGATCGATCGCCGCGCGAATGCGCTGGATGCGACGCTCGGCATTCATAAACGTCCCGTCTTTCTCAAACGACGAAGCCGCCGGCAGAAAGACGGTCCCAAACGCGCGCGCAGTTTCATTGAGAAACATATCCTGGACAATAACCAGGTCGAGTGAGCGCAGAGCGCGTTCGGTGGCGCCGGCATTCGCGTTAGTCAGGAAGATGTCATAACCGATCGCCCAGAGCGCCTTCAGCTTTCCCGCTTCGGCCGCGTCCATCATTTCCAGCATGTTCAATCCGCGCGGTTCGGGGATCGTTGCCTGCCAGGCTTTTTCGAATCGCTCTCTTGCGCCGGTAATCGAGACGCTTCCGGTCAGAGTACCCGGATCGCAACCCATGTGCGCCGCGCCTTGCACGTTGTTCTGACCACGCAAGGGATTTATGCCGGTGCCCGGCCGCCCGATGTTGCCGGTTAACAGTGCGAGATTGACCAGGCACATTACGCCTTCCGTGCCCTGAGTGTGTTCGGTCACACCCAAACCGTGGAAACAGATCGAAGGCTTGCCGGTGGCGTAGAGACGGGCCGCTGCGCGAATCAGATCTGCGTCTACACCACTGACCTTCTCGGCATAGTCCGGAGTGAACTGGTCGATGAACGCGCGGAACTCTTCCAGTTCTGAAACGCGTTCGCTGGCGAATGCGTCATCATAGATTTGTTCCGCGACAATTGTTTGAGCCAGCGCATTAAGCAGCGGAATGTTCGTGCCCGGACGCGGCCGCAGGTGGATCGTCCCGTAGCGGGCCAGTTCGATTTCGCGCGGATCGATGACGATTAACTTCGCACCGTGCAGGGCCGCTTGCTTGATCCGCGCGCCGATGATCGGATGATTCTCCGTGGCGTTGCTGCCGCAGACGAGAAACGTCTGCGCTTTCTCAATATCGTCATAGGAATTTGTGGCGGCGCCTGTGCCCAGCATCAACTTCATCGCCGCCGCTGTCGGTGTGTGACATACCCGCGCGCAACAATCGACGTTGTTGGCGCCGATAACGAGACGCGCAAACTTCTGAGTCAGGTAATTCTCTTCGTTTGTTGCTCGCGCCGAGCCGAGCACGCCGATGCTGTCCGCGCCATGCTCTTCAATAACACTTTGGAGCCGGCTCGCAATGAAAGAGATTGCTTCGTCCCATTTCACCGGACGCCACTCGCCGTGCTCGCGAATCATTGGTTGAGTGATCCGGTCGGGAGCATGAACAAAGTCGAAAGCGTAACGACCTTTGACGCATAGATGACCGCGATTGACTGGAGCATCGAGCGTCGGCGTAATCGAAACAATTCGGCCATCTGTCGTGCCGACATTCATCTCGCATCCGGTGCCACAATAGGGACAGGTGGTTCTGGTCCACTTTGTCGGCACGCCCGCCGACAGAATCGAATGATCTTCCAGGGCGCCGCTGGGGCAGGTGTCGACGCACGCGCCGCAACTGACACACGAACTCTCTCGCAGTGTCGTTCCAGAGTCCGGAACGATTTGCGTGTCGTGTCCCCGGTTTACCACCTGCCAGACGAACTGGCCCTGCACTTCATCGCAGATGCGCACGCAGCGATAGCAGGTCACGCACTGCGACATATCGACATGAATGTATGGATGAGAATCGTCGAGCAGTTCCGGATCGTGCTCGCCATTGAAATCGTTTTCGGTCAAGCCGTATTGAAGCGCGTAACGATAGAACTGTTTGCCGGGAAACTCGCGCAGGCCTTCGCTGGGATGACGTTGAGCCAGCATCCGCAAAAGCATTCGCCGCTCACGTTCGAGCGCCACGGAGTGCGTTGAAATCACCATGCCGTCGACCAGGTGGTTATCGCAGGCGGTGATTGGACGCGGCCTTCCTTCAACCTGGACCAGGCACAAGCGACAACTGCCAATCGGTTTCAATCGTTCGTCGTGACAGAGCGTGGGTACTTCGATACCAATACCGCTAAGCGCTTCAAGCACCGAAATACCTTCGGTGAATTCTTTGGGTTGGCCGTTGATGATTGCTTCGATCATGTTACCCCGGCGGTGTCCGTCGGCTGACTTGATCCCTGTCAGGAGGTCACCAGACAAAGAGCAATGGCCATGCCGACATAGCAGCAAACGAGTGTGGCCTGAATTGAGTGATCTGGCCGGATTTACCTGCGGAAAAGGGCGCAGATGGCGCGAAACTACGCAGGCCTCCTCTGAGAGTTTGCGAGGAAATGTGCGTGAAATCGGCGAGGGAAAATGGCACGATCGGTGCTTTCAAATGGGGTGAAGTTGAGCATTCGTCCGAACGCATTTCTGATTGGATGAGGTAACCAATGCGGAGCAACAAACGGTACACCAACACAACTTTTACGAAACGCGTCGATCACGAAGCCGGCCGCCATCACACAGCCCGCGCACCGCGCGAGCCGGCGATCTGTCCTGATAGTGATCATAGCCAGAGAGGTCGGTGCCACGACCCACGCTGTAGCCCCAGAGTGGAAATTGACCGACGCCCGCGGCATGGATAAACTCGTGGGCAAGGGCTTTATCCAAATAATCTAAGTCATAATATGCCTCCTCCCGAAAGAAGATGATCGGCCCTTTGAAGTAAATTGAGATTGAATCGTTAGGGCGTCTGCTCTACTGTTCTTGGAATAGAACTGTTGTGTCCGGTTTGATAGACCAAAAGTCGCATTATTGGAAGAGTCGTCGAGAAGCGGCCTATCTGCGATCGTTATACCTTTGTTGATGATTTCCTCTGGCGTGGCCCGCCCGGCTCGCTTGAAGGCGTCGGCGCATCCCTTGCTTAGAAGCTCCATAAGGCGATCCTGAAGCATGCTCTTCAGGTTTTTATTGTTAGCGTTGTCTCCAAGAAAACGTATCGTGTTAAGAATGGGAGTGACATCGCGGATGCGGGAGTTCTGCGGACTATTCGCTCGACGGTGGTCCGCTGAAGGAATACTTTTCAAACTCCTGACTTGAAATTACTACTCCCTTCTCATTTATGATTATTGAGTAATGAGCAGGATTAGCGGACTTGCGATCCGTGTTAAAGTTAACACTCTCCTCCTGTATTTCGCCCCCGTCCGCAAAGCGCCCTTTGGATGCTATGTGGCTTAATTCACCTCTTTGTAATGAGACCGATTCTGCTTCAAACGTGAATCTTGATTTGGGTTGTATTTGAGTCACCAAAAACAGATCACCTGCGACGATATGCATGTAAGTAATCTCTTTGTTGGTATCATTGACCACCAACATCTCGGCGCGCATAGGCTCGGCTGGCGGACTTGATTGAATGAATCTGAGAAGCGAGTTGGAAATCCACGCGTGCCTCGGATAGCGAGAAAGGAAATCTACGCCAGGAGAGTCCACCACAAAAGGCTCGTTGTCTACTATTCGTTTGCCGTCGCGAAATACCGTAAAACGGACGACGGAATTACGTCTGAGCACAGGCTGCCTTGTTTCTTCGATCCTTTCGATGAGATTTATGGTTGTCTTGCCATTTGGTGACGCTAAAGTAAGAGTCGACGGAAGAGGTTTGTCACCACGATGCGAGCCGAGAGTATAGTAGCCGAATGCTATCGCCGCACTTACGATTGCCAGCGACATCAGAGCTAGGAGTGTCTTATTTGCCGTCACCTTAGTCAACTCCGATTCTGATTGTTTGACCGTTTTCCAAAGTCTGCCGTAGCCTCAGAACCATAGTCTCAGAAGGGTTTGCTCACTTGCACAGTATGGCGCGTAACTGCTCACTGAGGCTTGATTCATTTTGGTTACCAACAATCGCGGACTTCATCAGATTACCAACCGCGATGCCTGCTAGGTCGTCTAGGACCTCCGTTTCGCCTCCAGCAATACTGTGCCCGTTCGCACCCTGTGCGTCCAGCCTATCTTGGGCAAGCTGGCGTTCCACGAACTGCTGACCAGTTCGACCACTAACTTGAGCACTGTCGAACTCCAAGCCGAACGCTATATAGCGATTTCCTAGAATCGTCCCTCCGGCAAACCCGTAAATATGCAGGTAGACATCACTATCTTGCCCGTTTGCGTAGAGTTCAGGCTTGAAACCGGAACCCTCCATGGGATGGAAATCGTGTGGCCGACCCGCCTCCCGCATCACGCGAACCCCGACTTCATAGAACGGATCCGGACCATCAATCTGCCGATTCTGAAGGTTGCCCGACATCGCATAAGTGACTAGCTTCGCGACCAGATCAGCACAGTCTGATGGTTTGGCCTGCTGTTGCCTTGTGGTGGACGACTGACGCGTAGGTTTCTGCGGCAAGCTGGAAGCATGATTACGTTCAAGGCCAGATGATCCTCCATTTAGTCCGTCTACATCGCCGGGGGTAGGAATTAGCCATCTACCGTTTCCCCGATAGACCGCACCCGGCGGCAGGAATCCCGACCAGCCGTCGGCAAACGACTGGAACACTTGGCTAAGGGTCCCGTCCTTACGCGTTCGCGGCCCACAGTCGTTGTCTGGACATTTGGTGGCCGCTTCCGAACTAATCGACTGACAATTCTGCTCGATGCCATCGAGGATGCATTTCGCCGACGGGCCTTCGGGAATCAGGTTGACCACG
>Ga0137442_1000068_pt1 | contig 23114 bp, 13 predicted proteins | sample EasRivERMGT266_2_FD_102329 | JGI IMG/M metagenome (GOLD analysis project Ga0137442, IMG submission 102329) | Soil microbial communities from meander-bound floodplain in the East River, Colorado, USA - East River MetaG ERMGT266_2 | ecosystem: Environmental > Terrestrial > Soil > Floodplain ... | reverse complement strand
CAGGGATGAAGTCGGAGATGGCCAAGATGATGAAATCGCCGCATCACATGCTGATGACGGCCCACATGAAGAGTATGGATGGGTTCGCCAGGACACTCCGTGATCAGTCGGTGAAGCCTGGAGTTCTGGACGTTGAATTCGCACGCGCGGCTGTTGCCGAGCTAAGACATTGCCTCGATGCAATGGAAGCCATCCACCAAAAACACATGCAGACGATGAGCGCTGAGATGAAATCAAAGATGCAGATGATGATGGAAAAGATGGATAAGGAACGCTCAATGGTGAAGGACCAGGTCAGCGCGCTCGAGACAGATGTGCAGTCCAATACGCCGGACTCTAAGCAAGTGGCAGTGCACACCAATGCTCTGCTCAAGCACTTCGCGATGATGTCGAAGATGCATGGTGGAAGCAAAGCAGGTAAGAAGATGCCGATGAAGAAGAAGATGGACATGAAGATGTAAGCCCCAGTGCCAGTTTTGGTGTTGAGACAGGAGATTAATGTCATGAACGAATCGAGCAAGACACCCCTAATCATCGCGTTGGTCGTCGTCGTCGTACTTTTTCTGATCTTTGGCGGCGGGGCAATGACCGGGTCAATGATGGGTGGCGGGATGATGGGACAGGGAGGGATAGGCGGATACAGGATGGGACAAGGATGGATAAACGGCGGGTTCAGTTGGATGTGGATTCCTACTTTACTTACCCTCGGTCTCGGCGTCCTGCTTGGGTGGCTGATCTTCGGGAAGAAGTGACCCGACAAAAGTCAGGAGTTAAGAAACAGTGGCTGAATGGTTATGGCCGGTACTATTTTTTGCGGCTTACATCGTGCTGATGCGCTGGGTGCTGCCGCGTCTAGGTGTCCCGACTTGAATGGCTAACTCGTGCCGTGTCGAGTCTCGACCGGAGTCTGTAAAGGACAAGGAGCACACAGCAGGAGTTGGAGACGCAACAGGCTCGCGTGATTTGGAACGTGAGCGTAACGAACACTAAAAAGGGGCATGGTTGCAGCAGCCGTGCCCTTCGCAATTTGCTTATGGTGGAAAAGGAAAAAGAAGATGAGTGCTCAGCAACCACAACATTCAAGATATGGATTCAGTAAGACAGTTGATGTTCCTTACCAGGAAGCCGTCGAAAAGGCGCGGGCCGCGCTCAAGGAGGAAGGCTTCGGCGTGCTCTGTGAGATCGACCTAAAGGAAAAACTGAAAGAGAAGCTCGGTGTGGATTTCCGCAATTATGTGATCCTCGGCGCGTGCAATCCAACTCTCGCATACAAGACTCTGCAGCAAGAGATCAACATCGGACTGCTGCTTCCCTGCAATGTCATCGTTTATGAGGCTGACGAAGCGGGAAAATCTGTAGTTGCGGCGATCGACGCCAGGACGATGCTGTCGGTGGCAGGAGACAATGCGACTCTCGACGCAGTCGCTACTGAGGTGAATGAAAAGCTCAAGCGGGTGGTTGCTCAGCTTTAGACAAGCTTTTTGGATCACAGGTTGGATTAGCCTCTACCGTTCCGCATCGGCGCGGATCGTGCGGATGCCGAAGACCGCCGCGATCTCGTTCGTTCCCGTGGCCTGGAAACGAATGGTCAGCTTCTTTTTTTCCTTCGCCAACTCCGCAGGAATCTGGTACTCGACATCGAAGAAGCGTCCCGCAGCGCTGCCGGGTGGGCTGCGTTCGATCGTTTGTTCGCCGACCTTTTGGCCGTCGACCAGAATCTCGAAACTTCGCTTGCTGCGCTCTTCGCTGTGGTAGGTCACCACCAGGGCGATAGGATTTACCGAATCGATAGCCAGATCGAACGAGAACCACTTCTTCCCACGCCGCGCCGGTCGTCCCATTGCGCGGTCGACCGTAGTCTCTTCACCCTGCTGGTTGAAGTTCTTCTCCGTGGCCGCATCGCCAGGTTGTACGAAGCCGACGGTGGCTCCTTCGAGTTTGCGTTGTCTGATTAGCTCAGCGTTGACCTCTCCGATCCGCTTGCTCCATCCCTCGGCCGTGTAGAGATCCCAATAGAGCGAGTAAGTGCGCCGATGGAGACGGTAGAAAGGTACGAAGGCGATCTCTTTTTCGGCGCCATCGTTGAGGCGTCCCACGCCGTGGCTGCTGAAATGTCCGGGCTTATCGGCCACCAGCCACTCGGTTACGGGCCGTTCGCCAGTTACGAAAGAAGGAACAGGCTCCGCCGGCCAGCTGCGTCGTTTCTGTTCCGGCCCGAGATCGCCGGCGAGTACCAATGGCCCCCACATCAACGCCGCGCGGTTTGGATTATCGGGCATCGCTTCTTTGTGAAGTACCTTGGGCAATGCGAGCGCGACCGTATCGCCGTTTTTCCAGGTTCGCGTGAGTTGGATATAGGAGCCCGGGGTGGACAGAAGAGTCAAAGCTTTGCCGTTAACCTTCACTGAAAATCCTTTACCGGCCCACGATGGCCGGCGCAGTGACAGAATGAATTGTCTTGGTTTCGGCAGGCTGATCTCTAGCGTGGCCTCGTCGCCTTCGGGAAAGCTCGTCTCCATCGCGAGGGTGACGCCCGCGGATTTCCAGGTCGCCGTAGACGGCACGTAGAGATTGATCCACAACCGATCTCCCGACTCGTAGTAAATCCCGTCGCCATGCAACCCATGACTCTCCATGCCGCTGCCGACGCAACAGGTGAAATCTTTGAACATGTCTTGATACTCATGCCGCACGCCGCGGCCGACCGGAACCATGTAACAGGTGCGTCCGTCCTCGGGGTCGATGGAACCCAGCACGTGATTGAACAGGGCCCTCTCTTCAAACTCTGCATACTTCAAGTCCGGGTGGATAGCAAAAAGCCGCCGCGTCATCTTCAACATGTTATAGACATTGCAGCTTTCATCAGTCCGGCCATCCACGCGTTCGCTCAGTTGATTGGGCGGGCCAAAGTATTCGTCCCGGCCGTGGCCTCCGGTGGCGTAACTGTGATGTAAGGCCACTGCATCCCAAAAGAATTCTGCGGCGGCGCCGTCTGACTTGTCGCCGGTGTATATGTAGCGCATCAGGTGACCGAGGAGTTTGGGAACCTGCGTGTTTCCATGCAAACCGGCAAGTCTATCCTGACGCCGCGTGAGTGGATCCAACACGGCGCGGTGGTCGAAATGATGTGAGAGATTCAGCCAGCGCCGGTCACCAGTGTCGGCATAGAGGTCGGCCAACACTTCGTTCATGCCGCCGAACTCAGTATTCAGCATTTTTTGCGTTTGCGCTTCGTCGAGTTTGAGAAGAATTCCCCCCGCCCATCCGGCGAATTTGATCTCGACTTCCAGTGCGGTGCGATTGCCGGTGTACCGATAGGCGTCGCGCAATCCGGCGAATGTCTTGTGCAGTGTGTACCACGGTGACCAGAGACCGTTGAGATCAAAAAAGCTCGAGCGAATGTTCCCCTGCGCTACCTCGCTGAACTTTTCCCGGCCGTCGTGTCCCTGAGCGTCCTGCAAAGCCCCAAGGTAGCCATCGCCGTTCTGGTCCTGAACTTCCTTCATTTCCTTGACGAGGTAGTCAGCCCGTTCCTTGAAGCGGGCATCACCGGTGGCCGCATACATCAATGACACCGCGGAGAGGTAATGCCCGGCGATATGTCCGGTCAGGTTCTTGTTGTCGCCGTCCCAACCGCCGTAACCCTGCGCCTTGGGTTCCAGTCCGGCCCGCTTGCGGTAGTAGGCCATCATGCGATCGGGCTCCAACTTGAGCAGATACTCCGCGTTCAAATCCTGCGCGCGCTTGAGCGGCCCGCCGGTCAGACGCACTGCGGACAAAGGCAACGGCCGGGCAACATCCGGAACGGCGTTCTTGATCTGTTGCGCAATGGAAGTGCCGGCGACGACGAGCGTGATGATGAAAAGCAGAATTGTTTTATAAGTCGTTAGCATTTAGAAATCACTCCCTCGAAACTATTGAGCTTGACGTGTGCGCGTTTTGGCTGTAAACAGTGACCGCTTTGCGTGGAGTATAACGTAATGAGGTCAGTACCGGGAGCGATAGCGACCGGGTTATCGTTCCGGCAAACGCGACCGTCCTCTGGATTGAAACCCGGTCGCTATCGCTCCCGGTACTGACTGCACTATGGTCGTTGATTCGTAAAAATTATCTTATGAATTATCCAAGAGTATGGCGTGTGATTCGTGTCGCGTTGATCGGCTTCGCTTTGTGCTATACCACGTCCAGCTTGGGTCAGCGCAGGCCCTCCTCTCCAGCATCGTCCGCCGCCCCAGCCCCGCGAGACTATCCGGTCAAGCCGGTCCCGTTCACCTCCGTGCATTTCCACGATGTCTTCTGGGCGCCGCGTCTTCAGATTAATGCCAAAGTAACGATCCCCTTCGCCTTTAAGAAGGACGAAGAAACCAAACGTATTTATCACTTCGAACGCGCCGCCGCGGCGCTCCGGGGCGAGACGCTGCAAGACAAAACTCCGCCCGGTTATCCCTTCGACGACACCGACGTTTACAAGGTGATCGAGGGCGCGGCTTACGCCCTCAGCGTCCAACCCGATCCGCAACTGGAAGCTTATGTCGACGGATTGATCGAGAAGATCGGCGCAGCGCAGGAACCGGATGGGTATCTCTACACCACGCGCACAATTGATCCGCAGCACCCGCACCGTTGGGCAGGCACGCGACGTTGGGAGTTGGAGAAGGTCGATAGCCATGAGCTTTACAACCTGGGTCATTTGTATGAAGCAGCCGTGGCCTACTATCAAGCCACCGGGAAAAGGCGGCTGCTTGATATCGCATTAAAGACCGCCGATCTCCTCGATCGGACTTTCGGCCCCGGCAAGCAGTCCATCTGGCCCGGCCACCAAATCACTGAAATGGGTTTGGCAAAGCTTTACCGCGTGACCGGCGATTCACGTTACCTGAATCTGGCGAAGTTTTTGCTCGACCAGCGCGGGCCCGACGGTTCGCAGGGAAGCGGACGCAAGTACAACCAGTCGCAAGCCAGGGTGGTCGACCAGACAGAGGCGGTCGGCCACGCCGTGCGCGCTACCTATATGTATTCGGGGATGGCCGATGTCGCCGCCCTGACGGGCGATCTCTCGTATGTCAACGCCATCGATAAGATCTGGAGCGATGTCGCAGATAAGAAGCTCTACATCACGGGCGGCATTGGCGCCACTGGTTCGGGCGAGGCATTTGGCGCCGCCTACGAACTGCCCAATATGAGCGCCTACAACGAGACCTGCGCGGCGGTCGGCAACGACTTCTGGAATCAGCGTCTCTTCCTGCTCCATGCGGACGCCAAGTACATCGACGTGATGGAGCGGACGCTTTACAACGGACTGATCTCCGGTGTCTCGCTTGACGGGAAATCATTCTTCTATCCGAATCCGTTGGAGTCTGCCGGACAGCATCGCCGCAGCCCCTGGTTCGGGGTCGCCTGTTGTCCTGGCAACATCACACGTTTCCTGCCGTCAGTGCCGGGGTATGTTTATGCGCAGTCGGGCAATTCTCTCTACGTCAATCTTTTCGTTGGCAGCACGGCCGATATCAAGTTGGACAATGGACGGAAGTTGAAAATCGTTCAGGAGACGCGTTACCCCTGGGATGGCGACGTGAAGATCACAGTCAATCCCGATCAGAGCAGCAACCTGACGATCAACGTACGCATTCCCGGCTGGGCGAGGGGCGAGGCCGTACCCAGTAATCTGTACCGTTTCATCGACACAGTCGCAGAGCCTGTGGGACTGAGGGTAAATGGAAAACCGGTGCCTGTTATTCCCACTAAGGGTTACGTAAGTTTGAACCGGAGATGGAAGCGTGGCGACGTTATCGAACTCAATTTGCCAATGCCTGTGCGCCGGATCGCGGCAAACGAACTGGTTTCTGCTGACCGCGGACGGGTCACATTGCAAAGGGGCCCTATCGTCTATGCCGCTGAGTGGCCCGACAATCCCGGCGGGCGAGTGCGCAACCTTGTGCTCTCCGACGACGCAAAACTAACCGCCGAGTTCAGACCCGACCTGCTGAACGGCGTCGAGATCGTCAAGGCCAGGGCCGTCAACCTCGCTTACGACGAACAAGGTAGAGTTACTAAGAAAGAGCAGGACTTCACTGCGATTCCCTACTACGCCTGGGCCAACCGTGGCGCCGGCGAAATGATCGTCTGGATACCCAAGGTCGAGTCGAGCGCGCGGCCCCTCCCCTGGCCGACGATCGCTTCGGCGAGCAAGGTCGTTACCTCAGGCGGACAGAACGCGTTTGCGATCAACGACCAGGCTGAGCCGCTGTCATCGATCGATCGATCCAACTCTTACTTTCACTGGTGGCCAAAGAAGGGCACGACGGAGTGGGTCGAGTACACTTTTGAAAAGCCCTCGACGGTTTCCGAGGCGGAAGTTTACTGGTTCGACGATACCGGCGCCGGACAGTGTCGCGTGCCCAAGGCATGGCGCATTCTTTACAGGAATGGTGATGCGTGGAAGCCTGTCGAGACGAGCGCCTCTTACGGAGTTGAAAGGGACCGGTACAACAAGGTCATCTTCAAACCCATCACGACCAGCGCCCTGCGACTCGAAGTCACGCTCCAACCCGAATGGTCCGCGGGCATCCAGGAATGGAAGGTGAAGTAAGCGAATCTATTTCTGGCGGCGTCTTAATTTGATTTTCTTTGCGACTTAAGTATGCCTTAGCGCCTTTGCGTGAAATATCACCATCGAAACATATATTTCTCGCAAAGGCGCAGAGAGTATCGGAAGGCGCAAAGAGAAATTAAGACACTGCCCTATTTCTTTGCGATTTCGACCGCGAAGACATGCGTGGGCCCAAACATGTTCGAGCGGAAGACAATCCATTTCATATCCGGAGTGAACGTCACGTTCGGCTCGAGGCGGTAGTTGTGTTTGGCGAGGTTGACCAGCTTCTCAGCTTTAAGGAACCCCGGCTTGATCAGCTCCTTTAAGTTTGGCAAAACTCCGTCGGTGCGGTCCCGCACCATTTCCGGTCTGAATAAATAAATCCACTGACCATTCCCCGGCGCGGCCACGCTGTCAGGACCGCCACCATCGCCGGCGAAGAGCGTTCCGTCGGGTGAGACGTTGAAATGAACGGACCACTCGCTCCGTTCGAGGTGATACCAGGCCCTTTCACCCGTCGCGACATTGTAGCTGGCGAGCCAGAAGACGTGGCTCTTCGGCGTTTGCAAATCGTACCAGATCAATTTCCCGTCGGCGCCCCAGAACTCGTGACCCTCGATCTCCATGTTCATGGTGCGCGTGTGAATCCTGGTCAAGCCCGTGCCGTCAGTGCGGATGATCCAGGTGCGATCGACCTTGTGCCAGGGACCTTCGTGGCAAAACATCAAGAGCGTCGGATCGGCCGGCGAAAATTGGATGTGATTGTACCAATCGGTGCCGCGCAGAAGAGTCTTCACTTCACCCGTCTTTGTACTGATCGTGATCAGTTGCAATGGGCGTCGCTCGGCCAGGCGACGCTCCATCATCTCGCCTTTGCTTGGATAGTTGTCATCGCGTGGCGCACCCGGCGCCGCTCCGGCAGGCGGAGTGCTCGGGCGCGGCGGTGGCGGCGGGCCTTCATCAATAATTCCCGCAAGCAACGTTTCGTCCGCGTTGACCGAGGCGACAGACGCGCGCGGCGGGAGCTTCGCAATCTCTCTGGTTACTTTCGTGTTGAGATCCGTGGCGTAGACTATACGATCCTTGACGTAATAAACCTGTCCGGTTTTGTAGCCGGTGATGATGACGTTCACCCGGCCTTCCACGACCTTCTCGATAGCCCGCGTCTTTAGATTGATCGTCGAAAGGCCCGTGGGCGTCGTGATGATCAGCTTCTCGCCATCCGGCGTATACGCGTTCTGGTGAAAATAGAGACTCGCACTGCCCGGTTCATCGGAGAGCCGGATGATGCGATGGCCGGTGTCCGGATCGATCCATTCGCGCGGCGGCTCCTGGGCGTACGCCAAGCTTAGAAACAAGGTGATCAATAGGAAGACTTTGCTGATCTTCATCATCTATCTCCTCCGTGCGATGCCAGCCAATCGTAAGACCAAACTATCGGCGCAAGTATCCGCCGTGTTTCCAACCCAGCGACCATGTCAGCAAGAAAGGGCGGCCGCCTCATCCTGCCACCCTTACCTGCTCAATGACTTGATCGCGAAGTTAGTAGATCACCTCACGTTTAGAAGTTGACCTTCACGCCGATTTGGATGTAACGCGGATTGGTCACCGCGCCCAGAGTGCCGAAGTTCGCATCGTACGCCTGCCGCAGACGATAGAGCTTGAGACCTTGCAGGGTGGTGATGTCGAAGGAGTTCGCTGTTCTGGTAGCAAAACCCTGTGGAAGCTGGACATGGTAGAAACCCAAGGGTATCGCGCCGCTTGGCAAACGACTCGCAATCAACAGAGCATTCACCTCCGCCAGCGTTGCGGTCCTTCCGGGATTTGCAGCCAACCACGATGTCAGCTCGGCCGCGGTAACATTAGTCTCACCCGGTATCCCGCCAAAGCCGGCAGGCGTGTTGCCGGTATTATTGAGACGGAAATTAGGATGGTTGAAGGCATTTAGCAGATCCACTCTGAATTGAATCGTGCGCCTGCCTTCGCCGCCGATGAACGGAAGCGGAAAGCTCTTCATAATGGCAAAATCGAAATACTCCTGCATGGGGCCGCGAAGATTCACCGTCCGCGGTGAACTTCCCAGCGAGCCCTTTGCCGGACGCATGAACGCCGCTGGATTCAGGTACGGTTCACAGTTGGCCCCGACGGGACAGTTGCGATTCCACAAAGGATTCTTCAGCGGCACGCCCGGCACGATGTCGAGCCGGACAGTACGATTAACGCCGCCCAGCCGGTTCGTATCGGTGATGAATGGCAACGCCGGCGTACCTCCCTGCAGAAGGATCTTGCCGGAGAATGACCAGCCCCCCACCAGTCCGTTCACCAGCGCCGGCGCATTCTTCAGAAACTGGCGCCCGCGCCCCACGGGAAGGTCCCAGATGAAGGTCCCACTGGCATTGTGCCTGACGTCAAAGGCAGAGACGGCACGGTCCCCACTGCGCGGGGCGCCATAGGATACCTGCCCGAGAGTAGTGCCGGTTGTCAGTACTCTGACATCGGGGCTCGAGTCCGAAGCATCGTCAATGGATTTGGCGAAAGTGTAGTTGGCGGTGAAGGTGAACCCTCGGCCAACTCGCCGGATCAAACTGATGTAACCCGCATGTCGAATACTGTTTGCGGAAGGATCGAAATAGCGGCTGAGAACGCCAAAACCAAAGTACGGCGAGGTAACGCTGTTTCGCTGGATGGTGACAACCGCGCCGAGGAGGTTCCGCCGTCCAAGTGGATCCGCAAAAGTAGTTTCCGCGTTAATGTTAGCGGCCTCGAGCGACTCGACAAAGTCAATGTCCCTCGGGTTGATGTTCACCGGAGGCATATAAAGATGTGTCCCCTTATTGCCGGCGTAAGCTACTTCGATCACGGTGTTCTTGAATAGCTCAAACGACGCCGACAGATTCCAGTTTTGACTATACGGAACCTTGCCGCTCCCGGCGCGGGCGTCCGCCACGCCTGGGACGCCTATGCTGTTGAGAAAAACCAGGCCCTCCGCGGTTGTACCCAGCAATGTATTTAAGGGGGTCCCCGCTCCGGAGGCGGGCGGATTGCCCGTCAATCTCACTGGTTGACCAGGATCTGCCGTGGAACCGGCGGTCGAGCCGGCAGCGACCGTGGAAACGCCCGTGAACCCACCCAGGTCAGGATTTGGCGCCCGGTTGTTTCCCGTGAGCGTAGCGTGGGAAATTCCATAACCGCCGCGAATGACCAGGCTGCGGTCCTCAAACCACTTGGAGAATTTTGGACTCCAGGCAAAACCGAATCGCGGCTCAAGACCCCAGTAATCCACCGGCACAATGTACCTCGACCGTCCACCCTGACCCGAAAATGCAAACGGCGGGATTTGCACGGAGGTCGGCACATAGGAAGGAATCGGCGCGGCCGCGGCGATTCCAAAACCGGTGGCAGTGGCCCGGCGTTGCGCTGCAGTGAGCGTTACCGTCTGCGCCAGGTCGGGACGGAACACGCCCTGGAGGTTGTTCTTCTCCGTACGCGGATACTGGAGCGAGTATCGCATGCCCAGGTTAAGGCTCAGGTTCGGCCGCACTCGCCAATCGTTTTGTACAAACACGGCCCCGCTCTTCCACCGGTAGTCGTAGTTGAGCAAGAGAGGCCGCACTTGCACAGTGTTAGGTACGCCTAGCAACAAACTTGCGAAAGGGTTGCCGCCGTTAGCCGAAGTAGTCGAGCGGTTGCTGCTGGTATTGACCGTTCGAAACTCCCATCTGCCTCCAGACGCTCCGAAGAATGGAACCGCGTTCAGTCGTGCATAGCTGAGATCTGTTCCGAACTTCCAGGTCACATTCCCGCGAGTCCAATATACGATGTCATTGATATTGAAGCGCTCCTCGACATTGAAGTTATTGGTCGAGCCCGATGAACCAACATTACCGAAGGCATTAAAGCCGCCATCCTGACTCCATTGAAATAGCGGCATGCCCCCACTGGTCAGACTGGGCAGTCCCAACTCGGTGGCCAAATTGCGGCCACCGTTGATCGAGAACTCAGGAGAGAAGTCCTCGCTGAACACACCTCGCGTGTAGTTAAGCCGCAAGTCGTTAATGAGCCTCGGCGAAAAGATGTGATTGTCGGCAATTACGTATTGCTTGGCATCGCTGTAGGCAGCGCTGTTGCCGTTGACGTCGCTGCCAAAGCCCCTGACACCGACTGCGGGTGTCTTGGAGTAGCGGAAGTTCGCATGGTTGTTATTGGTGATGTTGTGATCAAGGCGGAGTGTGTACCGCGTCTCATCCTGCTGGACAAAACGTTGCACGAGGTAGTTTCTGACCAGACCCGCTCCATCAAGGAAGTAATCACTGCTGTAAGGAGGCATAAACGCCAGGATCTTGGGGGCGGTCGGATCGATAAAGGTCGTAGGGATGACGTTCAACGCCGGATTCGGAAGGGCATTCGTCGCCGCCGTACACTGCGGCGCCGCCCCCGTTCCGGTGATGAATCTCGTGTCGCCAAATTGGCAGTACTGATTACCTGCTGACAAAATGATTGGGACCAAACGGCCGCCCACCACGGTGAACTGTTGATAGATATTGGCCGGGCCTGTGGACTGCTGGTTAAATCGGGCAGCGACATCCGTGGGCAGCCAGCCGCTGGCGGTTCTGACAAGATTTCTAAAGTCACCTGCGCGCTCGGCGGCGGTAGGAAGTATCGTCGTTTCAGTCTGGAAATCTCGCAGCCAACGCGGTTCGTAAGCCAGGAAGAAAAAACTCTTGTTGTGGCCATCGTAGAGCTTCTTGCCATTTAGGCCAAAACTCGGAAGGTAAATCGGACCACCGACGGTGACTGACCCCTGCGTATAACGGCGATTATTGGGCGTCCGTGGACCATTGCCTATGACAAAGGGCCGCGCGTTAGTCGCTGGATTACGATGATACAAGAGCGCCGTGCCGAAAAAGTCATTTTTCCCCGACTTGGTGGTCACGTTAATGACGCCACCACCGGTGTTGCCGTACTCCGCGGAAAAGGCCGAGGTTTGGACCGTGAACTCCTGTACGGTCTCGGGCGTGAAGCTCACGACTGCGCGCGCTATTCCGACTCCCGTGTTGTTAACTCCGTCTGCGAGGATGGAGGTGCTGCCAGACCGTCCGCCATTCACATTCAAGTTAAAGCCGGGAACGGGTTGGCCCGAAGTGACCTCCGGATCTTCACTGCCGGCATCGCCACTCACGTTCGGGGCGGTCACGGCCAGGTCAAGCACGCTACGGTTGGCCAACGGCACGTCCCGAATCTGTCTTTCGGTAACCGTCTGAGTTGTGGCACCTGACTCTGTATTGATCAGCGGAGCATCGGCAGTTACGGTCACCGTCTCGGCAACAGCGCCAGTCTCCAGCGTCACGTTAGCCGTCCCCATGGTGGCGGTATCTACCTTCACCTTTTCGAGTATCGCCTTCTTAAAACCTGCACGCTCGACGACGACACTGTAGGTGACGGGCTCCAGCGAACTGACCGAGAAGGCGCCGGTTTCCGACGTGGTGACTTTCGTTGACTGGTTAGTGCTGAGGTTGGTAATGGTAACAGTTGCACCCGCAACGGCGGCGCCATTCGCATCCAGCACGGTTCCGCTAATGCCTCCCTTATTGGTTTGAGCACTCACGGCCACAGCACAAAGCAGGAACAGTCCAAGAATTCGCATCGCTCGCATGGTTTTGTCTCCTTCGTTTCTGAAGCTTCAAAACGTTGACGAGTGAAACCGAGACCCCAGCACTTCTGATAGCCGCGGTCCGAAACTTCTGCCCACACAAACGCCCTTATCAAATAAAAGCCCTGGGCAGTATTGATAGCAAATCAGCACGCTCACTAAATAAATATCGCCCCTTTATATCGCCTCTTTCCTACGAATGCAAGATCATAAGAGAATCTTTCGACCTATGAATCAAGGGCTTGTCCAAGCCACGCCCCTTCGACCGCGGCGTGACCGACTTCTTCAGTTGTGGTGAATAGTAAAGGTTGAATCTTAGCGCCACCGGACAGACCAGACGGTGGGTTCTAAACTGCTGTCATTCCAAATGAAAGACTTCGTCGAGCACCACCGTGGCAGGACTATCGTCCGCGTTGGTGAACATTAGATCATTCACATGCGCCCACCAACGCCGGCACACCTGAGTCTGCGTGATCTCCTGCCACTGCTCCTCCGATGCAATCTCGGCATAGGCAAACAGCTCGTCTGTATTACGATCGAGAAAGATCGAGTAGTTACTGACGCCGTGGTCCTTCAGCACTGCCTGCAGCTCAGGCCAGATGGGATTGTGCCGGCGCTCATACTCCTGCTGTTGGCCGGGCTTAAGCCTCATCAGAAATGCTTTGCGAATCATTGGCTGCCACCGAATTAGCGAACGCCATCGCACGCTTCTAAACAAGCGTCAATTGCAAACGGGTCACCGACGCCGGCGCGAAGCGGTAAAGAAGCTGGCCACCCGCGCCGACCGCAACTGCTTCGTCTTTTGGCTCCAACGCATTCGGGTTTGCGAAGCTGTTGTGCGAGTGGATATCGCTCGCACTCAACACCCTTGCCTGGCCGGACGCGACGCGGGCGCCCACGATATTAATCTCCGCGTCTCGCGCGTTCCTCGCATCGGGGTTGACGGCCGTCAGCGTCAACTGCTTACCGTCGAGCGAGGCCGAACCGGAGAGTCCCCAGAACTCGGCCCGCTCGCGGTTGTTATTGACCGTGCGCATGTACGAGACCCGCGGCGCGATAAACTCTGCGCGTACTGCCTGCGCGCCGGAATGGGCGGCGTACATTTCGAAGACATGAAAGTTCGGAGTGGCAACGAACTTATCTTCGTAAGCAATAAAGAGCGAGTGAATCGTGTTGATCAGCTGCGCCGGGTTGGCCATCGCAACTTTGTCGGCGTGACGCTGGAAGGTGTCCAGGTTAACCGCTGAGATCAATGCGTCGCGCAAGGTGCCCGGGTAGCCGTAGAGGTAACCCGCGGGCAGACTGGGATCCTGCAAATGCCACGCGCCCCACTCGTCTACCGCCAGCTTGACCCGATGCTGCGGATCGCTCTCAGCCATGACGTTCCAATGTTGCGTCACCAGCGAGCCAATTCTGTCAGAGCGATGGATCAGTTCGTACCACTCGTCCTCGGTGTACTCGAGGGAGTTGCCTTTGCCTGTGGTGCCACAGTAGTAGTGCAACCCTAGCGTGTGCACCTTATTAAGTTGCCCCGATCCTTTCTCAACCAGCTTTGAGAGAAAGCGTCGGGTCCAGCCCACGTCCCCGCCGTTCGGCCCGGTGGCGATGAAATTGAGCTTAACTCCGTAGGTTGGCACCCAGGCGGTGAAGCGGCGGAATTCCTCGGCATACTCTTCCGGCAACATATCGCCACCGCACCCCCACGACTCGTTGCCTATTCCCCAATAGCTTACTTTGAAAGGCTCGCGCTCGCCTGCTGCCGCGCGCATGTCGGAAAGCGTCGTCAGCCCAGCGGGCGCGTTGCAGTACTCGATCCATTCCAGGTAGTCGCGCACGTTCAGACTGCGCACGTTGGCGGCAATGTAAGGCTGCGCGTTCGTCAGCCGGCACAACTGCATGAACTCGTTCGTGCCGAACCAGTTTGGTTCATACTTCTGCGGACCGTCCTTTAATTGCTTGTAGGCTTCGGTCACTTTGTAGTTCGTGTCGGCCCAGAAGTTGACGCGACGCGGACGTTTATCGCGTGCACCGATGCCATCCCGCCAGTCGTATTGGTCGGCGAAACAGCCTCCGGGCCAGCGGATGACGCCCGGCTTGATCCGCCGCACGTGCTCGACGAGGGCGCGGCGGATGCCGCCTATGTTTGGTACCTTCGACTTCTCGCCCACCCAGATGCCGTCATAAACGACGCCGCCCAGGTGCTCAACAAAGTGGCTGTAGATATTCGGGGCTATCTTGCCGATCGGCTCGTTGACGAGCACGTCGATCTTTGCCTCAACCGCTTGCGCTCCTCGCGGCGCGAGCAACGTTACGGCGCCGGCCGCCAGTGCCGCACCTAAGAACTCTCTTCTGCCTGTTGTCATGATTGTCGCCTCGGTTTCATGGGCTGCCTTCTACTTCAGAAACAAGTGTTTAGAGTACCGACTTTAGTCGGGTTCTTTGGGACACTCAATTTCAGAAATTGAAGCGGTCGATGTTCTCTTTGTTAAAGATGAACGGCGCTCCCAGTCTGATCTCGTCATCGACAACCTCGATCTTGCCCAATCTGCCGGCGGTGATTTCCTTATCACCCCGCTTAAGTGTCCCGGTGGCAAGCGCACTTGAGACATAGACAGTCAGGTATCCGAGGTCCAACGTATTCCATAGAACAATGCTGTCGATGACCCCTGAGTGGACATACGGCTTGCACATGTTGGGCAACGACAGACCGGTCACTTTCACGTCGGTACGGCCGGATTGTTTGACCGCTTCGGCGGCGCCGGGCACCGCGGGTGCGGCGATCGCCATGACCAGCTTTACATTCGGATAGACCTTGAGCACGGTCTGCGTTTCCGCGAAGGCGCGATCGCGATCGCCCTCACTCGGTTGAATCGCCACCAGCTTCAAGCCGGGATATTTCTGGGCGAGCCGCTCCTTGATGTATTTGATCCATTCGTTCTGATTCGCGGCGCTGAGTGAGGCAGTGATGATCGCAAACTCACCTTTGTTATTCAGTATTCTCGCGGCCTCGTCGGTCAACGTGTAACCAATGCCCTGGGGCGTGGCCTGATTGATGAAGAAGTCGCGCGAATCCTTCTCGGCATCTGCGTCCCAGGTGATGACCTTAATTCCCTTTTCGCGGGCTTTGCGCAGCACGGTCGAGATGCCGACCTTGTTCTCCACACTCACGGCAATCGCATCGACGCCCCTGGTAATCCACGCTTCGACTACTTCATTCTGTTTGGCCGGATCGAGATCCGTCGGGCCGTCCCACAACAGCTCGACTCCCAACTCCTTCGCTGCCTCTTCCGCACCCTGGCGGCAACTGATGAAATAGGGATCGCCTTTGGCTTTCGGCATCATCGCGATGACGGGCTTGCGGCCCGCCGGCTTTGGCGCCGAAGCCGAGTTCGTCGGACTACCAGGGTTTCCCAACTGTTGGCGCAGCGAACGCACTTGCCACCAATTGCTACCTGCAACAATTAGCCCGGCAAACAGAATGACTGCGCTTAGAATAGCGACTTGAGAGTTCTTCACTTCATTCTCCTCTGTAGAATGTCCGACAAACTTCAGTTTGTCGTCTCTGCGCCCAAAGAACCGATTACGGAGGCCAGCGACAAACTGAAGTTTGTCGGACACCAGTCGATCGAGCAGTATCGTCGCCACCAGCAACACGCCGGTGAGAATGCCTGCGAGTTCAGCCGGCTGGGCGCTCAGCCGCAATCCATTTTGCAGGATCACGATCCCAAACAGGCCGAGCATAGTCCCGAGCACCGTGCCGCGCCCGCCAAAGATCGAAGCGCCCCCGAGCACGACGGCAGTGATCGCCATCAACTCGTAACCAGATCCGGCGTCCGATTTCGCCTGGCCCAGATGGGCTACGTAGATCACGGCCGCCGCACTTGCCGCCAGTCCCGACAGAACGTAAACAAACGCGAGCCGGCGACCCACCGGGATGCCCGCGTAACGCGCGCCTTCAGCCGAATACCCGATGGCGTAAAGACTGCGGCCAGAGCCCGTCGTGTGCAGCCACCAGGCAAAGCCCGCGATGGCCACGACGAGCACCAGCAGTTGCGTGGGAATCACGCCGCCGATGTAGCCCTGGCCCAGAAACAGAAACCGCGGCGAAAAACCAGAGTAATTCTCAATCCCGCTCGTTAGTCCCTCAGCCATTCCGCGAAACAACGAAAACGTCCCGAGGGTGACAATCAGCGGCGGGAACCGCAGCCGCGCGATCATCGCCGCGTTCAAGGCGCCGCCGAGCAGGCCGACAACCAGGGCTACCGCGATCGCCACAGCAATGGGTAGATGAGCGTCCCGCCACAAAGCACCCATGACCACGGCGGCCAGACCCATCATCGAGCCCACCGAAAGATCGATCCCACCACTAATAATGATTGGCGTCAGCGCCAGCGCGAGCAGGCCTACCTCAACACTCAGCCGAGTGATCTCGAAAGCATTCGACGTGCTCAGGAAGTTGTTGCCGGTCACGCTGAAGACGCCGCACTCAATGAGCAGCACAACCAGCAACACCCATTCGTTATTTGGAAACAGCCGCTCGCGCCATGGCGCTTCAGTCTTAAGGAGCGGCGGTGCGAGCGGGATTGATTCTGCCATGTTGTTCCAGGCGGCCCAGCACTACATCTGAAACCAGCGCCGCCAGAATGATTCCTCCCTGAATTGCCTTCTCCCAAAACGGGTTGATTCCCATGAAGGTCAACCCGGTGCCGATTGTGCCGAGTAACGCCACGCCAATCAGTGTGCCGGCGAGCGTGCCGCGCCCGCCGGTAATCGCCGCGCCACCAACGACCACGGCCGCTATTGCCTTAAGTTCCAAACCTATTCCGGCATTGCTCGGTACCACGGCGAAGCGCACCGCGTTTAGCAAGGCCGCCAATCCGACCAGCGCGCCGGTCAGCATGAAAACGCCGAAAACCACGTTGCGCGGATCAATGCCTGCCAGCCGCGCAGCTTCGGCGTCGGAGCCAACTGCGTAGATCGCCCGACCTGCGCCGAGGTTACGCAGCAACCAGCTAAAACCGATCAGAACCAACAGTGCGACTATTACGATCAGCCACTGACCAAAGGCCTGGCCAAGGCCAAACCACTGAAAGTTCGGCGGTAGGTTTTCTACCCATGCTCCCTGAGTGACCCAACGCAGTCCGTCACGCCATGCCGTCAACATCGCCAGAGTGACAATGATCGATGGCAAACGTACGCGCCCCACGAGCAAACCGTTAAATGCACCCATGGCCGCGCCAAACGCGAGCACGCATGGCAGCAACAACATTATTGAGACACCCGATTTCGCCAGCCAACCTGCGACAACGCTGCACACGGCGAACTGCGAACCGACCGAGATGTCGATCTCGCCAACCAGGATCACCATGGTCATCCCGACCGCAACCAGTAATACCGGCGCATTGTTGAGCGCCAGATCGCGCAGGTTCGTCGCACTGAAAAACGAAGGTGCGATGAATCCGACCAGCACGAGCAGTGCAGCAAATGCGAGGGCCGCCGAAACTTCCCGTTTGTAACTTCCAAGTTTCATTATCTATCCAGGCTGTCCGGTCTGCGATCCAGCCGGCGCACCCGTCTCGGTCAATTCATGTCCCAACGCCAGCGCCAGGATTTTCGACTGCGTCGCCTCTGCGCGATCGAGCATTCCGAAAATCCTCCCGTCGTGGATGACCGCGGCGCGATCGCTCATTCCCAGAATCTCCGGCAGCTCTGAAGAGATCATCAGGATGGCCGTCCCCTGCGCGGCTAACTCAGTCATCAACGAATGGATTTCCGCCTTCGCTCCGACATCAATCCCTTGTGTGGGCTCGTCCAGGATAAGTACCGACGGCTTGGTAACCAGCCAGCGGCTCAACGCGACCTTTTGCTGATTACCGCCAGAAAGGTTAGCGACAGGGGCGAAAATCGAGGGCGTCTTGATCCCGAACCGGCGGGTGTAATCCACGGCGATTTCTTTCTCGCGACGAAAATCCAGGAATCCAAAACTCTTCAGACGATCAAGCGATGCCAGGGTAATGTTCCGGCACACGGCCATTGGCAGAATCACACCGTGCCGGCGCCGATCTTCAGGAACATAGGCGATGCCGGATGCGATCGCCTGCGCTGGACTCTCGATTTTGACGGAATGACCGCGCAACAAAATCTCGCCATCGTCGGCGGGCGTCAGGCCAAAAATGATACTCGCCAATTCTGTGCGTCCCGCGCCTACCAGTCCCGCCAGTCCAACGATCTCGCCTGCCCGCACAGAGAGATTTACATCATGTACTCCTAACGCCGCACACCCAACATTGCGCAACTCTAACACGACTTCTCCCAAAACAACTTCTCTTTTCGGGAAAACTGCCGACAGTTCGCGTCCCACCATTAACTGGATCAGTTGTTGACGATTCACTTCGGGGATCAGACGCGTGTCAATAACGCAGCCGTCACGCAACACCGTCACCCGATCGGCGATCAGCGGCAACTCTTCCAGACGATGTGAGATGTAGATGATTCCGACGCCCTGTGCGCGTAGTTGACGAATGACCCTGAAAAGGTTCTGAGTATCTTCTTCAGAGAGCGAGGCGGTCGGCTCATCCATGATCAAGACCCTGGCCTCAGCGCCCAGTGCTCGCGCGATCTCGACCAACTGTTGCTGTGGCATCGTGAGCATGCCGGCCTCGGCATCCACGGCGATCTTCGCTCCCACCTGCGCCAACAACTCGGCAGCGTGTCGGCGACGTTCGCGCCAATCAATGCGGGCCCACAGACCTCTCTGTTCAAGTCCGATGGCAATGTTTTCAGCCACGGTGAGTTCAGGGAACAGTGCCGGTTGTTGGTAGATTGCCGCTATGCCCAACTGCTTTGCCGCGCGCGGCGAAATGTGTTTGAGCGTTTGCCCGTCAAGCTTGATCTCCCCACCATCCGACTCAACAGCGCCGGTGATGATCTTGATGAGCGTGGATTTCCCTGCCCCGTTCTCGCCGATCAGCGCGTGGACCTCGCCGCTACGCAGCTCGAATGAAACGTGCTTGAGCGCGTCGACGCCGGCGTACGATTTGGTGATGTCGTTGGCGCTGAGCAGAGCGTTGTCAGTCATGATCGTTGACTAATATAGGACCTATAGGACCTATCCGACCTATTTGATTTTGGCGCAAATTCCTTCAGCCGGACGTTCTGCGCCACGTGTCGCCGCGCTTCGGTAAGCGATGCGAAGCGGCCGGACGCGATCGCCTGAATGAGCACATTGCCAATCACAGTCGCTTCGACCGGCCCAGCCAGTACCGCCAAACCCGTCGCATTGGCGGTCGCCTGGTTGAGATAAACATTCTGGCTGCCTCCACCCACTATTTGGACGCCTTTGATTTTTCGGTTCGTCAGCACCTCGATTGAGCGCAGCACCGAAGCATAGCGAAGCGCCAGCGAATCCAGGATTAACCTGGCAATCGCGGGCGGAGCGTTTGGACCAGTTGGCAAGCGCTCTTCCCTCTCGGCAAGTTGCTGCGTGATCGCCTCCAGCATGCTGGGCGGATTTAAGAAGCGCGGATCGTCGGGAAAGATCAGCGGACCGCCGGACGGAAGTGTCTCGACTTGCATCAGAAGATTGTCATAGTCGACATCAATGCCCGCCTCTCTCCACTCCCGACGGCAAGATTCGAGAATCCACAGACCCATCACGTTTTTCAGAAAGCGGATCGAACCGGTTGCGCCGCCCTCGTTCGTGAAGTTTTCCCGCGCTACCTCAGGGTTAATCAGTGGCGTGTCGCGCTCGATGCCGACCAAAGACCAGGTGCCGGAAGAGATGTAAGCCCACCCTTCGGGTAGCGGCGCCCCCGCGACCGCGCTGCCGGTGTCGTGCGTGGCCGGAGTGATGACGCGAACTCCATTAAGTCCAACTTCAGCGCCCAGTCCGGGTTTAATCGCGCCAAGGTCCGTGCCCGCGGGGACAATGTCCGCCAGTAGACCCTTAGGTAGATCGAGGCGATCAATCATCTCCCAATCCCAGGTTTTGGATTTTGCGTTGACTAACTGCGTCGTGGTCGCGTTTGTGTACTCAGTAGCCGCCCTGCCGGTCAAAAAGAAATTGATCAGATCGGGAATCAACAGCAAGTGCGCCGCGCTCTGCGGAATGCCGGCTCGCGCGTGAGCGTAAAGTTGAAACAACGTGTTGAAGACCAGGAACTGGATGCCGGTGCGTTCAAAGATCTCCTCCCGCGGCAGCCGTCCGAAGACCTGTTCCATCATCCCTTCGGTCCGTTCGTCTCGATAGCAGATCGGCGGCTCGATCAGCTCGCCGTCGGCACTGACCAGCCCGTAATCAACGCCCCAGCTATCAACTCCGAGGCTGTGAACGGCGCGGCGCAGTTGCCGCGCGCGCTCGCCGGCCGTTCGCATCCCAGATCTAATGTCGGCGAAGATTTGCGCAAGGTCCCACCGGAGATGTCCCATCGATTGGCTTGCCGGATAGCGAAATCGGCTGACCTCTTCAACCAGTAGCTCGCCTGGCGCCACGCCCACCAAACACACGCGCCCACTGCCCGCGCCGAGATCCACTGCGATGTAGAGCGCGTCGTTCATCTCAATAGTCAGTGGTTAGTGGTTCGTTGCTAGTAAGGCGAAATCGGCCACAGAGACACAGAGTCACGGAGAAAGACCAGATCAGAATTGATCAGAAATGCCAGACTTGACCTCTCTTTGATTTCATCTTTCTCTGTGTCTCCGTGTCTCTGTGGCTAACCAGTTCGCTAAACAATCCCGACGGCCGCGCCCATCTTCGCCGGCCGTTCTTCCGCTTTCCGCCGGCGATAGCCGCTGGCCCGGTAGGTAGCGATGGGATCGATTGCTCCCCCGGCACGTTCGCGCGCCGCCGCCAGAACAGGCGCCACATCAGTAGTAAAAGCCTGCTTCAAAATCGCCAGGGCCATCAGTGGATCACACTTCTCCTGCGCTTCGGACAACGCCGGACGATCGACGAGGTGGGCCTGAACGTATGCCCGCACCACCTCGGCGGCACTTACCATCAGCGATTCGATGGGGTCGGTTACGTTGTGCGACTGATCGAGCATGTATGCCGGATCGAAGTTCGGCACACGGCCTAATTCAGCGTCGACCAACTCGTTAAAGATCAAAAAGAGCTGGAACGGCTTAATCGAACCTGAGTCGAGATCGTCATCGCCGTACTTGCTGTCGTTGAAGTGAAAGCCCGCCAGTTTGCCAAACTGAATCAGCCGCGCGACGATCATCTCAATATTGACGTTGGGTGCGTGATGCCCCAGATCAACCAGACAGAAGGCCTTCGGCCCGAGTTCACGCGCACAGTAATAGCTGACGCCCCAATCATTAATTACCGTTGAGTAGAAGGCTGGTTCGTAAAGCTTGTGCTCAATAAAAAGCCGCCAGTCGTCCGGTAACGCGCGGTAAATCTCGCGCATGCTTTCCAGGTACCTTTCCAGCGCGTGACGGAAATGTTGCTGCCCCGGAAAATTCCCGCCGTCGCCAATCCAGACTGTGTGCGCTTTCGAGCCCAACGACTCGCCGAGCTCGATGCATTCGACGTTGTGTTCGATTGCCTGGCGGCGAACGGCCGGATCAGGATGGGTGAGGCTACCGAATTTATATGAGAGCGCCTGACCGGGTTGATCCTGAAAGGTGTTGGAGTTCGTCGCATCGAAATGCAACCCGCGCTGCGCGGCGAACTCGCGCAACTTTTTGGCGCTGTCGGGCTTGTCCCAGGGAATGTGCAGCGATACCGCCGGCGTTGACCGCACGAGTTTGAAAATCGTGCCGCAGTCTTCCAGCTTCTCAAAGATGTTGTGCGGCTCGCCGATTCCGGGGAAGCGCGCGAAACGCGTTCCGCCTGTTCCTACGCCCCATGAGGGAACGGCGACGCGGAAGGCCCGGGCCTTGGCAACCAGACCTTCGATGTCAACATTCCTTCGCTTTAGCTGTTTCGCAAGATGCTCGTAATCTTCGTCAAGACAGGCTTGCGCTTGCTTGTTCTGTTCTGCGATGAACCCATCGTCAATCTCAAAATTCGTTGCCATAGCAATAACCCCACGAACGAGTCCATTTTCCATTTTCCAATTGCCAATTGCCATTTTCCATTGTTAAGAAACTGCCCGACCAGTAGCCAATGAAAAATGAGAAATGGAAAATGGAAAATACTTCCTATCTCAAAAACCCATCTGCCAGCCCACCGTCCACCGGTATGACGTGACCGGTGGTCTTCGACAGACGACTGGACACCAGCAGGAAGATCGCCTCCGCCTGGTCTTCCACCTCGATGGGGGTCTTCGTGAGCGAGCGGGTCGCGTAGAACTTAGCCAGCTTACCCCTTAGATCTTCGGTTGACTCATCTTCGCTGAACTCAATCTCGTATTTCGCCAACGACGCGATTACTCGATCACGCGGAAACATCGTGCTGCCCTTGACGACTGTCGCCGGAGCCACCGCGTTCACGCGCACCAGCGGCGCCATCTCAATAGCCAACTCGCGCATCAGGTGATTAGCCGCGGCCTTGCTCGTGTCGTATGCCAGGCTACCCTTCTTGGCCACCACGGCGTTGGCGCTCGTCGTCAGCACCATGTTGGCAGTCAGACCCTGCTGCTGAAAGATCTTGTACGCTTCGTCGGCCACGATGTAAGCGCCGGTGACGTTAATATCGAAGGTGCGGGCCCACAGATTGTCTTCGATGTGTCCGGTTTTGTCTGGCGGCACAAAGATGCCGGCGGTAACGACAACCGCGTCCAGCCCCCCGTAAGCCAGCATCACGTTGCGGAACATCTCGGCCACGCTTTCGCGGTTGGTGATGTCGCACTCGAGTCCGATGGCCGGACCACAGTTGCTGATGCCGCTACCGGCGACGCCAATTCCCTCGCCATATTCGGCGATGAT